>BNJV01001277.1_pt1 | contig 84806 bp, 134 predicted proteins | sample 8540591 | NCBI WGS metagenome assembly BNJV01 (sample SAMD00202457, study PRJDB9452) | human saliva metagenome | host: Homo sapiens
GGTTATTACGTATTGCTTTGCGTATTTTGTGCGGCAGGCTTTGCGGTTGTACTGCCTTGAGTTTTGCGTCCGCTTCCCGTTATGTGGGTGAAGAGCGAGCGGCTTATGCGTATGTGGAAGCCGCTTTTGGGGAAAAATGCGGGACTCTTATGTCGGCATTACACGATTTTAGTGTCTGCGAGCATTGCGTGGGGCGTAATGGCTACCGGTGTGGTGAAAACGGTTTTGCAGATTATGGGACTCGATACATCCCGCTTTAGTCTGGTTACCGTCGGTTTTCTTCTCTGATGTTCTTACTTTTTCATCAATATTTTTCGGCTTTAAAAGTTCTGGAATGGGTATCGAACCTTTCTACATTGGGAAAATACTCGCGCTCGCGCTCACGATTGTAGCGGGCTTTTCCTTCTTTCCGGACAAAAGAGCGCAGCAGACCTGTCAATGCTTCTCCCGGGAAAGGAAGGCGGTGCCGTGCCTAATATAACAAGCAAGTCTTTTGTTACCGCCGTTATTGCCGCGTTTTTATGCTTACCGGATTTGAGGGGTAGCGAGTGGGTCCTCCGATATGGAGAAGCCGGAGAAAAATCTTCCCAGAGCGCTTCCTCTCCATTTTTCTGATTGCTGCGGTTTATCTGGGTATCGTCTTTGTATCCATGCGCTTGAATCGCTTGCGCTTCTGGAATCGGAAAAAGGTTGTTGTGCTTGCGGATGTTTTTAAGAACCCGCTTTTGCAGCAGGTGATTGTGCTCGGTGCGTTTGTTTCGATGTTCGGTATTAATATCGCGGCTTCATTCCATACGCCGAGACTCCTGGAGGCGATGGCAAAGAGACGGTCAGGTGCAGGCCGTATTTGCCAAAAAGCGACAAAAAGGGGGATTTCCTTTTTGCCGCATTTCTTTTTCAGCATTGTATTTGCTATTATGATTCCGATGGCGTTTCATTATGATATGAAAGGCATCATGATCATCAGTTCCATTGCGCGTTTTGTGCAATTTCTTTAGTGCCGCTTTGCGGTCATCTGTTTCTATTACGGAAAGCAGAAGGGAGAGTTGATTCAGAATCCGATCAGAAACTTCCTACTTGATGTTCCTTTGTCCGTTCTGGCCCTCCTGCTTACGATTTTCCTTCTCACACAGTTCAACTGGATAGGGCGTTCAGTGTTACGGTAAAGGATACAGTGGAGCCGAACTACTATGCCATTTTTGCTATGCTGTTCGGGTATGTTCTCTTCCCCATACTTGCCTTTTTTATGAGAGGACGGAAGAGTTCTTTGTAACGGGACGATGTTTTGTGAAGAGTTTTCCTTCTATTCAAATAGAAAGAAGGGCTTTTAGATGTATAGTGCCATTGATAATATACATTTTCATTTTTATATATTGATCGCTACTCTTTTTGGCAGAAATTGGATTTTTCCGGAGACGAATACCCCTTTTATTGTATGCTTAGGGTATATCGAATCCGAACAGCCACTTTTCATATAAACAATCATGAATTTGCCGTGAAAAAGATCAAATTGTTTATATTCCGAAAGGTGTTCCGCCTCGCTTGCTATTCTACAAGTAGTCATTTTTCTTTTACAAGCATTCGCTTCACGACTTCCGTTTTTCTTTGAAGGAGGAGATTTACTCGAAGAATATTATCATCTGCCCCAAATTATGGAAGGAAAAAGGGAGAGCCTTTTATTTTGATGAAATGTATAATTGGGTAAAAGATAGTCCGGCGAAAATGTTTTTGTCAGAGGCTATTTGGAACTCTTAATTGCCCCTCGCTCATTGCAAAGAATAATCCCTGTGGAAACTGCCGATAATGCTGTTCTCCCTTTCGAGGAAGGAACGGAAGAAAAACTGTCTTCCAAATTCACTCCTTTATCGGAAGAAGAAAAGTTATCCAAAAATCAGAGATAAGATCAAAAAAAGAATAATATTGCACCGGATTATCGCATTCAGGCTGTAGTGGACTATATTGTGTTGCATCCAAAAGAAAAATTATTCCCCGAAGCGTCTTTCGGACATGGCCGGATTAAGTAAACAGAGATTCAGTTCTTTTGTTTACTTCCCAAGTCGGTAAATCTCCTATGGTTTATGTTAAGGAACTGAAAACCTCACTACCGCAGCCAGAAAAATTACTGATTTCCAATCTGCATATCAACGAGATTGCTTTTATGAACTGGGGTATGAAGATACCAACTATTTTTATTCGGGAATTTAAACGTTCATTCGGCTGCACTCCTCGTCAATATCGGCAAATCGCTAGAGAATAAAAATATTTTTACGAATATCTATATATATACAACCGATTACTATTAAAAAGCTTTATTTTTATAAGCGCAAAAATGCTATTTTTGCGCCTCCATAGAATCTTCTATATTATTTGGCTATCATACTGTTAAATAGGTCATATTTAACAAACTTGCAGAGCGTATTGCAAGAGTATGAATGAGTAAACTGGTACAGTTTTATCTGTAACAGGAAAAGAATAAGGAGGATACTTTATGAGAAAAAGATTTTAAGTGCTATGCTGAGTCTTGCTTTTGCTTTGTACAGCTCTTAGTGCTTGTGGAGGCAGTGTTGCTAAAGAAGGCACAAAAGCGCCGGGGCAAAACAGTTCCACAGAAAAGGGTAGCGAAGAAAAAGGCGAAAGCGGATAGCGAACTGGAAGGAGATATCACTTTCTGGCATTCCTTCACACAGGGCCCGAGATTGGAAACTATTCAAGAAGCTGCGGATAAATTCATGAAGGAACACCCTGAAGGTTAATATTAAAATTGAAACCTTTTCCTGGAATGACTTTTTACACCAAGTGGACAACAGGACTTGCTTCCGAAATGTGCCTGATATGAGCACCGCGCTAGTAGGGCAGGTTTTCGAAATGATTAACTCCGACGCTATCATTCCGCTGAACGGGTTAATTGATGATATCGGACGGGATAAGTTCTATGAAAACGCATTAAATGAGCTTTCCGTAGACGGTAACAACTATGCTGTTCCTCTCTACCTCACGCCATGGTGATGTGGGTTCGCAAGGATTTACTGGATAACTTAGAGGTGCCAAAGACATGGGATGAGCTTTTATGAAGAAGCCAAAGCGCTGACAAAAAGACTGGCATTTACGGTCTGTCCTTTCCCCTGTGGATCTCACGGACTTCCAAGCAACCAATTTCCTGAATTTTTATGTAAAGGGTGCCGGCGGAAGCTTGCTGACGGATGATTTAAAAAGCGAATCTGACCAGTGATTTGGCTATAGAAGGAATTAACTCACTGGCTGAAGGTCTATAAAGATTGCTCTCAAAGGATTCCATTAACTACAATGTACTGGATCAGGCTACCCTCTACTATCAGGGTAAGACCGCCTTTTGACTTTAACTCCGGATTCCAAATCTCCGGTGTAGCGGCAAACCTCCGGATTTACTGGATTATGTAGACTGCTACCCGATTCCTACCATTAAGGGCACAGAGCAGAAGGGAATTACCACTTCTAATCAACCGTTGGTCATTTGGAAGAATTCTAAACATCCTGAAATTTGCGAAGCCTTTATCAAAAACCTTATATGAAGAAGACACCTATGTGAAATTCCTGCACTCAGTTCCTGTTGGAATGCTTCCGGCAATCATGGGAATCGAGGATTCTGAAGCGTATAAAGATGACCGACTATTGAGAAGTTTGCCCATGCGGAAGAAGTGATTTCTTCCCAGATTCCCGGCGGAACAGCTATCGGATTTGAACACGGTCCGAGCGTACAGGCCGGTATCCTTACAAACCAGCATGTTATTGAGGAGATGTTCCAAGATATTATCACGAACGGAACAGATGTAAAAACGGCTGCGAAAGCTGCTGAAGATAAATTGAACAGCTTGATGGAAGCTGCTACACAATAATTGTTTTTCCGGGAGAGGCTGTAAGAACCTCCCTTCTTACAGCCTCTTTAAATTAGAAAGGTAGGTTAGAAAATGAAGACAAGGTCTTATACGAAATGGTTGTTTGTTCTTCCTGCCGTCATTGTCGTAGCCGCACTCTTTATTTATCCCATTTTTTCCAGTCTTTTTACAGTATGACCACAAAAATCTGATTAGACCCAGATATAACTTTTGTGGGACTGAAAAACTACATGGATATCCTGAGCGATCCCTAAATTTTGGGCAGCTTTTTCAACTCTTTAAAGTGGACCGTATTTTCTTTGTTGGGACAGATACTAGTGGGATTTACTCGCTGCACTGGCCTTTAAATAGAGTGAATCTTTTTCAAGGGCATGTATAAAAACTTTGCTGATTATCCCTGGCTTTTCCCTTCTATCGTTATTGCCTTCTCCTGGACCTGGATTTTTAAACGGAGTATACGGAATTTACCGAATCTCTTGGTAAAGTGGAAAATATGTGAGAGCGCACCGCAGTTTCTCACTGAAAAGAATCTGGCTTTTTATAGTACTTGCTCATTAATATCTGGTTTGAGCACTGATGATTATGGTCAATGTCTTATCTGCTCTGCAAACCGTACCGCAGGATCAATATGAAGCCGCAAAGATTGATGGCGCCAGTGCTTTACAGACATTTAAAGCATATTACGCTTCCCCATATTAAACTGGTTATGGACTGTTGGTGGTCCTTAGGACAGTTTGATTTTCAACAACTTTCGACCTAATCTACCTGATTACCGGTGCGGACTGGCAGGAAGCACGCAAACGGTCCCCACTATACGCCTATGAAATGGGATGGGGAAACCGCTGCTGGGAAAAATCCTCTGCTGTGACTAGTTCTGCTGTTTATTTTCCTAATGAGTGTTTGCATTATCTACTTTCACCATCATGAATTGCTGGGAAAGAGAGGAAAATAAATGAGAAAGAAATATTTTTGCGAGCTTACTCAGCCATCATCTATCTTTTGCTCCTTTGTTTCTTCGCCTATTCCCTCTACTTTGGATTATTATTTTCCTGTCAAAGGAAAAGGGCGACTCAACGGGGAATCCCTACAGCCTTTCTCTCCAAAGGTAGTAACTTTTAGAATATTATCGCCATGTCATTTTTGATTTGGGATTCATTGTCAACATCCGAAACAGTGTGATTATTTCTATAGCCACAACCGGATTGCCATCACGATTTCCACTCTTGGCTGCCTATGGGATTGTTCGGTTCTTTCCCTGAAAATCGAAAGCTGTACTGTCGAAGGTTTTGGTTACCACTCATATTTTTCCCTCCCAATCCTTCTGGCGATTCCCTTATTCCATCGTAATGGCAAAGCTCGGGACTGACCAATACCAGAATCAGGCCTGGTACTGGTTTATCTATCCTTTTAGTATTCCCTATGCGGTCTGGCTTTTGGTCGATCAAAACGGTACCCATCGGGACAGAAGAAGCCGCCAAAGATAGATGGAGCCAATAAAATTCAGGTGTTCTGCAAGTAGTTATCCCTCTGGTGGCACTGGAATCGTAGCCACCGCCATTTATACCTTTTATCAATGTTTGAATGAGTTTTGTATTCTTTGATCCTCATCAATGATACTCCAAGATGACTGTTGCTGTTGCCCTTCGCTCTCTGAAACGGTTCGGAAATATTGGACTGAGCGACATGATGGCGGCCTCCACATTGGTAGTAGTTCCTTCCATCTCTTCTTCTGCCTGATTCAGAATAAGATTGCAGGGGTTATCCGAGACTAAAAAAGTTATTTAAAAAGACGCAATTGAAAAAGGAAAGAATGTTGTTCGAAAAATAAAGCAATAAAGAAAATCTGCTTTAAATCGATAAAAAGTTAGGAATAAAATCATGATGAATTATGCCGTAGTGGGTGTGGGCTATTTCTGGCAGAATTGGCTCGTATCATGAAAGAACAAGAAGATGCACAGGTTGTTGCCGTATATGATCCGGAAAATGGAGAAACTATTGCGAAAGGAATTATCCTGCGACGTGGAAGCAAAGCTTTAGAAGCTATTGTATCCAGACCGGATGTACATTGTGTCATCGTGGCATCCCCAAATTATTTACACAAAGAGCCGGTAATTTTGGCTGCAAAGCACGGAAAGAATGTTTTTGCGAAAAGCCTATCGCCCTCTCCTACGCAGACTGTGATGAAATGGTAAAGGCCTGCGAAGAAAATCACGTGATTTTCATGGCAGGACACATCATGAATTTCTTCAATGGGGTGCACCATGCAAAAGGAACTGATTAAACGAAGGAAAAATCGGAAAGGTTCTCTATCTGCCATTCCGCCAGAAACGGCTGGGAGGACGTGCAGGAATCCGTATCCTGGAAGAAAATCCGGGAAAAAGTCGGGAGGACACCTTACCACCATATTCATGAACTGGATTGTGTTCAGTTCTCATGGGAGGAATGCCGGAAGAAGTCACTATGGAAGCCGGAAATGTAGCTCATCAGGGCGAGGCCTTCGGTGATGAGGATGATATGATTTTTCATTACCGCCCGTTTTCATGATGGACGATATGCCGTATGGAGTGGGGTTCCGCCTTCCGCTGGCCGGAGCATTATCTGCTTATTCAGGAACAAGAAAGGTGCCATCAAGCTGGATATGTTTGATGCCGGCGGAACTCTGAAAGGTGGATGGAAAAAGAAAGTCATTTTCTCTTCTCCATGAAAGTAAAGAAGAAGATGACGACAGAACACGTATTTACCACGGTACGGAGATGGACGGCGCTATTCAATACGGTAAGCCCGGCAGAAAGCCGCCACTTTGGCTGCAGGGTATTATGAAGAAAGGAAATGGCTTCTCGAACGGCGTCATGCACGGTAAAGGAAGTAAGTGATGAGTATAAGCCGCTTCTACCGGAGAAGCTGCAAGAGCAGCAATTGCAACAGCGGATGCTTGCACAAAGTCGAGGATGGAAGACAGAAAGGTAAAGCTTTCCGAAATCATCGGGAACAAATAAAGCGATACTGTTATGAATAAATGGGGCTGTAAAATCAAAGCATAAAAGCATTTTTGGTTTTTCACAGTCCCATTTTTCTCTTCATAACAAAGAGGATTTCATACTTTTCTCTTGCTTATGAATAAAGATGCTTTCAGGTATTTCTCCGGTGTTTTGCTATAGAGATTTTCTTCTTCATATTGCGGTATTCCTGAGGGAAATTCTATTTTCTTCCGAAAGATTTTCGAAAAGCTTAGAGGGTCATGATAACCGACGAAAGCTGCAATTTCGCTGATAGGACGTTTGGTTCTACGAAGGAGTGCTTTCGCGTTCTGGATTCGGATATGAGCAGGTATTCTTTCGGAGAGTAACTGGCATCCGTTTTGAAGTTGTTGAAAAGGTGGGCACGATGCACCCCATTTTTCTGCTAAAAGGTGGATACTGATTTCTTCGCCAAAGTGGTGTTCCATGTATTCTCTTACATATCTGCTGCTTTCCCGTAGCTTTTCTCTTGGGGAGAAGGCGAGGATTCTATTTTTCTGTGCGTTCCTTGTCCCGAATGAGATTGGCAAAGAAGAGATGAAGATAGGCCATACGAGAAAGTTGCGCCCATTCCGGAGCCCTGCTTTTTCCAGGATTTTGTTGATATATTGTAAAATGCTGTATGGATCGTGTAAGATGCGCACCGGATTTTTCCGGACTAAAGCCGGCACTCAGAAAGAAAGGCGGCAGTATCAATACCTCGACAGGCTAACCAGAAATAGGACCAGGGGTTCGTTAAGTCCGCTTCATACCAGGCAACGGTATTCGGGTAAAGAAGAAAGGCATTTCCGGCTGAGAGCTGATATAAGTCTCCATTTAAGCTCAGAGTTCCTTTCCACCTGAGTACCGATATGAATGAGAAAAACATCTCTTTGTTTGGGCCTGTATTTGTGCCCGGATGACAACGCTCTTTCCGCAGTACATGAGCTGTAGGTCAGAGGCCTTTGCTCGGTATCTTGAAAAATTTGTATACTGTTTTTCTTTTTCCGAAAAAGAGATTCAGTCATTTCTTCTTTGTCTCATTTTTCATACGTCTTTTTCCTGTGCTTCTTCCTTCAGAGTAAAAAGGATTGAGGCAAAATCGCCACCTTTTCGGCTCAGGTCTTCCCTTGCGATGGAATGCCGATTTCCATGAGTTCTGCCCGGATGCGACATAATTCATGGATTTTTCTGTAGTTAAATCCTGCGTGAAGAACTGCCTCCGCTCTCTTTCCAAAGAAGGATCGAGATTTGCTTTACGCGGTAGAATTTCTCTTTAGAGAGTCCTTTCAGTTTGAAGCGAATCCAGGAGGCATTTACGAAGTTCAGCTTCTGAAAGTACAGGGCACTCGCTTTCTGTCTGCTCCGGAGAAACGACGGAGAATCCGCATTCATTCCCGGAGAAAGGAGAGAGCAGACGATAGAAATCTCCTCTATTTGCAGCAGCTTTTCGGTGCTCTTTTCATAAAAAGCAATTTCCCGTTTTACTCGGCGAGCTCTATTTCCGACAGAAGGTTTAAGTCCAGTTCATAGCCGAAGGTACCGAAGTAGGCAATATTTGCCCGTGTTTCCAAAGGGTATGCCGATAGACCTGTTGGTTCGGTACAGCGGATACGTGCGCACCGATGGAAACAATCGGGTAGGCGATGGAGGTGCCGTATTGGATTTTTGCGCGTTCTCCGGCATCGCTATCGTCAGAACACCAGGCTTGCGGAGCGTAATAGAGGAGCCCCTGCATCGAATTCAGCACCGCCGCTGGCACAGGATTCGATAAGAATATCCGGAAATTCTTGCGTTAGACGATGGTAGAGGCTATAGACGCCGAGGATATAACGGTGCATCATTTCGCCCTGTTTTTCCGGAGGAAGAGACGGAGAGTAAGGCTCGGACATATAGCGATTCATATCCCATTTGATGTAGGAAATCTGGATTCCCCGGAGAATTTTTGCGACTTTCATAAATATAATCCACGACTTCACTGCGGGAATAGTCCAGGACGTGTTGATGCCTTGCATGGGACGGAAAACGACCCGGAGTTTGAATCATCCAGTCCGGATGGGCACGATAAAGGCGGAATCCATGTTGACCATTTCCAACTCGAACCAGAGACCAAAGCGGAGTCCCATGGCTTCGACTTTTTCCGACAGTCCCTTTATGCCGTTCGGCAGCTTTGCAAGGTTCGCCTCCCAATCGCCCAGTCCTCGATAGTCGTCATTTCTTGCTCCAAACCATCCGTCATCCAGAACGAAAGAGTTCCGCACCGACTTCTTTTCGCTTTTTGGCAATCTGCAAGATTTTCTTCGGTAAAGTCAAAGAAAGTTGCTTCCCAGTTGTTCAGAAGAATCGGTCGAACTTCCTTTTTCCACTTGCTATGCATCAGGCGATTTTTCATGAAATGATGGAAAATGTGACTGAGACCGTTTTGCCGTTTTCGCTAAAAAGCAAGCAGGGCTTCGGGAGTTTGAAACGATTCTCCTTCCCTAAGACAGTAAGAAAAATGCTCCGGATGGACGCCCAACTGACTCTTGTCATTTCAAAAGTAGAAACTTCCACCTGGGAGAGGAAATTCCGCTATAAACGAGGTTGAAGCCGTAAACCTGTCCCCCTGTCTTCATTTGCATCAGGGCGGAGGAGAGCGATAAAAGGATTGTGCCTCTGCACCGCTGCAAGTGCCGTTTAAACCCTGTACACTCTGTATGCCCATCTCCAGCTTACGAGTCTTTACATAGCGTTCTCTTCCCCAGGCACCGGCGAGGTGGAGGAGGGAGAAGTCCTTATCGGAAAACTCGAGACTCATGCTGAGTGCACGCTCTAAGAAAAATGTTCTGCTTGCCTTTCTGCTAAAACCGTATTTCGGCAAAGCACGGGGTAGTCTCTGTAAAGGTATATTCTAAAATCATTTCCGTTTCAGGGAGACGTCGTCAAAAGTGGATATCCAGGTGAGTGCTTCCGCTTCCGACTCGACGGTGGGACATGGGAAGAGGAAGGTAAGTCTGTTTTCCTTTCCGTATTTCGTATGCAGTATAGTGGAAAGCAGACACCCGGGAACCGTTCTCCGCAAGATAGTAAAAGGCCGGACTGCGGTAGTCGCCGGTTCCATAGGGAAGGATATTCCTCGCTTTGTGTAGTGCAGGAAAGCAAACTTGGCTCGGGGAACACAGATGTTCATCTGGGATCGGGGCGCTTCTTCGTGGTAGACGGAAAAACCTTTTTCTGTCAGGTAGTGTTGCACCGAAGTAAAGGTGTTCAACTTGCCCGTTCTCCATAATGCGTAAAATATAGAAATCGATTCGTTGTATAGGTGAAAAATCTTCTTCTTCGTGAAATTGAATAGCAAAGCGCATAGAGTTCTCCTTTCTATAAGCATGGAACTTCATTGTAGGATGAAATCGACATTCTTTTTCATAAAGATTGTTCGTATTCTCCATAAAATTGATTATAATTTTTCTCCACTGGTTGCGATGCCTTCGATGAATTGTCTTTGGAAGAAAATATAAAGAATAATCATAGGGAAGGCAGGCAATAAGGGATGCTGCCATGAGTTCAGGGAATTTTACGACATATTGTCCTTGCATTTTTGCAAGCGCAGAAGATAATACCAGCATATCTTTTATCTGTATTTACGATAAGAGGCCACATCAGGTCTTTGTAGGCAAAAAGTGCAGTGAAAATTCCCAGTGCAACCATGGAGGAGCGCATTAGCGGCATCATTACGAAGAGAAAACACTGTCCAATATTGCAGCCGTCAAGCGCGCGCAGCTTCTTCTAAATCGTTTGGAAGACTCATAAACCCCTGTCGAAGAAGGAAGGTACCAAAAAGCAGTCACCATTCCGGGAAAGACCAGTGCAAAGATACTGTTCAGCATACTCTTTTTGAAACCATCAGGTACTGGGAATGAGAAAGACCTGATTTGGCACCATCATTTGAAAGAGAACAAGAGAAAAGGCAAGTCTCTTCCCGGAAAAATGGAGTCTTGCGAAAGCATAGCCGGCAAGCGTTGCCGTTACGACTGCACAAAGCACACGATAAGAAGAAGCGTGTTTCTGTACAGCAGTAAGAAATTCATATTCTGAAAAACAGTGCGAAAAAGCATCGGTTCTCTCATTTCTTTGGAAAAAAATCACAAAAGGATTCACGGAAGTTGCCTCCGTGATACTTTTAAAGGATGTTAAAATCATCCAGAAAAAGGGAACAAGCATGGTGAGAGAGACAAGAATCAGGATAAGATGAATGAGAAGAATTTTTAGTTTTTCGTTTCCGTTCTAAACTGTCCATATTGTTTTCCTCATTTTAATCGACTTTACATTAGGCTTAGTTATAAATGACCCATTTCTTTTGCCCCATCATTTGTAAAACCGTAATCAGCAGGGTAAGAAGCATTAGTACGACAACAATGGTTGAACCGTAGCCGATATTTTTATTGATAAAGGAGTACTTGTAAAATAAGTAAACCAGAGACTGTGTTTTTGGAAGTGCCGGATTGGTTTTTATCCATAATCATGTACATTAAATCAAAAACTTGAAGGGAGGCAATCAGACGGGGTTACCAGGACGAAGAAAATAGTAGGAGAGAAGAGGAACAGTAATATAGAAGAAACTCTTGAATCCGCTGGCTCCGTCAATTTCAGCTGCTTCATAGTAATCGTGCGGAATTTCTTGCAGACCGGCAAGAAACAACACCATGTTGTAACCCAGAATCGACCATATTCCAATTAAAGCAATGCTATAGAGGGAAAAATTTAGGATTACTGATCCAACTGATGTTTGTATGAAAGATATGGTTAATTGCCGAAATCTGCATTGTATAGCCATCTCCACACCATGGCAATCGCTGCGGGAGCGGCAACCATAGGCAGAAAGATAATCGTTCGATAGAGAGAGCGGCAGGCGATTTTCTTGTTTAGAAAGACGGCAATTACGAGGGAAAGAAGGATAGAAATAGGGACTTCAACTAAAGTGTAACGAATGGTGTTCCAGAGTGCCTGCCAGATTTCAGCATCATGAAATACACTTTGATAGTTTTTAATCCAACAAAAATATTGCCCTTTCCAAAAATCCCCTGTTTTATAAAAACTTTGCAGAATGGTATGTAGGATAGGGATGATGTTTAAAAGATTAGACCGCATACAGTTGGCAGAATAAAAAGCCATCCCCATAGAAATTCACTTTTTCTCTATTACTGAAAGGCAAAATGCGCTTCTTTTGTTTTACCATACTGTCTCCTTTAAAGAAGGAGCTGTGAAGAAAAGACATTCACAGCTCTTTCAAATAAGTACTAAAGGCTTTGTACACGCTACTTGTTATGGCGCACGCCGAATTGTTATGTTCTTCTGCAAGTTTTTCATTCATCTGTGCTGCCATTTTCATAAAGCTTCTTCCATCGTAAGTTCTCCTGTATATACTTTTGGTTACCAGTGCATTGTTTTCGTCTTCCCATGCAATGGTACTTCTGGAGTAGGGGAGGATTTCCATATCTTCCATCATATTCAGGTATGCTTGTAAGTTGAAAGGAGCACTTTTCGCCCATTCTTCCGAGGTGCCTTTATAAGCGGACATTGTTACTCGAGGTTTGCCTGTTTCCTGCGCTTCTTCAGAACCCAGGTATTCAATGAGTTTCCATGCCTCTTCAGGGTGCTTTGTATTCTTTGCCGCTGCCCATCCGAGCCCGTTATAGATAGAAACTCTTCTTCCTGTTGTTTTGTCTTTTGGGTAGCTCTATACAATCCGCATTTGCCAAGCTATATTCATTGTTTTTGTGTGCGGCGATCATCCAAGAACCCTGGAAGCACATTGCCGCTTTTTCCGGATTGGAAGAGGACATCTTCTGCGTTCTCTGCCATAGTTTCAGCGGAAGGAATCAGTCCTTCTTTCACCCATGTTTCTACAATTTTCATGGCTTCGATGGTCTTTTTGGATCGTCAAAAACCGGATTTGGTTTTGTCTTTATTTAAGATAAAGCCGCCGTGGTCAAGAATCATGTTATAGTAACCTGCTTGATTATTATCCGGCTTTAAGCAGAGACCGTATTGCGAGCCATCCTCTTTCTTTTTAGTTTTCTTTGCAGCTCCGTTACGTCATCCCATGTCCAATCTGCTGTAGGATAGAGAGACCTGCTTCATCAAAGAGTTTCTTGTTATACCACAGGGCAATGGTGTCAATATCTTTTTGAACAGCGTAATTTTTCCTTCGTAGCTGTATAATCTCCCAGATATCCTTTTGGGTACTCTCCATTTTAATGACTTCAGAATTCTTGATTTTGTCAGTTAGATCCAGAAGCATATCATTACTCATGTAACGTTCGGATTCATTGGGTGCATCCAGAAGACATCAGGAAGCTGTCCACCCTGTGCAGCGGCCTCCATTGCAGTCCAGTAATCTGCCCAACGTACGACAGATATTTTTGGTCTGAATTCCGGTTTTTGCAGTAAAATCTCCGAGAATTTCTTTAATACCCGGCTCTTGGTTTGCATCCCATATTTGGACGGAAAGAGTTTCGCTATCTCCGTCCTCTTTTGCATTTTTCTGCGGATTCCGCCCCCTGTGCTTTACTTTCTGTACTTTTTCTCCTGTGTTTTCTCCCTGCTTTCCACAAGCGGAAAAGTGCAGGAGAGATAGTCCTACTGCTAGAGCATACTTCTTCATAAATGCCTCCTTTTGGCTTTGCCATGATTTACCGGAAGAATGCCTTGGGAAGAATTCCGTAAATTCATTTTAGGGAAGAATGCTATCTACTTATTTTTGCGTATACCATTCGGCCCTATGAAAGTGCTTTTTCTTTCCTCATCAGGCATGAAATCCAGTCTGAAAAATTTTTATACAAGAAAAAGAATGGATGAGTTGCCACTCTATGTCTTCTGTATTCAGTGAAGGGATGGCGCATGGATTGCGCAGAATCCCTGCGTACAGATGGATAAGAGATATTTTTAATCGACCACGGAATCCATTCTTATGCTGAAGCAATGGAAAGACTTTTTCTTTCCTTTTGAATGATTTTTACTCTATTTCTTTCATTATATTGTGCTCCATGATTTTTGAAATGGAACAATGTTGTAAATATCATGCCAAATGTAATGGAATAGAATGTAAAGAGTTGTACTTATCTTTACAGGAAAAAGGAATGAAGGTTTTAGACTTATATAGGATTTTTGTTGATTCGTAAGAACTTTTTCTGCCGTTTTTGCTTTATAATACCAGAGTCTAAGGAGGAAGTAGAGGGATGGACAGCAATTTACAGAAGAGAAATGAAGTGTTGGCTGAAACGGTGATAAAAAGGGCTCAAGTCCCGCAATATGACCAGCTACTACGCCAAAAGATAAAGAGGAGGCTTGTCGAATTGCGTTAAGCCTGATTCCGGAAGGAAGCAGCATCACCATGGGCGGCTGCATGAGTGCCAAGGAAATTGGCTTTAGTGGAGGCCTTGCAGGGGATCGGTATCATTTTATTGACAGAAACAAATTAGAACCGCGAGAGGCACTTCACCGCCTATGATGCCGATATTTTTGTCAAGTGTCAATGCGATGACGGATGACGGCATATTGGTCAATATTGACGGCAATTCGAATCGGGTTTCCTGCATTGCACAGGGACCGAAGAAAAGTCATTATGATTGTGGGACTCCAGAAAGTCTGCTGCAGACCAGGATAGTGCCATGAGCGCGCCAGAAATGTTGCCGCGCCTGCTAACGCACAACGTTTTCCGATTAAGACGCCTTGCAGAGTGACGGGAAAATGTTCGGATTGTAAGTCTCGGATACGATTTGGCTGCCAGTTTCTGATCACCGCTATTCAAGGCATACGGATCGTATCCATGTGATCCTGGTCATCAGGGAGATTGGTTTTAGAAGATTTATGAAGAAAGCAGGTCTGCAAGAGGACAGAATGTTTCGTCCTCCATGCAGACCTGTTTTTATAAGCTATTTAGGATATTTCAGGAAAAACTCTTCCTATTTCTTCTATTTATATTTTACAAATTCAATCTTCTGCACTTTCATCGGATTCGATACCGGTGCATCATCCTTATCGGTTTGCTGGGAGGCAATCTTCTCTACCACGTCCATGCCTTCGTAAACCTGTCCGAGTACGGTATATCTGCCGTCCAGTTCCGGGATACCGCCGACTTCTTTGTACTTTGCCTTTACGTTCTCCGGAAGGGAGAGAAGCGGAAGCGCTTCTTCGTTCCGCACTTTACTGCACTGCACAATATAGAACTGGTTTCCGTTCGTGTGCGGTCCGTTATTGCCGAGGCAAAGCGCGCCGTTAAAGTTGTGGAGTTCTCTGTTTACTTCGTCTTCAAAAATCCGTTGTAGCTGGACTTCGACTCATCGCCGGAGCCGTCCAGTGCACCACCCTGAATCACGAAATCTTTAATAACACGGGCGAAAGGTGTTCCATTGTAAAAGCCCTGTTTGGAAAGCGCAATCCAGTTCTTTACGGCAACCGGTGCTTTCTCCGGGAAGAGGCGCATCTTGATGACACCGGCATCCGTGGTCATGATGCAGACTTCTTCACCTCTTCGGCTTATCCAGTTGGTAGATATGTACATCGGAAACATCACGCCCTTGTCAGCCCAGAGGATTCCGGTGATTTTTCCACTTTAAGCCTTGTGCGTTGCCGAGACGAGCCATTTTTAAAAGGACGGTGTGCTCGGTCAGTTTATTCTTCTTCTCTACGGTTTCGAACTTCAGTTCCAGAATACCGCGGAGGTCGTTATACTCATCTGTTCCGCTGACGCGATGCATAACCGGCATCTTCGTGTAGACATAGCGGAGATCTTTTCTGCCTTCAAAAAGTACGGAAGAAATTCCGGATATTTTCCTTCTCTTCTTGGAAATATCAGGTGCGATAAAGTCTTCTATGCCTTTGTGCTCCTGAATATCCTTCAAGAAGGTAGTGAACCGCTCCTTCAGTTCGTCTTCATCCCAGTGGCGGGAGAGGAGCTGCCAGGTCTGGACCTCATCATCGTAATTCTTCGCGAAGCTTGGTGCTGCGGTGAGGGTAAGGGTAGTGAAAAGAGCACAGGTAGGCCACTACCGGTTTCCAAAAAGATTTGCATAAAAACTCCTTTTCTGTGAAAAATAGATAGACTGCTCTGTCCATTTGTTATGTCCCTTTAATAATAGCAATAAACAGAAAGGAATTAAAGAATTGTTCAGTGGTTTTGCATAAAACAAATTTTATGGCTTCAATCTGTACATAAAAATTTTTAAAGGAAAATCATGAAGCTGGAGGAACATTATGATGATTGGATATGCCTTCCTTCACCTTCCGATTGTCAATTTTATAAATGCTCAGAAGATTGAAGAGAAGATTACTGTCTTTCGGGTAGAGAGGTATCGTGCCGACCAGGTCGGAGCGAATTTCTCTTTATAATTTCTCAACCCCCGAAGGAATAGAAACGGTTTGCAAAAGCGTAGACCAGGAAAGGCAAGTTTTTCTTCAAAAAGCTGTGGTCATCCTGGCCGACATTCGAGAGCGGAGCCATGCCGAGTTCAAATTGTTTTACGTTTTTGCTCCTTCAAATAGAGAAGATCTGCACAAAAGATAGTCCATAATCCTGTTTCGTTCTGTTTCCGGGTCGTATCGCATGAGGTCAATGCTGGAGTCTTCGTTGTTGGAAGGAAGAAGGTTCGCAAAAGGCCTGCACTTTTCCATTTTCATCATAAACGCAGGCAATGGGGGCAAGGGAGAGGTAATCCCGCTGGAAGAAACCGAGGAGAATCCTTTTTCCCTGTCTGCCTTCCAGCCAGTCATTGGAGATCCAGCTCATCGAGAAATTCGTCTGAAAAAAGGCGGATTTTTATAGCGAAAATGGAAGCCGTTGTTTTCTCCACGGTTTAGAATGGCGCGAATTTCTTTCCACTTTTCCCCAACCAGGTCAAAATGACTTAAATCCACGGTTGCGCTTTCTCCGAACTTCATAAATTCATAGCCGAAATTGTGTAGTAGCAGGGTTTCCTTCTGCCCGACCCTCATAAAAAGCGGAATGAGATTCTTTTCTTCCGCCTCCGTAATAAAGGCGGAAAGCGCTTTTTTTCAAAATATTCCGGATGCCCGATGGATTGCCCATGACGACGGCTTTCCCGTCTTCTAAAAGTAAACTGAAAAGCAACGAGGTCCGTTCCCTTTTCCTGATAATAATAGAGCAGTTTATCTCCGAGAAAAGCGAGAGAAGCATCCATATCCGTATTCGGAAAACTGGCAAGAAAGGCCTGATAACGGGCTTTGTCGAAAGTTTCCCGAAGGAGAAGTGATGATCCTTCGCCAGGGATTCAATCAGGATGTAAGAGCAGGCAATCAGAAGAAGGTAGAAGGCAAGATGCAGAAAGGAAAGCAGAAAAATTAAAAAGTGCGGCGTACTGAGGCCATGGGAGAGACTGTTTCTGATTCCCTCTGCGGTATGTCGTATTGCCCTTTCTTTCAGCCCTTTATTTTGAAGGTGCCCATGATGAAAAAGCAGGAAGCCTAAGCTTTCCTTTCCCTGTATTGCCTCCGGAGACATAGAGCAGGAAAAGGGTCATGAGAAAGCTTCCGGCAATGTAAGAGATGTCTTTCAAACGGTCTTCCAGGGATAGAAGAAAGCTTTTCTGGTCAGGTCTTTTCTTCTGCTATGCACAAGAAGGAGAAAGACAAGAAGGTATACTGTACTGAAAGGGGATGTGCCGCCGACATTGATATAGAAAAGGCTGAGGAGAGAGAGAATAAAAAGAAAGAGAGTAGGCAAAGGAGGAACGACGTTTCAGTAACCTGCCCAGAAGGAAGAAGAGACTGCCGAGAAGGAAACTCGAAACTGGAATAAGAGCTGTCCACGGATGGGATCCATCTTCCCGATAATCGGAATGGAGTGAATTTCATTCGGGAGAATCGCAGTCGCCATCAAAAACCCGAAAAAGTTTGCCATAAAAGTGGCTTGTACCCTGTCCGAGTAGGCTTCCGAGTTTTTGGTATCCCCATAAATTTGTCGTTCATCTGTCCGCCCATACTTTTCAGGAAGAAGAAGAGACCGATAAAAAGGGAATGATGTAGTAGAACACACGAAAGAGGAGAAGCCAGCTTGCCGCTTCATTTCGATTTACCGAGAAGTGCAGGAGTCCGCTAATCATCATGAGGTCAAAGCTGCCCTAGACTTCCCGGAATCATGGAAACGATACCGATGGAGATGGAAATGAAGAAGAGCGGAAGGGTATTGCCGAGGGAAACGGAGTAGCTGAGGGTGTGCCCGATATAGAAAAAACAGGACACAAAGCCCCAGTCGAGCACGGAGGTGACGATCAGGGCACAAATCTTCTTTTTACTCAGGTTTCCGAAGTAGTTCAGGCTCCCTTCTGGTAGAGAGAAAGAGAAAACCGGGAGGATCCAGGAAGCGAGAAAGAGGACAAAACTATAAGGCCTTAAGACGGAATCTTTCGGAATGCGGAAAAAGCAGGAGGAGCGAGAGAAAGGAGAAAATCGAGAGTCCGGACATGAAGTAGGGCATTACCTTGGAGATGCTCTGCATGGCTTTGCCTTCCTTCTCCTTTTCGGAAAAGTAGCTGTATCGAAGACCGACGTCGACGAGTCCGGCAAAACCGATCAGGTTATTTAAGCTGTTGATAGTCCAGCTGTTTTTCAATGAGTTTTTCCGAGGGAAATCTTTTTCCCATTTCCTTTGTAAGAATATAGTCGTACAGCATCATCAGGGGCCACGGCGAGAATCCCGAGGAGGAAGAGGCTCAGTACCTGAAAAGTGAGAGCCCTTCCAGAATATGCTTTTACTTTTCGGGGAAATTGTTTTTCCCATACGAATCAGCTCCAGAACAACGAGGAGCAGAATGCTTTGCAAATAAAAATCCCTTGAGAACATTTTGCCACTTTTTAAAAATTGAAATGCTTTATTCATCATTACTCCCTTACCCTTTTGCTTGATTTTTCCTTACTCTCATACTTTCAAGCTATTTCTTATTTTTATTCTTCTTTTAAGCTTTCTTCTTCTTTTTCTTTACTTTATATTCTTTCTTCTTCCCGGATTTCTTTTTACGAGATCCAAGACCGATTGGTTAAAGAAGGCACTGTCTTTTTCGGAATATTGTGTCCCTGCCCTTTTCTTTCCAGGAATCTTCCTTCGGGAAAAGCTCTCCAATGCTCCGGCTGTGCTCGCGCTTTATCATATCGCGGTCTCCGACCAGAACCAGCACCGGATAGGGGGCGTGGTGAAAGACTTCCTTCGGCACATCCACATTTTTCCCGTAAGAGGGGAGAGACGCGGGCTCTTCTTTTAAAAAGGAAGGAAGAGCCCGAGGGCACGATAGGAGCTTCTTCGACAAAACAAGCGTAACGGGGAAGGAATTTCAGGCCGGAGAAACGGATATTTCCGCTGTTTGCAAGGATGCCCGCAACGCGTCCATATCTTCCGGCGTATTCCAGGGCGAGGTTTGCGCCATCACTGTGCCCTACAAAGAAGACATTTTTTTATAGATAGAGAAGCAAGAAGCTCTTCCAGACTGTCTCGCCAGGTAAGAAAAAAACTGGTTTCTCCCTGTAAGCGGGCCGGACTGTCCATGCCCCAGGCTATCCACGAAGATTAGTTTTTCTTCCTTTGCGAGAGCTCTCTGCCGTTCAAAAATACCGGCTATTTAAATTGTTTCCGTGGAGAAAGACTATCGGAAAGCCCTGCCCCAAGAATTTCGTAGTGTATTCTTTTCTCCATTTTTACGATAAAAATTCATTTTCGCACTTTCCATCGTTTTAAAGCGTTATCTTCTCTATTTTTCGTAGCAAAACGCTCGTTCTGCCGTTTATACGTATTTTTTAACTCTCCATAGCCTTCTTTTTCCATCTCTTCATACGGAATAAAGCGTACGGAAGACGAGTTGATACAATAACGCAGCCCGCCAAGCTCCTTTTGGCCCGTCGGTGAACACATGACCGAGGTGATAGTCGCCTCCCCTCGGAACGAACTTCGACTCTGTGGCGACCCAAACTGTCATCATCCTCGTAATGCACCACTTCCTGCGCAATGGGTTTCGCGAAACTCGGCCAGCCGCAGGCGGACTGAAACTTATCTTTTGAGGAAAATAGGGGCTCACCGGTTGCCCGGTCAACATAGAGGCCGCGCTCCATCGAGTCCCAATACTGATTTTCAAAAAGGTCGGTCAGTTGCTGAATTCACCAGGACTTCATACTCTTCCGAATTTAACTTCTGCTTGAGCTCCGCATCGGATAAAGGCTGATACTTCTCGTCGTCGAGTAACGGCTCATCAGCAAGTTCTAAGGGAATATGGCAGTATCCCTGTCGGATTTTTTTCTGTAAATAATTCTGGTGGTACTCCTCCGCTTTGTCAAAGCGTGCTATGGGAGCACTTCAACAAGAATTGTTGCATCATAGCGTTTCTGCTCTTTTTGCACAGCCGAATCGATTCTTCTTTGTCCTCCGGCTCTGTAGTAGATTCCCGTGCGGTACTGCGTGCCGACGTCATTTCCCTGCTTGTTTAGGGAGCTTGTCGGGTCTATCACGCGGAAGTAGTAGCGAAGAAGATTCTTTAAAGGAAGGACGCTGTCTTCATACTCGATTTTTACCGTTTCCGCGTGCCCCGTATTGTTTCGACAGACTTCCTCATAGCTCGGATGCACGGTGTTCCGTTTGCATAACCACATTCTGTAGAAAGAATACCCTGTATTTTTGAAAAATAGGCCTGCATACCCCAGAAGCAGCCGCCGGCAAGATAAATTGTCATAGGAACTCCTTTTCATAAAAAAATATTTAGCCTACTGTAGCACAGAATAAAACAGCATTGTGTGATTTTTTTGTGCGTATCTTTCATAATAAAAAAAGAGGAGCAGAGAGATTAAAATCACCGAGATCATAAGGTAGAGATGCAGTTGTGCGAATTTGGCTGTAGAGTCAGACGAGGAAGTAACAATGTCTGTACTATCGGAGAAAGAGAAAGAGTTGTGATTCGCTGTAAGATGATCTGATATTCGATATAGAAGAGTTCTTAGAAGCAATGAGCAATGAAAAACAAAAATATGGAGTACTAAAAATCTAGATATTGTGGATTTTGAAAATGCAAAATCAAATTTGAGATGCATTTTTGTTGACAAGCCGATTTCAGAATGCTAATATACAAGCTGTCGCTCTAAAACGAGCTGACAGGGAAAGACTTTTCATCAGAAAAGTCGTCCCGTACCGACCACAGCCCGAAGGGGTGTGCTTATGCAACAAAAGTTTGTTTCAGGCATCCAATACTGAAACAAAGTCTATAGAACCTTGACAATCAAAGATCGAATAATACACAGACCCTGAAGATTCTTGAAGAATTTTCAGTAATGTTTCAAACGAAACTTACACGAACGGTTTAATAAACCAAAAGTAAAAAAAGGAAAAACAAAAGCTAAGCTAAGTTTTGACCGGAGAAAGAACTTAAAGAGAGCAATCTCTTGATTTTTAATGATGTTTTCCATTCGTGAAAAACATCACCTTATTATGAGAGTTCGATCCTGGCTCAGGATGAACGCTGGCGGCGTGCCTAACACATGCAAGTCGAACGAGATGCGTATTGGAAAGCTTCGGCCGGAAGATGCGTTATCTAGTGGCGGACGGGTGAGTAACACGTGGGTAACCTGCCTTATGGAGGGGGATAACGAGAGAAATCACTGCTAATACTGCATAAGCACACAGTACCGCATGATACAGTGTGAAAAAGATTTATCACCATAAGATGGACCCGCGTCTGATTAGCCAGTTGGCAGGGTAAAAGCTCACCAAAAGCGACGATCAGTAGCCGATCTGAGAGGATGACCGGCCACATTGGGACTGAGACACGGCCCAAACTCCTACGGGAGGCAGCAGTGGGGAATATTGCACAATGGGGAAACCCTGATGCAGCGACGCCGCGTGAGTGAAGAAGTATTTCGGTATGTAAAGCCTCATCAGCAGGGAAGATAATGACAGTACCTGACTGAAGAAGCCCCGGCTAACTACGTGCCAGCAGCCGCGGTAATACGTAGGGGGCAAGCGTTATCCGGATTTACTGGGTGTAAAGGGAGCGTAGACGGAGTGGCAAGTCTGAAGTGAAAACCCTGGGCTCAACCCTGGGACTGCTTTGGAAACTGTTAATCTAGAGTGTTGGAGAGGTAAGTGGAATTCCTGGTGTAGCGGGTGAAATGCGTAGATATCAGGAAGAACACCGGAGGCGAAGGCGGCTTACTGGACAATAACTGACGTTGAGGCTCGAAAGCGTGGGGATCAAACAGGATTAGATACCCTGGTAGTCCACGCTGTAAAACGATGAATACTAGGTGTCGGGGGCAAAGCTTCTCGGTGCCGTCGCAAACGCACAAGTATTCCACCTGGGAGTACGTCTCGCAAGAATGAAACTCAAAGGAATTGACGGGGACCCGCACAAGCGGTGGAGCATGTGGTTTAATTCGAAGCAACGCGAAGAACCTTACCAAGTCTTGAGATCCCATTGACAGAGTATGTACGTACTTTCCCTTCGGGGGCAATGGAGACAGGTGGTGCATGGTTGTCGTCAGCTCGTGTCGTGAGATGTTGGGTTAAGTCCCGCAACGAGCGCAAACCCCTATAGTTAGTAGCCAGCAGTAAGATGGGCACTCTAACTAGACTGCCAGGGATAACCTGGAGGAAGGCGGGGATGACGTCAAATCATCATGCCCCTTATGACTTGGGCTACACACGTGCTACAATGGCGTAAACAAAAGGGAAGCAAGAGGGCGACCTTAAGCAAATCTCAAAAATAACGTCTCAGTTCGGACTCTAGTCTGCAACCCGACTACACGAAGCTGGAATCGCTAGTAATCGCGAGATCAGCATGCTGCGGTGAATACGTTCCCGGGTCTTGTACACACCGCCCGTCACACCATGGGAGTTGGTAATGCCCGAAGTCAGTGTTCCAAAGAGGAAGCTGCCGAAGGCAGGACTGATGACTGGGGTGAAGTCGTAACAAGGTAGCCGTATCGGAAGGTGCGGCTGGATCACTCCTTTCTAAGGATAAAGTAGGGGTTTGTGTGTTATTCGATTTTTGATTAAAAGGAGAAGAAAGTTTTTGACGGCTATCCGATGCCGGAGAAAACCCTATAGAGGAAAAATTCGAAAAAGTATCTTTGATAAAAACAATAAATAGTTCATTCTTGTTTGGTGCTGATGCGTTTAGGGGAAACACCCGTTCCCATCCCGAACACGACGGTTAAGACTTAAGCGGCCGAAAATACTTTTGCTGGTAACGGCACGGGAAGATAGGGTGGGTGCCAAACATTTTTTAAAAATAAAAGAGAATGAAATACAATGCTGCGAAGAGCACAGGAGGTTCATGACTTCCATTGTACTGCTTACGAAAGTAAGCAATGTACCTTGAAAACTGCATATCCGAAAGAAATAATTATTCTAGTAAATAGAGTAAGACATCCGAGGGTACAAGGTAAAACTTGTACAAGAAGAGGAGTGCTTTTATGAAGAAATAGAAGTACTTCAGGAGAAGAGAAATCTTCTTCACAATCAGAAAGAGATACACGCTAGTATCTCGACACTTGAGTGATCAAGTGGAGAATTGGTTAAGCAATAAGAGCATAGGGTGAATGCCCTAGGCACTGAGAGCCGAAGAAAGACGTGATAAGCTGCGAAAAGCTGCGGGGATTGGCAAATACGAGTTGATCCGCAGATATCTGAATGGGGAAACCCACTGGAGGAGACTCTCCAGTACCGTACAGCCAATACATAACTGTACGGAGGAACCCGCTGAACTGAAACATCTAAGTAGGCGGAGGAAGAGAAAACAACCGTGATTCCGAAAGTAGTGGCGAGCGAAATCGGAAGAGCCCAAACCGAGGTGCGTGCACTTCGGGGTTCGGACTGCATAAAGATCCGTAAGTGAGTGGAAGCCGATGGAAATAGGCGCCATAGAGGGTGAAAGCCCCTTACACGAAGCGTAAAGGATCAAGCAGTATCCAGAGTACTGTCAGACACGTGGAACCTGGCAGGAAGACGGGGACCACCCCCAGGCTACAAATACTACTCAGTGACCGATAGCGATTAGTACTGTGAAGGAAAGGTGAAAAGGACCCCGGAGGGAGTGAAAGAGAACCTGAAACCCTGTGTTTACAAAACTGTGGAACAGCGCAAGCTGAACCGCGTACTTTTTGTAGAACGGTCCGGCGAGTTATAGTTACTGGCAAGGTTAAGGACTTTAGGTCCGGAGCCGAAGCGAGAGCAAGTCTAAATAGGGCGTTAAGTCAGTAAATATAGACCCGAAACCGGGTGACCTATCCATGTCCAGGATGAAGCTAAAGTAAAATTTGGTGGAGGTCCGAACGCACATCCGTTGAAAAGGGTGGCGATGAGGTGTGGATAGCGGAGAAATTCCAATCGAACCCGGAGATAGCTGGTTCTCCTCGAAATAGCTTTTTAGGGCTAGCCTCGCAGTAAGTCTTTCGCAGGTAGAGCACTGAATTCTTGAGGGGGCGTCAAAGTCTACCAAGAGATATCAAACTCCGAATGGCGGTAAGATATAAGCGGGAGTCAGACTGCGGGATATAAATTCCGTAGTCAAAAGGGAAACAGCCCAGATCTACAGCTAAGGTCCCAAAGTACATGTTAAGTGGTAAAGGATGTGGGATTTCATAGACAACTAGGATGTTGGCTTAGAAGCAGCCACACATTCAAAGAGTGCGTAATAGCTCACTAGTCGAGAGGTCCTGCGCCGAAAATTAACGGGGCTAAAACATGACACCGAAGCTTAGGGATGGCGAATGCCATCGGTAGAGGAGCATTGAAAACGAGATGAAGCGGTACCGAAAGGAGCCGTGGATTGTTTTGAAGAGAGAATGCCGGAATGAGTAGCGAGATGGAGGTGAGAATCCTCCAGGCCGAATATCTAAGGTTTCCAGGGTAAAGCTGATCTGCCCTGGGTAAGTCGGGGCCTAAGGCGAGGCGGAGACGCGTAGTCGATGGACAACTGGTGTAGATTCCAGTACCTACTAAATCAGAAATGTGGGGACACATGGAGGAAGAGAGAGCCGGGAATGAGAAGACCGGTGCAAAGGAGGTAGGAGTGTAGTAGGAAAAGCCGCTGCACAATCTGAAGACCTGATGCGGATCGAAGTTTAGTAGAGAAGCTCTTTAACTCTGTGTCGAGAAAAGCCGCTATAGTGTTTAGTAAGCCCGTACCGCAAACCGACACAGGTAGATGAGGAGAGAATCCTAAGGCCGGCGGGAGAAGCATTGTTAAGGAACTCGGCAAAATGACCCCGTAACTTCGGGAGAAGGGGTGCCCAGGCAACTGGGCCGCAGAGAAAAGGCTCAAGCAACTGTTTAGCAAAAACACAGGTCTATGCGAAACCGTAAGGTAAAGTATATGGGCTGACGCCTGCCCGGTGCTGGAAGGTTAAGAGGAGAGGTTAGAGCAATCGAAGCTTTGAATTGAAGCCCCAGTAAACGGCGGCCGTAACTATAACGGTCCTAAGGTAGCGAAATTCCTTGTCGGGTAAGTTCCGACCCGCACGAAAGGCGTAATGATTTGAGCGCTGTCTCAACAATGCACCCGGTGAAATTGAAGTGCCAGTGAAGATGCTGGTTACCCGCGCCAGGACGGAAAGACCCCATGGAGCTTTACTCCAGCTTGATACTGGGATTCGGTAATGTATGCACAGGATAGGTGGGAGACTGAGAGGATAGTACTTCGGTATTATCGGAGTCGCTGTTGGGATACCACCCTTATGTTATTGGATTTCTAACCTTAGGCCGTAAGCCGGTCAAGGGACAATGTCAGGTGGGGAGTTTGACTGGGGCGGTCGCCTCCGAAAGTGTATCGGAGGCGCTCAGAGAGCCCCTCAGGATGGTTGGAAACCATCCAAAGAGTGTAAAGGCATAAAGGGAGCCTGACTGCGAGGCTGACGGGCCAAGCAGAGTAGAAATACGGACTTAGTGATCCGGTGGTATGAAAGTGGGATTGCCATCGCTCAACGGATAAAAGCTACCCTGGGGATAACAGGCTGATCTCCCCCAAGAGTTCACATCGACGGGGAGGTTTGGCACCTCGATGTCGGCTCATCGCATCCTGGGGCTGAAGTCGGTCCCAAGGGTTGGGCTGTTCGCCCATTAAAGCGGTACGCGAGCTGGGTTCAGAACGTCGTGAGACAGTTCGGTCCCCTATCCGGCGCGGGCGTAGGATATTTGAGAGGATCTGTCCTTAGTACGAGAGGACCGATGGACTGACCTCTGCTGAACCTGTTGGGAATCAATCCCATCGCAGGGTAGGCAAGTTGGGAATGGATAAACGCTGAAGGCATCTAAGCGTGAAGCCAACCTCAAGATGAGATATCCCATCGTAAGAGTAAGACCCCTTGAAGAGAACGAGGTAGATAGGGCTGAGGTGTAAGTGCTGCAAAGCATTCAGCTGACAGCTACTAATAGGTCGAGGGCTTATCCAATGCGTCTGATTGAAATGATGGATTACTGCTAGAGTTATTTCCGATATGTGGTTCAGAAAGGTATGCCGATATAGCTCAGTTGGTAGAGCAACTGATTTGTAATCAGTAGGTCTTCGGTTCAAGTCCGAATATCTGGCTTTAGTCTAAGCTTTGCTTAGACTTTTTATTACCATTTTTCTACTTTCCATAAACAGAAATTCGCATTTTTCCATAAATAGAAATTCGTGGTTTAGCTTACTAAAATAGGGTTCATTCCCTTATAATACTTCTTTGGAACCGTAGCTCAGTTGGTTAGAGCACTCGGCTCATAAACCGATCGGTCCAGGGTTCGAGTCCCTGCGGTTCCATGACAGAGCGATGCCATAGCATTGCTTTTTGTTTCTAAAAAGACGCTCATAAAAAAAGTGAATTTTTTTCATTTTTAATAGCACTCATACTTGATGAGTGCTAATATCTGTGCTATAATCTGTTCATTGTTTGACGTATGCCGTGTTTCAGGCACGTATACAAATATAGTCTATGTAAAGAGAGGTATTGTACAATGCAAAAATGGATCTTTATCTATTCATAGTGAGAATATTTTTTTCCGATTATCAAGAAATGGATGTACAGTGACCAGGATATCTTTTGTGCGGGAACAGATTTCCAACGCGACCGATGCGGTAACAAAGTTAGAGAAGCTCTCTTTGATCGGAGAGTGGACAAAACCTTCTGATTTTTAAAGGAAGAGTGACGGTTACGGTTGAACCGGATAAGAAGACGATCACCTTTAGTGATAACGGAATCAGGGATGACCGCGGAAGAAGTAGAAAAGTATATCACGCAGATTGCCTTTTCCGGGGCTGCTGATTTTATTGAGAAGTACAAGGACAAGGCAAATAGTGACCAGATTATCGGGCACTTCGGTTTAGGATTTTACTCTGCTTTCATGGTTGCGGATAAAGTGGAAATTCATACGCTTTCTTATAAGGATGGGTCTACCCCGGTACACTGGGTATGTGACGGGGAACTGACTACAGCATGACGGACGGCGATAAAAAGGAGCATGGTACCGATATTATTCTTCATTTAAATGAAGACTGCGTAAAGTACGCGAATGAGTGGGAACTCCGTTCCGTGATTGAAAAAGTATTGTTCTTTTATGCCGGTTGAAATTTATCTTGTGAAGTTGCCGAAAGATACAGAGACCATAGCACTTAGCGAGAAGAAAGACAGCGACGTTGTATTGGAAGAAATCCCGGAGAAAGTGGAGAAGAACGAGAAGGGAGAAGAAACAAAGACGGAGGCGAAAGTGAAGATTGAGAAGCGTCCGGTTCTTCTCAATGACACCCATCCCCTTTGGGCAGAGTCCCCCTCCACTGTTACCAAGGAACAGTATTTGGATTTTTATAGAAAACTCTTCCATGATTATAAAGAGCCCCTGTTCTGGATTCACCTCAACATGGATTATCCGTATCACTTGAAAGGAATTCTGTACTTCCCGAAGATTAATTCGGAGTATGAATCGATTGAAGGCACGATTAAACTCTATAATAACCAGGTCTTTATTGCGGACAATATTAAAGAAGTGATTCCCGAGTATTTGCTTCTTTTAAAGGGTGTGATTGACTGTCCGGATCTTCCGCTTAATGTTTCCCGTTCTCAGTTGCAGAATGACGGATTTGTAAAGAAGATTTCCGACTATATCACGAAGAAAGTTGCAGAGAAGCTTTCCGGAATGTGTAAGACGGAAAGAGAGTCCTATGAGAAATACTGGGACGATATTTCTCCGTTCATTAAGTACGGTGTTCTTCGTGACGCGAAGTTTGCAGAGAAGATGACGGACTATATTCTATTTAAAGATTTGAGGAGAAATACTGCACCCTTCCCGAACTGAAAGAGAAGGGCAAGACAGGTGCTGAAAAAGAAGATTCTTCTCAGGCGGAGAACGCAGGGGAGAATGCGGAGGAGAAAGTACAGAAAGTGTACTATGTTTCCGATGCGGTAGCGCAAAGCCAGTACATTACTTTTGTTTAAGGAAAATCATAAAGACGCGGTTTATCTTACAGAACGGATTGACCAGCCTTTTATTACAGAGCTGGAGGCAAAGAACAGTGACCTGCGTTTTAAGAGAATTGATGCTGACGTAAGCAGCGCTATGCAGGACTCTCTCTAAGGAGGAAGAAGAAAAACTGAAAGATGCCGGAGAGAAGCTGGAGAAGGCGTTCCAGAGTCTTCTCTCGAAGGATAAGTTACACGTTAAGGTAGAGCAGCTCTTATCAGAGACACCGGCGAGTCTCCTCACTATTTCTGAGGAATCCAGGCGGATGCAGGATATGATGAAAAATGTATGCCGTTTCCGGAATGCCGATGGGAAATCTTCCGCTTGATGAAAGTCTCATTTTTGAACGCGAAGAATCCGCTTTGTGCAGTATCTTCTAAAGCATGAGGACGGCCTGGAGTCGGAAGAGGAAAGCTTATGGAAGAGCAGCTCTATGACTTGGCAAGAATTCAGAATGCGCTTTGGAAGGAGACGCCATGAAGAAGTTTGTCGAGCGTTCGGAGAAGGTTCTCTTGAAATTGATGAAAGCATAAGTCTTGGTGAAAAAATATCAATTGTCTAAAAATCGGTGGGAAATCTTGTATTTTCCACCGATTTTGTCAATAGCTTAAACTTTCGCAATATGGTATAAATAGTAGGCTTATGTTAGTCAGGAGAAACGGGAGTTTGCAGTATGAAGAAAAATGAAAAGTTTTTATCTTACTTTAGTGATTCTTGCGGGAATCCTTTGTTGCGGTTCTTCTTGGAATTCGTTCTGGAGTGATCCTTCTAAAAAGGTGAAGATGGATGTACCCGAGAATGCGAAGAAGGCAACCGTGACGGTAGCAGGCTTTGGCGGAGATATGGAGATCGAAGTCAGTGCTGATGAGAACAAGATTTATGCCGTGAATGTTCTGAAGAACCAGGAAACGGACGGCATCGGAAGTAAGGCGGTTGAGGCGCTACCAGGAAGAATGGTGGAAGAGCAGACCTTCAATGTGGATGGTATCAGCGGAGCAACAGTTTCCTCTACTGCGCTTAGAACCGGTGTAGAGCAAGCGTTGAAGGAGATGGGACTGGATCCGGAGAAGTTCTCGAAAGCGAAGGCGGGAAGTGCGGAGAAGGCAGAAAAGAAGGATCAGAATCTGGAAGCGGATGTCTGTGTTATCGGAGCAGGCGGTGCCGGAATGATTTTCTGCAATTACCGCTGCGGATGCAGGGAAGACGGTTGTGCTTATGGAAAGTCAGGATATGGTGGGAGGCAATCCGTTCGTGCAACGGGAGGCATGAATGCGGCTCACACAAAGTGGCAAGCGGAGAATCCGTTTGAAGAAGGTTCCGTGTAGAAAAAGACCTTACAGACTGCCGCGGAAAAAGTATAGTGACAATGAAACGATTACAAAACTCGCCAATACGGTAAAAGAGCAGTATGCAGCTTATCAGGCAAAGCCGGAAGGGTACTTTGACTCGGTAGAGTTAATGGAACTGGACACCATGGTCGGCGGAAAAGGAATCAATAATCCGGAACTCGTGAAAGTACTTGCGGAGCAGAGTGGACCGGCTATCGATTATTTAGAGAAACTCGGTATGACGATTCATAACGTTGGTGCCTTTTGGAGGTGCTTCCGTGAAGAGAATCCATCGTCCGGTTGATGAGAACAACAAGGTGATTGCGGTTGGAGCGTACATGATTCCGATTCTTGAGAAGAATCTGAAGGAGAGGGATAAGATTCAGCTTCTACCGGAGTTACAGCAGATAAGATTTCCGAGGACGGCGGAAAGGTTAGCGGCGTGCACGGTGTTGCAAAAGGATGGCAGCCAGATTACGGTAAAGGCTAAGGCAGTTATTGTTGCCACGGGAGGTTTTTGCCGCAAACAAGGAAATGGTAGAGAAGTATCAGCCTTCTTTGAAGGGATATATGTCCACCAATGCATCCGGTGCACTCGGACAGGGCATTACGATGGCGGAAGCCATCGGCGCGGATACAGTGGATATGGATCAGATTCAGATTCATCCGACCGTTACCGTAAAGGATGCCCATTTGATTACCGAAGGATTAAGAGGCGACGGTGCAATCCTTTGTTAATCAGGAAGGAAAGCGTTTTACGGATGAAGTGGGAACCAGAGATGCCGTTTCCAAGGCGGAGATAGCCCAGACCGGTTCCGAGGTATACCTTGTTCTCGACAACAAGATGGTAGAAAAGTCGGCTGTTATTCAGGGTACATTAAGTCCGGCTACACGGTTACAGGTGAGGACTATAAGAGTCTCGGCAAAGCAATGGGCGTTCCGGAAGAAGAGTTTGAAAAGACGATGAACAGCTGGAATGAAGCTGTTGCGAAGAAAGAGGATGCGGAGTTTGGCAGAACAAGCTTTGCGGAAGCACTGGATACCGCACCGTTCTATGCGATTAAAGTTACACCGGCAGTCCATCACACGATGGGCGGACTGAAGATTAATACCGTAACGGAAGTGCTGGATAAGGATGGAAAGGCCATCCCGGGACTTTTCGCAGCGGGAGAAGTCACCGGAGGAGTACACGGTGCAAAACTGTTTAGGCGGAAATGCAGTCTGCGACTTCACCGTATTTGGTAAGATTGCAGGAGAATCCGCATCCAAGTATGCCGGATAAAAAAAGAATGCTAAAGAAGCAGAGAAAGTCGAAGTTGTAAAGAAAGCTAAAGAAGCTAAGAAAGCCGAAGCTTTCAAGACGGCGAAAGCGGTAAAGAACTGAAGTATAAAAAGTAAGATAAAGGAAAAGAGTAGTCCGTTTCTGTGGAAGAAGGATTACTCTTTTTTTCTTCTGGAATTCTTAAAAATTTATGTGAGCACTTGCAGTGCAGAGGAAATGCGTTAGAATGAGTCGAGTTTTAAGAGGGACGTGCCATTATGAATAATGATTTAAGTCATACGCAAATTATCAGACCACTACAAGATAGCAGTTTAGCCGTTACGGAAGTTTTAGAGCGGGTATATGAGGCTCTGACAGAGAAAGGATACAATCCGATCAGTCAGATTGTCGGTTATATTATGTCCGGGGATCCTACTTACATTACAAGCTTTTAAAGGTGCGAGAAGCTTGATTATGAAAGTGGAGAGGGACGAAATCCTGGAAGAACTTATGCGGAATTATGTGGAAACGAAGTTAAAGAAAGCGTAAGAAGGCTGTCCGAAGTTCCGGGGAGACCTTTTTTTCTGCTTTATAGGAGTAGTATGCGCATTTTTGGCATTGGATTATGGCTCGAAGACAGTGGGCTTAGCCATTACGGATGCTTTGGGGTGTACCGTCCTGCCTTATAAGACGCTTTGGAGAGAACGGGAAGGTAAACTCAGACAAACGGTACGGGCGATTTGTGAAGTGGTGGAGAAAGAAAGCGTGGGGAAGTCGTTTTGGGCTTACCCTTAAATATGGATGGCAGTAGAGGGAAAAGAGCGGAAAAAGCTACAACATTTTATGCGCTCTTGAAGAAGAATCTGTCTTGCCCTCTTATTTTTCTTCGATGAACGACTGAGTACGGTAGAAGCAAGGGAAATTCTGGATGAGAACGGTGTTCCGAGAGAAAAACAGAAAGAAGTGTTGGATCAGGTGGCGGCGCAGGTGATTCTGGAGGATTATCTTCGCAGTAAGTCTTCTTTATAAGAATATTTTTGAGGATTGAATGCCTTCAGAAAATACCGAATTTTAGAATACTTATAGGCAAGGAATACTCATTTTTCTGCATCCTTGCTGTAGGAGAAGTTAGTTTGCGCCATGCATAAAAGCGCGGAGAGAGAATGTGTTGCATTGAGGAGGAACAGATGGAAGGTGGAAGAATTCGTTTGCAGTCTGAGGACGGAGCACTGGAACTGGAGATATTGGAAGAAACGGTAGTAAATGGTGTGAATTATATCCCTGGTGACGGATGCACCGGAGGGGAAGACGGAACCTGTTATGTGATGAAGGACACCTCGCTTCCGGAAGATGAAGATGCGGATTATGTTTTTGCCGATGGAGAGGAAGCGGAGACTGTAATGGATATCTTTGCGAAAATCCTTGAAGGAGAAGATATAACGATAGAGCGGTAAGATATTGAGAAAGGAAATTTATGAACGAAGAAACAAAACAAACGAAAAAGTAAAGCGGATTCGCCGCATAGAATTGTGAATATTCATCGGGATAAGATGAGTGGCAGAGAAGAACAGAAAGGCGGTTCTTCCGAGAAGAGAAAAGCCGGCGGACCAGCGGATAAGAGGAGACGTCCTATGCTGAACCGTAAAAACAACAATGGAGCGGAGCAGGGAAAAGGGGACACGAAAGAGATTCGCATGAATCGCACGCCGCATAGTGCAAGCCGTACGAATAGAAGCACGGCAGAGAAGAAAAGAACGGCAAGTGCGGAGGGAAATGGCAGAGAGTACAATCTTCAGGACTTTCCTCTGCTCGCCAATACAGTAGAGGTACAGGAAAATAAAATAAAGCGAAGAAAAATAAGAATGCATTTCGCGGGTCTGTGAAGATTATTCCGCTCGGCGGTCTGGATCAGATCGGGATGAACATTACGGCTATCGAGACCGAGGAAAATATGATTATCGTAGACTGCGGACTGGCATTCCTTCGGGAGATATGCTCGGAATCGATCTCGTCATTCCGGATATTTCTTATATCAAGTCTAAGATTCACAAAATGAGAGGCTTTGTGATTACGCACGGTCATGAAGACCATATCGGGGCACTGCCTTATCGTCTTACAGCAAATCAATGTGCCGATTTATGCCACTAAGCTGACCTTGGCGCTCATTCAGAAGAAACTCGTGGAAAACGGGCTGGATAAGCTGGTGAAGATGAAGACGATGAAGTTCGGGCAGAGTGTAAGCTTCGGTGATTTGAAAGTGGAATTTGTGAAGACGAACCACTCCATTCAGGACGCCTCCGCCCTTGCGATTACGACCCCGGCAGGCGTTTTTGATTCATACGGGAGACTTCAAAAATCGATTATACTCCGGTTTTCGGAGACCAGATTGATTTACAACGCTTTGCAGAACTCGGAAAGAATGGCGTACTGGCTATGATGTCCGACTCCACCAATGCGCAGAAACCGGGATTTACGATGTCGGAGCGCTCCGTGGGAAGAACCTTTGACCTGATTTTTTGCCGAGCATCAGAACAGCAGAATCATTGTGGCGACCTTTGCGTCCAACGTTGACCGTGTGCAACAGATTATCAATACGGCGGTAAAGTACAAGAGAAAAGTGGTGGTTGAAGGCAGATCCATGGTCAATGTCATCTCGGTTGCCTCCGAACTCGAGTATATCCATATTCCGGAAGGCACTTTGATTGATATTGAGAATCTGAAAGACTACCCGGACGAGCAGACCGTGCTTATCACAACCGGTTCCCAGGGAGAGTCCATGGCGGCACTGTCCAGAATGGCGAGCGGAATGCACAGGAAGGTGCATATCGGACCGAATGATGTCGTAGTGATGTCTTCTCATCCGATTCCGGGAAATGAGCTTGCCGTGGATCATGTCGTAAACGAACTGTATAAGCTGCATGCGAAGGTTATTATGCAGGATACGCATGTCTCCGGTCACGCCTGTGCGGAAGACTTGAAGTTGCTTTATTCTCTTGTGAAACCGAAGTTTGCCATTCCTTTCCATGGCGAGTTCCATCATAGAAGAGCGGCCGCGCTCATTGCGGAATCTGTGGGAGTGGATAAAGACAAGTGCCTGCTTTTGGAAAATGGAGATGTGCTGGAGTTTAACACGGAAGGCGGAGAGACGACGTGCAGCGTGAAGGAAAAGGTACAGGCGGGCGGCGTATTCGTTGACGGACTGGGTGTTGAGATGTCGGTAACATTGTGATTCGGGATAGACAGAACTTGTCCCAAAAACGGAATCATCGTTGTGGCACTTACTCTGGAAAGATATTCCGGAAATCTCATGGCGGGTCCCGATCTCATTTCAAGAGGATTTGTCTATGTGCGGAGTCGGAAGATCTTATGGAAGAGGCAAGACTGGCGGTGCAGAACGTGGTCGATGATTGCCTGCAAAGCAGGATGAACGATTGGGGAAGATTAAGAATCTGATTAAGGATAGTTTGTCTGATTTTCTTTGGAAGAAGATTAAGAGAAATCCTGTTATCTTACCGGTCATCATGGAGGTTTAAGGAATGGATAAGCGGCGCTCATTTCGCTCTTTCACGGAAATCCTGCTCAGCTTTTCCTTTCGCATCCTTCTCCTCATTGGACTTTTTGTTTCTGATTTTGCAGGGCATGAATGTGAGTTTCCGTTACGGGCACGGACTCTTTTATGAAAGAGCAATGGAGAAAGAACCGGGACGAGAGATTCAGTAGAGATCCGGCAGGGAGAAAGCCGGAAGGAAATCGCGGAGAACCTCAAGCGTTTAGGCCTCATCAATAATGAGACGGCCTTTTGTTTTTGAAGGCAAAACTCTACCATTCCTTGCTGCTTCCCGGAGAGTATACCTTGAGTACGGCAATGACGCAGGTAGAGATGCTGGATTATCTTTCTGAGGAAGGACAGAAGAACCAGGAGCTGAGCGACAAAAAGATTCTGAAGGAGACTGAAACGGAAACGAGCAGCACGGACGACAGTAATGTCATCGGCGACGGTAACGAAAGTGAGTAGGAGAGTTTGGAAGAATACAATCGAGTCAGCAGTTTCATACAGGCTTTTCTTAGGAAAAATAATTCCCTTTAGAAGAAATACGAGAGGAAGCGCAGAAGGATGCCGTTCCGATTATTCGGGATGAGACCGCCGCGCTTCTTCGCGTATGTTTGGAGATAAACAAACCGGAAGAGCATATTGGAGCTCGGTACGGCAGTAGGCTATTCGGCACTCCTTATGCTGGATTGTTTAGATGGAGGTGCGTCTCTCACTACGGTGGAGAACTTTCCCGAGAGGATACGGAAAGCGGAGGAAAACTTTCAAAGGAGCCCATACAAGGAGCGGATTTCCCTTTTGGAAGGGGATGCAGGGAAGATTCTGAAAGAACTGGTTCGGGAAGAGCGCCACTTTGATTTTTGTTTTCTTAGATGCCGCAAAAGCACAGTACCCGATATGGCTTTCCGACATTCTTTTTCCTTCTAAATGATGGAGGAGTCCTTTTTGTGATAATATATTGCAGGACGGTTTACTGTTGGAGAGTCGCTTCTTCCTGGAACGGCGGCAGAGAACCATTCATAAGCGGATGCGGGAGTTTCTTGCGCTGTTAAAAGCGAACTCGCTCCTCGAGAACAGCATTGTACCGATTGGAGACGGTGTGAGTATCAGTGTGAAAAAGCCTGCAAAGAGGGAAGAGGACAGAAAAATAGTGAAACGGATAGCATATTACAAATGGTAAAACGGCATGAAACGATGAAAAATGGCAAAGAGTAGTGAGACGGTTACGGTTTTGAAAGAGAAAAAAATAGAAAGTAGATACGAATGAAGAGGAAAGTAGAGTTGTTGATTCCGGCAGGCTCCATGGAAGGACTGAAGACAGCCATTCATTATGGGGCGGATGCGGTTTATATGGGGGAGAGGCCTTCGGACTTCGAGCCAATGCGAAAAATTTTTACTATAGAGCAGATGAAAGAAGCGGTGCGCTATGCACATCTATACAATGTAAAGGTTTACGTTACCGCGAATATCCTCGCCCACAATGCGGATCTGGAGCCGATGCGTGCGTATTTTCAGGAGTTAAAGAATGTCGGGATGGATGCGGTACTGATTGCGGATCCCGGTGCATTCCTTCTTGCGAAAGAGGTGATGCCGGAAGTGGAGATTCATATTTCCACACAGGCGAACAATACGAATTATGAAACGTTTCTTTTTCTGGTGGAAACTCGATGCAAAAGAGGGTGGTTTGCGCAAGAGAACTCAGCCTGGAAGAAATCAGAGAGATACGCGCGCATATTCCGGAGGAGATGGAAATCGAAGCCTTTGTGCACGGTGCAATGTGTATGTCTTATTCGGGGAGATGTCTTCTCCAGCTCTTTACCGGAAGAGATGCTAATCAGGGAGCCTGTACCCATCCCCTGCCGCTGGAAGTACTTTTGATGGAGGAGAAACGACCGGGAGAGTATTATCCCGTGTTTGAGAATGATCGAGAACCCTATATCTTTAATTCCAAGGATCTCAATATGATTGCTCATATTCCGGATTTGATTGAAGCGGAATCGATTCTTTGAAAAATTGAAGGGAGAATGAAGACGGAGCTTTTATGTGGCGACGGTTACCAGAACTTACAAGATGGCGATAGAAGATTATCTGGAGGATCCTGCGCTGTATCGGAAAAAGACTGCCCTTCTATGAGGAAGAGATTCGAAAGTGTACTTATAGAGACTATAGTACAGGCTTTTACTATCAGAAACCGACGGAGAAAGATCAGATTTATGCGAACAATACCTATCAGGCAGGAGCGACTTATCTCGGAACGGTAGAGGAAGTGGATGGAGAGTTCGCCTATCTTACACAGAAAAATAAATTCAGTGTGGGAGAGGAGATTGCCATCATGAGTCCGGGACAGGAAGACCGCAAGGCAGAGGTTTTGGAAATGTTTGATCGGGAGAGCGGGGAAGCCATTTCTTCTTGCCCGCACTCCAAACAGGAATTAAAGGTTCGTTTTTCCGTTTTGCCCGGAAAGCAGGATGTTTTACGAAGAATGGAGTAAAAGATGCTTGTTCTTTTTACCGATGGGAGTTGCTTCCTTTCTCTATTTTGCGTTTCTTCTCAGCACTTCTTCCGTACTTTCGAGATCTGGATATGGTTGCTTATCGGAGGAGCGCATTTCTTTCTCGCTTTTTGATGAAGAGAAAGGCGGAGTGGAAGCGAAAACCGTTTTATTTCGAATCAAGGTTTTCTGCCTTACATCGTATCTGATTTTCTTTTTCCACGATTCTTTCCATCGCTATATTTCTACGCAGTATAAAAAGGGAGAGATGGAGAAAAACCTGGATTATGTCCTGGTTATCGGCTGTGAACTGGTAGATAACAGTCCATCGGAAACGCTGAGAAATCGTCTGGATTTAGCGGAGCAGTATGCAAAGGACAATCCGAATACGCGCTTTGTTCTGGTAGGAGGAAGAGGAAGACTCAGCGCCAGCGCAGAGTCCAGTGTGATGTTTCATGATTTCCTGCGAAACGGGATTTCCAGCGACCGTCTCCTGATGGAATTTTTATTCGAAAAACACGAAGGAGAAGGTGCAGTACGGCTTACGGAGCATTGCGCATTGAAAGAGGAACTTCTCTTACAGGATGAAGAGATACAGCGTGAAAGAGGAACGGATGAGGAGAACTACTCTTATCTGATAGAAGATGCTTTGGAAGGGAGGACCGTATTCCCCGTGTGGGTATTTTAAGTTCACAGTATCAACTCTATCATTGTATACGATTTGCCGAAGCGGAAAATGCCTATTCTTACGTCAGTATGCGTGCCGATACTCCCCCGTATCTCCTGCCGCATTATTATACGAGAGAAGCCATTTCTCCTTATCGGAAGGTTGCTGCATCAGGTATAATTGGAAAGACAAAGATAGAAAGATAAGAGACAGAAAAAGGAGCGGAAGAAGATGGAGAACTACAGTTTAGTCGAGGAAAAAGAATTGGCGAGCTTTCTACGGAAGCCAGGGTCTATGAACATAAAAAGTCCGGGGCAAGGGTGCTCTGCCTGAAGAACCGGGATAAGAATAAGGTATTCAGTATTGCCTTTCGTACACCGGCTACGGATTCCACAGGGGTTGCCCATATTACGGAGCACTCCGTGCTTTGCGGTTCCCGGAAGTTTCTTTTGAAGGATCCTTTTGTGGAGCTCATAAAGGGATCGCTTAACACTTTTTTAAATGCCATGACCCTATCCGGATAAAACGGTTTATCCGGTTGCTTCCACGAATGATAAGGACTTCCGGAATCTGATGGATGTGTATTGTGATGCGGTTTTTCATCCGAATTGTGAGAAGAATCGGAATACTTTCTTGCAGGAGGGATGGCATTATACTTTAGATGAAGCAGGAAAACTCGGTTATAGCGGGGTGGTTTACAATGAGATGCGAGGCGTTTTTCTCCTGATCCGGAGTCCGTTCTGGAACGCTATATTTTCCATTCTCTTTCCGGATACGACCTATGGAAATGAGTCAGGGGGAGACCCGAAGGACATTCCGAGTTTAAGTTATGAAGATTTTCAGGCGTTCCATGCCCGGTACTACCATCCGTCCAATTCCTATATCATACTCTATGGCGATATGGATATGGAGGAGAAATTGCAGTGGCTGGATGAAAACTATTTGCAGGAGTATACGAAAATCAATCCTGATTCCGGTATAGCAATGCAGGGGGCATTCTCGAAGAGAAGAGAGGAGACAGCCTATTATCCGATTGCTAAAGGAGAAGATCCGACGGGAAAAGCCCTATTTTCTTATAATTTCGTGCTTCCGGACGGACAGGATGTGAAGAAAAAGTCTGGCTTTACTCCTATCTCGGATATGCCCTGCTCACCGGACCCGGTGCGGTACTGAAGCAGAAGCTTCTTTGAAGAGGGGCTTGAGAAGATATCTTTGGCGGCTATGCAGACGGATTATTGCAACATTATTTTACCGTCACAGCGAAAAAAATGCGAAGGAAGAGGACAGAGAGCGTTTCCTGAAAGTGATCACGGAGACCTTGGAGGAAGTTTTAGAGAAGGGACTGGACCATAAGAGCATTCTTTCCGCAATTCATCATGATGCTTTCGAATATAAAGAGGCGGATTACGGAAGTACACCGAAGGGACTTGTTTACAGCCTGAAAGTGCTGGATTCCTGGCTTTATGACAGGGAACCGTGGAAGTATCTCGGAAATGGAGCGCTATTTTAAAGAACTGGAGAAGGATGTGGAAGAGGGGTATTTTGAAGCCCTTCTGAAGAAAGATTTTATCGGAAACCAGCACGCGTCTTTTGTGGAATTGCTCCCTAAAGCAGGGCTACGGAAGAAAATGCAGCGAAGCTTGCCGAGAAACTTGCAAAGAAGAAGGCGTCCTTCCATGCGGATGAGTTGGAGACTATCCGGAGAGAAGAGGAAGCGCTCCTTCAATACCAGAACGAGGAGAACAGCAAGGAGGTCTTGCCAGTCTTCCTGTTCTTACCAGGAGAGGATCTTGGAAAAAGAAGCGGAGAAGTATCCGAAGGAGGAAGAGGTGCTTTCGGAAGAACGCTTGCTCTTTATCCGACAGATGCGCAAGGCGTTTTTATCTTCGCCTGCTCTTTAATACCGGAGATTTTTCCGAAGAAGAGCTGTCCTATCTGTCTCTGCTCTCCACCTGCCTCGCGTATATGGATACGGATCACTACAGTTTCCAGGATTTAAATGCGGAGATTTATCTCCATAGCGGAGGATTCGGAGCGGATCTTAGCGCATACAATAATTTTAAGGAGAAGAATCACTATACCGGTGTCTTTTCTGCCGGCTTTAAGTTTATGGAAGGAAATGGAAAAGGGATTAGAGTATCTCGCAGAGATTCTCTTCCATACCCATCTTACAGACGAAAAGCGTCTTTCCGAAATTCTTTTGGAAGTGAAGTCCAGAGAGAGAATGCTGGATGGAAGGGGCAGGGCACCATTATGCGGTGAACCGTGCGATGGAAAGCTCTCTCCTTCTGCTTACTACCAGGAGAGAGTTAAGGAATACGTTACTACCATTTTATTGAAAAGCTGGAAAAGAATTTCCGGAAAAACCCGAAAGCCTTGGGAGAAAAGCTAAGCTCTCTTTGCGAAGAAATTATTCCACGGAAAGAATCTTCGCTGCACGATTGAGGCGACCTCATTCTGTATCGGAAAGAACAAGAGCCTTTCCGCTTTTCTCGCGCAGTATTTTCCGGAAAAAGGGAAGAGTGGGAAGAATCGGTCTTTACGGAGAAGAGTGGGAAGAAAGAGGCTTGGATTACGCCATCGGAAGTGAACTATGTGGCGAGAGTCGGCATGATTCATGATAAGGCGTTTCCTTTTACGGGTGCTTTAAAGGTACTGAAGAATGCGCTGTCCTTTGATTTTTCTCTGGAAGAATATTCAGGGAGAAAGGAAATGCTTATGGCGTGATGAGCGGATCTCGGCAGGACCGGGGAGTGCTAGTGGTTTCTATAGAGACCCTCATGTAGGACGCAGTATGGAAGTCTATAAGAAAATACCGGACTATGTGCGTACTTTCAAAGCGACGGACCTGGCTATGACGAAATATGTGATTGGCGCGATTTCCGAAAATGGATACGCCGAAAAACAGCTTACACCAAGTTCTTACTTGGCATCAGCTGCACACTTTCCGGGCTAAGTGACAGCGATTTACAGAGGGAAAGAGACGAGGTTTTACAGGCGGATGTGCAGGCAATCCGGAATCTGTCGAAGTATTTTTGATGCAGCATTTCAGGAGGAAGTGTACTGCACGATTGGAAACCGGGAGAAGATTGAAGAAAATAAGGCCTATTTCGATGAAATTCAGGAGATTTAGCGGAAGAACAGGAGCTGTGGCGTAGAGAAACCGGAAAAGAGGGAGGGGCGTATGAATCAGGTGATAGAGGATTTTTGCGAAGGAAAGAGGAGAAGAGAATCTGCGTGAGGAGAAAGAGGCGGAAATAAAGTCCGGCTTTGTTTCCATCGTCGGTCTTCCCAATGCAGGAAAATCCACTCTTCTGAATGCGCTTGTCGGACAGAAAATTGCCATTACTTCGAAGAAAGCGCAAACGACCAGAAACCAGATTATGGCAGTCTACTGACGATGACAGGGACAGATTGTGTTTCACGATACGCCGGGAATCCATAAGGCGGAGAATAAGCTTTCCGTCTATATGGAATCGGTGGCGGAGAAAGCGCTCGGTAGCGGTGATTTAATTCTCTTTCTGGTGGATGCCACGGCAGAGAAAGGGAAAAAGGAGGAACAGGTGCTCTCCTGCTCTCCCATAGTAAGCGTAAGCTTCTCCTTGTTTTAAATAAGATTGATTTACTTGAAGAAGAGGCGGTGGAACGAAAGAAAGCGGAATATGCCCGGAGTCTTCCCTTTGTTGCTACGGTTTCCGTTTCCGCTTATAGAAAGAGTGGACTCGAGGAACTGCTGGACACGATTTTTTTGCTTTCCTGCCCCTATGGACCCCGCTATTATGATGCGGATACGGTGACCAATCTTCCGGTTCGGGAGATTACGAGGGAATTGATCTCGAGAACAGGCACTCTATAAGCTGGACAAGGAGATTCCGCATGGAATCGCCGTTTTAGTGGAGAGTATGCAGGAGCGAAAGAACGGGATATGGGACGTGAAAGCAACTATTGTCTGTGAGAAAGAGAGCCACAAAGGCATCATTATCGGGAAAGCCGGCAGTATGCTGAAAAGCATCGGGAGCGGTGCGCGCATTCAGATAGAAAAACTCCTGGAGGCGAAAGTGAATTTACAGCTCTTCGTAAAAGTCAGAAAAGACTGGAGAGAGAATCCGGCATACTTACAGGAGTATGGGTACAAAGAACAGAAGTAGGTAGAAGAGGCAATTTGTGAGGGAAGAAATCGTGGTTCATGGGGTTGTGCTCGCAGAGAACAGCCAGAGAGAATTTGATAAACGTCTTTCTCTGCTTACCATGGAGCAGGGGAAAATGACAGTTTGGGCGAGCAGGGGCGAAACGACCGACCTCTCCTCTTATGGCTGGGAGCCGAAGCTTTGTCTTCGGCACTTTTCTTTAAGAAAGGGAAAAACAGGCTATAATCTGCAAGCGGTGAAAGTCGATGCGTATTTTACGGAAATTGCATCGGATTTGGAGAAGGCCTGTTATGCCGCCTATTTTTCTGGAACTTGCCTCTGTGGTATCCCAGGAGAACCTGCCTGCGGAGGGAATGGTGAACCTGATTTATCTCTCCCTGAAAGCACTGCTTCACAAAAACCTGAACAACCGCTTGGTGCGCGCTGTTTTTGAACTTCGTCTTCTTTTTAGAGGGGAGTATACGGAAGAGCCTCCTTATTCGAAGAGGAAGGCAGTGCAGGAGGCGTGGCAGTATGTGCTGTCGATGCCTCGGAAAGCTCTATACCTTTTACTTTGGAGGGAGCGGCGTGGAGGATTTTTGTGAAAAATGTTTCCGCACTTTGCCAAGAGAGTTTTCCTGCACATTTTTCAAAGTATGAAGATCCTGGAGAGTTTGCGGGAATAAGGAATAAGGAATAAGGAGTGTAAAGCATGGAATTACTGGATTACTTAGCATGGAGAAACGATGTCCCGCTGTCTATCGCCCCTTTTTAATGGGGTGGACAATGTTATCCTTGCCTATTTGGCCTATATTGATTTTTGCTGCGTTACGGCAGGAATGGGATGGCTTCTATGATTTAAAGGAGCTCTTTCAGTGTTTTTGCGAAAAGTATTCCATGGAAGAAATCAAGAAATCAGGGGCAGTTTACGGAGCGAGCACCGCTATTATTGCAAAAAGATGATGGAGGGAGCGCGTTTTCAGGGATACAAAAAGTCGGGTACTATGAAGGACTTTTGATAAAAGATACAGTGAAGCAATTTACTGCCCTTTGCTTTTTCCTTCCGGATGGTACGAACTATGTTTCCTTTCGAGGGACTGACGAGACGATTACCGGTTGGAGAGAAGACTTTCTCATGAGCTGTCAGTCGGAAACGGCAGGCGCTAAGGAAGCAGTGAATTATATCAATCGAGTAGCTAAGGTTTTGGAAGGACAACTCATTTTGGGAGGACACTCGAAAGGCGGGAACTTCGCCATGTATGCGGCTGCCTTCTGTGAGGCAGAGCACAAGGATCGTATTAGTACAAGTTTATAATAATGACGGCCCGGGTTTTCGAGAGGAAGTGATTCAGTCTTCGGCATTTCAGGAGATTTTACCGAAAAATTCTTACCGTTGCGCCTCAGAGTTCCATTATCGGGCAACTTCTGTCCAATCCGGCAAAACAGCATGTGATTCACAGTACGGCAAAGGGCATTTTGCAGCATGACGCTATGACCTGGGAAGCGGAAAAGGATGCCCTCGTCTCTTCTGAACTGGATGAGCTTAGTGAGTACACAAAAACCACCTTGGGAAGCTGGCTGGAAACCATGGACGATGAAACCAGAGAATCCCTTTGCACAACGGCATTTTCCCTGATTGAAAGTACAAAGTCGGAGACCTTTATAGAGTTCTCCGGAAATTTAATGAAAAACATGGAAATCATCTGGAAAGAAATGGGAAAACTTCCGGAAGAGAAGAAAAAGAAATCATGAATGCTTTAAGCAATTTGATGGAAAGCAGTACACAAGCCGCCGTTTCACAGATTAAAAGCGGTGGACAGACGGTGCTCAGTCAACTACAGAGTAGCGGGCAGGCACTGCTTAGCCAGATGCAAAGCGGAATATGAGAAAGGAGGATTTCAGATGAGTGAAAAAGAAGAAATACTGTTTATGCAAACCAGACTTATCAGATTGGCAGCAGAAGAATGGAAACTTTCCATGGATAAAGTCCTTTCTTTATTTAAACAGGCGAAGGTTTTAGACTATATAGAAAGGGCTTATGGAATATTCCATTGTGAAGGAGATGAGGCAGTGTTGCAGGATATTGAAGAATATCTTGATGCGAAAGGATTAAAGATACATGCTTGAGTTAAAAAGAAAACTTAATTCTTTTATCATGGAAGTTATTGTGAAGTACTTAGCCCGGATTTAAAGAAATGTGCCAAAATGAAGGATTTTGGACAAGGGTTTTACCTTACAAGTTCTAAAGAGCAAGCAGAGAGTTTTTTTGAAGATATCTATAAATAAAGCTAGAGCTTTTGGGCGCATTGAAGATAGCCAAAATTATGGATACATATCTATTTTTGAATTTAGTCTACTTAAGAAACTGAATATACATGTATTTCCGGAAGCAAATGTAGATTGGCTTCATTGTATTGCTGCTCATAGAAAGAATACTTTTTTTCTTGAGGAAGAGAGAAAAACTGAGAAACGTGGATATCATCATCGGGAAAATTGCAGACGATGCCACGAATGCCAGCTTAACAGCTTACTTGGCGGGGGCATTTGGCATAGTTAGGGAGAAAGAAGCAGATGAATTTTGTATCAAACAGTTACTTCCCAATAAGTTAAAAGACCAATACTGCTTTAAGACTGAAGACGCACTATCTTGCCTAAAAATTTATAGAAAGTGAGAAGATATGGCTGAGTTAAGTATTTCAAAGAAAGACTGAATTATACAATTGATCTCCCTTGTCACTATGGCAGTGGAAGAAATATCGGCAATCACCGGAAATGATAGTAAAGAAAGTCTTGGTAGATTTCCTTGCTTCAAGACAGGAAAAAGCTTTGTATGATGATACAACAAAGCTTTGGTGGGCCGGTCCCTCCCTATCTAGCGGAAATGTATTTGGAGGAGATTGCTTTGAAAGCGAATAGGTTTTACCGTGCGGAAGAAAAATTTCTAATTTTTTCAATAACAAAATATAATGAAAGTGGCGGACAACTGGTCGTTTTATACGGTAGAAGACGTGTGGGGAATATGTGAGACTTTACGAGAATTTTGTAAAAGGAAAACCCTACGTCTTTTTTCCCTGTATACCCTAAATTGCAAAGCCTATCAGATCGTGTTTTTAAGGGCATAATTTTTAAAGCCCATCGAATCGTGTTTTCATGGAAACGGTCGAATAGGCTTTTATATTTTTCTTTTCGGATTGTAAGCAAGTTAAATAATAATCCATGATTTATTCCGGAATGTCTTCAGTTAAAAATGTGGTTATGAATATGATGCTTGAAAGTATAAAAATAACTAGTCATTTTTATATAAAAATAGAACAAAGAAAGAAAATATTGCAATAATTATACAAAATGATACAATCAAATGATTAGTTCTTAATTCTATGTGCATTTTTCATAAAAGTACAGTGGTTCACATAGAATGACCTGCCAGACCGGTCATGTAAAATAAAAACTTATAATTGATTTTTGATTATTAATCTTTAAATCATCTCGAGGACAGTATGGAAAATTGCTTAGCACTTTGGGCGAAAAAAGAAAGAGAAGGATGGCATATTTTTACTGGCTGTCTTTAAAGCAGCATCTGGAAGATACAAAGGAAGTAATGGGGCTTCTATGGGAACATTGGCTTTCAGAGGGACAGAGAGCATATATTACTAAAATCTATGAAGGTAGAAGAAGATGAAGCGAAGTCTTTGGCCATGTTTATTGGAGCAATTCATGATATTGGAAAAAGGCTACCCCTGCCTTTCAGATTCAAAGAGGATTTCAAAATTTGAGGACTTAGACCTGCTTTTTGATGGAGAAACTGGAACGGGAAGGTTTTTCCGGAATCAAAGACTTAGAGCTAACAGATCGAGGAAAAACTCCCCATGCCTATGCAGGAGAAGTGATTTGTCGTTTAGCGGGTATCAACAGAGGAATTGCCTCTATCATAGGAGCCCATCATGGAGTTCCTATGAAGGAAAACTATAGTCTTACGTCCTTTGTTGAAGCTTATACTGCCAACTTTTATCAGGAAGAAAAAGAAGATTCTCCAATATGCAAAAATGGAAAGCGACACAAGAGGAGCTACTTTTCTGGGCATTAGAGAGCTGCGGTTATAAAAATGTAGAGGATCTTCCTAGATGTCCCAAACCGACGCAACTCTTACTTTCCGGACTTTTAATTATGGCGGATTGGATAGCCAGTAATGAGGAATATTTTCCTTTATTTTCTTTTACAGAATGAAGTTGGCTATGAGTTGGATGATGCTACAGTAAATCAAGAAGATAGGAAGAAAAGAAGATACACAAATAAGTGAGAGGGTGGAATCGGCCTGGCTAAAATGGACGCAGAATCAAACATGGGAAGCGACGCAGCTTTTTGATGCAAAACAGGCTTATCAGAATTCCTTTCACTTTATGCCTAGAGACTTTCAAGAAAAAGTTTTTACAGAGATTGCCGGCGCTGAGGACATCGGCTTAGTGATTCTTGAGGCGCCCATGGGCTGCGGAAAAACAGAGGCGGCTTTAATGACTGCGGAACAATTGGCGGGAAAGCAGCAATGTGCCGGAGTTTTCTTTGGACTGCCCACCCAAGCCAGTTCCAACGGCATTTTTTTCCGAGAGTGGAGTCCTGGGTAGATTCCCTTGGGCAAGAAAATCAAGAGAAATTATCTCTTCGCCTATCTCATGGAAAGGCAGCTTTAAATGAAGAGTTTCAACTCTTGTCCAGAAACTGTAGCGAGGGAATAGATCCGGACGGAGAAAAACGAAGTATGTGTATGTGAATGAATGGTTTTCCGGGAGAAAGAAGGCCATGCTGGATGATTTTATAGTAGAACTGTAGATCATTTACTCCTTATGGCTTTAAAACAAAAACATCTTATGCTTCGGCATTTGGGATTTAGTAAAAAGGTTGTCATCATTGATGAAGTGCACGCCTACGATGCCTATATGGGGCAGTACTTTTACATGGTTTTTACAATGGCTTGGAGCCCTATAAAGTGCCAACCATTATCTTATCCGCGACCTTACCCTATAGAACGAAGAAAAGACCCTAATGAAGTATTACTTGAAAGGAAGAGGGTATCAAGGAGAAAGGATATAGGAACTTTTGATTTCTTAGGACAGAGAAGCTATCCCTTACTTACCTTTAGCAAAGGAAGTGAGGTTGAATCTTTTTCAGACTTTCAAGAAGAGAAAGAAAAAAAGGTTACGCTTTATCAGCTGGACGAAGAGAATTTAGTAGATACCGTAAAGAGTCTTGGTAAGAATGGAGCGGTCATAGGCATTATTGTAAATACGGTTGGGTAGGGCACAGAGAATCACAAAAGATTTTATTAGAAGCTTTTTCCGGAAGAAGAAGTCCATCTTTTACATTCTCGATTTATCGACACGGATCGCATAAAAAGAAGAGGAATTACTCAAAAAATCGGGAAAAATGCAGAGAGACCCTAAGCGTTTTATCGTAGTGGGAACCCAGGTGATAGAGCAGTCCCTAGACATTGATTTTGATTTAATGATTAGTGATTTATGTCCTGTGGATCTGTTAATCCAGCGAATAGGTCGACTTCATAGGCATAAGATAGAAAGGCCTAAGGAACATAGTGAAGCGAGACTCTATCTTATGGGAACGAGTGAGAATTTAGACTTTGAAACTGGAGCAAAAAGGGTTTATGGGAGATTATTTGCTCATGAAAACCCAATGTGCTTTTAGGGAAAAAGGCATTTCCATCCCAAGAGATATCTCTACCACTGGTGCAGGAAGTGTATGGAGAATGGAATCCCTTCTTAGCACCCTGAGTTTCGGAAGAAATATGAGGAGAGCTAAAAGAAACAAAATGAAACCTTAGACAAGCAAAAAATAAAAGCGAAAGGATTCCGATTAGATAAGCCTAAATTGGAGTGCTCAGATGAGATTAGTTTAAATGGATTATTGGATAATGACGTACTATTGATACAGAAGAGCTATGTCAGGCAAAGGTTCGAGATATTGGTTCTTCCATAGAAGTGATAGCAGTAAAAATTTGGAGCGGATATGGACTTTTTCAAGAGAAGAAGGACATTTCAGAAGAGCTTTAAAGCGTCAATTGCAAGAAAGCTGGCTTGCCAGACCTTTAAGGCTTGGAGAAAGTATCATCCACATAGAAAAGAGAAGAGGATGCTTATTCATTATTTAGAAGATTATAACAGACGGGAACTGCCGGAGTGGCAGAACGAAGCATGGCTAAAGGGAAGTTTAGGATTGATCTTTGATGAGAACAATGACTTTCCCTTAAAAAATATTGTCTTACATTACGATGAAAAATTTGGCTTGCAGTGGCATAAGAAGGAGGTGTAAAGCTTGAGCCGATTTAATTTGTTAGAGGAAAACTGGATTCGAGTTTTGGAAGAAGGGGAAATGAAAAGAAGTATCCCTCATTACCCTTTTTTGAAAATGCGGAAAAGTATCGGTGCTTGGCAGGGGAGATGGCGACGCAGGATTTTGCAATGCTGCGATTCCTATTAGCGGTACTGCATACCGTATTCTCCCGGTAAATGCTGATGGAGAAGCCTGAGACTTTTTAGAAATTGACGAGAAATTTCGACAAAAGGAGGCTGTTTCGAGGATGATGAAGAGGAATACAATGATGCCCTTATGGAAACGTGGAAGACTTTTGTGGCAAAGAGGAAAATTCCCATCAGTAGTTAGGAAATATTTGGAGGCTTGAAAAGATCATTTTTACCTGTTTGGATGAGAAATATCCTTTTTATCAGGTGACGAAAGGAAGAGATTTTGTCCAGAATGAAAGATGGAAAAATCCCAGTTCTATTTCCGGTAAGAATTTAAACAGAAATATATCAGAAAGCGATAATAAGGTGGCTTTATTTCTCCAATGACTATTGAATACAAGAGTAAAATGAAGGAAGGAGGTTTGCCCGGTGGCTTCTTATGCTTCAAGGATATATTGGGCTTTCTGATAAGGCAATTGTTGGAGAGGAAAAGTATAAGGCCTCTAAAGGATGGCTATTTGATATTGGCGGTATTTTTCTAAATGGTGACACATTGTTTGAAACTTTGATGCTGAATCTGAAAGTAGCTGTAAAAAGCAGTAGGAGATATATTGCCAATACAAAGACCTTGCTGGGAGTATCCCTGGAGCAGAAAATATAGATAGGAGTTTTCTAGGAATAGCAGATAATCTTGCAGAACTATATACCAATTGGAGTAGGGCATCTTTACTTGATTCGGCAATTGATTTTTCTAAAGATGTTAAGCTTGACATTGTAAAGCTTCCGGAGCTGGATCATAGAATGATGGAAATAGAGCCAATGACTTTATGGAAATACAATGATTCAGGAGAAAATAAAAACTTCTATACACCTAGAAAATACCGACCCGGTCAGGCTTTATGGAGATCCTTTGGTTTAATTACTGTACCTTCAGACGTATCGGAAGATAGTAGGGAACCGGGAATTATTACTTGGTTATCTAAGATAGAAAAGTATATTCAAAAACCTCAAGTTAGAATTTCTGCGGTCGGAATGCAAGACGATGGAAATGCAACTTCTTGGGTACCGGTAAATGAAATGATTGACGACCTAGCTTTACATGAGATTGTGTTATTTGAGAAAGGGAAAGAAGGCTGGGTTATGCGTATCAAGGAACTTGTGGAAGATACCAAGGAAGTAGTTGGCTTTTATCTACAAGGGGTTTTTAAAAGATATGTATGATATTAGAAATACCAAAAAGTCTGTAGAGGAAGAATTAGAACAAGCTACTTTGGTTTGGATAAAGCGTTTAGAGATTGGCTTAGTGGAATTGATGAGTCCAGTTCTAAAGAAGATAAGATTAAGGAGTGGAAAGGACTACTATTCTTTTCCATGAAAGAACGAGCCCTTGAAAAAGTAAATGAATGTAGACAGAGGGATATTAAAAGGAATATATGAGGAAAATGCAAAAAGGTGTTAAAAATATCTTTACTGCGTATGAATATTTTCTCATTAGACTAAAGAAAAATTAAATCAAGAATAGGAGGAACTATGGATGAAGAAAGAAAAATCAGTAGATGCGGTGATGAGAAAAATCATTGCGGAAATTGAGCCAATCAAAACCCTTGAAGTGGAAAAGCCATACTGGCAGGAATTAGAGATTCAATAGGAAAAGAACTGACTAATGCTCCATGCGGTTTGGCCCTTGCTTTTTGCAAATCTCCCGGAGGAATATTTGGGAATAAAGCGAGGATAACAGCAGAGGAAAATGCGATTTATTTAAGTTTACAGATTTATGCTTTAATGCAGCAGGGCTCCTCAAAGTTGGAAAGAGGAGAGGAAAAATCTACTCGAAATATCGGAGAAACCTTACGGGCTCTTCGTGGAGATGAAAGTAAGACAAAAGCTATGGATGAGCGCTTTAATACTATGGTTACAGCCGGAAGTTTTGAGGAGTTATCCCACTACCTTAGACAAATGATAAAAAATTTTAAAGACAAATGCAGCAAATCCATCCGTGAATTACCCCTAAATTGGCAAATGATTTGTTCTGGATGCAAAAAGGAAAAGCGGGACAATATTCTGATGGATTGGGCAAGAGCCTATTATCAACCATTTTCAAAAAGTACTGTAGAAAAGGAGAACACAAATGAGTAAAGAAAAGTTATTTTTAGACATCCATGTAATTCAAACTCTTCCACCCTCTAATATCAATAGAGATGATACAGGTAGTCCTAAGACGGCGGTTTATGGTGGAGTAAGAAGAGCAAGAGTTAGTTCCCAGTCATGGAAGAAAGCAATGCGAGATTACTTTAAGGAAAAACGGAAATCTATCCAATGTGGGAGTGCGTAGCTTAGATGTAGTGAGTTTTTCTTGCAGAAAAATCAGAGAACTTAAAACCGGAACTTTCCATGGAGGATGCAGTCAATAAATCTGTAAAGACCTTTAATGCAGCAGGAATTTCCACAACGAAAGATAACAGAGTAAAAGCTTTTATTTTTCTTAGGGAAAGAACAGGCTGATAATTTGGCAAAAGAAGCCATTAAGGATAATTTAGACAAGAAAGCACTTCAGGAAATCTTAAATAGTAATATCGCTGTTGATATTGCCTTGTTTGGTCGAATGGTAGCAGATGATGCAAGCTTAAATGAAGATGCATCTTCTCAAATTGCCCATGCTATTTCTACCCATGGAGTACAATCTGAGTTTGATTTTTATACAGCTTTAGATGATTTGTCAAAAAGAGGATCAGTCCGGGGCAGGAATGTTAGGTACTATAGAATACAATTCTTCAACCTTATACCGATATGGAAATGTGGCATTGCATGAGTTTTTATCACCAATTAAATGAAAAACAAAAGTCAAACCATTGAAGCAACAAAGCTATTTGTGGAAGCCTTCTTAAATTCTCTTCCTACAGGAAAAATGAATAGCTTTGCAAACCAGACGGTGCCGGCTTCCGTTGTAATATCCTTAAGGAAAGATCGCCCCTGCAAGTTTTGTTAGCGCTTTTGAGACAGCGATTAAAAAACAAAAATTATCGCAGGAAGGCTTTTGTGAATGAGTCTATAGAAGCTATGTTTAAAGAGCATAAGAACGTGCAACGATTTGTAGAAAAGCCGGAAATATCGTTTTTACCTCAACTTATCTGAGGGGCATTCCTTAGAAGGGGCAAAAGAGGAACTTAGTTTGTCTGATTTGTTACATGATTTAGGAGAAGAATTAGATAATCGTTTATAAGGAGAAGAGGATGAAGACTATTTTGCTGAAATTTGCAGGACCCCTTCAGTCCTACGGAACATCTTCTCATTTTTGAGACTCGTTATACTGAATACTATCCGTCTAAAAGCGCAGTGATAGGGCTATTGGCAGCTTGTTTTAGGGCTATAGACGAGATGAGGCAGAGAATCTAAGAGAGTTATCTAAACTGAAATTTTGCAGTACGGATAGACCAGGATGGGACTTTATTGAGAGATTACCATATTGCCAGATCCCATAAGGACACGGGAGCTGAATTAAGAACATACGTAACAAACCGTTATTACTTGGAGGATGCTTTTGTTTGTTGTTGCCCTTTCCGGTATGGACGAATTGATAGATACTCTACAAAAGCCATCAAATCTCTTATTTTCAGCCTTTTTATGGGGAGACGATCCCTGCCTGTTCCAGTAGATTTTTCTTAGGAGTAAGTGCAGAAGATATTCTGGATGGCCTTAGGAAATTTGCCTTGGCAGGCGGCTCATTGGTATAGAAGAGAAAACAAGGCATTGAGAGAAAATATCTCTGGAAGTTTATGCGGATGAAGAGATATTAAAAGATGATTTCCAGGTCGAAGCTTAGAAGGGATATTCCTATTTCTTTTTCGCAGAAGGGAAGACAGTTTGCCTTTAGGCAGGAAGCTTTGTATTTCTATCGAAGTCTAAGCGGAATAGAAAAAAAGGCTTAGGGGCGGAAGATATAGAACATGACGTTTTTCAACATTGGAGGAGGCATAATGTATCTTTCAAGAGTGGAAATTGATAAAGAGAACCGGAGAAAAATCCGAAACTTGACCCATTTGGGAGCATATCATAGTTGGGTGGAAGATTCCTTTGTAGGACAAATTTCTATGTTGAACGCTCAAGAAAACTATGGAGAATTGATAGCATTCAGGAGACAATATTTGCTTTATTTTTAAGCGAAGAAAAGCCTTCCTTAAAGGCTTTTAGGAAAAATACGGTGTGAAGGTAGTGGGGAAACAAAAATCCTACGATTCTTTTTGGCAAGTATTCAAGAAGGGAAAAAGTATCGTTTCCGTGCCACTTTGAACCCGGTTGTAGCGAAGCCTATCGAAGGAGAAAAAAGGGAAAGCCCGTACCACTTCTTACCATCGAAAACCAAAGCCGTTTTCTCTAGATAGGGCAGAAAAAATGGATTTTTCTTTGAATTCAGATGACTTTGTGATTAAAGAAAGAAAGTTTGAAACGTTGAAAAAGAAAGGAATGAAGGATACGCCTATTTCTCAGGTAAGCTATGAAGGAATACTGAGCGTTGTTGATGCTAAGCAATTTAGAAAGACATTATGTGATGGTATTGGAAAGAAAAAGGCCTATGGTTGTGGTTTATTAACTGTGATACCGGTATAATAATATGAATAAGAATCGTGATGTGTATGTAAAGAAAGTAGAGTTAAATGAACTTCCCAGAATTGGAGATCGTGTCAGTTTTATTTATGTAGAGCATGCTAAAATTCATCGTCAAGATTCTTCTATAACTGTTGCAGACCAGCATGGTATTGTTCGCGTACCGGTATCTATGATCGGTATTTTTATGCTGGGACCGGGAACAGATATCTCCTCATAGAGCAATGGAACTTTTGGGAGATACGGGTACCAGTGTCCTATGGACAGGGGAAAGAGGAGTGAGACAATACGCCCACGGGAGGGCCTTGTCTCATTCCTCTCGTTTCTTGGAAAAACAAGCTGATTTGGTGAGTAATACACGAAGCAGATTACAGATTGCCAGAAAAATGTATCAAATGCGTTTTGCAGGAGAAGATGTTTCGAAATTAACCATGCAGCAGCTTCGAGGTAGAGAAGGTGCCAGAATTAGAACAGTTTATCGAAATATGTCCAAGGAATATCATGTGGCATGGGATAAAAGGGATTATGATCCGGAGGATTTTTTTGATGCAACGCCTATAAATCAAGCCTTATCGGTTGCCAATGTTGCGTTATACGGATTGGCTTACAGTGTGATTGTTGCCTTGGGACTTTCTCCGGGATTGGGATTTGTGCATACAGGACATGACTTGTCCTTTGTATATGATATTGCTGATTTGTATAAGGCTTTGGACTTCGATTCCGGTAGCCTTTCAGACAGTTTCAGAATGTTTTGGAAGAAGAGGATATTCCACGAGAAGTTCGCAAAAATGAGAGATATTTTTACAGAGACGAAGCTATTGGAACGAATGGTTAAGGATATTCAAAATTTGCTGGAGGTAGAAGAAGATCAATTTTTTGAAGTTGACAGTATTAGTTTATGGGATGATAAGGAAAGACTTGTTTCTTACGGTGTAAATTATAGTGAGGATTCATCTATGCTCGATGACAGTGATTACTTTATCCAAGGTCAGTAATTCTCTTAAGGGAGATTTATCTAAGTGGATGCAAGAAATTGCTACCGGAGTTTATATTGGAAATTTTTAATTCGAAAATAAGAGATAAACTGTGGGAACGAATTCAAGATGCTGTGGGAAGCGGAGAAGCAACGATATCTTACCCTATGAGAAATGAACTTGGATATACTTTCAATACGTTAAATACCAAGAGAGAAATATATTACAGTGATGGAATACCATTGATTTGTTTTCCCTTGGAAACAGAGTCGGAAGGAGATAATGAAGGAATAAAGGAAGGTTTTAGTAATGCCAGCAAATACTATAAAGCCAGAAAATTTGCGAATAACCATAGTGGCGAAAAAGAAAAGAGTGCTATGCTTTTTCTGGATTTGGAAACAGATGGTTTGAATGAACAGTGCAATAGTATTATCGAAATAGGGGCAATAAAAGTAATGCAGGATTCCGGTATTTTAGAATACCATTCTTTGCTGGAATATGAGGGAGAGCTACCAAATGAAATTACAGGATTAACAGGTATAACTACAGACCTTTTAAAAAGGGAAGGCAGAAAAGTTGATATTGTATTGAAAGAGATATTGGATTTTTTAGAAGGGCAATTATTGTCGGATATAATATTGCCTTTTGACCTTCGTTTCTTGAATGCTATTTTACAAAAATGGCATGGAAAAAGTTACATAATTCTTCTATGGATTTGATGAGGATAATAAAATAGAAAAGCCATTTCAGAAAAATTATAAGCTGGAAACTTCTCTACAAAGTTATGCATACAAAATGAGCAGTTGCATAGGGCATTAGAAGATGCTAAATTGACTTATGAATTGGCAACAAAAGTGAATGGATTTTGTCATCATCTGCCGTAAGGCTCTTTTATTTTAGGGGATCTTTTATATTTGTCCCGCGTATGCAGATGATCCTAGAAGTGATGCAGAGTGCTTAAGTTTTCTGCATTTTGTCCCGCGTATGCGGGGATGATCCCGATAGCACTAAGCATTTTTACGATTAATCCGGATTTGTCCCGCGTATGCGGGGATGATCCCTGGGTAGGCTTCGGAAATGTTACAGATTATGAATTTGTCTCGCGTATGCGGGGATGATCCTGAATGATAGATTTTTAATGCACTGTTTAGCTCTGATTTGTCCCGCGTATGCGGGATGATCCCGGAACGCACCATATCGTTCACCAGAGCTGTCAATTTGTCCCGCGTATGCGGATGATCCCGAGTTAATCAAAATCACAACAAACGAAGTAGGATTTGTCCCGCGTATGCGGGGATGATCCCGCAGGAAGATGCCTTTTTGTATCAGGACGAAAAATTTGTCCCGCGTATGCGGGATGATCCAGGCATGCTCAAGAGATTATTAATAGGCATAGGATTTGTCCCGCGTATGCGGGGATGATCCCTGCCGGAACATGAGAATCGAGCGCACGCACTGCATTTGTCCCGCGTATGCGGGGATGATCCTAACCATGACAGAATTAACCAGAAAACTCGTAGATTTGTCCCGCGTATGCGGGATGATCCCGATTTCCCCAGTTTTTCGGATAGGTCTGTAAATTTGTCCCGCGTATGCGGGGATGATCCTCGCTTTGTCGTGGTCGCTACTCTCTGCCTTTGATTTGTCCCTGCGTATGCGGGATGATCCTCTCCCGGATCCCAGCAGTCCCCACCGTGTAAAATTTGTCCCGCGTATGCGGGGATGATCCTCATACATTTGCCTCCTGTTCCTGTCCGTGCTAATTTGTCCCGCGTATGCGGGGATGATCCTCTACTTTAGAGTCGGACGAAAGACCGGCATATTTGTCCGCGTAGGCGGGATGATCCTCATGTGCCAATGAATGTATTATTAGCCTGTTGAGATTTGTCCCGCGTATGCGGATGATCCGAGAAAACGGGCGAACACGAGGTGATGACCATATTTGTCCCGCGTATGCGGGGTGATCCTGCAGGATTCATGATTAAGGGATGGCTCAAGACATTTGTCCCGCGCATGCGGTGATTCTATACTCTGCCGGAGTCTCACCAACACGAACGAATTTGTCCTGCATATGCGGGTATGAACCCTTAGGTGGAATTGTCGGTACAAGTATTATCCATTCTTTGAGGGCTCTGAGCGAATATATATGGAAGAGTGGTTTGCAGAGAAAAAAATGCACAAGATACACGAAATGAGGCTTTTCGTGGTAGAGGTTACAATTCCATAATGCTACGCAGAAACAACACTGTATAGAAATAAAACATGTATGCACAGAGGAAATGGTTAAGCTCTCGAATAAGGAGAAGTCGATAAGAAAAATATAACAATTGAGCAGATGCAAATATCAGGCACAGCTTGATGAGTACAAGGCATTTTGCAAAAACCTTTGATTTGCTGGAGCGGAGAGAGCGAATACATTACGATCTCCGAGGACGCGTGGTACCCAGCCAGAAAGAATATCAGAAATGGCTTTGGGAGAAAGAAAAAGAAGAATAGCTAAAGGACATAGTGAATCATCCTTAAACACAGTAGATAAGTATAGCGAAGGAGGGATAAAAGAACACAAGAATATATTTTTGCTTAAAAGAGTATAATCATACTGTAGAAAAAGGTGAAATTCATGTTCTGACGGGCTATACAGTTTATAAGAATATAGCTCAAGTGTTGGAAGATAAAGTTATAGGATTAAAGACATTTGACGGCATATTCATTGAGAGTTACACAAACACACTTTTATCGACCGCGTAATAGGGTCATACTTCAACCCAGCACAAAGGTATGAGGATGGGAGTAAAAGTTAGTGATGTGTGTGACGCCTTAAAAACGGAACGGTTGAAAAGGATTATGCCATTAGAGATGATTATCGAAGACAATATATCGGTGAAAGCTGTTCTGTGGCAGTAAGTATCAGTGAGCAAAAATAATTCAAGTAAAACCTAATATAGGAGGATAAAATGATTATAATAAATGCGGATGATAGAGCTTATTTGCTTGAGAGAAAATTCCGATGGTTCCGTTAGATTCAGGATTAGTCAGGGCGGTTCTATTGTCAATAGATGATTGGCTCATGACAAATGGCTTTTGCCCCACCTGATTACTACGACTATTCAGACGAAGGACGCAAAAAATGCAGAAAAGTGCGTGATAGGATCTTATGAAGATAACGTACTGAACAAGTAAATACCACGTTAAATCGGCACCTTCCCATTTGGGAGGGTGTCTTTTATTGGTCTGGAATCCGAGACCTTAAAGGCGGATTATTCATAGGACGCTGGTTAAAAGCCCTAAAACAACCTATGTGTGAAAGGAGACACTATGAAAACCGAATTTTTGAAGGAGCTTGGGCTCGAACAGGAACAGATTGACAAGATTATGGCTGAGTATGGCAAGGACATTGCTGTGGAGAGAAATTAAAACAAATTTACTTGCACTTATGCGGGGATAATTTTAATTCAGTAATGTATTATTGAATCAAAAGATATTTTTAAAAAGATGTAGCAGGTTGAGATTCAATGAGGTTCACTTTGCGTTTCTAATTATTATATTGATATATTTTTAAATGAGATTTTTGTCTGTTATATCGAACAAAATCTTCTTTTGCCTTTCACTATCCATTATAATGTTTTTTACATTTTTCGTCATTCCAAGCTGAGGCCTCGCTAGGATTCAATGAGAGCAATTTATCAACGAAATGAGATGGTTATCGGAAGAATAGTATTAAAAGTTTTGACCGAGTTTCGCTAATCGGGGAAGGGAAAAGTATGGAAAACAAAAATAAGTATTCTGCACTAAATAAATGGCGCATCGCAAGCAAAGCGTTCTTTCTAAATATATGGTGGAGTATGCGAAACAAGCAGGCATAGGAGTAAAGTAAAAATGCGCATTGCTGAAATAGAATGGATGGTATTTGTATGGAAGAGATGTATTTTACAATGACGAGTTGTAATCATTATTTTGAGACATAGTTTTTGAAGGAGGTAGTATGCGCTCCAAGAATATAGATTTTCGAAAGATAAGCGATAATTTTTGGCTTGTTTCCATGAATGATAAATTGAGAAAAAGTAGTGGAAGAGTATCCGGGAGTGGATTTAGCTAATTTTATTCTCTCGCTATGGGTATATAGACCATGAAGCCGGCCTAAGCTTGGAAGTTCTTGCTCTATCATCTAAAGAAGCTGAGGAAGTTCATATTTTTTGAGCCAAGAACGGATATATCTTCTAAAAATTCGAATTGGAGCTATCAAAGATGAAAAATATATGTCTTTTTGGAGTATAGGAACGGCGAACTTAGGAGAAAAGATAGCTTTCTATTCACGAGGATGAAAATGGAGGTATTGCACTTTGTTCCAATATGAATCCCAGCCAAAAGATTACCGCGGAGGATTTGGAAGATGGAACGATGTTAGAGTCTTCGATTCACATCTTTATTCGGGAAAAGAATCAAGATCATTTTTGGATATATTAGAAATATTAAGAGATAGCTATGTTTGGATTCCGGGTGATTTTTGTTATGAGTAATAGAGATGAATCTCGTATGAAGGATTTGATAGAACAAACCCGAGGCTGAATCGAAAAGTATAGTTGGCAGTATATTTGAAAACACAAGATCAGTGTAAATTTAATCCGGATATTTTAAAAATACGATGAAGATCTATTTTTCCTATTTTCTCCAATCCGGAAGCTATATGAAATCACGCCTTGCATAAGGAAGAGAAATAGACGGTACAATAAGCATGGGGGCGACAGCATGGTAGTTGTTTTTGAATTTCTTAGTCGAGAGCCTATTGAAAATGTCATTACCGCAATGCATTTTTCAGGTGGATAAGCTGGTATTTTTTCGGAAATCAGGAGGACATTATCTCTCAGAAGGAAAAGACGGAGAAATTTCTGAGAAAAAATACTGTGCTGTGGAAAGCGTTGTCTTTTTGCCTTTGTCGGAAAGCAATTTGCAGTCGGTTTTAGAAACGATGCGAAAGGAGATAGAGCTGGAGCTTAGCCGAAATGCCAAGCTCTTTTTCGACATTACCGGGGGAGAAAGCCTGATGCTGGTGGCATTTGGTATGTTGTCCCGGGAATATGAAACCCTATGCACATGTTTGATATTTTCAAAGGAAAGCTTTTTGGAGCTAGACGCAGAATCATCGCATTACGATGAGCGGAATAAAGAGGCTTTTGAACAGAGATAAACAGGATGATGACAAGTTGAATACAGTGTGCTCCGATGCAAAAGAAGGCAAAAACATCAGCAGTATAGCGGTAAAACGTCTTGTTCCCATGTCTCTGGACAAACTGATTGAAATGTACGGCGGGGTCATTAACTATAAGCTGCAAAAAGAAATAAAAGAAGTTCCTGACGAGGAAGACCGGGAGGATATTTTAAAAATTTGGAAGGTGATGAAGCTTCATTCGGAGTATTGGAATCTTTTTCAGAGTTTTTAAGAGAAAATATGAGCCCCTGATGAGGAAGGCCGAGTGTATCGAAAGGAAAGTACGGTGCTGAAGGCACTGGCGGGTTCTTCAACAAAATTAAAGTCTGCCCAAAAAGTTTTATCAAATCATGGAGGATTTGGCCCGGGCAGGAGCGATTCTTGATTTAAAAACATTCTGAGGGGAAATATCAATTTCGCTTTAAGAACAAGACGATTAAGGGATATCTTTTGGGATGGAGGCAGCATTTTAGAACTCTATACTTATTTGCAGGAAAAGGGCATAGTGATGAGTGCCGAGTGGGAGTGCATCTGGACTGGGATGGGGTGCTGGAAGGCCCATCCGAATAGACGTGTTAAATGAAATCGACGTCCTGTCTCTTCATGGCTATATTCCCGGCTTTATTTCCTGTAAGAGCGGGAAGCTATCTCCCCCAGCAGTGCTTGCATGCTCTTTTATGAACTGGATACAGTGGCTCATCGCTTTGAGGAAAATATGCCAAGAAGCGCCTGGTATTGACAGCAGAGATGAGTGAAGTCTATCAGGAGCGCGCCTGGAAATGGGGATAGAGCTGAAAGTGGAGTAAGGGAAAAATACGAATGGAATGGGATGAGTTTTATTCTGTGCGTTAGAATGATATTACAATAGGATTTGTTTTAGCCTATTTATTTCAAACGGGTTTAAGACTGGATTTTTTATAGAAAAAGAAGTTAGACTAGAGCGTATTAAAACGGATGGTTTGGAAGCATTTTTAGAGAACGGCAGAAGGCTTGGAAGAAAGTGCTTCCCGCTTGCTTCGGTTTTTAACTAGGGCAAGAGAAGGGGAAATATGGCAAAGAATTATACGATGGACACGATTGTTTCCTTTGGCAAAGTCGCGAGGATTTGTGTATCCCGGTTCGAGATTTATGGCGGACTGGCGAATACCTGGGACTATGGGAATCTGGGCGTGGAACTGAAGAACAATATCAAGAAGGCCTGGTGGAAGAAGTTTGTGCAGGAGTCCAAGTATAATGTAGGAATCGATTGTGCGATTTTGATGAATCCGCAGACTTGGGTTGCCTCCGGTCATCTTGCCGGTTTTTCGGATCCTTTGATGGATTGTAAAGAATGCCATGAGCGTTTTCGTGCAGATAAGCTGATAGAGGAGTTCTGTGCGGAAAACGGCATTGCGCTTGAGGGTTCTGTGGATGCCTGGTCCAATGCCGATATGGAGAAATTTGTCGCAGAGAAAAATATCCCTGTCCGTCTTGCGGAAAGCATGATTTCACACCGATTCGACAGTTCAATCTGATGTTTTAAAACCTTCCAGGGCGTGACGGAAGATGCGAAGAACACTGTTTATCTTCGTCCGGAAACCGCACAGGGCATTTTTGTGAACTTTAAGAATGTGCAGAGAACGGCGAGAAAGAAACTGCCCTTCGGTATTGCGCAGATTGGAAAAGTCGTTCCGAAATGAGATTACACCGGGAAACTTTACTTTCCGTACAAGAGAGTTCGAACAGATGGAACTGGAGTTTTTCTGCAAGCCGGATACCGATTTGGAATGGTTTTCTTATTGGAAGGACTACTGCCAGAACTGGCTTTATAGTCTTGGCATGAAGAAAGAAATGCTTCGTAAAGCTAGAGACCATGAGAAGGAAGAACTTTCTTTCTATTCGAAGGCGACGACGGATTTGGAATTCCTTTTCCCCTTCGGCTGGGGCGAACTTTGGGGAATTGCGGATAGAACGAATTATGACTTATCCCGCCATGAAGAGGTTTCCGGGCAGGATATGAAGTACTTCGACGATGAGACCAACGAGCATTATCTTCCGTTTGTCATTGAACCTTCCCTCGGTGCGGACCGCGTAACGCTGGCTTTTCTCTGCGCAGCCTATGATGTGGAGGAGTTGGAAGGAGGGGACGAAAGAACGGTTCTTCATTTCCATCCGGCGATTGCTCCGATTAAGCTTGCGTGCTTCCGCTTTCCAAGAAGCTTGGAGAAGGGCGGAGAAGGTGCATGAGGAACTTTCAAGTACTATATGACGGAATATGATGACCGTGGAAATATTGGAAAACGTTATAGAAGACAGGATGAGATCGGAACGCCGTTCTGTGTGACCCTATGATTTTGAATCGGAGACGGATCATGCCGTGACCGTAAGAGAACGGGACAGTATGGCGCAGGAGCGTATTCCCATTGAGAAATTAAAGGAATACTTTGACGAGAAACTGGCTTTCTAAGCTTTGAAACCATATAGAGAAGGAGAAGGACCTGAAAAAAATCGGATAGGATTTTTTTCGGGTCTCTTTTGTTCATAGTGAGATATCGCATGCTTTGCATGCGATACTCGTTTGCGTTTAGAAAGAGGGGAAAAAAGCTTTATAGGCTGATTCCTTGAGAACTGCACTACATCTCAATGCAATGTATTTTGCTATAATGGACGGATAAGGAAAAATTTTTCAGAATGTGTTACCTTATGCGTATTGGCTACTGGATATGGAGGAGAGCATGTACAAAATCACTAGAGTTGAGCATCTCGTTGATAAGGACTGGCTCATGGATGTGGAAGCACCCTTTGTTGCGCGTAAAGCGGAGCCCGGGCAGTTTATGATCGCGAAGTTGGGGGAGCTGGAGAAAGAATTCTCTGACCATAGCGGACTATGACAGAGAGAAAGGAACCATTACTATCGTTTTTCCAGGTGATTGGAGCGTCGACCGAGAAGTTCAGTCACTTGAAAGAAGGCGATTTCTTTACGGATATCGTGGGACCTTTGGGACGTCCGTCCGAGCTTGTTGAGATGTCTAAGGAAGAGTTGGAGAAAGAAAATATTATCTTTATTGCAGGAGGCGTCGGAGCAGCTCCCTGTTTATCCACAGGTAAAGTGGCTTCATGAAAGAGGAATTGAAGCCGATGTCATTCTCGGAGCAAGAAATAAAGACCTTATCATTATGGAAGAGGAACTCCGTTCCGTTGCAAAGAACGTCTATGTTACGACAGATGACGGTTCTTATGGAGCAAAGGGCGTCGTTACCGATGTATTGAAGCGCCTTGTAAATGAAGAAGGAAAGCACTATACGCGTTGTATTGCTATCGGACCGGTAATCATGATGAAGTTTGCAGCGCTTACCACGAAAGAACTGGGTATTCCGACCATCGTTTCGATGAACCCGATTATGATTGACGGAACCGGTATGTGCGGTGCCTGCCGTCTGGTTGTAGGAGACCAGGTCAAGTTTGCTTGCGTAGACGGTCCGGAGTTTGATGGCCATCTTGTTGACTTTAACTTAGCCATGAAGAGGCAGCAGACCTATAAGACGGAAGAGGAAAAGCTCTTCTGGAACTGTTGGAAGCGGAGAAGTCCCATGGTGGATGCGGAAATTGCAACTAAGGGAGGAAAAGTATGGCTAATATGATGAAGAGGTTCCGGTAGCAGAACAGGAACCGAAGGTTCGCGCGAAGAATTTTGAAGAAGTATGTTTGGGATATACGGAGGAAGAAGCAAAGGAAGAGGCGGAGCGTTGCCTGAATTGTAGAAATCCGAAGTGTGTGGTAGGTTGTCCCGTATCGATTCAGATTAATGAATTCATTCATGAGGTAAAAGAAGGAAATATCGAGAAAGCGGCTGAGGTCATCGCCCGTTCCTCCGCGCTTCCTGCTGTTTGCGGAAGAGTATGCCCTCAGGAGACACAGTGCGAGGGCGTTTGTATCCGCGGTATCAAGGGAGAGCCGGTTGCTATCGGAAAGTTGGAGCGTTTTGTTGCAGACTGGGCAAGAGAGCATGGCTATCAGGCTGCGAAGGCCGGTCAGCCGAACGGAAAGAAAGTGGCTGTCATCGGTGCAGGTCCTTCCGGTCTTACTTGTGCGGGAGATCTTGCAAAAGCTGGGCTATGACGTAACGATTTTTTGAGGCTTTTCCATGAGCCGGGCGGCGTATTACAGTATGGTATTCCCGAGTTCCGTCTTCCGAAGACGAAGGTAGTAGGACCGGAGATTGAGAATGTGAAGAAACTCAGGGGTAAAGATTCTGACAAACGTCTTTGTAGGACGTTCCATCACGGTAGATGAGCTTTTAAATGAAGAAGGCTTTGATGCCGTGTTCCTGGGAACCGGTGCAGGACTGCCGAAGTTTATGAATATTCCGGGAGAGACGGCAAATGGCGTATTTTCCGCAAACGAATTTTAACCAGAAACAATCTGATGAAGGCTTACCGTGAGGATGCGGACACGCCGATGAAGGTCGGCAAGAAGGTTGTTGTGGTCGGCGGTGGTAACGTGGCAATGGATGCGGCGAGAACGGCACTCCGACTCGGTGCGGAGGTGCATGTCGTTTATCGTCGTTCGGAAGAAGAGCTTCCGGCGAGAAAGGAAGAAGTGCATCACGCAAAGGAAGAGGGCATTATCTTTGACCTTTTGCAGAACCCGGTAGAGATTCTTACCGACGAAAATGACTGGGTAACCGGAGTGAAGATAGTAAAGATGGAACTCGGTGAGCCGGATGCATCCGGAAGAAGAAGACCGATTGAAATTCCGAATTTCGAGTACACGATGGACTGCGACACTGTGATTATGTCTCTTGAACTTCTCCGAATCCGTTGATTAGTTCCACAACGAAAGGGCCTGGATACGGACCGGAAGGGATGCATCATTGCGAAAGAGGAGAATGGAGCAACCACAAAGACGGCGGTTTATGCCGGCGGAGATGCGGTAACTGGTGCAGCAAACCGTCATCCTTGCCATGGGTGCAGGAAAAAGCGGCGGCAAAAGGGAATAGACGAGTTCTTGTCCAAGAAATAAAAAGGATTTGCCAAGACGAAGGTGTTTTTTGAATGAAGAAACGGCATGGTCGAAAAGGACCATGCCGTTTTTGTTATGCTTCGATGAATAGGAAAGAAACTGCTGTAAAAGAGGCTTAAATTGCTCTTTGTGTACTTCTTCAGAATTCCTTCTCTTCGTCGTTTAAGTGCGGTGCAATCTCCTCGTATACTCTCTTGTGGTAATCGTTTAAGTATCTCTTATTCTCTTCGTTCAGCATATCCGGATTGATGGCATCGAGATCGAAAGGAACCAGAGTGATGGTCTCGAAGTAGAGGAACTGTCCATACTCATTCTTGGCACCGTTTCTGGCAAGAAGCCTCGTTCTCCAGACGGATACCGTGAGAATCGGTAATGTAGAGACCCGGCTCATCGGTCAGAACCATGCCTTCCTGAATCTCTTCCGTTTCTCCTGCTCTCCACTTGTAACGGAAGCCGGCAGGACCTTCATGGATGTTCAGAAGATAGCCTACGCCGTGTCCTGTTCCGTGATTGAAGTTCATGTCTCTATCCCAGAAAGGCTTTTCTCGCAAGGATGTCCAGAGTCAGACCGGTAGAACCCTGTAAGAATCTGGCATTCGCAAGCTGTAAGTTACTGATGGCAACAAAGTGTAAAGTCGTCCTTCATCTGCTGCGGAATCTCACCGAACGCAAAGGTTCTTGTAATATCGGTAGAACCTTCATAGAAGCCTGCACCGGTATCACTTAAATACAGCGTTCCCGGATGGAATTCCACATCGGTCTCCGGAGAAGAAGTATAGTGAACTATTGCGGAGTGCGGTCCGAAAGAGGAAATCGGCTCGAAGGAGTCCCGAATAAAGTTCCCCATCTCGGCACGGAATTCGTCAAGCTTTGCGGAAGCGCTGATTTCCGTAATCTTGGTCTTTCCGACATTTTCCTTTAACCACTTCATGAAACGAACGTGTGCAATGCTGTCCTTGATTTCCGCTTTCTTGATATTCTCGACCTCAACCGGATTCTTCAAGGCCTTCATCAGAATTGCCGGATTTCTCTTGTTTACCGTATGAACGGAATCCGGGATATTATTGTAGATAGCGTAGTTCAGCTTTGCCTTTATCAATCACTGACATTGGCACCTGCCGGGAGCTTTTACATCTTCGTAAATCGCATTGTAGGGGTGGAAATTTACGCCTTCCTTTCTAAGAGAGCTTTCAGTTTATCATCGAGCTTTTCTTTCATCAATGTAGAGCTCAAAGCTATCCTTCTTGATGATGGCATAGGAGAGTACCAACGGAAGAAGTCGATATCGTTACCGCGGATATTCAATGTCCAGCAGGTATCATCCAATGTGGAGACAATGTGGGTGTCGCAACCTGCATCAGCCATTTCCTTACGGATACGGGAGAGCTTGAAGCAGTGCTTTCTCCGCTGTATTTTTTCCTCCAGGAACCATGCCGGCTCTTCGGAAAGAGGAGGACGATCATTCCAGATGGCATTAATCAAATCTTCCTGGTAATCTACCTTGCGCCTTTTTTCTTTTGCGATTTCAGCGTACTCTTCGCCTTCTCCGACAGAGACAACACGACCGTCGAAAGAAAGAGTCTGTCCTGCCTGTAGTGTATCCTCAAGGTATGCAGTCAGAGTCGGAACACTCGGCTCGCCCATCTTCATGAGCTCTACAGTGGTTCCTTCCAACTGCTTTTCCGGCCTGAAGGAAATACCGTCCATCTGTCCATAACTTGGCATCATGTAAAGTGATTACTGCGGTACCCTGCTGATCCGGAGAAGCCGGTGATGAACTTTCTGGCTTTAAAGTGCTCCCCAACGTACTCACTCTGATGGAAATCTGCAGTCGGTACGATGTACATATCAATAGCTCTTTTTCCCTGCATCAGCTTACGCAGTGCGGCTAGTCTCTCTGGTACTGTCATATTGCCCTCCTTAGTGATTGTAAAAAAGAGAAAAGATGCTTCTCTTTTTCCTTTAACAAACAAAGAAAAAACAGCAAACCTTATTTGTTATTTTTTTCTGCCATTCCATTGTAACGCATTTTCCTTTTGATTAAAAGCTTTTCCGGGAGAATAAACCTATTTATAGAAAAATGGAATAGAACATCCCGGCTCCCTTTGCGCGCTTTCACAGTTTCACCGCTTTACTCGCTCTCTGTCGATTTTTCCCCGAGAATCAGATCGCTTGCGTAGGGAAGGCTTTCAATCCAGTCACAGAAACTGTGCCATTCCATGAGTTTATGCGACTTCCCTGCCGAAATACATATTAATGAGGTTTTTCATAATTCATGCTGCAAGCGCATCTGGTTATAGGAACTCGGAAGAAGCTGAATCAGGGTGTACCAGTCTTCCTTCTTTTTTTCTTCAACGAATTTCAGACGGATGCGTTCCAGGTCTTCCACGGTTCGTTTTAAGCTGTGAAGCCCTCTTCTGTCAGATGGTCATGGGAAAAGTCGTCCAAAGCAAATTCTTTGGAGTGAATCTTATGCATGGTGGAAGTGGAATTTGCTACGGTACTGATTTTATACGTGTCATATTCTTTCCACCAATAAAGAGGCGCAGTGATATCTACGGAAACAAAAATCTGTCGGATGTACTTTCTGTGGTCCGGTCCTGCAAGACGAAGTCTCTTTGCCAGAGATAAATCTATTCGGGCCCAAGGATATAGTTGCCCTGTTCATCATAGTGTGAATCGCCTCTTGCCCAGGAGTTCATGGGATTTCTGGCTCCGCGAATGGCATTTTCAAGGTTCATTACAGAAGTGCGTTCTAATTGAATCATAGTCATCCTTTCTACATCGGGTTCTACTGCTTTTCAAGAGAAAGAAATTCAAGAGAAAGAAATTTTTCTAAAGAAAAGACCGTATATTGTAAAACTGCGGGGTAACTCTCGCCCTATTGTAGCTTGAAAGATTGCGCTTGAGAAGAGTTCCCGTTGTTAAAATTAGATAAAGAGGAATTGATTAAAAACATACGTTTGCATTAAAATAAAGAGAAATGTAAATGGAAAAAGAAGCGTAAATGGAGTACGAGGTAGAAGTAAAGGAAGGAGTAAGAGAGATAAGCAGGATTACAGCAGAGATGCGAAGAATCCTCCACGTGGATATGGATGCCTTCTGTGCCTCCGTGGAGATACGGACAACCCCGCTCTTTCCGGGAAAGCTTTTGATTATCGGATCCAAAACCGACGGAGCGAGGAGTGGTGTGCACCTGTAATTATGAAGCGAGAAAGTACGGCGTACATTCCGCGATGAACAGTAAGGAAGCTTTTTCGGCTTTTGCCCGAACGGAATTTTTCTTTACCCGGATTTCGAGAAATATAAAGCGGTGTCGGCAGAATTCCATGCCATCCTGGAAAGATACACGAAGGTTGTGGAGTACATTGCATTAGACGAGGGGTATCTGATTTAACGGATACGACGAGAGATTTTTCAGAAGCGGAGCGCATTGGACGGGAAATACAAAGAAGGGTTTCGGAGGAACTCGGTCTATCTTGTTCGGTCGGCATCGCTTACGGAAAGACAGCGGCGAAAAACAGCCAGTGAGGAGAAGAAACCGGGAGGCTTATTTCTGATTCGGAGTAAAGAAGAGTTCGAAGCGCTTCTAAAGGACAGGGATGTGCGTTCTCTTTACCGTCGGAAAGAAAACGGCGGAAAAGTTGTATTCTCTCGGTATCCATACGGTGCGGGAAATGCAGGAGCGAGAGAAGGAAGTGCTCCGTTTTCTGGGGCATCAGGGGAGATGCTTTATCCGGCTCTCCCATGGGGTGGATGAACGGCAGGTCGTTCTCTATCGACCGGAGGATAGCCAAAGCATCGCAGGGAAATCACCTTTCAGGAGGATACGGAGGACTTTGCTTTTTGGATGATGCTTTTGTTTCTTCTCTTTTTCGGGTGGAAAAATAGAGCGAAGCGACATGGACTTTACGGACGGGGTGTGTCCCTAAAAATAACGTATCAGGGCATGAAGACCATTACCCGTTCTTCCCTGATGCAGGAGAGTACACAGCGCTTTACGCTGTATAAGAAAGCTCGGAGATGCTTTCGGAAAGTGCCAAAAAGGCAACGTGCGACTTATCGGGGAAGGATTCTATCATTTAGAAGAAGAGGAAGGACGGCAACTTAGCTTTTCTGGACATTTTTACAGCGGAAAAACGAGGGAAGAGAAAGAAATGGAGGAACGCTGAAAGCGTTGAAAAAGTACGGCAGTCTCTGTAAAGAACAAAGATCTGCCGTACTTTCCGGCGAACGAATCTATGATTTATTGGAAGAAATGCGAGCGTATAGGGATAACGCAGGCTATCCTACCACTTCCACGCCCTCCGGCAGAAGCTCGCATTTACAATGGCGTTTCCGCTCATTTTCACTCTTTAGATTCGGAAGATTCCGAAGAACGGAGATGTCGGTGATATAGTTATTCGAGAACCACTTCCTCCAAGCTGGTCAGCCCATCCAGGCAATCCAGGTTTTGCAGTTTATTGTTACTGATATTGAGACTCTTTAACGCCTTGTAATGAGAAAGGAAAAGGCTTTAATATTGGCGGAAAAATCTTCCGACTCGTTATCTATATTCCGAAGAATAGCTTGTGTGAGAGTCAAGCGACTCCACCGTGTTGTCGTCCCCAGCGCGGCTTAGGGAAACGGGAAGGACAGGATCGCTACTTGCTACTTGGGTTTTGTTCGGCGTGAAAAGGAGTTCTTTGACCCCGGTATTCGTAAACGTCTCTGTATAATCCTTATAGCGGCTGAAGGGGGAATCCTGAAATTCCAGCCGTGAAAGAGAGGGAAGCGCCCGAAGGACAGGTCCGAGGTCCGGCTCCACTTTCATCGGTAATGCCGTTTTCATGATGGTAAGGTTTGTTAAAGCATCTCATTCCTTGCAGGAAATCGGCGCTGTATTCACTGCCGTAGTTATCGATGGTGAGATTCTTTATAGAAGGCATGTGGAAATGGAATCTGGTCCATGGAATAACACTTCACATTTTCCAGCGCACTTAAACCGTGTAAGTCGGGAACACCATACGTGTGATAGCCGAGGGAAAGCGTCTGTAAAGAACTGAGGGTGCTGAGCGCATTGACATTTTTCCAGAGAAGAGCAGTCAATAGAGAGGCTATTTAAGGAAAGATGCCCCTGATAAACCGTCCAGATTCAAAAAATCGCGAGATCTTCCAAGTTTAGAGACTTTAATTTCGGCATGTTCTGCACGAAGTTTAAGTCCTCACATCCTTTAAATTCCGTAAGTGAAAGCTGCTCCAGCTGCGGCATACCGGAAAGTACCCCCGAGATTTTCCACGGTAGAATCATTCGTTCTGCAGTAGATCCAGCTTACTCAGGCCACTTAAAGAAGAAAGAGGGGAAAGGTCCGTGGGCTTGTTCCACAGAGCCCCAGAGCAAGCGTCTTGAGCTTCGGAAAGTTTCGAAGAACAGAAGCCCCTTCGTATAGTCATCATCGATATGAATGCTAAGCTCTTCCAGAGAAGAAAATGCCTTTAAAGGGAGCGTCCGGTCTTCCTTCTTTCTTCGTCGGAGTAGGAATCACTGGTAGCATCATCGTCCAGAAGAATGTTATAGAGACCTAGAATCTGATCAGGACTCGCGAAAAAGTTTAGAGACAGTTTGAAAATCTTCATTTTTGTCCGGAAAAATAGCGGAGGTCGGTCAGATTCTTCAGTGTCTTCGCATCGGAGTCGGCATCATAGTTGAAATGCACCTGATATCCCAGGAGAGCGTGGTGAGCCCCGTAAAACCTGCATATCCGCTTCGTCAAGGCTATCCGTGGCAGGAAGATAGATCGTTTCCCGGATCCTTTGCCGTGCCGTCCTCATTCACAGACTTTGCATAGTTAAACCGCCACTGTCTCGCTTTTTATCGGCATCGGAACTATTCACTATTTGGATGGACAAGGCTGCAATGGAGTGATAATCCTCCGTTGTGATATCCTTTAGTTGCTTTCCGAAAGCTTTTTCTACGAAACTCTTCACGGTTTCGTCCTCCGGCACGGTACGGAACTTTGCCGTCGTTCGAGAGGCGTTTGTATGAGACGAGTGAGAGGTACGTGCAATGTTACTGGAGAATGAGCATCAAGAAAATAAAAACAATTCCGCCAATGACGGCTAACGTCTGTATTACACCGAGATCCTGCCGTACCGGAGCGCTTCTTTGTCCCATATTGACATTATCGATATGAATGTTCTGTGTAATGTTCGGCTTATTCGGCTCGATATAGACCTCTGTCTTGCAATAGGCGCAGGTAACGAAGCCTTCCTTCATTCCATCCGGAATCGTGAGTGTTCCATGGCAGTTCGGGCATTCCATTTTGTAAGATTCATCTTCTTGCTCCCTTTGTCAAAAATACTTTAAAGAATCTGTCCGTCGTCAAATCCTCTTCTATACGGAAAGCGAGAAGAATCTGTCGACCATTCTATTTTTCTTTTTAAAATAGGAGCTGGATACTTTTCGAACTTTTTTAAGTATAGCATAAGCGAGTTGTATGCGCGAGAAAAAGAGTAGAATAAGGGAAAGTTTTAGCAGAAAAACAAGAGGGAAGTATTTGACAGGAAGAAGGTAAATACGCATAATTTAAAGACAAATAAAATGGATTTATAACATTTATTTTTATGGATATGCACGGATTCTTATGGCTTGGAGGGAAAAATGAAGAATGCCGATCTGATTCAGAAGATGACCCTGGCAGAGAAAGCTGCCATCTTGAGCGGAAAGAATGCATGGAGTACTAGAAGCGTTCCCCGGCTCCATATTCCGGAAATGACTTGCTCGGACGGACCCCACGGTGTCCGCAGGCAGGCAGGGCGGAGATCACTTGGGAATTAATGCGTCTCTTCCGGCTACCTGTTTTCCGACAGCGGCTTCGATTGCCAACAGTTTCGATGAGAGTCTGGGAGAAGAAGTAGGAAGAGCCTTAGGGGAAGAGGCGAAAACACAAGGCGTCAATGTTCTTCTCGGCCCCGGCTTAAATATCAAGAGAAGTCCCCTGTGCGGTAGAAATTTTGAGTATTTTTCGGAGGATCCGTACACTTTGCGGGAAAGATGGCGGCGTCTTACGTGCGAGGCATTCAAAGCGAAGGGTGTATTCCTGCATCAAGCACTTCGCGGTGAACAGCCAGGAGACGAGGAAGAATGGCCATGAGTTCGGTTCTGGATGAAAGGACTCTTCGGGAGATTTATCTCACCGGCTTTGAAATTGCCGTGAAAGAAGGAAAAGCGAAAGCCATCATGACCAGTTATAATGAGGTGAACGGGATTTATGCGAATGAAAAACGAGCATCTCTTAAAGGATATTTTAAGAGAGGATTAGATTTCAAGGTATCGTCATTACGGACTGGGGCGCTTCCCAACGATCATACGAAGGGGTGAAAAGGGTTCGAATCTGGAGATGCCGAACCCCGGTTTGGATTCCGCGAGATCCTGATAGAGGGGCTTAATAAGGGAGAAATCACCGAGGAAGAGATTGATGAGCGAGTGGATGAATTGCTGACTGCCATTCTGGAAAACGAATGCTGCGGCAAAAAGGAAAGAAAGAAGAATTTGCAATAGACGCCCACCATGCCTTGGCGAGAAAAGCGGCAGTGGAAAGTGCAGTACTTTTCGAAGAATGAAGAGAGTGCACTACCTTTAGGCAAGGGAGAAAAGATTGCGATTATTGGCGATTTTGCCTCGAACCGAGATACCAGGGAGCCGGTTCTTCCGTGGTCAATACCACGAAGCTGGAAACAGTTTCCGACATGGTGAAAGAGTATCCCGAGTTGGAAGTTGTCGGCATGGTAAGAGGATATCTGCGGTAGGGGCAGGTGAAGAGGAAGCTTTAGCGGAAGAAGCGTTAGCTCTTTCCAAGAAAGCGGATAAGGTCTTGTTCTTCTTCGGCTTGGATGAAATGAGCGAGTCGGAGGGACTGGACAGACAGCACATGGAGATTCATGAGAATCAGTTGTCTCTCTTGAAACGCATTCATGAAGTGAATCTGAATATTGTGGGGATTTTTGAGTGCGGGTTCCTCTGTCACGATGGGACATGAAGTGCATTTGAAGGCTCTTCTACAGCAGCTATCTGGGAGGTCAGGCCGGGGCTGGTGCCGTATTGGACCTTCTTACGGGAAGAGAGAATCCTCCGGTAAGCTTGCAGAGACCCTATCCCTGTTTCCGGAGAGGATGGTTCCGAAGTGTGGTATTATCCGGCGAAGGAAAGAACGGCAGAGTATAGAGAAGGGATTTTTGTAGGGTATCGCTATTTCGATAAAGCGGAGGTTCCGGTGAAGTATCCTTCGATACGGTCTTTTCCTACACAAGTTTTTCCTATAGTGATCTCGAAGTTACAGAAAAGGGAGTTCGTTTTTCTATTGAAAAGATACAGGAGAACGGGATGGAGCGGAAATTGCAGAGCTTTTATATCGGACTGCCCGAGTCCGGAATTTTCCGTCCGAAGAAAGAACTGAAAGGCTTTAAAAAAAGTCTTCCTGAAAGCAGGAGAAAAAGAAGCAGGTAGAGATTCCCTTTGATGACAAGAGTTTCCGCTACTGGAATGATTTAACAAAGCAGTTTGAAGTGGAGAGAGGACAGTACCGTATTCTTATCGGGGCGTCTCTCACGGATATCCGTCTGGAAGGAACTATAGAAAAGGAAGGCAGTACGGAAAAAGCTTCCTATCAGGAGGGAGGACTGGACTCTTACTTTAGCGGAAAAAGTAAAGGATGTTCCGGATGCGGAATTCGAAAAACTTTTGGGGTACCCGATTCCTGACGGGCACTGGCATGGTGAACTCGAGTTAAATGATGCTTTGTGCCAGCTCTATTATGCGAAAAGCCCGGTGGCGAGACTTCTCTTCAAGATTTTGGACGGAAAGAAGAGAAAAGCGGATCATGAGGCAAAGCCGGATTTGAATATCCTTTTCTCTACAATATGCCTTTTCGAGCTATCGCCAAAATGAGTGAGGGAGCAGTGAGTATGGAAATGGCAAAGTCTATGGTAACGCTTGTAAACGGACATTTCTTTAAAGGCTTTGGAGGCATCAGTCGGAGGGTATTTTAAAAAACTGAAAACAAAATAAGCGCTATGAAGCGGCTTTTGAAGGAGGGAAGAGAATGGAAGCAATAAAGAAATGGATTGACGCTCACCCTGAACCTTTGGGAGTTTATCCTTTTTAATCTTCTTTCCAACTGTGCGACGGTGACGAACTTTGTTGTGATGTGGATCTGTACGGGTATGCTTTTTACTTCTTATAAAACAGTGCTGTTTCACTTTTTGGTCTTTGATTATACGAAAGAAGACAGTTTGATGCTCTGCGGCTTTTTGAGCTTCTGGTAGCGACGGCACTCGCCCAAACCGTGAACTTCTTTGTACAGAAGAATCTGGTGTTTAAGTCCAATGCGCAATTTCAACAGGCAGTACCGAAGTATATCCCATACTTGCCGTTGTACTGGTACTGGTTTCTGCCGCTTTACCGGGATACAGTCAGCAGTTTTTTATTAAGCTGGGGATTCCGGTGGGGTTTGCTCCTACACTGGCAAATGTAGTCAATATCGTAGTGCAGGTTGTGCTTAGCTATCCTGCCATGAAGTTCTGGATCGCGCTGAAAGGCGAGCAGTAGAATACGGAATCGAAGCTTGTTCGTTCGTGATTCTCCTTTGGAGAAGGAAGAGAGAGCAACGGGAAGTAGAGATACTTATGCGAATTCACGCATGAGTCATATAAAGAAGGGGTAAAAGATGGTTGATTTTTTATTGAAAACGGTCGGACCGTTTTTCCTGGGACTCGGAGTAAGTGAAGCGGACCTGAAGTCTTATCTTACCATGTTGCAGGGTTATGTCTGCTTTATTTTGATTGCGCTTCTTGCACTTCTTGTGATTTTAGTCGTAGCGCATTTTATCAAGAAAAAATGGAGACGCTTTGTTCGCCTTGAAGCGATGCTGAGCTTTCTCCCGGCAGTGGTAGTGGTCGTAAACTTAATTGCTTACGGACCGATGTACAGTAATGTTTCCGGTTTCCTGAATGCTTCGAAAGTAACGATTCCGGAAGAGACCAGAAATCACAGCAAAGAGGTGGTAAAGAAAATCGGAGAAGAGGGATTGTAGCTCTTAGAACGAGGATTCTCTTCTTCCGTTAAAGGACGAGAAGAAGTTAAATGTCTTCGGCTGGGCATCCACTGCACCCATCTATGGCGGTACAGGCTCAGGGATCTTCCGATACCAGTAAGAATGAAGGAATTCTGGATTCCTTAAAAGACGCAGGCTATGCGCTAAATGATGATCTGATCAATATGTATAAGAAATACCAGGATGGAAGAGTCAGCAAGGGTCTTAATATGAAAGAGCAGGGACTGAGTCTCTCCTGAACCTACTGGCAGAGTACTATACCAGCGGATATGATGAAGAAAGCGAAGGATTTCTCCGATACCGCCGTAATCGTGTTGGGGCGTTCCCGAGGAGAAGGAGCGGATCTTCCCTACGGATATCGTGCCATTATTGACGGAAAATACAACATTGCAAAAAGAAGTTTCTGCTGAATCCGGATAAATACGGCTATTTTGGTGCACAGTATAAGAACAACGGAAAGAGCCGGATTTTGATGAGGACAGTCCTATTTGGAACTCTTCCAAGCCGGAAAAGGACATGATTAAGACGGTTTGTGACAACTTCGATAAGGTGGTTCTGATTGTAATGCCAACAACCTATGGAGCTTTCCTTGTGAAGGACTATAAGCAGATTAAATCGATGATTTGGGCCCCGGGTGCAGGCGTCAGCGGATTTGAAGCAATCGGAGAAATCATGAAGGGGAGGTTAATCCGTCCGGACGTACTCGTGGATACCTTCGTGAAGGATTTAAAGAAGACACCTTATATCAACAATATTGGTAATCATGCTTATTCCAATGTGAATGATTTAAAGGCAGCGATTGTGAAGTCCGATAACTCCGCAGAGGGAAATATTTCTTTTGTGAATTATGCGGAGGGCATTTACACAGGATACAAGTTCTATGAAACTGCGGCGGAAGAGGGATTGTTGAACTACGAGGATACTGTGGAATATCCTTTCGGATACGGACTTTCTTATACGACCTTTACGCAAAGTATGGAGAACTTTAAAGATGAAGGGATAGTGTAAGCTTTGACGTAGAAGTAAAAATACAGGTGCCGTTGAGAGGAAAAAGATGTCGTTGAGGGTTTACTCTACACCTCCTTATGAAAAATGGAGGAATTGAGAAATCCGCTGTGAATCTCGTTGACTTTTGCAAAAGACGAAGAGTCTTAAACCAGGCAGAAACGGATAAGATTTCTTTTACGATTAAGAAGGAAGACCTTGCCTCCTATGATTCTGGAAGGCGTAAAAATCTAGTGGCGGATACATTCTGGAAAAAGGAGAGTACAAGATTTCTATTCGGAAGAACTCCCATGAGGAGATTAGCTCCAAGACTTCACGGTCAACGAGGGATATTGACTACTCGAAGAACAAGAGAGATCAGATAAGGTAGCTGCTGTAAATCATTTTGAAAGAGTATGCGAGAGGAAAGTTCACGGTACTTTCCTGAAAGGATCATTTTGCAAAATTATGACAAGGCTTGCGGTGTGATTCCGGAGGAAGCCTATGTCATGGATGATGCGACCAAGGAAGCTGTTAAAGAGGTTTCTTCCCGTATTATGATCCGAAGAAATACGATAAAGCGGAAGATAAGATGCCTACCATGGGTGCAAAGAACGGCTTGAAGCTCTATGACTTACGGGGAGCGTCTGGCGATGATGAAAAGTGGGATAAGCTTCTGGATGAGATGAGTTTTGAGGACATGAGTACGCTGATTAATCGTGGGCGGATGGCAAACCTCCGCAATCGAGTCCATTAAGAAGCCGGCTACCGTAGATCTGTGACGGTCCTGCGGGATTGAATAACTTTATTACGCAGGTCTCACGGTACTTCTTTTCCGGGAGATTTTGATGGCGCAGAGCTATAACAGAGATCTTCTGGAAGAAGTAGGAGATGCAATCGGTGCAGAGTTTAAGGCAGCAGGCTACTACGGATGGTACGGACCTGCCGCAAACACCCATAGAAGTGCCTTTGCAGGAAGAAACTTTGAGTATTTCTCGGAGGACGGGGTTCTTTCCGGAAATCTTGCCGCAGCGGAAATGAACGGCGTCGTGAAGCACAATGTTTATCCATACTTCAAGCACTTTGCTTTGAACGACTCAGGAAAACAGAACCGATGTGCTTTCCTTTTAACCTATGCTACCGAGCAAACGATTCGGGAGAATTATCTGAAGGGCTTTGAAATCGGCTTAAAGCAGTATCAGGGAAAGCTGCTAAGGATGATGTCCTTCAATTTCATCGGAACAATTCCGGCTACAGCCAATAGTAACCTTTTAAATGATGTGCTTCGTAAAGAATGGGGCTTCCAGGGTGTGGTTGAAACCGATTATGACGGCTCTTATGGCTATATGATTTCAGACAATTCTGTTCGAAACGGAAATGACCTGATGTTAGGCTCTTTGCGATGGCAGAGTCCAATAAGTTTACGGATCAGAGCGCTACCTTTGAGTGATTGCAATGCGGAAGGCTTGCAAGAATATCCTCTATACTGTAGTGAACAGCGGTGTTTATGAAAAGGGCGATCCGACCGGAAAGATGACGAATATGACGAAGATCTTCCCTGGCAGCGGATGCAATTTTCGCCGTTCTGTTCCTTGGTGCACTAGTTCCTTCTGCTTCGCGGTTTAAAAAGAAGGATGAGGAGAAAGTAGAAGGGAAAGGCGTAGAGCGTACTAGCCGGAGCAGAAAGAAACGAGATAGAGCCGAATGCTGTAGTTTTTTTCCATGTAGTGTCAGCTAAGAGTAGAAAGAGTCGTGAGAGGGAAAGTGACTTTCTCACGGCTCTTTTTTGTGTTAGGCTGTTCCGGTACAAAAAGCGCTGATGTGAAGGAAGGCGTAGAGCGGAGGAACGAATCATGCTTATAGAAGAATTGAGGAAGGAAAGATGACGAACTTGGTTTCTTTTCCCCTTTAGTTTTCCAAAATACTCTCCTGCTTTGTTCTGGTAGAGCAGGGGTAGTGCTGATGGAAAAACGAAACTGTTAAAAAGAAGACAGCGTTGCTTTATCGAAGATTTCAGTTTTTTTCTCCTGTCTCCTGTGTTATTGTGGAGTTCCTTTTCCATGAAGGTAGACGGAAAAGCGGGCAAAAGTCTTCTACTCTGCTTCTTTTATGCCATTTTGGCAAACTTCCTTTTTCTCTTTCTTGGCACTTTACTGAAAGCGCTGCATCTCAGTCCTGTAGAGGAAAATGTCCTGGAATACATCGAACTGCGGAAATTTTGTTCTTCCCATCGTCGCCAGTGTCCTGGGAGAGGAGTATCTGCTTTATGTATCGGCGTACATCACCGTGTATAACCTCTTAGTCTGGACGCACGGTATTCATTTGTTTCAGGGAAAGGCGGAGCAAACTAAAGAGGAGAAATCGAAAAGAGAACGCCTTCTTAAAAATCCTGTTTAACCCCAACATTCTTGCCATTCTTTTTGGCGTCTTTTGTTTTCTTCACGAAGATTTCACTTCGGCACCCATTTCCTTGCTATCTCGGATTTAGGGAAAATGATCGGCCGATCAGTATGTTGATTACCGGTATCGTTTTGGGCAGTATGTCTTTCAAAAAGGTTTTATCTTATCGAAGAATTTATATGGTTACGGCTTCCGTCTGCTTTTCTTCCCTTTTATCTACCTTTTGCTGATTTCTGTGCTCAGCAGGATAGACGGTTTTCTGGACAATCCCGTCCTTTTCCTCGTGACCTTTTTAAGTGCCATGGTTCTGGCAGCCGCGAATGTTTCCCAGTTTGCCATCCTCTATGGGAAAGAAGAGGAGTATGCAAGCTGTATCAACATTTTCACGACCCTCTGTACCATCATTTCCGTACCGATTCTGGGTATATCTTAGCGGGATGATTCTGAAGTAAGAGGGAAGCTTGAAGAGACGGGCGATACGAAGCATATTTTTCTAATCCATGCTGCTTGTGGGTTCATCAAAAAGAAAGGTCTTGCCTCCTGATGGAGGATTGCGGCAATGGCTTTTTGCTGGAAGAAATTCAAGTCACTTTCTGCTCTTTCGGAAAAACTCTAAAAAGTTCAATGTTTTTATTCAATAAACAGGATAGGCAAAATGTAGAAAAATTTTGTTCAGATTCTCTAATCCTATGTATAATAAATATCTAAGTTTTTGCCGATAAACCGACAGGAACTTTTTTTACTGAAATAAAAGTTCGAAAAATCCTTCTGATAGGAGAAGGCGGGAGGAGTGTACTATCAATGTTTACCGAGGTAAACAAAGCGAGGGAAGCAGAGGAGTGTAATGATGAAGGAAAGAGAGAAAAACACCCTTTCCGGGAACGGTTTGTCACGCGGCCGTGTAAGAAGAAAGCATTTTGCAAAAGAGGGAATGGCATATTTCTCACTTTTTGATGCTTATGGGAAGCGTTCAAACTGTAACCTATGCAGAGGAAAATGCAAAAAGAAATCGCAGGTCATCTGGAGCTTAGGAAGAGAAGCCGTCTTTGGGAGAGACGGAGGCTTTAGTCAAGACGGAAGAAAGAACGGATCGACCTGAAGAAGCGGTCACATCCGAAAACGACAGTCTCATCGGACACGACAGGAGAGTCGGAGGAGGGATCCTCTTTAGAGGAGACAAGCGGAAAGGACAAGACTGAGCTTTCTTCGCCTGAAGACGGAAATGAGGCTATAGAATCCGAAGATAAGAAGAAAGAAGATTCTTCGGAACAAAAACTGAGCTTAGCGAAGAAGAGAAGTCTAAGCTTTCCGAAGAAGGAAAAAGGAAGAAGAGAAGGCGGAATACCTGGAAGCCTCCTTCTTTTAGTGCAGAGGCGGGAGATTTGACCGTAACTGCTTCTTTTTCCTGAAGGTACTTTCTTTGAGGGAACCTATATGAAGGTCAAACCCGTAGAAGAGGAAGAAAAGATAGAAGAAGCAAAGAAAGCGTTGAAAAGGAGTTTCAAAAAGAAGATCCTGATGCAGAGTCTGAGATAGAAGTCTTAGAGTCTGTGGATATTTCTTTTTATCGTGAACAACGGAGAAGTGAAGGAAGTGCAGCCTAAGAAGGAAAGAAGGTGGAAATCTCCCTTTCAAAAACGGAAAAGATTAAGGAGGCACTGGAGTGAAACGGAAGCGGAGCAGGAAGCATCCGCTGAAGAAGAGCTGAAGATTGTACACCTTTCCGAGGAACATCCGACAGAGATTCTCCCTGGTTAAGGGAAGAAGGAGAACCTTCTTTTTTTCGGCGAAGCATTTTAGTACCTTCTCGATAGGAAGGAGAAAAAGAGATTTAAGTCAGGCCGGACACGAATTAAAGGCCTTTTGGAAGGAAGCACCTGACCCCAATGCGGGAACAAATAGGGCAAGTTCAGGGCACAGTTATACGGATGGAAGTAATGGGGAGATGCGTAAGCAAACCGAACTAAGCATTATTCCTCCGGAAAATAACTCCAATGCCGTGAATACAACTACTTTAGGGGTTGAGCTTACCTTAAAGGGAGATAAAAACACTGTCTATAATAAGGGAACGGTAAATCTGTATATTCCCGCTCGTATCTTTAAGGGCTGGGAAGACGGTCATAGTGATAATGCAAGTCAAGATGATTATTGGGAGAAGAATAAAAATCACCGTCTCCGCAGATAGAGTGAATTGGGTATAAGGAATTACCCGAATCATTCACGGCCTTCCCAAGGCTCCGGCAACAAATGCACAGAGTAGCTTTAACTATAAAGTTGTGAAGAAGACGGTGGACGGTAAGACCGAGCCATACCCCTCGTTTAACGAACTATAATGATCTTAAGGGAGGTGTTCTGTTTAAGGCGGATATCGGCTACAATATGACGCCCAGTATGCTGAAAGTGGAAGATCGGGTGGTGAACGGCGCACCTAAGGGAGTGTATGAGTACAAGTTCCCTGTGAGCCTGGAAATCACGGAAAACGGCAATACTGTTGATTCAAAGAGCCAGGATATGTCTGTTCATGTGGAAACCGAGGTCAAAGAGACAAAAGTAACGCTTAAGCCTGGTACTGCGGATGTGAACGGCGGTGTTTTCTTTAACTGGGATCCCGCATGGGGAGACCTTTCACATTGAACTCTGACTGGGGCGCTAAGCCGAGCGGAGACCCCAAGGATTATTTTTATGCTGTATGGTATGTGAGAGTGGACAGAGCAAGAGGAAGCTCTCAGCCTTTAAATATAAGTTCGACCTGGATCCGACACTGACGGAGCAGGAAACTGCCGGAGGGCAACTGGTCGGTGCCAAAAAGATGCCTATGGATTATAGAAGGGATTATTACATCTATAATGAGGATGGAGGCAATAACATTGAGGTTTATGCACAGAACGGCTACAAGGACATTGCCAAATATATGGATGGAACGGATCCGGATCCCAATGGAAATGACAGATACCTTGTAAATCCTATGGGAAATATGGGAAAGGAACATGTGGGAATCTCCAGAGACCCCAGTCGGTCTAAGCTTCCGGATAATGAACCTACTTAACGGGACTCAATTATGCCCCTTCCGGAAAGTACACTGCAGCTCTATGCCTTACTGTTTTAGATATCCTTACTGAAAATGAAGCAAGTTACGAATCTCTATAGTGACGGCATGAAGATTTCCAAACTAGACATTGTTTTACAGAGACTTGGGAAGATCTCCACGAAAGAACATTCACAGTAAGACCGAATGAGGATATGGTGATTTATCCCTCGCCCGGGCGGAGGCGGAAAGTTCTCTTTAATAGGGCATGGAGTGGATCTGAGACAGAATTATTCGGATATCTTCGGTTTACAAACCATCTATAGGACGGCACCCGGCACCTTTACGGTATGGAAACCGGACGAAGAGTTTTTTACCTTATCCGCAGAGTACAATGCCAAAATGAAAATGTAATCATGGATCCGGGAAGTACGAATTACAGCACCACGAAAAACGATTCTACTACTGCTAGGGTTCGGGTGTTACTCTAACAGACGGAAAGTATTATCTCTTATCCTCTAAGATAAAGTACCCGAGTACCTTGAACGGGAAACATGTAGACGGAAATCCTGTCAATCCGGACCTGGAAGGTCTGACCATAATACCAATACCACGAACGATGTATTTTCGCGGGAATAAGTACACTCTGACGGATAAAGACTATTACTACAGCAGCATTTATTTAGACGGCATGAAAGTCTATGATGTGGAAAAGGTCGATACGGCAGCCAGTCAGACTCGTTTCTTTAACCAGAAGTCCACCTTTTGAGAGAACGAAAGGATAATTACCCGCCGGTAGAGATATGGTTAAGAAAACAAGGGGCTGGGCAAGAGGATTTCTTTAAGTACGGTGAATTGTATTATGACAATACGGGAGTTTTGTGTTTTAGACCGGAGGCAGGGTATGAAAACTGGACCAGTACGAAAGGCATTACCAAGCCAATCGATGCGAACAACCAGCTTTCCTTAGTGAACGAGAGATTTGGAGCGCTGATAGTCGGATTAAAGCTTATCCAGAATTCTCCCTTACTACAGAACGGGCTTTGATGCAAGCTATACCATGCAAATCACCCGACGGAGGAGATGCAGGATGCCATTTCGAAGACTATGGCCAGAACGGATGATTATAACACCAGCTTCATTGCGGGTGCCGCGACCGCGGAGGGAAGGCAATATGGAGATCCGAATCCCACGAAGCTTCGTATTGGACAGTACTGGCCTCAAGTGGGCTATGCCTTAACGCCCCTGCTGATTAACCCGTAATGTACAAGAGCAGTTCAAATTTTGTGGATCATCCGGAGAAAAGTGCACAAAGCGTCGACCGTGTACATAGAAGGAACGAACTCGGGAAGTTTGCCGACCAGTTTGCAGGGGCCGGAATACACGAAGAAGTATACGTTGAAAAAGGGGACAATCTATGATCTTCCTGCCGGTACATTCGTAGAAGAAGACAGCATCAAGGTATCGGGGTGGCTTGGCGGCTGGGATTTGGATAATTCTTCCACAAAGCTGACAAAGAATGATGATTATACCGTTCGTTTTGTGGACAACTGGGAAGGCTCCAAACAGACGATGATGATTATTGATTTCACCATCCCGGATACATTGCAGACTTGGCATTCTTTTCATAACCGCAGCGGTTGGAAGGCCACGTATACCCCTTTGGAATCCTTTACATGAATATAGTGGATCGAGGAAGGTCGGTTAAGAACACGCTGGGCTTTATCAATAAAGACAAGAATACGGTCTGGAACGGAAACTACATTTCGGAGGAGAGAGGCAAGAATCCGGGTGTAGAGAAATTGACATGCTATAAAAGACATCAAAGAAAAAGCGGCAGAAGAGAATTCGTTTCACAACTTCCGTAATAGACAGGGTGATGCCTTTCGGTCCGGTAACCGTGCTTGGAGGCAGCTCAGCAATGGTGTATCTACTGCTATTGATCCCAGCTCTTTCAGACAATGTCAGCTATATGGGAGATCCCTGATAGCTATCGTCTCCCTGTATCAGGCCCAGGCAACTACCAGAACCACGGATATCGTACTTTTGATATTCTGGGAGATACGGAGGAAAAGAAACGGAGATTTTAACGGGATAGATATAGTTCCATGCTGGACAAAACCAGCTATGATAAAATGAAGCCTAATAATACGGATACCTTACTGCCGAAGGTGTACTATGCGACTCTAGTACCAAGCAAAGAGCAGATGGACGTTTCCAATCCAATCTGGCATGTATGGAACTATGAGAATGAAAATGCGAATACCGTGGATCGAAAGTTAATCAAGGCATTGGCATTTGATCTTCGGAAAACGAAGGAAGGGAAGAACTTTGTCTTGATCAACAGGGGCTGTTGCTGGCAAAAATCAATATGATTGCTTCAACGGACAAGAGTAAGGTTGACCCGGAAGTGAAAGTGAACAACAATAAGGCGTACATGTACAGCACTCAGTTTAAGGGAGCAGATGTACCGCTAAGCTCGATTCCGGAGGTTCAAACGTCCACAAGCAGTCACCGTTTAGTAAAACCGCTCATTTTCGATTTGCCGGTAAGGAAGTCCTATGAATATGGGGATCCTCATACTGCTCCACCCATTAAGAATTGGTTTACCTTTTACTCGAAAGAGAGGACGGGGTAGCTCTATTAAAAGAAGATGGAACGCCTGTTGAAGCACAAAAGAACCCCTGATAATGATGGCGGTTTGATGGTATTTGAAAACATTCGACTTCTAAAGCCCGGAACATATACTTTAAAAATCAAGGAGCATGGAAAAAGACACAGCTGCTGCTTACGGCTGTAGAAAGCCAGGACATGGGAGATAAGTTTGTTACGATTACCGTGACGGACCCTGACCACAAGAAACTGGTGTCTGACTTGAAACATACATCGAAGGACAAGCCCTCTACCTTTAAAAAAATATCTATGTGGTCGGTGCCTGAATATGGAGCTGAAGGTGGATAAAATTTCTACCGCAGCCCCCTGACTCAAGAAAAACCGAATATCAGTAATGCCTTTTCTTTTACTCTGCAAAGAGTGAAAAATGCCGGATCTCCGCTTCTCCCATGCCTGCAGGAGCCGGAACAGAGGATAGTATGACTCGACGAATCCCGAAAAAGATGGAGGAGAAATCAATTTTGGTTCAATTACGATAACAGAAAAGGAGTATATGAGTATATCGTTACAGAAAATGGATCCTTCCCCGGAGTGGTAAATGATCCTAAGTCGGAAAGAAGAATTCAAAAATTTCTGTAAGAGATGTAGGTGTAGGAAAGCTCTTTTGCCTTAGTGACCGGTGATGAGCCGGAATTCACCAATACTTTTTGAACCGATTCCGAATGAGGGACGAATTGAATTGGAAAAGAAGGTATCCGGAGCAAGTCCTGCAACGCCCGCCCTGTTCCGTTTCACTTTACGTCCTGAAGAGACCGAGGACAGCCTGATGCCGATAGGCAGCTCGGCAAACAGCAGTACAATAGAACTGTCAGAGAGGGTCACACTGATTTTGCACCGATTACATTTTATCAAACCCGGAGTATTCAAATACACCGTTGAGGAAATAAATGACGGAATAACCGGTTATACCTACGATCCATCCGTATATACGCTTTAGCTACACTGTAACACAGAGTGAGGATAATATTTACGATCTGATTGTGGAGCGAAAGATTTATAAGGACGGCGTAGAGGTGGAAAGCATAGTATTTAATAACCAATACAAGTCAAATTCCGGTGGCGGAGGCGGAGGAAATCCTCCGAAGCCGATTCCTGTAGGCCCCTGTAAGCCCCGGCGGCCCCGGAGAAAAGCCGCAGGAGCCTGAAAAACCGACTGTACCGGAGGAACCGACACCGAATCCCGGTGAAAATGTTCCGCCTGCTCCTACGATTCTGGAAAGAATCAGGGAAATTGAAAAAGCGAATCGGAGAAATTCTCGGAGAAGGTCGTAAGCGTCCTTTAACGGAAGCGGAAAAGAAAGAGTTGAAACGTCTGGGAGAGGTTTTGGGCGCGCTTCGAAGAGAACAGTCCCGAAAGGTACATACAGCCGATGCATCGCATATGATTTGGTATGCATTTGCATCAGCGATTAGTTGCCTCTGTCTTGCGCTCTCCACTATCTTTTTAGATAGAAAAAGAGAAGAAGATAAGAATAAGATGTCTCCAGGCTTCGCCTGCGCTACTTGTTATGAACGAGATAGTGCACGCTTTGCGGGCGATACTCGGTAAGAATGAAAAAGCGAGAGATTCGGCTTTTGCCGCACTCTCGTTTTTGGTATCCGATTTAGAGAGCTTTCCCGTTAAACAA
>BNJV01000811.1_pt1 | contig 84622 bp, 119 predicted proteins | sample 8540591 | NCBI WGS metagenome assembly BNJV01 (sample SAMD00202457, study PRJDB9452) | human saliva metagenome | host: Homo sapiens
GTATTTCGATCCAGGCGTAGCCATTGCTAGTATTGTGACTAATACCATTCAAACCGTTATGAGCGTTATTATTAGCATGATTCTCTATGCTATCTTGCGTAAACGCCTGGGGTAGTAAATTGACAGTCTCTAGAATTCAGACTATATTATAAGTACAAAAGAGCCAATTAACGTGTTCTAGGCGTTAGGCTCATCAAAGAATTGAGAGATTTGATAAACCTAACGTGTCTGAGTATTGCAATACTTAGTCGCGTTAGGTTTATTTTTTTGGCTTAATTTGTATTAATATTATTTGTTGAATAAAACATAAGTTCGACATATAATGTAATTAAGATAGTCGACGAGGTTGGGTCGCCCTTTTTCTTTGAAGGGGGTGAGTCTCTATGAGTGCCTACGAAATCATTATGATTGTCCTTGGGATTTTAACTGTAGTTATTTCCTTTGGAGCATTGATAGTGCTGATTTGTCGTAATAACGACAAATAGCCCTTCGTTACCAACTGGTAGCTGAAAACGAAAGGCCATTTCTGCATGTTTTATAATGTTTTTGGGATGAGCCTGACGGAACCACTCGTCGACTATCTCTTTACTACATTATAAAGGGGTTGACATATATAGTCAATTCGAACTAGAGATGTAAATTGACAGTCTCTAGAATATATCTTAATAGAAATTATTGTGTTGTGTGTTATGATTGGTGAACGTTTATGCTTAGAGTTATATGTTTGTTTTTATTGTTAGTTGTTTTTAAGTCCTTTTCCTGTTTTTTTGCAGATGATATGGAACCAGATAACAATGAGCTTTTTCTTTTTTGAGTAAAATAGAAGAACAGAAATTCATTCCAGTTGAGGTAATGAAAAAGATGGGTGTTAGTGGACCGTATAGGGTTCCATTGACTATTACTACAGATGCTCAAGGAAATGTTATTTCTGTTGAATTAACGCTCTAATCAGGACCCTATCTGACGACACGGCTTATTTGGAATTAGTTCAGGTTGCTAAAAATATAGTATGGAATGTAGGCAATATTGGTGTCGAGAAAGCGACAACTGTATTGGTATCTTTTGAATTCAGTTTACAATAGTGTTGTGAATAATTAAATGAATCATCGAAGCCCCATCTATAAGGCTTTCATAGTCATAGGTATAATATGGTATAATACTTTCATTATGTAGTGAAAAAGGAGGTCTAAAATGGCAAATTTACCTAACTGCCCTAAGTGCGGCGATGAATACACATACGAAGACGGTCATATGTTTATCTGCCCTATGTGTGGCAATGAATGGACAGCGGCTGACGCGCAAGCTGCAGCTGAAGCAGGTATCATTCGCGATGCTAACGGCAACGAGCTAGCTGATGGCGATACAGTTGTTGTTGTAAAAAGACCTTAAAGTAAAAGGTGCGGGCATCTTGAAACAAGGTACGCGTGTTAAAAACATTCGCCTCATTACTGGTGCTAGTGATGGCCATGATATCGATTGCAAAATCGATGGTTTCGACGCGATGGCATTGAAATCGGAAATGGTTAAGAAAAATATAACTATGAAAAAAATCCCTACTAATTATGCATTGGTAGGGACTTTTTCGTGGTATAATTAAAGTGTAATGTGTTATGTAGGTTGTATGATTGAGAGGAGTAACTATGATATCTCAAGAGGAATTAAAAAAATTTACATACGATCTCTTAGAAAAACGAGGGGTTACGATTCAAGCGATTGCCGACATTGTGATGAGTATCCAACAACCTTACATCCCTCGATCTGACGATGGACGAATGTTTAGAAAGCGTGCAGGCAGTCCTTGAAAAACGGGAAACGCAGAATGCAATTATTACGGGCATAGAATTAGATATATTAGCGGAACAAAAAGAAATTGTCTGAGCCACTGCAAAAGCTTTTATGACGCGTGACGAGGCCTTGTTTGGCATTGATGAAATCCTCGCCTTATCTGTTGTTAATCTCTACGGATCCATTGGTTTCACGAACTATGGTTATATTGATAAGGTAAAACCTGGCATCATTAGAAATCTTGATAGCCAAGTTGATGGTCATTGTAATACATTTCTTGATGATTTAGTTGGTGCCGTGGCGGCCGCTGCAGCAGGGCGCATTGCCCATAATACGCCGAATCGGGTGCACCATGTCGTTGTGGAGGGATAGAACATGAACGTTTTTAGTCGTAATTGATATGCAACATGATTTTTGTGGACGGTACTCTTGGTTCTCCAGAGGCTCAGGCCATCGTGGATAATGTACGTCAAAAAATTGCATCCTTTGATGGACCTGTTATTTTTACACGAGATACTCACGATACTAATTATCTTGAAAGCCAAGAAGGTCAGCACTTACCTGTGCCACATTGTGTGAAAGATACGATTGGTTGGCAAATTATGGATGGTTTAGTTGAAGCAGCAGAAGAACGTAATACCATCTATCCTCATATGATTATAGATAAACCGAATTTTGGTTCCTTTGAATTGGTAACGCGACTACAAGGTATGCATACCGCTGAACCTCTTGAAAGCATAACTTTAGTAGGTCTTTGTACTGATATTTGCGTCGTATCGAATGCAATCTTGCTTAAAAACAGGATTGCCAGAGGTTCCCATTCGTGTGGACTCCAAGTGCTGTGCTGGGGTTACACCAGAGTCTCATGAAGCAGCACTGGCTACGATGAAAATGTGCCAGTGTGTTATTGATTAATAAAAAATTTCCTTTCCATTGCCATTAAAGGGTGTCGATTATATACTATCGATACCCTTTTTCTTGTGTACAAAGCAAAATGGTTTTATTCAATAGGTGGGAATATATTGACGATTCTCTATATAGATAGTACAATATATAAAGAATGATAATTCATATCAATTAAAAACTGTAACATGAATATGTTGCTTGTTGATGAGCATGTATTTGGATGTAATTAATTGATTCTATAATACTGATGCAGGTGCATCGAATTGCTTTCACAAAAACGATATATAGTTTTAACATCGTTTGTGTCCTAATTACAAGGAGGACCATTATGAAACCTTTCGAACTCGCACCATTACCGTATGCTTACGATTATCTTGAACCTGTTATAGATGCAGAAACAATGAAATTGCATCATGACAAGCATCATCAAGCGTATGTTAATAATTTGAATGCTGCTATTGCGAAATATCCTGATCTTCCATATGGTTGTGTAGACTGCATCCTTGGCGACATCGCTAATGTGCCAGAGGACATCCGCCAAGCGATTATCAACAATGGTGGGGGTCATAAGAACCACACTATGTTCTGGGAAATCATGACAAAACCAGATACGTCTAAATTGCAAGGCCCTTTGAAAGAGGCTATCGATGCTGATTTAGGTGGCTATGATGCTTTTGTTGAAAGCTTTTCTAATGCTGCAGCAACACGTTTTGGATCTGGTTGGGCATGGCTTGTTGTCAACAAGGACGGAAAATTAGAAGTAATATCTACTGCGAACCAAGACAATCCTTTGTTAGAAGGTAAAACAGCCATTCTTTGCTTGGATGTGTGGGAACATGCATATTACTTGCACTACCAAAATCGTCGTCCAGATTATATCAAGGAATTCTTCCGCGTTATTAACTGGGATAAAGTATCTGAAAACTACGAAAAAAAGCCTTTGAAACCTCATCATCAATAAGATAGCTTTTAAATCCTCTCAAAAACTAGATATATTTTAATAGATAACGGATAGTTGATATATTCTCCTCCATACTTGACTGGGGATGTATCATCTATCCATTATTTATATAAAAAAATGTTGATATTTTTTTAGAAAGAACTTTCAAAAGTATAGCCATGGATACAGATTTTTCTAATCGATATCGTTTATCATAGTGTCATAGGTTATGTTAGACAAACCTTTCACAGTATATATTGCCTTGTATACACAGTGGTACGTATAGAGGGCTACTCACATAAGTAATACACAATATTTTTGACACGAGGGGATTAAAATGGAAAAGAAATTAGATTTGTCCAAATCCGTATATGATTTGGTAAAAGAATATCCTGAAGTAATAGATATTATGAAGAGTTTAGGGTTCAGCGAAATTACAAATAAGGTGATGTTGAACTCTGTTGGTAAAATCATGACTATCCCAAAAGGGGCTAAAATGAAAGGCGTATCCATGATCGATATCGTAGGCGCTTTCATGAAAGCTGGTTTTACCTTGGAAGGTGAAATGCCAAATTTACATGGTGATGAGGCATCTGTTAAGGATGCTCCTACAGAGGCAGCTGCTACTCACACAGAGGCATCTAATGCTAATGACAATGCAGAAGCTAATGCTACTAAAAAAGTAGAAGCTAATGCAGAGAATACTGTTACAGATAGCGAACGTGTAGAACAATTGAAAGGTTTCTTGAAACGGTTAGGTACTGGTGAAGAGCTTGGTGCTGTTCGTGAAGATTTTGCGAGTCAGTTTAAACATGTTGAGGCTAGTGAAATCATGAAAGCTGAGCAAGGTCTTATGCGTGAAGGTACACCTCTAGAAGAGGTACAACAATTATGTGACCTTCACTCTGCGTTGTTCCATGGTTCCACCATTCATGAACAAATGGATGCAGAACATGCTAAGGTAGAAGCTGGTTCTAGAAGCTCAAGAAAAGAGCAAGAGCGTTGTGGCTTTGGTCGAGACTGTAGGTCATCCGCTCAACCGATTGACAGAAGAAAACAAAGCTCTCGATACGTTAATTGAGTCTCTTAAGACTAAGGTGGCGAATCAGTCTATAACTTTAGAGGATGTGAATGCAGTACGCCAAGTATCTATTCACTATGCTAAAAAAGGTGACCTTCTATATCCACACTTAAAAGTGGCCTATGATATTTCTGGGCCATCCATGGTTATGTGGACTGTGGACGGCGATATTCGCGATACATTTGGTCGACTAGCTAAGTCTGCTACCTTTACGGAATCTTGGTATGGAGTCCCTTTGATGCGGTCCCTAACCCGTGCACAAGAGATGATTTACAAGGAACAAAAATATCCTATTCCCACTTTGTGCGGAAAAACTTTACAGCTCAAGAATGGTACCAAATTTACAAAGATACCGCACAGTATGAAGAAATCTTTGGCGTAGAACGCGTTGTTTGGACAGAGGCAGAACTTGCTTTGGCTGATAGTCATGCACCAGCCAGTGCAACAGATAACACCATTGCTCTTATCGGTGGTAGCATGACCCTAGAGCAACTAGATACTATGCTCAATACAATGCCAATGGAGGTAACCTTCGTTGACCATGAAGATATTAACCGTTATTTCAACGATGGTGAAAAAGGTATTCAAACGTCCTACTACAGCAATTGGCCGGGACGTGTATTCCTGTCATCCGCCAAAGGTAGAACCAATTGTACGCGGTATCATTGATTCTTTCCGCAAAGGGGACCGTGATAATGTGGCCGTATGGCTTGAAAAACAAGGCCGTCCATTCTATGTAAACTACATGGCTGTACGCGACCAAAATAATAACTATATTGGTACATTAGAACTCGTACAAGACATGCAATTTGCAAAGGATCATTTCGCTAGATCTAAATAAGAAAATTATATAATCTGACCATATACAAAAAAGCTGCTCTAGGACTGATACTATAGCAGCTTTTTATATGGGGAGCAGATTTTTTATAGATTGCATAGGGCTAAGGTTGTATATGTTCAATGATGCTATGTGTAGCTACCTTAATATTGGTTAAACTTGTTGCTAAGTTTAGACGCACAAAGGTGGCGTAGCTTTCACCACCAAACCATTCGCCAAAGCTAGGGGCAATGCGGCATTGGTTTTCAAATACATCGTGCATATCGTCAGCCATTACGTAGGCGCCAAAATCTATCCATACCAAATAGGTGCCATTCATAGGGCTAATGCGTAGCTTAGGTAGGGCAGATAGTAGCTCACGACATAGATACTCGTAGTTTTCACGAATGACTGTGAGTGCAGCGTTGAGCCAAGTCTCGGCTTCTGGATGGGTGTAGGCCGCCGTGATAGCCGTTTCTGCGATAACGTCCGAGTCTGTATGGTATACAAGTGCTTTATATGCATTGTATTGGCTCCGTAATTCATCATTAGGGACGATGACCTCCGCATGGTGTAGACTGGCCATATTGAACGATTTTTGATACAGAGGACATGGTTATCATATTATCCGCATAGGCTCCGTTAGATACGGATAAGGCTGACCTAAATGGAATAGGGCCTGTGATAAGGTCTTGATGAATCTCGTCGCTGATGATGAGTACATCGTGGTGTTTACAGATGCTAAATAATTGGGCCATTTCTGCTTCGGTCCATACGTGACCTACTGGATTATGCGGATTACAGTGAATAAATAGTTTCACATCTTGTTGTATGATGGTGGATCTCGAATGCGTCATAATCAACAGTGTATCGATTGTCCGTGGTACGCTTCATAGCTATTGGAACAATATGGCGCTGTGCATCGCTAGTGCTCGTATCAAAGGCACCGTACACAGGACTTAGAACAGTGATGGTATCGTTTGTTTTTGTGAAAGCCCCAATACTCCACATAATGCCTGTAATGACATTTGGAGCGCTGGTGAGCCAGTCCTTAGACAAATTACAATTATGGCGACATTTGTACCAATTGATGACCGCATCTAAGTAATTAGGATTTGTCATGGTATAGCCTAAAGGCGTTGTTTTTCACATAGTTTGCAATCGCCTCTTGTAGGCATGGTGGCGTCATGAAATCCATGTCTGCCACCCACAGTGGTAATAAATCGGTGCGACTAAATTTTAAGTGCTCACCGTCCCATTTGCGGGAATGCGTACCGCGTCGGTTTATATAGTATGTTTTGGTAAAGTCTGTTGTGTTCATGGTAATACCTCATTTGTTGTATTGTATGTATGTATTATAGCAATAAACGTATATAAAATAAGCATATTGTAGCTCAGCTTCTTGACGGAGTTCGCTTTCACAATTTAAAATGTACTATAGAATAGTGTGTGTCTGACCAGTGACCACACTCATATCGAATGGTTACAAATGATAAATTCTTGGCCGTATATAGTGGGCGATGTTCATATGTGAGTTTACTTCATCGAACTATGCCGCTATATGGAAAGGCTAATATAAGTATAGTACTGGATCCTGTTAAGGAGGCATGTGCCATGAGTAATGAATTGAAAACCCCTTCACTTTTGATGCGGATTACACGATGGAGGAGGCGCTCGCTGAGGCGAAACGCTGTCTAAACTGTCCAAAACCGTTGTGCCGTATGGGCTGTCCTATTGAAAACGAAATTCCTCGTTTTATCCAAGCCATCGCGCACGGTAACTTTGGTTTAGCCAATGATATCTTGGCGGAACGTACAAACTTGCCAGCCATCTGTGGTCGCGTGTGCCCTCGTGAAAATCAATGCGAAGGTAACTGTATTATGAATAAGGCTAAGAAACCGCCTATCAACATCGGCAAATTGGAACGTTTTGCTGCCGATTTTGAAAAGCATCAATGAATTGCGCAAACCCTAAGAAAATTAAACAAGATCTTGGCAAAGTAGCCGTTGTTGGTTCTGGCCCTGCGGGCTTATCCGTTGCAGGTGATGTAGCGAAACTAGGTTATGATGTAACTGTATTTGAAGGTCAATCCGAACCAGGTGGCGTATTATTATTCGGTATCCCAGAATTCCGTTTGTCCAAATCCGTTGTACGCCGTGAAATTGCTCGCCTTAAGGGTTTTAGGTGTTAAATTCGTATGTAATACATTTATCGGTCAAGACAAATCCCTAGATGATTTATTCGCCGAAGGATTTGATACTATCTTCATCGGTACTGGTACGCATATTCCTCAAGAAGTACGCATGGAAAATGATCAAATTACAGGCGTATTCCAAGCGATGTACCTCTTAACTAATGTACAACTTGTAGAGAATGGCGAACTTGAAAAAGAAGCGATTCCTGTGAAAAAGGGGACCGCGTTGTTATCATTGGCGGTGGTAATGTAGCGATGGATGCGGCTCGTACATGTGTACGTTTAGGCTGTGAATCTGTCACTGTAGCATACCGTCGTAGCCAAGAACAAATGCCTGCATTATTATCCGAATACGAAGAAGCGCGTGCTGAAGGAGTTCAATTCCAATGGTTCGCATCTCCAGTGGGCGTAGAAGGTACAGACAAGGTAGAAGGCTTTAAATACGAAGTGATGGCCCTTAATGAAGATGGTGCTGGTATCCATGGTACAGGTAAATACCAAGTTATGCCTGTAGATAAAATCATCATCGCTGCTGGTCATAAACCTAATGCACGCCTCGTTGGTGAAGGCAATAACCTCCGTGTTGATGAAAAAGGTTATATTCTTACATCTGAAGAACCATACGGCATGACAAGCCGTGAAGGTGTATTCGCCGGTGGTGACGTAGTACATAAACCAGCCACTGTAGTACTCGCTATGCGCGAAGCTAAAAAAGCTGTTGATGGCATGGTTAAATACATGGAAATTAAACGTGCTATGACCATTGCAGAAGAGAATAAATAAGACTTTTATGTACAAGAATATACTTGTATAAGTGTATGTTTATGCGACTATAACATAATATGAATAATAATCCCTTGTGATATGAATGTATTGCAAGGGATTTATTTTTATATGTCATCACTAATCAAGTTATTGTGGTCCCCTATAAAAATTTGCCGTATGTTGAGGTCAAAGATTTGCTATCATTGTGAGTGGAAGGTGAGATTTCTATGACGTTTGACATCGTATGTAGTGAAGCACAGTCAGAAAAGGCTATCCAACACTTAGGCGTTCTCATTCTATTATGGCGCCGGCATTTTCAGATGACTCAACAAGAATTAGCAAGACGAACTGGATTACTGCAGTCTTATATCAGTGGATTGGAGAAGGGAATGTTGATCCTCGTATGTCTACACTGTGTAGAGTAATCAGTGGCTTTGAAAAATATGACACTTGATACCTTTTTCTCGGGACCCTAATGTGGGGTTTATTGATTTTTCACGCCATAGAACACAGACATATGGAATTTCATTGATGCATATCTTGGAGGACTAAACTAGATATTACTATTGATATACTACAAAGAAACGGGGCGTAGAGGCCCCGTTTCTTTGTTTAAAATCCTAAATCCTCGTTGATGATAATAACCTCCATGGTTTGCATGTTGCGCATTTTCTTGTAATAAATCGTTAGGGCATTACAAATCCTGTCAGGCGAACCACAGTCGTAGCATTTTTCTTCTAGCTTGGCACAAGGATTGAGGGAACTTTTTTTATTTTTTTTGCTGTTCAGAGGTGCCGCCACATTGCGTGCTCGGTAAATAGCTGAGGCTAAGTCAGGCGTAATTTTGTTACGTCCCAGTACGAAAAAGACCTCTTGCGATCCAAATAGAGAGGCTGCTACACGATTACCGGTGCCATCGATATTGACCATTTCACCCGTTTGAGCCAAGGCGTTAACAGATGTGAGGAATACTTCGCGGCCCATGGTGCGTAATGCGGTGTCCCGGAAACTTTCACCAGGTAAAGGTCGCTGTATATCTGTTATGTCCTTGTTGACCTCGGATAAGGCATCATGAACCTTGAGCTCCATTAGAGTGCGGGAATCGCCAATGGCTACGCTCTTATCTTGAATACGAGATTGTAAATAATTGACAGCTCAACGCCTGTTTCGAAATAGTTGACCACAAATTTATTGCGCTCTAAAGCCTTGATGGTTTTCTCTATATCAATAGGAGTATCGTTGAGTTGAGGATTGATAACTGCGTTGATTGTTGTTTCTGTATTGGCCATGAGTCCTCCTAATAATATATTAGTAGAAATCTTTCTGCTGCTATTGTAGCAAGAATGATTGAGTTAGATAGTTTTATTAATACTATTGTATCGTTTATATGGATGGCATTCAATAGAATGAAATCCAAAAATGATTGTAAAAAATTAGAAAAGTTGGAATGGATTCCAACTTTCAACAAAAAGGAATAGAATTAGGAATGATAGGCTAACAAATAAATTTTTACTTTTTATCAATAGGTTGAATTTGCTATAATAATAGTATTGATATGGCATAAAGCCAATGTTAAGGAGGCAAAAATCGTGGATTTAATTCAAAAATTAAAAAGACCAAGTAAAACCATTAGGTAAAAAAATCGTGTTGCCAGAATACCAAGATGAACGCGTATTAAAAAGCAACTGAAATCATTTTTGAAAGAAGGTTTCTGCACACCTGTATTGGTAGGTAATCCTGCTGAAATCGCTGCAGCTGCTAAAGCTGTTGGCGTATCTGTTGGAGATGCTGAAATCATCGATCCAGCTAACTACGATCGCTACCAAGAAATGGTTGATACATTCGTAGAATTGCGCGCTAAAAAAAGGTATGACTCCTGAAAAAAGCTGACGCAACTATGAAAGGTGACTGCTTATTCTTCGGTGCTATGCTTGTTCGCCTTGGCGTAGTAGACAGTATGGTTGCTGGTTCTGCAACCCAACTGCATCCGTATTGCGCGCTGCATTACAAGTTGTAGGTACTAAACCAGGCCTTAAAACAGTATCTTCTACAATGGTTATGTTCACAGACAAAAAGAATATGGCGATGATGGCATGCTCATCTTCTCCGACTGTGGCGTATTGCCTAACCCAACTAGCGAACAATTGGCTGATATTGCAGAATCCACTGTAGAAAAAAAGCTCGCAAAGTTGTTGGCATGGCTGACCCTCGTGTATCCATGTTGTCCTTCTCCACTAAAGGTTCCCGCTTCCACTCCAGAAGTAGACAAAGTAGTAGAAGCTGTTAATATCTTGAAAAGAACGCAATGTTGACTTCAAATTCGACGGCGAATTACAATTGGACAGCTTCCATCGTTCCTTCCGTAGCAGAAAAAGAAAGCTCCTGGCTCTCATGTGGCTGGTAAAGCTAACATTTTGATCTTCCCTGATCTTCAATCTGCTAACATTGGTTACAAATTAGTTCAACGTTTTTGCTGGCGCTGACGCTATTGGTCCATTGATTCAAGGTTTGGCTAAACCTATCCATGACCTTTCCCGTGGCTGCTCCGCTCAAGACGTTGTAGACGTTGCGGCTATCGCTGCTGTTGAAAGTATCTAATTTCAACTTCATTTGATACGTTTCAATGACATATTAAAAAGCTGATTCTTCGGAATCAGCTTTTTGTTTAGACAAATAGGCATCAAATAGTGTATTATTAAATTATCTAGAATAATACTAATCTTGATGGATTATTTATGACACATGGCATTAATATCTGCAAGTGATATTGTACTTGAAAGCGTAAAAAGGAGAGAACTATGATTTCTGTATTCGACACAAATCCTGTTGTTTTTGAAAAGCAATGATCGTACTTTAACAATTAGTTACAATGGTGTGCTTTGTAAAGATGCTAATGGTACGGTTATAACTGACATTGATTTTTGAAGATGTAAATGAGCTATATCTTACAAGATATCTAAATTCAAATAGTAACTATACGATTATGTTTAGAGACCATAATTGGAAAAAAATATAAAAAGGCCAAGATTTAGATACGGACCGTACAGAATCTAATGCTGGTCATAATATTCGTGAAACTAAAGCGATCATTGCTGCCTTTGCTCGCCATAAATTGACAGCGGAATTCCCTGCAAATTTAGATACCCTTCAATTGCCACTTGATTACTCCTACATGGGGAAACGAGAAATCACCATTAAAAAATGGTGTTATCTCAAATGGTAAGATTGATATCCCTATTAATGAAATTCGCCGCGTAATATGTGCATCTAATGGTACAATTAGTAAATTGTTAGTCTATAAAGAAGAAAAACCTAGTTCCTTCTTCAAAAAGATTTTCGACAAATGTGATATGAAAATCACCTTGAATGCCATTACATTACCGTTATTAGAAGCCATCGTAACGCGCAATACAGGTCATGGTATCGATTTTAGTCGTGGTAATGGCTTTGATCAAAAGGACTCCAACTATATCATCATTCGTTACCTTGACTCTGGATTCTTCCTAGAAAAAGACGGTACAGCACCTACAGAGTGGCAGAAAACAGCTGCTGAAACAACAGCTAAATTTAACTATGACGTGAAAACATTATTGGGATAACATCTGATAAAATCCGCTAACATAGAGACTTTGGTTAAGAAACTATGTAGTGTAAAAGACTGTATTACTAATATAGTAAATATGCAATAAGATACCAAAAAGAACCGCTAGTTTTTTTACTAGCGGTTCTTTCATGTATAGAGAATCAGTGTTGAATACTAATTGAAAAATTTTTCAAAAAGCTTTGTACCCTAAAAAAGATACTGTAAAATGCTTGCAATACGATAAATTTGTGATATGATTTGAACTACATTAGAAAGAACTATTTCTAATCCTGAAATGGAAATAGTAGTATAGCTATACATAGTTGAGCTTAGCTGTAGAGGTTTAGCCTTGTTATAACGAGCTACTTAAGCTATATAGAGAAGGAGAATTACAATGGCAGAGCAACTCGTAAATGTTCATGATTTAGTGGGCCGATGTCCTTTTTGCAACGAGTCAAAAAGTTATTAGCTGGCAAGTGGTCTTTATTGATCATACACGAATTAGCCGAAGGGCCTGTGCGTTTCCGTGAATTAGAACGCCGCTTATACCCAATTACACAAGCAACACTAACAAGAGCGTTACGCCAATTAGAGGATGATGGCCTCGTACACCGTGAAGTATACGGTACGATTCCACCAAAGGTTGAATATAGCCTTACAGAAGTCGGAGCTGGATTCAAAACTGTTCTTGCATCCCTTGAAATATGGGGGAACCAATATATTGACTATATGAAAGCCGCTGGCCGCATTTTAAGAAATGTCAGCGGTATTTCTTATCCTTGTTCCAAAAATCAATTCATATTCTTCATTATACCTAAATTTTCTAATGTACTAAGTGTAGGAAGGCCCTGTTTTCAAAAAAACGACTTCTCTCCCAAAAATTAATTCGTATTCTTTATTATACATAAATGTCTCTAATATACTGAGTTGAGTAAAGATGGTCCTACCAAAAACGACTTGGGCTCCGCGAAGCATCAGTAGCGTGTCGGCTTTGGTAGGACCATCTTTACGCTGTCCTCAACCACGTATATAGAAAAATATGGTATAATAAATAATACGAATGATATAAATTCTCATTAAGCGAGAGGTATTGATAATTATGTTAGATGTAACTTTTCTTGCACACAGTGGGCTTCCTCGTAGATGATGGTAAGCGTTGCTATGTGTTTGATTATTATAAAAGATCCTAATAATATTGTTTGGCAACTGGCTAAGCGTGGTCGTGAGCTGTGGTTCTTTGTGAGTCATACTCACGGAGATCATTTTAATCCGTCTATTACAGAATTTGATGGCCCTCAAACGCGCTATATTTGCCATCAAGATGTGCCATTAGAAGGTAAGGTTCGCAAGTGTATTACCATGCGTCCTGGTCAAGATGCCACATTAGATGATGTAGGTATTCATATGTATGGCAGCACCGATGAAGGCGGTTCCTTCTATGTGAAAACGGATACAGCAAATATCGACTCTGACTCTATCTTCCATGCCGGTGATCTCAACTGGTGGCACTGGCTTGGCGATACGCCAGAGAACAATGCAGACGCAAAGCGAATGGCTTGGCGTGAGTTTAAGGAACTAGAGGGCTTGTCTGTAGATGTGGCCATGTTCCTGTAGATAATCGTCTCGAAGACGCTATGGAGTGGGGCAGTATTGAATTTTTACGCCGTGTAGAGGTGAAGAAAGCATTTATTCCAATGCATCTAAATGGTCCACTATGGACTCCATCTGTGTATTTTAACGCTCTCTTTGGGGATATTCCTGTATGGGAACCTCAAAGAGAAGGGGATGAATGCACCTTTTAAATATACTTTCACAATGTGTAGTATGTGAAAGTTCGTGGCCCACGTGGTCACTACGTTATATGGGGAGAGTCTATATACGTAATTTAGCAAGTTAGGATCAAGTGATGATGAAAACTAAACCAGTGGCAACCACCCTATTGGTTGTCATGGCTATTATATTTTTAATTTCATATCCCCAACGACACGATATGTTTTGGGCTTTTGTGATGCACATCTCAGGGGCTGCTATGATTGGTGGTCTTGCAGATTGGTATGCAGTGACGGCACTTTTTACTAAGCCTTTGGGTATTCCTTTTAAGACAGCTATCTTGCCACGTAGCAAGGAGCGACTTATTCAAATGGGACGTACCATGCTTAGCGAGGAATTACTTCGTGTGCCACAAATGTACTATGCCATCAAAAAAGAACGCGTAATGGTTCGTATCATTGAATACGGCATGAGTGATGTTGGGCAAAAACAGATTAAAGATCTTTTGTATGGTGTTGGTAATCAAGTATTATCCCATATGGATATTGAACCAATGCGTAAAGAGATTAACAAGGCTGTTTATAAAGGTATATCTAATTGGAAGGCAACGCCTCTTGTTATCTTATTTGGTCGTTGTATGTTAGAACGCCATACTGCTAGTGTGTTCTGGCTCTATTTTAATCGTACTTGTCAGCGTGTTATTGCATCTAATCAGGTATATCCGTACTTGTATCGCGTTATGCTAGACATTATGAAAACCTATACGAAGGACTCTTTTCTTCCGTGAGCTGGCTATTGCCTTTGGTGGTGATGGGCTTTCACCAGAACGATTGGTGGAAACGGTACAGAAAAAAGCCGTTCAATTCCTCAAGGAAAACGAGTCCATCGATTCTGCGCTAGGTCGCTACGTATGGGGGCAAGCGATTCGATTCTTTAATAATCTGGAAACAAACAAGGAATGGCAAGCCTTTATTGAAGAGCATAAGGATCAATGGGTTAAAATGGTTCTTGAAGAATGGGAAGGAAAGCTCATCGATGGCGACACGCTTGATTGGGCACGTCTCATGGATATTTTGATTGACCGTTTTAATGTTCTTGGCAATGAAATTCTTCTAAATCCTGATAAGCAGGCGCCATTTGAACGATTCTTCTTGTTGCGCAGCATTCCGTGGTTACAAAAATTGAATCCTCTTATCGACAGTGTGGTGGGACAAGAACTGTCTCGTTATTCGCCGGATGAGATTACCCAAAATTGTACGTGGAAAAATGTATTATGATTTACAAATGGTCCGTATTAATGGATCCCTTGTAGGGGCCGTTTTGGGCGGTCTATTCTATGGCCTTACTACCCTTGTTAAGGGGGTGATCGGATGATTCGCTACTTTAAATCACTTACCTTGAAACAACGAGCTAATGGTATTTTAGGCCTGATGGCGGTGCTCTATTGCTTCGTCTTTATCGGTCAGTTTTTTCTTTGATAGTGAAAGCTGGTACCAACCGTTATATTGGGCGGTGCAATCTGCACTCATCGGCAGTGTAGCGGACTGGTTCGCCGTGACTGCACTGTTTCGTAAGCCTCTAGGATTTCCCTATCATACAGCGCTGATTCCACGTAATAAAGACCGCCTTATTAATGGTGTTATTAAGCTTGTAGAAACGAAGATGCTTACTAAAGAGCGTTGCCAAGTGCTTTTGAATAAGGTGGAATTTGTACCTTTATTTGAAAAGTTTTTACTATCTCCAGAAGGGCAACAGGGCAGCGCGCCTTGTCATTCATCAAGGTTTGCATTTGCTGTGGAAATCTCAAAGTAATGAGGAATGGGCTCAATGGGGAGCGAAACGTATACGAGCATTACTTGAAAAAGCATTCGCTGGTACCTGTGTTAAAACATGTATTGCTCGATTTATGTGAGCATAATCGCTACGAAGGTATGGTTGTACAGGTATTAAATGTAATTCAAGAACGGATTAATCATCCAGCTATGGTCACTTGGTTGACTGCTGTTGTAGCCGAAGAAGCGCACAAGAAAAAAAGAAAAGGCTTTTGGTCGGATTTTCTTATTTCTATGTCCAGAGCTACAGATGTTGTTAATTACCATGAAATGGCAGAGGCCATTGTTCAAGAGTCCTACGCTATGCTTGAAAATTGGAAGCGTCCTAATAGTCCGGAACGGACTGCGTGGCTTCGCCAATGGGTCGATCCTATTCGCCATATTGAGGAGAATCATGAAGTTTGTGGAGCTCTCGATGAGGCTTGGGAACGATGGATTCGAGAACAGGACTGAGGAATCTATCATTGAAAACCATTTATGCCCTTATGTAGAGGAATTGCTGCTCGTAGGGGATGAAAATGGTGAAACGCCAGCTCAAGTCCTCGTCAATATTGCCCTTGAACTCTGGGCTGTGTATGGACAATCAGAAGACCTTCGAAACCGTATTGAAGTCACATTACACGATATTGCACGATACGTATTAGAACAAGGCTATGACCTCATTGAAACTATCATACGCCAAGTGTTAGGTGGCCTTAGTACAGATAAATTTATTTACTTTATCGAGTCTAAGGTGGAGGATGATCTGAGTTGGATTCGTATTAATGGTGCTATCGTGGGCGCTGTAGCAGGTCTTGTTACCTGGATTTTCTTGGAATATGTGTATACGCCATTTATAGGGGCTTTCATTTAATACACATTAGCATTTCGTAGTATTTCAGAGCCCATAACATATTACGTAAAAAAACACCCTTCTAAATAACAAGTTACTCTCGCGTATGAGGGATAACCTTATCTAGAAGGGTGTTATATTTTTGTTATATTAAATTATTATTCCATATCTTCTGTATCGGATAGTGGTAGTGTGATGATAAATGTAGTAAATACACCTAACTCACTTTTAGCCGTGATTGTACCATGATGCAAATGCACAACCTTGTCTACGAAATAAAGGCCGAGGCCAATACCGTGATTAGATTTTTTATTGCGTGATTGCTCTGTTTGGTACATCCGATTAAATATCTGAGACAGATTGTCTGCTTCGATACCAATGCCATTGTCGGTTACTTCGATGACCAAGTATAACTCGTTGCGTTTGGCGGTTATATCTATAGTGGATTTTGTAAATTTAATGGCGTTATCGATGAGATTTGTTATAGCGCGACGCAGTGATACTTCGTGTCCTGTAACAATTAAATCGTTATCGATAGAGGAGTTAATGACAATGTTTTTCTCTGCACATAAACGGGTGTAATCGTGGACTAGGTTTTTTAACATAGTACTTACGTCTACAGGGGCCACATTCATTTCATAGTTATTTTCTAATCGCGCCACATCTAATAATTGCGACACAAGAGAGGACATGAATTTAGCTTGCTCTAAAATATGAACAAGACCTTCCTTCATTTCTTCCGGTGTTCGCGCGTATTTAATGGCATATTCGCTTTCAGCTTGAATGACTGCAATAGGCGTACGTAATTCATGGGATACGTCCGAACTAAATTGCTTTTCCCGATTGGATGAATCCTCGAGACCTGATAACATACGGTTAAATGTGGTGGTTAATTCATAGACCTCATCTCTTTGCGATATCCGGTAATTCAATACGACGACTAAGGTCGTTATTTTTACCGATAACCTTTGCCGTATGTGTTAATTTACGCAAAGGTTTGAGGCCTTTTTTGATGAATATATAACCGCCGATTGAAGATATGAGTAAAGCGACGATAATAAGCAATAATAAAGTGTAAATCGTGCTACCATTTTGATCGGTGATTTTTTGGCTCGTAATGGCACGCAAAAATCCCCGATAATTTGGTGCATTAATTGGCACATCGTAATAGTAGAAAGGTCATGCCATTGGCTTGAATTTCGCCGACCTGTCCAAGGGATAAATTAGACTGATTTGGGAATCCATCTGGCAGATACCCTTTCGTAATCAAGCCGTCCTGCGTGTAAACAAGATAAAATGTTCCGTCTTCGTAGGGCTTGAACTTGCGGATATCCGTTGACATCATAAGTGTTTGTTGTTGTAGACGTTCTCGGATTTCCGTATTATGTGCCGTACCTATATAGTTGTAGTAAAAAAATGGACATGAAAATTAAGAGGATACTCAATAATAATGTATACCATAGCATAATTTTTCAAAGTCAAAGGCATACGATTCCATAGGTGCTTAAAAGCACCTGACATAGAGTAAGGTCGTGACCTTGGTCCTTAGTTTTTCAGTTTTGAGGACATATCCTACTCCACGAACGGTTTGAATTAATTTCACATTTTTCATCCGTGTCAATCTTTTACGTAGATCCTAATATATACATCAATTAGATTAGAGTAGCTTTCATAATCATATTCCCAAACATGATCAAGAATTTGTTGACAGGGATAATACGATGTTTTCATTACTTGCTAAATAATACAATAAATCAAATTCTTTAGCTGTTAATGTAATAGCTTCGCCGTCGCGTTTTACTGTACGTTGAGGCACATTGATAGTTAAAGGACCAACCTTAATATCATTTTGTGCATGGCGAGCATTACGACGTGCCAACGCATAAATACGAGCTGTTAATTCTTCAAGGTCGAAAGGTTTTACTAGATAATCATCAGCACCAGTATTTAGGCCTGTTACCTTATCTTGCAAGGAATCTTTCGCAGTTAACAATAAAACAGGTGTTGTATTGCCTTCGTTACGAATTTGTGCCAGTGCACTGATACCATCTAATACAGGCATCATGATATCCATAACGATTACGTCATAGCTAGATGTATTCACATAATCGATAGCTTGTTGACCGTTGAAACATGTATCAACAGTCATATTTTTCTGCACGTAAATATTTGGCCGTAATACCATTTAGCATTTCTTCGTCTTCTACAAGTAAAAATCTTCATATGTTTGTTCTCCTTATGTATGATTAAATTATATAACTCTCTCTTAATACTATCTAATCACTAATCAGTTTCCGTTATGTGAAAGCTACAACACGTTAGTGATTAAAATAATATTAACATATATAAGTTATATTATATAACTATTTTTATCTATTATCATACCTTATACAAGTGGAATGAGTGAAAAATGAATGTAATAAGTAGTATTTTATAGGTTTATTCAGCGTTGAGGGTGAATTTATCCATATTTTATCTAGCTTTCGTAGTGTTCTACGATGGGAAGTATATCGAAGATTGCCGTTTGTGCATAGTTGAGGCTGATTTTTACGAAATTTGAAAGGTGTAAAGAAATTCACAATAAAAACTTATGATAATAATTATCAAAAGAAAAAAACTATACTAGAATCGAGATGTTTTGATATGTATAAGCGTTTTTGAATCCTATGTGGTTTTTAGTAGGAATTTAAAAAAATTTTTGATGTTATAAAAATGGACTTATTGGATTGATACACGTAGCAAAACATTGTGTTTAGTTGGTGTATTTGAGGTGCTTATATAGGAAAAATTCGGAACCGAATTGATATAAATGATATACATAAAAAGTAAATAGAATTACATTCCTAGATAATCAGATTGTTCACAATATTTCAATAAAAACATGAATTGATATAGAATATCAATTAGATTCATTGAAAATTAATTATGCATAATAAGGTTTAGACATACGGTGAAATGCTCTCTATAATTATATGTAAAGCTATAAGAGAAATCGCACATGTGTGAGGTTTTTCTCTTTAAGGAAAAATGATTAGGTTATCAAAAATTTTTATAAGGTTTTTGAATCTAGATAGTCTAAGAAATTTTCTTTTTATAGGTAGTTATGAGGAGGTCATTATGGAACAGTTTGATGTTCTAGTAGTAGGTAGCGGTGGCGCTGGTCAACGCGCGGCTCTTGAAGTAGGTCGTCGTAAAGGCTTAACTGTAGCACTTATTACTAAAATTTTCCCAACTCGCTCTGCAACAGCAATGGCGCAAGGCAGTGTAAATGCTTGCTTGAATAACGTAGCAGCTGAAGACACAATCGAAACACATACTTTCGACACAGTAAAAGGTTCTGACTATCTTGGCGACCAAGATGCAATTGAATTCTTCTGCTCTCGTTGTCCAGAAGGCGTACTTGAAATGGACCACATGGGTGCTCCATTCTCCCGTACAGAACAAAACAAAATTGCGCAACGTAACTTCGGTGGTCAATCCTATCCACGTACTTGCTACTCTGCGGATAAAACTGGTCACGTTATTTTGCACACTACTTACGAACAATGCTTGAAAGAAGGCGTACACTTCTTACAAGAATGGTACCTTTAGATCTTGTGAAAGACGCAAATGGTCACGTTGGTGGCGCTGTAGTTTGGAACATGAAAGAAGGTCGCGTAGAACAAATTAAAGCAAAAGCAATTATCTTGTCTACTGGTGGTGCAGGTCGTATTTTCTGGACTCGTACTACTAACCCATTCCTTTCCACAGGCGATGGTATGGCAGCAGCTTTCCGCGCTGGTAATGCATTGAAAGATATGGAAATGATCCAATTCCATCCAACTGGTCTTGGTCGTACTGGTATCTTGATGTCCGAAGCGGTTCGTGGTGAAGGTGGTTACCTTCTTAACTCTGAAGGCGAACGTTTCGCGAAAAAAACTATGCGCCTAACAAAATGGAATTGGCATCCCGTGACGTTGTAGCGAAAGCAATCGAAGATGAAATCGCTGCAGGGTCGTGGTTTCGGTTCTGGTCTTAACGCATACGTAGTAGCTGACCTTCGTCACTTAGGTCCTGAAGTTATCATCGAAAAACTTCATGGTATCCGTGACTTGGCTATGACTTTCGAACATTGCGATCCATTAGTACAACCAGTACCTATTCGTCCTACATGTCACTATACAATGGGCGGTATCGACGTAGTTGATTACAAAACTTGTGCATGTGAATTGCCTGGTTTGTTCTCCTCCGGCGAAGCTTCTTGTATCTCCATCCACGGTGCTAACCGTTTAGGTGGTAACTCCTTGGCAGACGGCGTAGTATTCGGTAAAGTATCCGGTGCTGGCGCAGCTGACTATGCTGAAACACATGAACAACCTAACGTAGATGCAGAATTAGCTGCAGCTGCAAAAGCTTGGGAAGCTAAATTCACTGAAGTAACAACTCGTGAAGGCGGTCGCCCAGTTGTAGAAATCCGCGATGCATTGGCTGATGCAATGTGGAATAAAGTAGGTATCTTCCGTAACGAAGATGGCATTACTGAAGCATTAAAAGAAATCGATCAATTAATCGAAGATTACAAAACTTGTTATGTAGGTGACCCTGAACGTACTTACAACATGGCATTCGTAAACTACTGTGAAATCGGTTCCATGTTAACAGTAGCGAAAGCTATTGCTATGGGCGCTTTACACCGTCGTGAATCTCGTGGTGCTCATATCCGTGAAGATCGTCCAAAACGTAATGATGAAAGATACTTAAAACACTCTTTGATCAAATTGGGTGCTAACGGCGAGTACGAATTGACTGAACGCGACGTAGTGTTCACTAAATACGAACCACAAGAAAGGAAGTACTAAGATGAGACAAATCACCTACCATATTCACCGTTACCAACAAGGTCGCGCGTTTGTACAGACTTTCAAATTCGACTATGAAGCTGACCGTACAATTCTTTTGGGGCCTTCAAAAAATAAAAGATACTCAAGATCCACTTTAACATTCTTGGCAGCTTGCCGTTCCGCAGTTTGCGGTGCTTGCTCCATTCGCGTAAATGGCGAAGCAATGCTTGGTTGCGAAGCTAAAATCGACGAATTAACAGAACGTTATGGCACTGATGAATTGACAATTGCACCAATCGGCAACTTCCGCGTTATCCGCGACTTAGTTGTTGACTGGGAAGCAAAAGTTGATCGTTTGAAAACAGTTGCTCCTTGGATCTTCCTTAAAGCAGAATTCAACGAAGGTGACAAAATCGTTCGCCAAACTCCAGCTGACTTCAAAAAATTCGTTGCTGGTACAGAATGTATCCTTTGTGGTTGCTGCGCATCTGAATGTAACAAATTGACTGCACGTCAAGATGACTTCTTAGAACCATATGTATTCACAAAAGCTAACCGTTTCGTATTGGATAGCCGTGATGATGCACCTATGGCTCACATTCAACCTGCATTCGACAACGGTCTTTGGAAATGCGTTCACTGCATGAACTGTATCTCCCGTTGTCCTAAACACTTAAAACCTGCTCAAGATATTTCCAACTTGCGTAAAGAAGCTACAAAAGCTGGTCTTACTAACAGCAAAGGCGTTCGCCATGCAGTTGCTTTCAAAGACGATCTCTACAAAACTGGTCGCTTGAAAGAAGTTTCTATGAGCTTGAAATCTGATGGTGTTGTTGATTCCGCTAAACAAGCATTCTATGCTTTACGTTTGTGGAAACACAGCAAAATCAATCCATTCGAACTTGTAGTACCTCAAAAACCTGTAAATGGTATTGATGGTGTTCGCAGACTTATGAAAGCAGCTGAGGAGGTAAGCAAATAATGAAATACGCATTTTTCCCAGGTTGCGTTCTTGAAAGCGCTGCCAAAGAAGACTACTTAGCAACAGTTGCTGTAGCTAAAAAATTAGGCATCGAGTTGGAAGAGCTTGACGGCTGGACTTGCTGCGGCGCGTCCCACGTTCAAGACATCGCTCCAGAAATTACATTGGCTACTAATGCTCGTAACATTGCATTAGCAGAAGAAAAAGGTTTGAACCTTTTTAACTGTATGTAACACTTGTACTTTGATGCTTCGTGAAGCAAAAAATGAACTTGATGCTAACGAAAAAGAAAAGAACGAAGTTAATAAAAAATTAGCTCAAATCGGTAAACAATACCGCGGCACAACTGATATCACTCATTTCTTATGGGTATTGATTCGCGATTACGGTTTGGACAAATTGAAAGCTAAAGTTGTTAAACCTTTAACTGGTTTACGTGTAGCTGAATACTATGGCTGCCATATTCTTCGTCCTCAAACTGAAATGGGTTTCGAAGACTATCAAATGCCTACATCCTTAGCAGAATTGATTTCCGCTATCGGTGCTACACCAATCGACTTCTCCCGTAAATTAGATTGCTGCGGTTTCCATGCTGTATACCCTGCACATGATTCCGTAATGCAAATGACTGGCTCCATCAACAAAGATGCAGCTACAGAAGGCGCAGATTGCGTAGTAACTCCTTGCCCACTTTGCCAAATGCAACTTGATATGTTCCAAAAGAAGCTAAAAGAAGTTGTTGGCGGTGGCAAAGATATGCCAATCTTACATATGTCTCAATTAGTGGGTCTTGCTCTTGGCATCTCCCCTGAAGAAATGGGCATGCCTAAACGTCACTTAACTGATACTGCAGCAGTGACAAAATTCGTAGGTTAATTCGTTTGATTTAGACATAGCCTAAGTTGGCTCAATGAAGATCTAAATCCAAACCTATTATCATAATTACCGTAAAGACCCCCTGGCCTTGGCTGGGGGTCTTTTATTTGATGATTCACAGCTTTTATTATATAATAGATAAGAAAATATTGAAGACATAAGGGGGTCTCATGAAAGAAGCCTTATTAGATTATATTGATCATAAGTTGAATCAAGAAGATATGGGCCGTGTATTTCCAATTACTTTTCAGGGAAAAGAGTATTTTGTGAAACGTGATATTAGTAATCATCGGTCCTCATGGATCAAACCATCCCCTCGTGCGGCTTTTGATCGCGAATTTTTATATGATGAATTTTGTTCGTACTCAATTGCCTTTTAGCACCTGAAATCATAGGTTTTTAGAGAGCATTATTTTTGTTACGCCTAATTATGGGAAAAACTTAACGTATTATGGGCATTTGCCACAGGAGCATCCTGAAGACTCTTCTCTAGAGGATTTGGCTATCCATGTGTTTTACGCCTTTGGTAAAGCTCTTGGTATGCTCCATGATTATGGTATGGCTCATGGCCGTCCAGCGCTAAGAGATATCGTGTATAATCCGGATACAGATGACGTTATGCTATTAGATTGGGAGAATGCACGACGTTGGTATGAATTTACGCCTGCAGGATGGGATCTGTTGATTTTTATTCACAGTTTTATTCGTGAAGGCGATTTGCCACAGTCCTATCTCTATGCAGCTATGAATGGCTATAGCACTGCTAGATGTGCACAAGAAACCGTACTTCATGTGAAAGAAGTGTTACACAAGCGTGACTATCTATTTAAATTCTGTCGCCTGTTGGAACCGTTCCATTTTGTAGACACAGAAGCAGCTGTAAAATCATTTGATTTTATACAAGGACTAAAAACTGAATAACTGTGTATGACTAGTTGATTCTTGCAAAACCAGAATACTAAGGATGCCGCAAATGGCCCTCCCGTATGGTGAGGGTCATTTTATTATGGTAAAATAGATTGTATACATGGTGATATTTTTACCAGCATTAGTTAGCATTAAAAAATCATAAATCCGTTGTAGGGGAGTTATGACGAGGTATAACAAGTGGAATATATTATTTCGTTTATGGAAACGTATGGCTATGCAGCCATGTTTATTGCGATGGTTCTAGAGAATGCGAATATACCGATTCCTAGTGAAATTGTGCTTGGATTTGCAGGGTATTTGATTGCTCAAGGTATATTTGATTTACATACGACAATGGTTGTAGGTACTTTAGCAGGGATTGTAGGCTCTATCTTATCCTACTGGATGGGTGAGTATGGCGGACGTCCTTTGTTGTTGAAATACGGCAAATATATATTCTTTAATGAGCATAAATTTGAACTAGCTGAGAAAATGTTTAATAAATACGGTGGTGCCGCCGTGTTCTTTGGTCGTTTATTGCCAGGTGTTCGTACATTCATTTCCTTCCCAGCTGGTATGGCTCGTTATCCGATGTCACATTTTGTGGTTTGGACTGTATTAGGTACTGATTCCTTGGACGATTTTATTGGTGTATTTAGGTAAAGTTCTCGGTGAAAACTGGAAAGATCTTATTGAATATAATCATGAGTTCTTAATTATTATGGTTGCTGTATTTGCAATTATTGCGGCTGTAATTGGCTATAAATATTACAAAAATCGACGTAAATCATAAGGAGATTGTAATGAAAAATATCTCGCTTAACATTTGTGTTGTTTGTTTTCTGGTTGGCGTTTTTATGGTCGCTAATAATGTGCTACCTGTAACTGATCCAGTAGAATCGAATTATGCATTAACCGCTAAAGAGATGGTGTTGTCTGGGGATTGGTTATCGCCGCAAATTTATGGGACCTATTGGTATGATAAGCCAATTATGATTTATTGGCTTATCGCTTTGGCATTTAAAGTGTTTGGATTTGCTGACTGGGTTGTACGTTTGCCAAGTGCCATGTTCGGAGCTTTATCAGTGGCTACAATGTTCCAAGCTATGCGGTCCCTAAGTGGCCGTTGGCTCGTAGGTTTAGTAGGGTCGTCAATTCTTGGTACATCACTTATGTTCTGGGCCGTTGCACATGGCGTTATTACCGACATGGTATTGCTGTATACGTCCTTGATGGTGATGGTATTTGCCTATGATGGGTTAAATAATAACTCTAGTAAATCTATGATTGTAGCCTATGTGTTCTCTGCGTTAGGCGTTCTTACAAAGGGACCAGTGGCACTTGTATTGCCAGGGCTTATTCTTCTCGTTTATGTAGCGCTGTATCGCTCTAAACAAATGTTGCTGCGCCTCTTTGATTGGAAAGGTATTCTCGCATTTTTAATCGTTGCATTACCATGGTACCTCTATATGTATAGTACCCATGGTCAAGATTTTGTAAATGGATTTTTAGGGAGCTTTCACAATGTAACGCGTGCCACCCAGTCTGAGCATCCCGAGGATAATGTGTGGTGGTATTACATCGCTATATTTCTGGGGGCGTCCTTACCATGGACGGGTGCAGTTATTTATGGTATTATAACTGGATTTAAGTTGCGTCATAAGGGCTATGTATATAGCTTGTGCTGGGGGATTGGAACGGTTTTGTTCTATTCTTTGATGGCCACAAAATATCCTCTTTATACATTTATAAGTCTTGTGCCATTTAGTGCACTCGGTACATTGGGGGTTTTGAAAGCGTTACGTCCAGGGCGTTCACGCTATGTGCCTTGGATCATCATAGGCCCTACACTTTTTATTGTGGGTGGCGTATGTGGTTGCATCTTTCTTTGCTCCATGGGGGTACTATGGCTTGTTATATGTGTTTGCCGGTGTATCTGTGTTGGGATTGTTATGGTTCTGGTGGAACAAAACAGCGTTATCGCCTCATAAGCGTTGTTGTTATCGGTACTATGTTAATTTCTTCTGTCGTTGTTGTAGAAGGGCTGGTACCGCTTATAAAACAACGTAGTTCGGTTAATATACTTCCTGTTGTGGAAAAATATAATGGGAATGTGTATTACTATAATGGTTATAGTACCTCTGTTGTGTATTATACCGGTCATAAGGTTATCCGGATTAAGGGTGATAGCAGTCGCTGGGACGACAAGGATAAATTGAAACAACGCAGTGCTGAATGGGATAAGAAATATCTTATGGAACAAGTGTCTGAAGAAGACTTCGTTAAATGCGTAGCGGAGGGCAAGCAACTCATGCTTGTTGTTCCAAAAGGTGAAAAGAAAACACTTTAGACAATCCGCTATTGCACCATATGTGGGTGAGTATAGTGAAACTGATACTGCTGAGATTTATATTTTAAATAAGCGACAATCTTATATTGCAGAGTAAAAATGTATTTGTTATAAATAATATCTTTGCTTGTGAAAGTAGCACCAACTGCTAGATGCAGTTGGTGCTTTTTATATCCTAAAAGTTTACAAGTTTTTACTATAAAAAATAAAACCTATAATATTGATATGTTTTTATTGACAGAGTAAAAACATATTGATATAGTAGGTAATATAATTTTTAGGACGAGGTGCTCTAAAAGCCATATTTCATCTAAGGTTTAGAAAAGTGCGGAAAACGGCATGTGACGCCCCTTGTTATGAGATAGAAAGAGGGAAGTTATGAAGAAAACTTGGTATCTAATCATTGCGGCTGTTCTCTTGGTTATCGGTGGTATCACGTATGGCTATCATGAGTACAATAAACCAAAAGACAGCACAGGAACTAAAAGACAGTACGGGTAGCGTATTTACCAATTACCCATGCATTGCCAGTATTTGCCACAAAAGAACTAGAAACAGCGGATGGTCCTGTTCATGTAGAGCTTGTTAAGTATGGATCTTGGCCAGAGCTCATGGATGCATTAAATACAGGTAAGGTAGATGCTGCATCGGTACTCGTTGAGCTAGGTGTAAAGGCTCGTGAACAAGGCATTGATGTTCGTGCTGCTGCACTTGGTCATACAGAGGGTAATATTATCATCGTAAATAAGTATATTAACTCCGTTCAAGACTTAAAAGGCAAATCCTTTGCTATCCCTCATAAACAATCTACTCAAAAAATTCTCGTAGACCTCATGCTTGAACAAGCGGGTCTTTCTGAAAAAGATGTACAAATCGTTGAAATGAGCCCTCCAGAAATGCCTTCTGCACTGGCTGTAGGCCAAATTGCAGGCTATAGCGTAGCTGAACCATTTAGCTCCATTGCCTTAGAGATGGGCCATGGCAAAGTCTTTGAAGATCCTGACCACTTATGGCATGATAATATTTGCTGTGCCCTCGTATTTAATGGTCAATTCATCGATGAACATCATGATTTGGCAAAAGCTTTCACCAAGGCCTATCTCGATGCAGGTACATATTTAGACGAGCATCCAGAGTCACAAAAAGAAATTGCCTTAAAATATTTAAAGTTTAAGGATCCTATTATTGAACGTTCCTTACAAGTGATTGGGTTTGGAGATTTAGCCCTTACAGAGGACCGTTATAACGCACTCGTGCATCATATGACGCATATTGATTTGATTAAAAAGGTGCCGAGTTATTCAGAGTTTGTAGATACATCATTGTTACCATAGGAGGAGGACCATGAAGAAATATACATATGTGCCAGGTTCATTTATCGCAGCTTGGCTAATTTGGGAGCTAATCGTTCGCCTAGGCGGTTTTAACGAAGCGCTATTGCCAACGCCGTATAAGGTGTTGGTCGGCTTTGGAGAACTCATTGGAGACGGTGTTCTCTTTAAGGATATTGCAGACAGTTTAGTACGGTTCTTCATTGGTTACATCATTTCCGTCGTAGCTGGCGTATTCTTCGAGTCTTATCTTGGGTTGGTACAAGGGGATTTGGAACTACATCAATCCAATCGTTCAAGTCATTCGACCAATTTCTCCTGTGGCGTGGTTGCCGTTTATCGTTCTCTTCTTCGGTATCGGCCAAGCACCGGCTATCGTTATCATCTTTATCGCAGCGTTCTTCCCAGTGCTGTTATCCACCGTGTCTGCCATCCAAAATATCGATCCTGTATATATCAAGGTAGCGCGCAACTTTGGTATTAAACAGCCAGAACTATTATTTAAAAATTGTATTACCTGCCGTATTCCCTGGTATTGCATCGGGCCTTCACATCGCCCTTGGTACAGCGTGGATCTTCCTTGTAACAGGGGAAATGGTAGGCTCTCAAACAGGGTCTTGAGCTTCCCTCATCATCGATATGAGAAATAACTTGCGTAACGATCTTTTTAATGGTAGCTATTTTAACCATCGGTTTTCGTTGGGCTTTTACTCGATTGGGGCGTGTCCCTCATCGAAAAAAATGGATTTACAAACGTTGGGGTATTGAGAAATAGGAGGTGGCCTCATGGGTTACATTTCAGTGCGCAATGCACACAAGGAATTTATGAAAGATGGGGAACCACTCACCATTCTTGAAGATATCAACTTAGACATTGAAAAGGGCGAGTTTATTTGCCTCTTAGGCCCTTCTGGTTCCGGTAAAAGTACGCTATTAAACGCTATGGCGGGCTTTGAGCTCGTTACATCTGGTTTCATTACTATCGATGGTGAAGAGGTAAAAAGCCCCCAACTCAGATATGTAACGGTATTCCAAAACTATGGCTTGTTGCCGTGGCGTACGGTGGAAAGCAATATTGAGCTAGGCCTTGAAAGTAAAAAGGTGCCTAAAGAAGAGCGTCCTGCTATCATCGACAAATACGTTAAAATGGTAGGCCTCGATCACGCTCGTAATCGCTATCCTGCCGAATTATCTGGGGGCATGCAACAACGTGTATCCATTGCCCGTGCACTAGCGGTGGATCCAGATATTATCTTTATGGACGAACCACTAGGCGCTCTTGATGCGTTGACACGCATCAACTTGCAAGACGAAAATCTCTCGTATCTGCCGTGAAGAAGGTAAAACAGTTGTATTCGTTACCCACGACATTGAAGAAGCCCGTAGTCCTTGCAGACCGCGTTGTAGTACTATCTGCAAATCCAGGTAGAGTACAAACTATAATCCCTGTAAACATCATCGACAGAACCGACCGCACATCGGCATCCTTTGTTAATATACGAAACCATATCTTTGAACAATTCCAACTAGCAAAAGAAGACAAAATCGAGTTCTATATTTAGTTGTATATGTTCCAAAAGAAGCACCCAAGAATTTCTATGCTTGGGTGTTTTACAATGGACAAAATTCTAAAATAATGTATATATATTTCTTATGCAATTCGTGTAATTATGATGTATAGTAGATATATATCGGTAATAACATATGAAAATTTAAATTGGAGGCTGTATGTCTTTATTTGAGTTAGAGAAGATCTTGTCTTTTGATGAATATATAGCAATCTTTTGATGCGGAGCGTGTGGCGAAGGTGCGCGGTTTTTGTAGATTAGCTCTCCCAGTATTCTGGTAGTCTTGTTCATAATCCTTGGGGTGAGGTAAATCCTGATTTAGAGATTGTCGCAGATGATTTTGATGCGGCTCAAGTGCGTCGAGATAATTTGGTGGCTTATTTATTGCCGCGCTTAGGTCGAGCTAAGGTATTTGTAGTGGCTGAGGCAGTAGGATATCAAGGTGGACGTTTTAGTGGCATTGCTATTACTTGTGAAAGAATGCTATTAGATAAGCACAAAACTATTCGTGCGAAGGATGTAACACCTATTCGCTTAGAACGAACGAGTTCTCCTACTAGCTCTTTTGTTAAAAAGGAACACAGCAAAAGGACGGCTTTAACGAGCCTACTGATACTGTAGTGTGGAGTGCTATCGTTGAAAAAGGTATTGATCCCTATGATACATTGTTATGGAATATATTCCCATTCCACCCGCATAAGGATGGAAATCCACTAACGAATCGTACGCCTACGGAGGCTGAGCAAGAACTCGGTTGGGAGTATACAAAACGCCTATTAGAGCTACATCTTGAGTTGGGAGGAGAAGAGCCTCTTATGCTAGCAGTAGGACAAAAGTCTGCAGATACAATGGGGAAATTTGGATTGTCTGCCATTGGGTTGCGCCACCCTGCAAACGGCGGTGCTAATCTATATAGACAAGGATTTGCTAATGCGATTGAGAGTTGTGGTTTTGCCTCGTTGTAGATACTGTGCGATTACTAATAGGTCGTTGGTAGAGTTTCTGATAAATAGTGTAATAGCGTTAACGTAAGGGTCCTCTTTTGTTAACGCTATTTTTTTATGTTACAATAATAATAACGTATGAAAGCGAGGCTTTCATCAGAACGATCGGATTATAATGAACATTAAACGGTAACGAAGAGAACGTAACGTCGCGGCTGACGCGTTTAATGGTACACTATACTCATTTGCACGAGGCGAATGGACAAAAGGACTTGAACGGTAACAATTGAGTTGCGCTATTTTTGCGCCCATTTGAAAAGACGCTGCTGGATAGCGCCTTTTTCGTTTGTCTGTTCCCCTGTAAAGATCGAAATTTTAATGATAGGTGAAAATATATGTTAAACAAATTAATGAACAGAATTTTTAGGAGGAACTGTGAATACAACAGATAATCAACATACTGCACAAGTGACTGCAGTAGAGACGGCTCCGTCTGCTCAAGGTGAGCAAAAAACAATGCGCCGTCGTACTAACACACGTCGACCAGCTGGCGATAGTCGTAATACAGACCGTCGTAGCGGTGAACGCCGTTATACGAGTGCATCTAATCAAAGTGGCGAAGGTCGTCAACGTCGTACCACAAATACTAGAACGAATACACGTCGTCAACGACCTACAGGGGAGCAAGGCGAGCAACAAGGTACGGAACGTAGAATTCGTCAAACTCGCGCACCTCGTAGTGGTGAACAAATTCGCCGCACAGATAGAAATAGCGAAAATACACGTAATACACGTGGTACAAGCAATACACGTGGTGCAAGTAATACACGTAATACACGCACACGTAATACGACTGATGGAAACCGTAATGAAAACGCTAATAACCGTCGTACTCGTACTAATAATCGGCCTATGGCTCGCAACCAAGAGGCGCATTTGGATTTGATTGGTCGTCAACCGGATGGCTCTAATAAAGGGAAATTCCAAATTATCCCTCTAGGTGGCCTTGGGGAAATTGGTAAGAACATGACCATTTTCCAATATGAAGACGAAATCATCGTTCTTGACTCAGGTCTTGCGTTCCCTAGCGAAGATATGTTAGGTGTGGATATCGTTATTCCGGATATGAGCTATATCATCGAGAATAAGGACCGTGTGAAAGCCGTTGTTATCACTCACGGTCACGAGGACCATATCGGTTCTTTGGCATATCTTATGAAAGAGATTGACTGCCCTGTATACGCTACAAATCTTGTGTGTGGCTTGATTGAAGGTAAATTCAAAGAACACAAAGTGTCTCCTAAATGCCTTCGTATGATTGCTGCTGGTGATGAAGTTCAAATTGGACAAGTAACAGTTGGTTTTATTCAAACAAACCATTCTATTCCTGACTCTTGTGCCGTATACTTCGACACCCCAATTGGTACGATTCTTCATACAGGGGACTTTAAAATTGACCAAACACCAGTTGATGGCCGTTTGATGGATATGCACAAATTTGCAGAACTTGGTAACAAAGGCGTATTAGCGTTGATGTCCGACTCTACAAATGTTGAAAAACCAGGTACTACTGGTTCTGAAAGCTCCGTAGGTCCTGCTATTAAACAAGCTGTTGGTGAAGCGAAAGGTCGCGTTGTATTAGCAACATTTGCGTCTAACGTATCTCGTATCCAACAAGCAATTGATGCGGCGGTTATGTATAATCGTAAGGTTGTTGTTATGGGTCGCAGTATGGTCAATGTTACAGAAATCGCACAAGAACGCGGCTACTTAGACATTCCGCCAAATACGATTATCGATGTAGATGTAATGCACAACTACACAGATGATCAAATCATGATCTTAACAACTGGTTCTCAAGGTGAACCAATGGCAGGCTTGTCCCGTATGGCTACAAGTAATCACCGCACCGTAGAATTGGCACCAAATGATACTGTTATCATCTCTGCTACACCAATTCCAGGAAATGAAGGTGCTGTTGGTAAAACTATCGATAACTTGCTTCGCTTAGGTTGTCACGTTGTGTATGGTAAAGATCGTGGCATTCACGTATCTGGCCATGCGAGCCAAGAAGAGCTTAAAACAATGCTTAACCTTGTGCGACCAGAATACTTTATCCCAGTTCATGGTGAGTATCGCATGTTGCGTCGTCATGGTGAACTTGGGGTAGCTATGGGCGTAGATCCTAAGAAAATCCTTATCGGTGACAATGGTCAAATCTTTGAATTTGATAAAGATGGTGGCCGTAAAGGTGGCCGTGTACAAGCCGGCGCTATTTTTCGTTGATGGCCCTCGGTGTTGGTGACGTAGGTAATATCGTTATCCGCGACCGTCAACAATTGGCACAAGAAGGTATGGTTATCGTTGTTATGGCAATGGATACTGCGTCTGGCACTATCATTGCCGGTCCTGATCTCGTATCTCGTGGCTTCGTATACGTTCGTGATGCAGAAGAGCTTATGCTCAAAGCAGAGCGTCGCGTTCATCAAGTATTAGATGATTGCAGAGCGCAACGCATTAAAAGATTGGACTACAATTAAACAAAATGTTCGCGATGCATTGGGCAAATTCTTCTATGATAAAACACGTCGTGAGACCTATGATTTTGCCAATCATTCAAGACGTACACTAAATAATATATCCCTCTCAAGCATAGGTGCCACGATATAAATGGAACAAATGTCTTGAGAGGGATATATTTGTTACATCTTACTATAAGTAGCGTATTTGCTACCGTTCCCTACTATATAGGGTATTTGAAGTTACCCTTTTAAACTGCTATAATTAAAGGATAACTGGTATCCTTTTATTATTGGATGGAGTATTATGAATCAAACAAATACAAGAGCTATGGTGGAAACGGCGTTTGTTAGCGCTATAGGCATCATACTCACGGCTGTTAGTGTATATTTACCTGTATTTGGGTTTTTATCTTTTTGTTACCCCCGCAGCTATTGGCATAATTGGTACAAAATGGGGCTTTAAATATAGCGTTGTAGGAACTATTGTTATTTTTCTTTTTATCTACAATGTTATTTTGGAATATTTAATTCGCTTACGGTTGGATTGTTTGCCTTGGTAGGTGTTGGCGTAGGGGCCGGACATAGGCTTTCCTGGAATACGCTTAAACGTTTATTAGTGCCAAGTATAATGATGTTTTTTTGCAGTATTCTTTACAATTGTGGCATCTTATACTGTGACAGGTGTTGAGTTATCGTCTGTAGGACCTACGTTGGTAGAACAAGCACAATCGCTTGCAAATGAGGCTATGGAAGTAAATCCTAGTATTACACAAGCACAAGCTGATGAATTTGTTGAAAGTGTACAAAAAGAATGTCGACACTTTAGGGTGATATGTTCTTTATGGCTATCGCAATAGCGGCTACCGTATATACTTATGTTACAATCCAAATATCACTTTGGCTTGGCCATAGATTAAGACTTTCAATACCTGCTTTTTAGCAGTTGAACAATGGAGAATGCCTATATGGGGGCCGGTATCTTTGCTCTTGGTATTATAGGTTTCCATGGAGCCTCCTATGTGCATTTAGATAATCCTTTGGTTATTGCTATTAGTAAAAATTTACTATTACTTGGTAATTTTTATTTGCTCTATTCATGGTTTTGCTGCATTAGCAGATATTATGACTAGCTATCGAGTGAGTAATAAAGCAAAGTGGATATTGCTTTTTGCTTATACTTTGCTATTCTCTCAAGCATTAGTTATACTCGGTATTATAGATATGTTTTTTAGATTTAAGGTCTCGTTTTTAACCAACGAGGTTATTAATAGAAAGGAGGTTATTATGAAATCCTTTCAACGTAGATGGAAGTTTTTAGAAATCACCATCATTGCTGTCATTACGCTACTATTATTAATTATAGCCTATTTAAATTGGCTGCTGGCAATATTGGCCGCTATTATCGTGGTCGCAGTGTATTTGATTAACTATAACACCATTCATAACAGACGTCGCCTCGCTAGAGAACAATTTAGTGCGATGACAAAAAATGTGACTCAAGCATCAAACTTTGCATTGCAAAACCTCCCTACTGCAATCGCCCTTGTTAATAAACAAGGCACCTTAGTGTGGAACAATAGCGTGTTTGCTGACTGGGTTACAGTAGATTGGAATAAAATGCAGAAAGTATCTGCCTTGATTCCGGGCTTTAGAATTGATAAAATCTGGGGCAAATCTGGATTTTTAAAAGAACACTATGGAGATAAATATTTCCAAGTGGTTTACAAATTTATCGATCCTCGTGATACGCGCCCTAATGCGGATCCAAATGATGAATTGACGGAACACGCAGTTATGGCCTTGTACTTTAAGGATATTACAGATATTGAACGAGCACGTATTAAGGCGGAAGAAGAACAGCCTGTATGGGGCATGATTCAAATCGATAATATCGAAGAATTGACAAAGGGCCTTAGTGATAGAGAATACACGAACTTGTGGGCTGATATCAATAATATCGTGGTGGATGAAATCGATAAACATGAAGGTTTCATTCGGAACTTCCAAGATGATATGTACACATTTGCCATTTCTCGGGGCGCTTTGCAAGACATGGAAAACAACGGCTTTAGTGTGCTTGAACGTATCCGTAAATTACCTTCTCCTCGTCAAGTGCCTGCTACGATTAGTATCGGGATTGGCGAAAATGCAGGCTCTGTTAAGGATGTGTCAGAACGTGCTCGCGCAGCCCTCGATATTGCCTTAGGGCGCGGTGGTGATCGAGGTTTGTATTATGGATGGTGAAAGCACCCAGCTTCTTCGGAGGCAATACAGCAGGTGTTGAAAAAAATACGCGCGTTCGTGCTCGTGTGGTTAGTCAAGCCATTCATGAATTGATGAATGATTCTGACAAAATCCTTGTTATGGGTCATCAACGTGAGGACTATGATGCATTAGGCGGTGCTATTGGCGTCGTATCAATTGCACGTACTCTTGGTAAAGAGGTGCGATTAGTACTTTCAAAAGAAACAAATGCTATTGATAAAATGGTACATGTTCTTGTGGAAGACGAATTTTGGAAAACTCATATCATAACGCCTGCAGAAGCAAAAATTGTGGGCTGATGCGAATACATTGGTCATCGTTTGTGACACGCATAGAACACCGATGGTAGCAGCGCCAGAGGCTCTTGAAGTATCTGAGCGACGCATTGTCATCGATCATCATCGTCGAGCAGCAGATTTTATTGAAAATCCATTGCTTACGTATTTGGAACCAGCTGCATCATCTACGAGTGAGCTCGTAACAGAACTTGTACAATATGCAGGAGTTCCTGTGAAACTTTCAAAAGCGGAAGCCACAGGTATCTATGCGGGCATCGTATTAGATACGAAAAACTTTAATCAACAAACTGGGGCTCGTACCTTCGAAGCGGCTGCATTCTTACGTCGTGCAGGGGCGGATATTGAACGGGTAAAAGAATTATTTATTGAAACCTTCGATTCTATCCAATTGCGTGCTAAAATGGTATTTGAAGCCAATCGTACCGAAGGTATTGCTATTTCTGTGGCACCAGCAGGTATGAAGGATATGATGGCATTGGCCGCACAAAGTGCGGATATGCTCATCAGCAATGAAGATATTGAGCAGCATTTGTACTTTACTCACTTAATGATGGCGGTATCGGCGTTAGCGCTCGATCTAAGGGCAAGGTAAATGTACAAGTTGTAATGGAAGCCTTGGGTGGTGGTGGTCACAGAACTGTGGCTGGTGCTCAACTACAAGGTATGACAATAGAGGAAGCGAAGACCGCTATCTTAGACAAGGCACTAGAAGCACTTCATTCCGCTGAACAAGAGGAGGAACAACCATGAAAGTAGTATTGTTAGAAGATGTTAAAAAAGTTGGTAAAAAAGGCGAAATCGTTGAAGTAAGCGACGCATATGGTCGTAATGTGTTGATTAAAAAAGGTCTTGGCCTTGAAGGTACAACAACAAATGTAAACAATGCGAAACAAAAACAAGAGTCTATTGCTCATCATAAAAGTAGTAGCGAATGATGAGTCTAAAATCTTAACGGCACAACTTACAAAGGTTGAAGTAACTGTAAAAGGTTCGCATGGGCGAAGAAGGCCGTGTGTTCGGATCTGTTACTGCGAAGGACATTTCCGATGCGGCTAAAAGATCGATACAAGGTGGAAATCGATAAAAAGAAAATTGAAATTAAAGAACCGTTGAAAACATTAGGTGTTCATGATGTTGTGGTTCGTGTACATCCAGAAATTACGAGCACTATTAAGGTCAACGTAGTCGCTGAATAATCTTCGAATCACCATGCTCACAGAGTGTGGTGATTCTTTATATGCGATAAGTGATATATAACTCCTTGGTTTGGGAGGATAGTCTTGATGGGTTTAGGGGAGAATAACATGGACGTACGCATTCCTCCGCATAATGAAGATGCGGAAAAGGCCGTATTAGGTGCGCTGTTGACGGATGGCTCGTCATCAGGTGAATCTGTGGATATGGTAACAAGTATCGTAGATCGGGATGATTTTTACCGGGATACACATCGTATTATTTATGATGCTATTTTAAGCCTCGTAAAAAGTAATAAAACCATTGATTTTATCACCTTGAGTGAAGAATTAGAACGCCGTAAAAAGCTAGATACCGTTGGTGGTATTGCTTATATTACATCCCTTGCTAATGAAGCAACGGGCTATAATATCGAAGAACATGCACGGATTATCGCAGAAAAAGGCGCAAAATGCGCCGCCTTATTGATGCGGGTAATAAGATTGTGGGCATGACCTATGCGGGTGAAGAAGAACCATCTATTATTATGAATAAGGCAGAACAACTCGTTCTCGATGTAGGTGGTCAAACTCAGTCTGAATCAAGCTTCTCACCCATTGGTGATGTGGTAATTACAAATCTTGAGAGACTTAATAAACTGCAACAGCAAAAAGGAGCCCTTACAGGTGTGCCAACAGGCTTTAAAGACTTAGATTTTTACATTAAATGGTTTGCAAAAATCAGATCTTATCCTAGTAGCGGCTCGTCCTGCTATGGGGAAAAACAGCTTTCACCTTAAATATCGCGCAAAATGTAGCGATGGGGGTGCATGGTAGTGTAGCCTTTTTCTCTGGAAATGTCCAAGGAACAATTGGTTGGTCGTATTTTGTCCTCTGTAGCCGGCATTGAATCCGATAAATTGCGCAAAGGCGATATGGATACAAATGATTGGGGAAAAGTGTTGGCTGCGGCTGAGGCGATGAGTAAAGCTCCGCTGTTTATTGATGATACAGCAGCCCTTACAGTACAAGATATGCGTGCTAAATTGCGACGCCTTAAGGTTGAACATGGCCTGGATCTTGTTGTTGTTGACTATATTCAGCTCATGCAGGGCCGTAGCTCTAGTAAAGGTAGCGAAAATCGTCAACAAGAGATTTCTGAAAATTTCGCGTAATTTAAAGCTCATTGCTCGTGAGTTTAATGTGCCGGTTATTGCGTTATCTCAGTTATCTCGTAGTGTTGAAAGCCGACCAGATAAGCGTCCTGTATTATCTGACCTTCGTGAATCTGGTTCTCTTGAACAGGATGCGGATATCGTTATGTTCTTATACCGCGATATTTACTATAATCCGGAATCAGAGGCTGGCGATGAGGCGGAAGTCCTTATTCGTAAGCATCGTAATGGTGCCGTTGGTATAGTACGACTCCTATTTATGGGTGAGTTAACACGTTTCCGCGATACCGTTAAAAAAAGATATGGGGCCGGAACAATAATATATAGGTAGTTAACATACAAGCAGCTAATATTAGATACTATATCTAATGTTAGCTGCTTTTTGTATGTGACCTTCAAAAATAGAACCACAAAGCAAACATATGTTTGAAAATACATGGTATTTTTGTTATACTAATTATAGAAATTATTCTTTTCAGAATTTTAGTGAAGGACTGTTATTTAGTGACTGTAGGAGGTGTTTATATGGGATCTACTGATACGAGTCGGATGTATATGTGCATTGATTTAAAGAGCTTTTATGCATCTGTAGAATGTGCCGATTTGGGTGTAGATCCCTTTACAACACCTTTGGTGGTGTCCGATAACTCTCGTGGTAAGGGTGCGATTACGCTAGCTATTTCTCCGGCCCTTAAGAAATTGGGGGTTAAGAATCGGTCGCGCTTATTTCAAATTCCTCCGCACATCGAGTACATCACCGTTAAACCACATATGAAGCGTTATATGCAGGTGTCGGCACAGATTTATGGGACTTTACTAGAGTATATATCGCCTGAAGATATCCATGTATATTCCATCGATGAATACTTTATTGATATTACATCATACACCAAGCTCTACAAGAAAACGCCTCATCAGTTAGCGCAGATGCTGCTTGATGCGGTGCTAGAGGCGACTCATATTTATGCTACTGTTGGGATTGGAACGAATCTATTTCTTGCTAAAATTGCCCTCGATATATTAGCTAAGCATGCATCTGATTTTATTGGGTACCTTGATGAAAATCTCTTTAAAGAGCATATTTGGCACCATCAACCGATTACAGATATTTGGCAGATTGGCAGCGGTATTGCAAATCGATTGCGCAAGTTTGGCGCCTTTTGATTTGCATGGCATCACGCAGGTGCCAGAATATAAACTGTATAAGGAGTTCGGTGTGAATGCAGAGCTGTTAATCGATCATGCCTGGGGCCGTGAAAGCTGTACTATTTCAGATATTCATGCCTATAGGCCGTCTAAGCATTCACTTTCACAAAGTCAAATTCTTTTACGCAACTATACAGCGGATGAGGCACGATTGCCGATGCGAGAGATGGTAGAATCCTTAGTCCTTGAACTATTGCAGATTAAGGCTGTTACAGAAATGTATTCATGTCCATATTGGTTATGCGGCAGAGGATTTAAAATCGACTGGCGGTTCACGTACCTTAGCACATTATACGGATTCGTTTCAAGAGCTATGTCCTGCTGTACTATCCTTATTTGATAAATATAAAAGGCCCCATGAGCTGATTCGGCGTATCGCTGTTAGCTTTGAAGAGCTCGTGAATAAATCAGCAGTACCTACCGAAATGGATTTATTTAGTGATGCTTTAGATGAGACCGAAGAAAAGGAAGAACATATACAGCAAGCAATGCTCAACATTAAAGGACGATTTGGCAAAAATGCCATACTGCGTGCGTCTAGTCTGCAAGAGGAAGGAACCATGCAGTTTAGAAATACCTTGGTTGGCGGTCATAATGGAGAATAATGTAACTATATAGTATTTAGTTTAATGGGGTTATTTACTATGAAAGGAAAAATGTCCCGCTTACAACGGGCGAAACAATTTATGCCCTTTGCCGCATTGAAGGGTTTTGAGACTCTACTAGCTGCTGTAGCACGGCCAAAGGAAATGCGCGTAGAGTTATCTGAGGATCAACTAGAAGAATTGAATCGCACGATACAGTCTTTGGTGGAGGGGGATTTTGTACGAGTGCTCTATTATACAGGTCATTGCTATACGGAGTTATTAGGGTGTTATAGAGGCGATAGGCTGACCAGCGCATAACCTATCTGTTGAGGGGTAGCTATTGCGTATAAAGATATAAAAGAAAATCAATCTCTATGACTGAAGTATAGTGGATGCTAGAAGTATAAAAAAATTAAATACTAGATAAATATGTTGAAATAGCCTGTTCTCGAGTATTATGAGTACAGGCTATTTTTCTATCATTTATTGTCATAATTTATCTTAGTAAATCTTCTTGACAGACCTTATGAATTCGATTAAAATAAACATATGAACAGATATTCATATAAACAAAATATCTGATGAAAAATGTTTAGGAACATATATAACAAGATATGAAACAAGATATGTCTAATAAGTATTAGAAATAGACAATAAATTAACTTATAATACAGGATAGAAGCTTTCACTATTATCAAAGGAGATATCATGGAAGAAACATTATTGTTGAAGGATTTGAACTGTGCGAACTGCGCAGCAAAAATTGAAGATCGTATCCGTAAAATGGATGTTGTAGAGACTGCAAATTTCACAATTGCTACACATCAATTAAAATTAACCGGCTCTTGGGAAGACCGCGAAGCTCTTAAACGTGACATTCAAGACATTTGTGATGCCATTGAAGAGGGTGTAACAGTAGCCGATTACGAGCGTAAATCTAAAGCGGCTATGGATGACCACGGTCATGATCACGATCACGGCAGTGATGCAGTAACAATTGCAGTTATCGTAGCAGGCTTGTTATTCATGGCCTACGAAGGGTTGACTACAGTTGTGCCGTCCATCGGCTTGCCAGAGTCTATCGAAACTCCAATTTACTATATTGCCTATATTCTTCTTGCGTTCCCTGTATTGCGTATCGCAGGTCGCAATATCTTAAAAGGCCAAGTGTTCGACGAGAACTTCTTGATGTCTATCGCTACATTGGGCGCTATTGCTATCGATGCATTGCCTGAGGCCGTAGGTGTTATCTTGTTCTACCGTATCGGTGAGTTCTTCGAAGAAAAAGCAACAGATCGTAGCCGTACAGAAATCATGAACGCTGTTGATATGCGTCCACAAGAGGTGCGTGTTGTTGATACATGCTGTGGCGGTGAAATCGTAGTTATGGCTCCTGAAAAGGTTGAGGTAGGCAGTACTATCGAAGTTCGCCCTGGCGATTTAATTCCTTTAGACGGTACAGTGCTTGAAGGTGAAACTCGCGTTAACACAGCGCCTGTAACAGGTGAACCTGTACCGGTTCGCGCTGTACCTGGTACACAACTCATGTCTGGTTGCATCAACGAATCTGGTCGCATTACGATGCGCGTTGATAAGGTTCTTGAAGAATCCATGGTTACAAAAATCCTTGATGCCGTTGAAAATGCAGCATCTTCTAAACCTAAAATCGACCGTTTTATCACGCGTTTCGCTCGCGTATACACACCAATCGTTGTAGCTCTTGCATTGGCTGTTGCTATCATCCCGTCCCTTATTACTGGTGAATGGCATAAATGGATCTACACAGCCTTAACATTCCTCGTTATTTCTTGCCCATGTGCATTGGTGCTTAGCGTGCCACTTGCATTCTTCTCCGGTATCGGCAATGCGTCTAAACACGGTATCTTATTAAAAGGTGGTCGAGTTATCGAGGCATTGGCTAGTGTGAAAGCAGTAGCTCTTGATAAAACTGGTACCATCACATCTGGTGAGTTTAAAGTTCACAGCGTAGAAACTGTAGGCTCTCATGTGAGCAATACTCAATTGTTGTCCATGGCGGCAGCTATTGAAGCCGTTTCTACGCATCCAATCGCAACAAGCATCGTGTCTGAAACAAAAGAACAAGGCATTACTGTAGAGGCTTCCGACTTTGTTCAAGAGTTGGCAGGTGAAGGTATGGTAGGCATGACTGATGGTCAACAAGTTCTTGTTGGTAACCGTCGTCTTATGGAACGCTATGCGGTTCAAGGCTATCCAACAGAAGCTGCTGAATATGGCACAGAAGTTCTTGTTGCAGAAGGTAATACATACTTAGGTCGTATTATCATCGCCGATGAAGCTCGTCCTGATTCTGCAGAGGCTATTGCTGATCTTAATGGTCAAGATATTAAAACTGTTATGCTTACAGGTGATGCTGAAGCAAGTGCCAATTATATCGCTAAAGAAACTGGGTGTAAGTGCTGTTCGCGCTCAATTGTTGCCTCAAGATAAATTGTCCGTAGTACAAGATATTCGCTCTGAATATGGTCCAACTATGTTCGTAGGGGACGGCATCAACGATGCTCCAGTACTTGCAGGTGCTGATGTTGGTGGTGCGATGGGTAGCGGTGCTGATGCGGCTATCGAGGCAGCAGATGTTGTGTTCATGCGTCCATCTTTGACTGCTATTGCACACGTTCTTGACTTGTCCAAAGCGACATTGCGTGTAGCGTGGCAAAACGTAGTATTCGCTATTGCTGTAAAAATCCTTATCATGGCGCTTGGCCTCATGGGCTATGCATCCATGTGGTGGGCAGTATTTGGTGATACAGGCGTATCCATCCTTTGTATCTTGAACTCTATTCGTATCTTGCGTCGTCAATAATAAGAAATTACTTTCATAGAACTAACTCATACACAAACATATATAACGTATATAACGTATATATAACATACATATATAACTCTCTCATACAACTTATACATATAGATACACACCAAAAGATTCCTCTATTGGCCGATAGCCCTCAAATGACTACTACTGGCTGATAGGAGAATCTTTTGCTTTGCAGTGACTATTTAGCTATGTAATACATAGGGGGAATCATACATAATAAGAGGCAAATTGAGAGTAGTAGGACGATTTTGAAAGTAAAAACTTTCACAAGAGAATTGAATAGTACCCTCAAATAGTATATAATTTTAAAGATAAGGTACAGTTTTTTTCTGCTCGAAAGGAGGGATAACATGATTACGGTGTACAAGCACATAGAAGAAGAATTAGTAGCCGATTACACGGTATCAGATGCCACAAAAGGTTCATGGGTAAATTTGGTGAACCCAGACCCCGATGAGTTATCCCTTATTAATATTTTGACAGAAATCCCTAACAGACGTTTTAAAAGACCGCCTCGATATGGAAGAACGTTCTACGTGGAGTTAGAGGATAACTATATTTTTGTAGTTATCAACATTCCTGTTGTTCGCGGTAATGATATGTACGATACGGTGCCACTTGGTATCTTCTTAACCCCGGATTTCTTTATTACGGTCTGTCTTGAAGAATCTGAAGTATTGTATCCATTTATTTCCAATCAGATTTCTACGTTCTATACATTTATAAAAACACGGTTCTTGTTTCAAATTTTGTATCGTACAGCAACGATGTTCTTGCGTTACTTGCAACAAATCAATCGCCGTACAGATGATATTGAAATCCAATTGCGTCATACCACAAAGAACAAAGATTTTTTTCCAATTGTTGGAATTACAGAAATCCATGACGTACTTTTACATCCGCTTTGCGTACTAATGGTACCGTTATGGAAAGACTATTGCGTTTACGTGGGCACAGTTCCTACAAACATCTTCTCAAAATATATGAAGAGGATGAGGATTTACTAGAGGACGTTATCATCGAGAATAAAACAGGCCATGGAGATGGTTGAAATGTACTCCAATATCTTGATGAACATGATGAACGCCTTCACATCTATCATTTCTAATAACCTCAATATGGTTATGAAAAATGTTGGCAACTCTTACCATTACAATGGCGGTGCCAACTATCATATTCAGCTTGTGGGGGACAAATGTAAACTTGCCGTTTCAAGAGGATCCAAATGGATTTTATAAGGTAGTAGCAATATCCGTAGTCTGCTCCTTAATTGCTATCTTCGGTATGTGGAAAAAAGATCTTTTCTAAAGGATATAATGAAAAGCTAAGATATGAAAAAAAGGCTGGCGTAAGGGCCAGCCTTTTTGGTCCCTAGAAAGAAGCGTATAATGTTCTAAGCTCATTACATTCAGTTGTTGCACATTATCATAAAAATCTGCTATAATATACCATTATGGAGAGGTGTCCGAGTGGTTTAAGGAGCTGGTCTTGAAAACCAGTGACTCCGCAAGGGGCCGTGGGTTCGAATCCCACCCTCTCCGCCATTCAATTTTATGAATTTTCAATGACTATCAAAGAATATGAAAGAGTAAATAAAACTAGATAAAACCTGCTTTATTGATACTCTTAGATATTCATAAGTAGTCTATAAGTTAAGTATAATTTGCCCCTTTTTGCCCCTAAAAATTTATGTGGTAGAATAGAGGGAAAGCAGTAAATATAATGTTTTCAAAATCATATAATCATCTCTAAAACCCTTTTGAGGTTACCGCCTAGAGGGTTTTATATATAGCTTTAATCTCGTACTTGTGCTATACTATTTGTATAATATAAAATCTTTAGTACCTAGTTGGGCGATTTGTTGCCTGTTGCTGGTTTCTTTTGATTTATTAATATGCTTGGTAAGGCAATTGGAGCCCGTTCCTTGTATATTACTATAGAGAACCCTTTATCAAATTGATAGAGGGTTCTTTATTATATATTAGAGTATGTTAACTTATGTCAATATATGTTTAATAGCTTTTGTCTGAAATTAGCTATAGGTTCTATTATTGACGATGTTTTACCATATCTTTTATACTTATAGATATCAAAAGCAGTACTACTAGACGTATGATTGGCCGCTTGGCTATTGCCACTCTGTGCCTTAACGTTAGTAGTACTGCTTTTTTGTATGCTTTATTAATAGATGACCTTAACTTTTCTTAACAGCTTAATGCGGTATGTTTTGATGTAACATTGATGTAACAGGTTTGTAACGCTATTACATTCTATTAATAGTAAACCTTAGTTTTCTTTTAGCCCTTTTTTAGGGTATTCGGTTTTATTAGTTTTTAGGGTATCTGAAATGTTGAGTTTTTGAAAGCAACTAATACATATAAAGTCCTCATGAATGGTAGGCTTGTTTCTGTGCTATACTATGAGTGTTACTTCCCTAGACTGGTAACAGAAAGGGGGTTAGGCGTTGCTAGAAATTATTTCTTTCTTTAATGGTATCTATCATAGCAAGTGTAACTAGTCATTATGCTTGCAAGTGGCTAGATAGATACTTCAGCAAGTAACTAGCACATATAAAAAGACGGTATTCGCAGTACCGTCTTTTTTTCTTTTGCATTAAGCGATGCAAATTATTTCTTTCTTTAGTCATATATTATATTACAGCTTATCAATAGTTTTTGTAAAGTGTTCGTTGTTCACTCATTCTCATTGATAGTCTATGCTTTTCAGTTATAGGAAAATAATTACTCCGATAACTTATCCTTAGTGGAAGTAAAAACGGAGTTATTATAAGAATGTACAATTTTGACGATGTACATAAGATAAGTGATATAAATTTATTTGTCAGAAGCGTAGTAAGAGGTAATTCTCCATACTTTTATCATATATATTACTCTGTTGTGTGATGATAAATAGAAAGAGTTTGAAAAACTCTTTCTATTTATAATATGATAGCTTTATGTGTTATTTTACTATAGAAAGGAGCTCGTATGAGTAGATTTGGTTTCTCACGAACTCAGATTTTTAATTCTTGTTAGCGTATGGCTAACGTTTTTGATTAGCTTTTGTAATGCGTCTATCTTGGGCGTCTTTGATGCCCTATTGTTAATGAAGTATTGAGCTTTACACCTCAAATGGGGACGTCTTATTTATCCGCCTTTTTATATGGGCTATGCTATTATGGTGTTACCAGGCGGTATCTTAGCAGATAAAATTGGTTATCGTCATACCATATTAGTAAGCTTGCTTGCTATGGCGCTAATTACGGCGTTGATGAGCACTATCGATAATTATACCTATGGCTGGGTATTACGTTTCTTATTAGGCCTAGTATCTGGACCTGTACAAGCATCTTGTTTGAGTGCTATTGGTGATTACTTTGGTCCTAATCAACGGGGGGCAGCAGTTGGTATTTTCATGTCCTGTACATCTTTAGGTTTGGCTACTGTAAATTTATATGCGCCATATGTAGCAACTACTTATGGTTGGCAGAATGCCTTCCTTTTAACTGCTGTATTGCCAATTCTTGTTTTTATACTCAGCTATTTTACGGTTCGCAAGCCAAGTGCTGATATTTTGGCGCAACGTGAAGCCGAGGCGAGTACAGGTTCTGCCCATGTAGGCGAAGAAACTTCTTTAAAAGAAAACTTACTTCATGTTTTGAAAAATCGCAATATTTGTTGCCTCGCATTTGCTGGGTTCTTTGCGACCGGTGCTACCTGGGCCGTAGCTCAATGGTCAAATCTTTATATGGTTAAACAATTGGGCGTAAATGCTATCTATGCTGGTCGCGTTATGTTTATCTTCGGATTGGCTGCACTTATTGCAAAACCTACAATTGGTATTTTATCCGATATTTTACCGATTAAGAAAAATCATTTAGCGGCTCTTGTTATGTTCCTCTTTGCACCAGCATTATTGCTGTTTGCGAGCACAACAAATCGGATATGCTATTTGTTACTGGTCCAATCCTCGGTGTAGGGGCATTTATGCATAGTGCGCTAACAAATGCTCTCGTTGTACAATCTGCAGCACCTCATTTGCGCGGCACTACAGCTGGTTTCGTAAACCTATTTAATCAAATCGGTGTTATGTTGGCGCCTATGGTCTTAGGTAGCATGTTAACTGCCACAGGTAGCTATCAATCTGCGTTAATGACCCTAGGAATCGCTCCAGTCATCGGTGCTACTGCATTGTTCTTTGTGCGCCTTAATAAATAATTTGTCCTAACATTTAATTTTGGGCTTGAGAAAGTCATAAAATAAACCCTCATCCATAATTGTTGTAGATGAGGGTTTGTTTATATTGAACGTTTGAATTAATGAGGGTCCTTGACCTCCGCCGCCACGGCTGCTATTTCCAGAATTGCCGCCGTTACGACCACCATTATTTGGTGATCCCTTATCGCGACCTGTATTGTTTCGACCAGTATCGTTGCGAGCTTTGCCATCTCGAACTTTGTTATCCGCAGGTCCTTTCTGTGAAGGAGGGGCTTGCATTTCAGGACGAGACATATTACGATTTGGATTTTTGGGGCTTAGCTTGTTGCATAGCAGCAAAATTAGGGGAAGAAAGCCTCCGCGATTATTAAAGCCTCAACGCCAGGACCGCCTATATGACCAGGTTGCAAACTTGGTTGTATCTTCGTCGGTGGTGCTGGTGGTGCTGGTATTACTCGGTCCATCGGAGTCGAGATAACTAAATCTGTAGGTGGCATAAGTCCAAATAGAGGCGTATGCACACTGTGATTCACCACCGGAGGGAATACCCTCGGTGGAATATATGGATTATCGTAAGTATACGAAATTTTTTCCATTTCTACAGAGGTATTGTATACAAATTCTCCAATACGTTGGGATGGACTGTTTTGTGCAGCCACATGTTGACCGTAATCCTTGGCCAAGCGTTGTTGTGGTAATGTATCAATAGGATAACCATTTTGTGCATAGTATATCGGTTTTGATACCTTCCACGCTGTCATCGTAATTTGTGCATTAGGTTGTTGTTTGTAAAATGTAAAGTTTGTATCAAAGTCTGCGATTACATTATTTCTTGTATATAGACTTAATAGCCTTGCTTGTACAGTCTTATAATTCGCAGCGGTCTGCTTAGTATGAATAGAGCTGAGATCGACATACATACGTTCTGTATCGCTAGAATAAGCAAGTTGGTATTGATTTGGTTTTTGCTCGATTTCATACTGAGATATGGCAAATCCTGATTGCGAGGTACACAATAGGGTTCCCACGAGAGCTAGTAGATATTTCATTGTTATTCCCCCTCTCCATGCGAAAAAGTGTACCATACTGTACTTAAGATTTCATGAAAATGAGTAACATATTGTACTTTATACATATATATTTTACAATGTAGATGACCGAATGATAGTGGAGGAATTGATGAATATAATATGTTTTGGTGATAGTATTACTCGTGGATATGATGTGAAAGCAGGTCTTGGCTGGGTTGAATTATGTAGTGCCGCCTACCTACATATCATATAAGAAAATCATGGTATAGATGGTTTGTCTGTGCAAGGCTTACTAAACTATATAGAAGCTTGGGGCATAGATAAGGATTATAAAGATAATCGTTATCTATGCATTATGATCGGAACTAATGATATTTTACAAAAACCGCGATAGCGATTATGTATATAATAAACTGATTAAAGTTATAACTATAGCTAGTCAAAAAGGACAGGTCATCATTGGCCTAGAGCCCTCAAATTGATAGTGAAATGGATGGGCTTAATCATGTGGTGGTCGATGTGAACAAACGACTGCTTTCATACGCAGCAGAAAACAATATGAAAACAATTGATTTTACAGAGTGCTCCACGAGTAGATCAAATAGGACAAATCGTATTCGCTGGTGAGGTACATCCAAATGAACGTGGTTATCGATTAATGGCCTATAAAAGCATTAGAAACTTTTACCCGTTTATAATATAAATAGTATAACGCAGGCATATATGGGCCTGATAGTGATCATGTTGCATATTTATAATGACAAAAAGGACTGTAAATAGAAGTCGGTTATACCGCACTTTTTACAGTCCCTTTTCATTATATTTAGATGTTGTTAGAGATAGCTGGTAGTATCTCTACATTAGAGGTCTATTATCTACCTTGTTTTACACTTTTTTCGTTAGCTGCTTTTGCAGAGGCAGCGATGGAATACGCTGTACCTTTTACTAGTTCATAAGATTCGCTACTGTTACCGGAAACGGTAACTGCTGCTACTGTATCTTCAGTAATGGCAAACATAGCTGTTGCATATGGATGTTGAGCACCATTAGGTACTGTTACAGCACCGGATTTTACGACGATGAAACGACCATTGTTGTTATATACATCATAGTTAGCAGCTTGTTTTACACCATCATAGCTTTCATTATAAGCAAACAATGTGGACACTTCACCTACGGATACATGACCAGTTTGTTGCATGGAACGCAATTTAGCTGCTGCTACAGAAGTTGGTTGTGTCATGTTAACAGTGATGCGTAAAAGATGTGTTGTTTACGATTCTTTGCCCGTGATCGCATTTGTTGTGAGATACGTTGGCAATACCGTTACCAGCGCGGTTGTAAGAACTTGCAGTTTTTACTTGGTAACCATTTGTATAGGCTGGTAAATCAAATGTGTAAGAACGACCGTTTAACAATACATCAAAAGCATTTAATTGATTGCTTCTATATGTGGATACATAACCATTGCCACTTCTGCTGAAAGAAAGTGTTGCTGGTGCATCTACCGGTTGTTGTAACGGTGCATTAGGATTTGGAATTGGATCATAATTTGCATACCTACAGCAGTTGTTTGTGGTGCCACAAAGATTGGATCGCCCAATTCTTTAGATACAGGCATTTGTTGGCTCATATCACCAGCGGTGTAAGGTACAACTGGTAATGGAGAGTAGTTAGGACGTGGAGGTGTTGCCACATAACCTGCTTGAGCTACTGGTACAGTATTTGCTGGCATATATTGGTATTGGGACTGTTCTGCTGCAGCACGTTCATAGGCGCGATGCATTAGCATCCATATTTGCTGCAAAAAGCTGAGAAAGAGATTGTTGTTGCTGCCAATACGGCAAAAAGCCGTAGCAATACGTTTTGTATTCATTGTGATTAACTCCTAAATTGTTATTAATACAAAAATTATAACCTTAAATAACATTTCATTTTACATTCATTATACACCACGGTGTTAAATGTGTAAATAAAATATAAACAAATTTAATTTTTATTTTCGTAAACAGAATAATGTATAAATCAAATTTTGTCAAATATCAATTTAGGTATTTAATGGTGTACAATAGTATATATATTTATATGTCATATAAGTTACTACTGATATACTGTTTTTAGGGATGACGGAATGAATTATTAGTAGTGGGAGGTAGTATGAGTATTACCATGTATTATGGTCGCGCTGGATCTGGTAAGACCCGTGCCGTATATGAACGTATTCGGCAGGTCATAACCGAGTGTCCAGGTGATCCTATTATATTATTGGTTCCAGAGCCAGCAACATATCGGGTGGAGCGAGAATTAGCAGAATTTATGCCCCAAGGTGGCTTTACGACGGTGCGCGTTGTAGGGTTTGGCCGCTTAGCCTATCAGGTGTATCAATCGATAGGCAATGTGAAAGCCTATCAGAAGAGCATATCTCAATTGGGACGCTCCTATGCTCTTGAGTCTTGTAATGAAGAGCGGAAAGGTGCTGAACTAGGCCTTATTATCACAAGCTGCCAAACGGCCTGAGTTTTCGTCGGTCTTGCAAGGCTTATTTTCCGAGTTTCGCTCCTTTCGCATAGGGCCTGATGAATTAGAAGCAGGTGCACAGCGCGTATCGAAATGGTGTATTACAGAAAAATTACGTGAACTAGCATTATGTATGTCAGCCTATGAAGAGGAATTGCAGGCTTCATGGCCAAATTGATGGAGATCCTATTATGGATCTCGTTCATGTACTACCTACAGTCTCCATTGATGGAAAACTGTCATGTCTTTGTAGACGGATTCCACTGGTTTACACCGGTTCATTTTGAGCTGTTGTACATGCTCTTTGACCTTGCTGTAGAATCGGTAGTTACCGTTGATTTACCAGCTGACCCTAAAACGGATTTTAGCCAATAAAGGGCATCATGGCATCTTTAATCGCTCTGTTGAAATCTTAGAAAATCTATATAAAGAATATGGCTCAAAACTATCCTTTCAGTCCTTTAATGGTCATAGAGGACGCCTGTATTGCAAGCTTTGGAGGAAAATTTCTTTCACAGTAAACGCAATACAACAGATAAACATATACCTCTGGTGAGCGCCTATAATCGTGAGCGCGAGGCCGATTGGGTGGCTCGTGATATCCTTGCGTATATTGAAAGTAGTCCTACTGCACGCTATCGGGATGTGTGTATCATGCTCCGTGAATCGGAGACCTATGGGGATACATTAGAGAAGGTATTTACCCGATATGGGATTCCTCACTTTGGAGACCGTCAACGGCCTATGAATAATCACCCCCTAGGGAATTGATGACGGATTTGCTCGGTATTGTTAAGCATAGCTACAGTCGTGATATTATGTTCCGTTTATTAAAAACGGATTTAACGCCTTTAACTCGTGAGGCGGTAGATGAACTGGAAAACTACGTGCTAGAATTTGGTATCAATTATTTACAGTGGGAACGAGATACTTGGTCCTATATGCGTCGTGTATCGGGACTTTCAGAAGAGGAACAACCAGACGCACTAAGACATGAGCGGGTAAACGCATCGAGACAGACCATTATGGACATCTTGATACCATGGTTTGATTTTGCAACGTCTTGCAGAGCCCATACGGGGGCCGAGTGGTGTAAGCACATCTATGCGGTTCTCGAAGAATTACAAGTGCCGCAGCGTCTCTATGAATGGTCGTTAGAGGCTGAGCGAGACGGTGATTTAGAATCTAAGGCCAGTCATGAGCAAATGTATAATGCGGTCATCGGATTCCTCGATGAAATGATGGTCTTAACCGATATGGAAACATTGACACTGGACGAGATGATAGCCCTCTTAGAAGAGGCCCTTGATAATGTTCACTATTCGATGATTCCACCATCTCTAGATCATGTGGCAATTACAACTATTGAACGAGCATATAGTCAATCATGGCCAAGGGTCTATGTGATGGGCCTTAACCAAGGTGTATTTCCTCAAAATATGGGAGGGATGAAGGCTTAATCAAGGATAGAGAGCGGGAGGCCCTTGCTGAAGCGGGCATCGTTCTTGCAGAAGGTGCTTTACCGAAGGCGTTCAATGAAAACTTCCTTCTCTATTTAGCCATGACGCGGGCAGAACAGCATTTAACTATATCCTATGCTGGCTCTAATGATGAAGGAGAAGGTCTTGAAAGTTCTCTCGTTATTAAACGGTTACAATCCCTTGGTTTCTGTACATCGCCTGTAGAGGTTCCTTTCACCATTCAAGATGGTACTGAAGATAATTATTTATGGCGTCCATACCAAAGTTTATCCCTCTTATCTGAGCGTTGGGGCGCTTTGTTTAGTGGTGTACCTGTGTCGCCGTTGTGGTGGGGGCTCTATAACTGGGCTCGCAATGATGAGGCCTACAGACCGCGCTTAGAGGACGTGAGCCGTGGTATTCGCGACAATAATGATGTACCTATTATTGCACCAGAATTAGTGAATGGCCTATTCATAAACGGGGCTATATGTCTGGGTCCGTAACACGCCTTGAAAAATATCGTCAGTGTCCATTTAAATTCTATGCCCAATATGGCTTACAATTGGAACCCCGTAAGGTACGCTCCTTTGGAGCCCCAGAAATTGGTACCTTTTTACATGCCAATTTAGAACAGTTAGGAACACAACTATTGTCTGAGCATAAGCAATGGCGTGATTTAGATGAAACAGCACAGCAGGAATTATGTGCTCGCGTAGCAGTGGATATATTAGAAGAGAATCGCTATGATGAGGATGAGAAAACGGCCTATGATAAGGCTATTGAAGAGCGCGTTGTTAGAACATTGCAGAAAACAGTATCACGCCTTGTAGATTGGTCTAGTCGGTCCTCCTTCGATACGATGTATTTAGAACAAGACTTTGGACGTCCCTAATGGCTGGAATCTATAAAGGTACCTCTTGGTGATGATGGGTTATTTGCGACTGGTTGGTCAAATTGATCAGTATCGATGAATATAAACGCGATGGTCATACGTACGGCATGGTTATCGACTACAAATCGGGTAGTACATCGGTGAATGCACAGGAAATATACTATGGTCTAAAATTACAATTGATGACCTATCTCTTGGCACTAGAATCGGCTTATGAAAAACATCACGATCGACCGATGACACCAGCTGCCGTTGTATATACATATGTGAAAAATCCACGAACTTCAGCTAGTGAACCTGTGTCCTATGATGAAGCCAAAGCTTTGGCTGATACGAATGGGAGCCCTTAACAATAAAGGATATTTTACAGATGATATCGATATGCTGGAAAAAATGGATGAACAATTGCTCACCTATAAGGGTAAGGGGCCTTATGTACCTGTTCGTATTACTGGTAAAGGGACTATTCATTCAGGAGATATGAAAGTCGTTAAATCCTCCGGTGATTTTGATATCATGTGCCGTTATACCGAATCGATTATGGCGGACACCGGCTCTGCCATCGGCAAAGGTGAATTTCCTATTGCCCCATATCAGTTGAATAAGGCTATTCCTTGTTCCTATTGTGATTACAAGACCGTGTGCCGATTCGATAATGAACGTAATCAGTACAATTATTTAATGTCTCTAAATGAGGCGAATGCCCTAGAGAAAATGCATGAAGCTCTAAATGGCACCTCTGAAAATGTAGCATTCGGTGTTACTTCTGAACATATGGTGTCGAGTGCTGCTAAGTTACTAGGTGAAAGTGTTAATAAGGATAGTTCTATGACAGGAGGTGACGACAATGGGCGTTAAATGGACACCAGAGCAGGAGTCTGCCATCATGTCCCCAAAGGACAGTAATTTAGGGGCCCAAACATTGCTCGTTGCCGCTGCTGCTGGATCTGGTAAAACGGCGGTTCTCGTAGAACGCATCATAACACGCTTGAAAGATATGGATAATCCCTTATCTGTACAAGAATTGATGGTCGTTACCTTCACAAAGGCCGCTGCTGCTGAAATGAGCGCTCGTATTGGCGTTGCTTTGGCGAAGGCCATGGAAGCAACCGATGACAAGGTATTACAAGCGCGCTTAGAGCGGCAATTGAATCTATTGCCATCGGCACATATTTCTACACTACATTCCTTTTGCCAGTGGGTAATCCGCTCGTATTTCTATAAACTTGATATTCCGCCTACGGCTCGTATCGGTAATGAGGCGGAAATGGCTCTCTTAAAACAAGAGGTGTTGGAAAACCTATTGCAAGAGGCATATGAACATAATGAGTATGGTATTTTTGATTTATCTGACTTCTTTAGCGATGATAAGTCTGATGCGGGCTTGCAAGATAAGGTACTAAGCCTCTATGAATTTGCTATGTCTCAATCGAACCCAGATGGGTGGATGCGTCGCGCCGTGGAGCCTTATAAGGAGGCTCAAAATCAAGATTTACGAGACACCTTATGGGGCCGTGCCATGTGGGATGAGCAACAGGCCGAAATCGATCGCATTGCAGACCGCATCGAACAGATGCAACCTTTACTTGAAAGCCCTGTAGGCCCTAAGAAATGGGACAAGGTGTACCAAGAACAATTAGCCGCATTAGCCCAATTAAAAGGGGCGCAGACCTGGTCCGATATAGTCGATGTATGCCGTAACCTAGATACCTTTACAAAAGCAAGTTTTACAAGCCTTGGCAAAGCCTTAGAAAAGGGAGAAGTAGATGGTGCGTTAGCAGATGAATTTAAATCACTTGGTTCCCAAAATAAGGACAGCTTAAAAGGAATGAAAAACGGTCTATTCCATATTGATGAAGCTGTGCTGCAACAGCAATTTGTAGACCAGTATCCGCTCATTCATAATCTCGTAGAGTTAACCATTGCCTTTCATAGGGCTTATAATGAGGCTAAAAAAGAACAAGGCATCATGGACTTTAGCGACTTGGAACACCTCTGTTTGGCACTCCTTGTGGAACCTGGTACCGAAGATGACCCTCAACCATCCGAAGTGGCCCTTGAGTTGCAGGGATACTTTCAAAGAAATCATGGTGGACGAATACCAAGATACGAATGGTGTACAAGAAACCATTATTAATCTTATTTCTCATATAGATAACCGATTCTACGTAGGCGATGTGAAGCAAGCCATTTATAGTTTCCGTATGGCGGATAGTTCTCTGTTTATGCATAAGTACAATACGTACGGACTCGAGAATGACGCTGTAGAGCGTCGCATCGATTTGGCAAAAAGAATTTCCGGTCCCATGAAAATATTTTTGACCACTACGAATTTTTATTTTTATCAAATTATGACCCAAGAGGCAGCAGAACTTGATTATGGTGAAAAAGAATCGCTCATACCAGGCCGCATCGTCGAGGATGCACCTGCTAATTGGGTGGGCGGTGCCGTAGAATTGCATCTTTTGGATACCAGTGATACGAACAGTTCTGATGAAAGCGATATTGGAGCTAATGTAAACGATACGGAATCTATCGGTGATGAGCCAGAGAATAATGAACGGGAACTAGATTTTATCATTCAGAAAATCAAGGAAGTGCACGCATCTAAAAAACAAGTGCAAAATCCAGATGGCTCATTCCGTCAAATTCAATGGCGCGACTTTGCCGTGTTACGTCGGTCCCTTGCAGGATGGGGAACACGAGCTGTAGCACTGCCATGCGTCAAGCGGGCATCCCAGCTGTTGTTAATAGAGCGCGATGGCTACTTTGAAGCACAAGAGATTCAATTGCTCTTGTCCTTGTTACAGATTATCGATAATCCAGAGCAGGATTTGCCGATGGCTGCCGTATTGCATTCTGGGCTGGTAGGTCTCGATGCCAATGAACTCGGTGCATTGCGACTTACTGGGGAAGGCTCTTTATGGTCCCTTATGCCTATTTATGCCGAACAGGCCCAGGATGAACGGTTAGTACAATTCCTCGGGCATATTGAGCATTGGCGTACATTGTCACGCCGTCATGGCGTAGCTGATTTGTTATGGGATATATATGAAACCTTGGACTACGTGAACTATGTGGGGGCCATGCCGAATGGCCTTGTGCGCCGCGCCAATGTGATGGCCCTCTATGAAAGGGCTAAGGGTTTTGAATCGTCTGGGTTCCGCGGCCTCTTTAGATTCCTTCGTTTTGTTGAAAGCTTACGCGATAGCAATCAGGATATGGCCGTTGCCAATGTGGTTACCGAAGCGGATGATGTAGTGCGTCTCATGACCATCCATAAGAGTAAGGGCCTTGAATTCCCGGTTGTATTTCTTTCAGGGGTACAAAAGAAATTCAATACCATGGACTTTAACTCCCCACTGTTGGTCGATAAAAATGCTGGTATCGGATTGAAGGGCTATTACCCAGATATTCGTGTATCCTATCCATCTATGCCGTGGCTCTATTGTAAATCTGTTAAATCGGATGCTATGAAAGCCGAAGAACAGCGTATTCTCTACGTGGCATTGACCCGGGCACGGGATAAGCTATTCCTAACAGGGGTATATCAACAAGGAAATTAAAAAGGAAAAAGGGGATTGGTGCTCATATAAAAAATGCGGCATTGATTCAGACCCAAGCATTAGGTGTAGATCCCAATTAAAGCTGGCAACTCCTATTTACATTGGCTGCTCCATAGCCTTCGCTCGTCATTTAGATGGGGGCGGTCCATTCACGCAATAGTATCGAGCTAGAAGGGCTATTAATTTTGATTTACTGGACCGTCAATGTAAGGTGAAGGTAGAAATCCATGATGGTTCTCTGTATGGTGACCTAGACTATAAGGCTGATATGGATGAAACAACTATCAATACCGTTCGCGCTTTAGGAAAGGTGAATGATGTAGAATTGCCAGAGGAAATTGTACAGCGATTTGCTTTTACCTATCCTAATCTTGTAGCCTCTAAGACAACAGCTAAGATTTCTGTGAGCGAATTGAAACGGCGATTTGCTGAACGAGATGAGGCGGCTGTTCCTGCTGTCAGTGAAACAGCAGTAGCCAATTCTGTATTTGGCCGTAAACCAATAGCCATTGCAGCAGCTGATGAAGTAGTAACAGGCGCTCAATGGGGTACCTTAATGCATGAGGCTATGCAGTGGCTACCGGTGCAGAAGTATACACAAACGTCTATGACTGATATGCTCGATTCTTTGCAAGCAGACGGTAAGTTTAGCAATGACGAGCGCAGTCTATTAAGTGATCGTAGCCTATATGGGTTCTTTAACTCTGATCTTGGTAAGCGTCTTATTGCATCAAAACGGGTAGAACGGGAATTGCCGTTTAGCATGCTCTTTGATGGAAATCGCGTGTATCCTGATGTAGAAGCGGGGGAACGATTGTTTTTACAAGGTATTATCGATACTGCCTTTGTTGAAGATGATCAATGGATTCTCGTAGACTATAAGACGGATCGTGTTAAAAGTGGGGATGAACTAGTTCATCGCTATAAAATACAAATGGACCTCTATAAAGAGGCCCTTGAGACCTTAACAGGCATGCCTGTTAAAGCAAGTTATATTTATAGTTTCCGTTTACACGAAGCCGTTTTGTTATAACGCATATAGGAAAAAAGCTATTTAAAATGATAAGAACCCCCTTTGCTGGACAACCAGTAAAGGGGGGGGGGGTTATAGGACAAAAAGTGTGTGTGACTAATCCCAATAAGTTGGAAAATCTGTAGACATATGTAGCTCATTCCAAACAGGAGCATCACCCCATTGAGGGATTGAACGATCTAGTTGGCAATAACTAGATAACCGTTTGTAGATAGCAGCAATCGATTCATCTGTAGGCATACAATTTAATATATTTGAAATAGAAAGCGGTCTTGGTGAGTGCATATAGCACCACCCATAGACCGCTTTACAATCTTCTTTCAGTGAAAGGCCCCTATGAGCCCGTAACATACTTCTTAGTTGAGCATTTACTCCACCTTCAATACGATTATTTGTTGTAGGTACTGTAATATCAATGCATTCCAAAAATGTAAATAAAGTTTGTTGCCTAATCAGGCGCCATAATGATGATTCAGCTTTAAGCAAACGCTCATGTGTAGAGCGTTTATTTCGAAATTCATCAATCGTCATTTCTCGTAAAAAAATCAGAATATGTCATTCGCCACGCTGAAAGCTCATTAATCCATATAAAGGCTTGATCCATTGTTTTCACATTAAATAAAGCTTTGGCAAGACTATAAAAGGTCTTTCCCAGCTAACGTTTTAGGTCTACTTGTCGTATATCGTCTAACCTGACAAAAAATGTGAAACAGGCATCTTTGGTGACTGCTATGAGGCCAAACTTTACGTAATGCTTTAGGCAAACCATTAGCACCATCAGACACAACGACTTTAGGTTCGGCAATCCGTTCCATTAAACACTGCCAAGCTCTAGCATGCTCATAACGACAGACATACCATCCTAGAACATGAGTATCATTGCAACAAATCAAAACACATAAATTCCTAGCTAAGTAAATTCCATCAAGATATACCACATCATGTACTTCTTCCACTTTTGGTGGCAATGGCCATATGGACCAAAATTTAGCGGTTTTACGCCTGAATGTACGACCTTTACCAGGCATATCAGCTTGAATATCGGTGCTGAATAACCAATTCAAGAATAGGTTTAACTCTTTACTTAAATTATTAATTTTAACGGTAAATGCCACCTTACAATATTTGCAAAAACCAACGCTGAGAACCAGATTTTAAAACACCATGTTTTAATACATGTTTCATTACAATCAGGACATTTTATTTGTCGCATAAACTCTTCCTCCATATTTGTTTATATATGGAAGATATAACCTCATTTTTAGTCCAGTAATTACAAGGGTTAATTGATGTTTTTACCCACACTTTTTTTGTCCACCCTCGACTTCTTCAGAAAGATTAAACCCTTATAACACTAGATATTTACTAGTGTTATAAGGGTTTTCATACACACTTTTTGTCCTATAAGCCAAAGGGGGTTCAATCGCTTAGATAAGCGACTTTTTCTTTTGATGTTTAGTAGGTGCAAATACCTTGAGGACTTGAGGTAAAACTTCAAGGTCTACTGGCATAGATGGACCTGCATCACCATCCATGTTGGTTGGTAAATCACCTATATTGCTAATAATTCAATATGAGCTTTTTTGTACTGTTAGCGTAGTCGTATTGCTTGAATTATAGATGGCTCCACTTAGAATGAGCGGTAGACCTTGAAAAATATCTAGAATAAAGTATTCTTTAAAGATAACGAGACGCATATAACCATCATCGACAGAGGCCTCCGGCATAAAGCGTTCAAAGCTAGATACCACATTGGTGAGTAGTGCTAGCACTAGTGGTGATTTACAAATAAAATCATCCGTCTCTGTTTTGACACGGTATGTATAATCCTTTGTGGTGAATAGAGCCTGACCAGCACGCAAAAGTAAGCCAGAGGACCTAAGATGCGCTTTTCCTTTGGCGTTACCTCTTCGATAACCTTTGGAATGACACCGGCTGCAATATTATTGCAGAAGTATTTATCATTGCAACGACCGATGTCGATAGAACGAACTTGATTGATATCGAGGCGGCGAATTGCCTCTAAGGGCCGTTGTGGAATGCCAAGAGCACGAGACATATCGTTAACGGTCCCCACAGGGATAAAGCCAAAGGTTGCTTTGAATCCGCCTTGTGCGATGCCGTTAACCGTTTCATTTACAGTTCCATCACCGCCCATGCAGAATACGGCATCAAAACCATCATCACAGGCCGCCTTGGCAAAAACGAGTTGCATCATTAGCACCCGTTGTGAATTTTATTTCGATTGTGTCAAAGGGTACTCAATTTCACTGTAAATCAAGGGCATATCGGCGTGCTGCACCGCCACCAGATACAGGGTTAATGATAACCAGACAACGACTCATATTGGTAACTTCCTTACTTTTAAACTATGACCATCTAGAAATTGACAGTCATATGCGCGAGATTTATAATTAGAGTGTATGTAACTATTATATATGCATGTGTTTGTATATAAAAAGTGCTTACATTTTATTATACTAATTTTAGGCGTTCATTGAAAGTATGAAAGCATATAAACGTTAGAGGGACCTAGGCTAGAAATATGACAAAAGACGTGAAAGGTACAAAAGAACCAAAGAGATGTATCATTTTTCCGCTGTGAGATTCAATTGAACGATTGCCGTTAAGTGAACAAGTTTATGTAACTTTGAAACAGGCTATTTTAACAGGGGAGCTACCGCACGAAAAACTAAATGAAGTTAAAATCGCAGAACAGCTTACAGGTAAGTGCAACGCCAGTTCGCAGACTTTCAGAAATAGTCAAAAGATAATCTTGTTGTTATCGTGCCATGGAAGGTGTTACGAGTTAAAGCGGATACACCAGAAGAAATCGTGGCGCTATACCAATGTCGCGAGGTTATGGAAGGTTTGGGGGCTCGTTTGTGTGCCCGTCACGCCACACCAGAGCAAGTAGAAGAACTTAAGGAATTGTGCCGCGAAATGCGTATGCTATTGAGGATGCAACTGCACGGGTGAGGTTAACAGCCGATTCCATAGCATGATTGCGCAATTTTTCAGGCAATGAGCGCGTTGTGGATTACTTATTAGATTTCCGTGAACGTGTAAATCGCGATATGTGCCTGAGCTCACTTCAATGCAGTGCGACTCATGACTGCGATGACGAACATGATCGTATCATAGACGCTATTGAACGCCATGACGAAGTGGCTGCAGAAAATGCGATGCGTCAACACATCAATAATGCGTTTATCTTTAAGCGGGCTAATGCGGAAATACAAGATAAAAATTAAATGAAGTTTAGTAACTAAATAGATATATTAAAAAAAGGACCCTAGTTAGGGTCCTTTATTTTCTAAAAGTCATATATAAGATACGTAAGGGGTTAGTATATTTTTATATATGTAGTACATGTTAGTAGGAATTATCTTGTTTTCTAATGATTTTTTTATAAAATGAGGTTATTTTTATGATGCAAATATCAAAATTGAAAGTAAGTATAATTCAATTATATCTCTAGTATATATGTGCTAACTACGTTCTAGAGTTCTTTCTTAAGTTCCAAAAAGCGCTGATGTGCTAATCGGAAAAATTCGACTCTTTCATAATGCTTTGAAAGATGTCTATTACAGGATTTGTAGTCTTGCGTACGAAGACGTAGCAATTGACTAATAGAAATGTTGAGGCAATAGGCGATTTTAAAAACCACCTCGATGGACACACCTGAAATACCGTGTCCACATTCTAACTTGCTCAAATAGCTGCGGCTAATGCCCACGACATCGGCCAATTGTCGTTGTGAAATGCCCATCGACGTGCGCAGCGTAGATATTTTATGACCCAAGCACATATACTGCTGCTGAAATTTTGGGTCCTGATAATGATTTCGTCGGTAGGCAGGCATTGTAAGTGTAGGATCTTTCATACGACCTCCTTTCCGATTCCTACCTTGTGCTTTTAGTATACTTAGCAAATACATTGTTGACTAATACGTAATATATGATAATTATTATGTATATGATAATTACACGAATCGTTAAAGTGATGGAGTACTATTATGGAAAAATATATGGCTATCGCCTGCGGTGGTGCCTTAGGAGCACTAGCGCGAACAGTGGTAGGGGAATGGGTAATGGCGCGCTTAGGACCTTATCCTTTTGGTACAATTACGGTTAATTTAATCGGGTGTTTAATCATCGGTATCATCTTAGGTGCCTATCTGTGTAGACCCGACTGGCCTCAATGGGTTCGGTTCTTCTTAGTCGTTGGTGGGCTGGGTGCATTTACCACATTTTCTACATTTGCCTTTGAGCTTTTTACAGCTCTTAACATCTGGTGATGTTACAGATGTTCTATTCTATGGGGCAGTGCAAATCCTCGGCGGCTTTAGCCCTTTGTGCCATCGGTATGTGGATTGCTAAACTCGTATGTGCGTAAATGCATATTAGCAGCTATCGTTCATATGATATAGTAAATGTATTGCTATATATTACGTTTGATATACATGAAATAGAATATATGTTGAAAGGTTAGATTATGAAAGAAATAAACGTACAAGATGCTGTAGGGCATGCATTGGTACACGATATTGTACGTATCGTCATTGGCGAGGTGAAAGACACACCATTCCGCCGCGGTCATGTGATTACAGAAGCAGATGTGCCAAAATTACTCGATCTTGGTAAAGAACATATTTATGTGATGGAACCAGAAGATGAAGGGTTCCTCCACGAAGAAGATGTGGCCCGTGCCTTGTATGATATCGCAAAGGGGGACTACATGCACGATGGTCCTATGGCACAAGGTAAAATTGAGGCCATTGCCGATGTGGATGGCCTACTCAAGGTGGATGTAGATAAACTATACGCTATCAATAGCATCGGTGAATTGACCATCGTTACGAAATTGAATAATACGCCTGTGAAAGCGGGCGATAAAATCGCCGGTATGCGTTGTATTCCTTTATTGCTAGAAGAACAACAAATAACAGAGGCTCAAAAAATAGGTGGACCTATCTTAAACATAAAACCATTTGTACGCAAAACAATGGGCATTGTTACAACTGGTTCAGAAGTATTTGAAGGACGTATTAAAGATGCGTTTACACCTATTATCGAGGAGCGTTGCGCAGAATTTGGGGTGAAAAAAATCGCCCATGAAATCGTAACAGATAACACGGACGACATTGTGGCAGCCATCGATAAGGTGAAAGCAGCGGGTGCAGATATTATATTCTGTACAGGCGGTATGAGCGTAGATCCTGATGATTTAACACCGGGCGCCATTAAACGCTACGCAGACCGCGTAGTGACATACGGATTGCCTGTACTGCCAGGCTCTATGGTGTGCATTGCTTACTGTGCTGATGGCACGCCCATTTTAGGTGTTCCAGGTGGCGTATTGTTTAGCAAACCAACAGCCTTTGATGAAATCGTGCCACGCCTTATTGCAGACGATGAGATTACAAAAGAAGATTGTATTGCACTAGGCCATGGAGGGTTCTTGGGTTAAAATGATTTTTTACCCAATGTAGGGTGGCTACACCGTTTTAATGTTAGCGTATCAATCATATGGACTGCTTCGTCCAATGTAAGGTCCTCTCGTTTTGTAGGCGTTTCGAGAACTGCTAACGGATGGTCGGTGCCTACTTCGCCGGATGGCAAGTAGATATATTCTTGATTGATTGTATCGCCAAAGATATAGCCTGCTTGTAAATGCTCTTTATGGATGCGACTCATAATGCTCCTTTATAAATGTATGATGCACATTTGAATAGTATGTCAGTTATGCGCTCATAGGGATTCAATTACAGTATTTTTGGTATCTTAAATTCTGCATAGTCTGCAGAGACAAGTTCTAATTTAGTGGTTCCAAATGTTGAAGGAATCCGTTTGAATGAAATTTGGTCATGTAAATGGCCAAATATACATATATCTACATGGTAGCGCTCCATGAGGTCTGTAAAGCCTGATGGGGCGTTGTTTTCGTTGAATGGTGGATAATGTAGCAAGAGGATTCTTGTTACAGGAAGTGTTTCCTCGGTATTCTCTGTTTCACCGTGTTCCTTTTGCAATGCTTGGATAGCGTGTTCCATTTCCTGCAATGCCGCCTCGGTACGCAAGATTTCTCTAGCATAGATAGATTGATCTGCATCTGGTTCAAAGCTGGCATCATCAGGGCAAATATATCCTCGTGTACCGCCAAAGGCCAAGATAAGCTGACTTTCACCTTGAGAATTTTTACTATTTTCAACATCATCATTAGAGTCCTCATTTGTAGTGAGATTGATGATGCGGGCCGTACCGTGGCCTTGTAAAAAGGTTATAGTATCGCCCATGGCATTTTTCATTTTGTTGGCAGAGGACCACCAATAATCGTGATTGCCGCGAATCATAAATTTTTGACCCGGAAGGCTAGCGATTTCGTTGAGGTCGTATATCGCGTCATTGAGACGCAAAGCCCAGCTCATATCACCAACAAGAAAGATAATGTCCTCATCGGTGACGGTGGTAAGCCAATGTTCTTTTATACGTTGCCAATGATTGTCCCAGTGGGGACCGAATATGTTCATCGGCTTAGTAGGTGGATTACCTGATAGATGAAGGTCTCCAATGGCGTAAATGTTCATATATATCCTTACTAGAGTTCTCTCACGTACGGAACTCGTAGTAGAGAACTCTTATTTTAATTCAAAATAGGGGGTAATATTCCGCAAAATCTTAGCAGCTCGTTCATCGTTGCATGTTTGTGGAATTTTATAGCCCATATAGAGCGGCGTTGTAATATAACGAGGAATTACCTTGATATATTCGTAACCGTCCTCTAGTTGGTAGAAGAAATAGTTATAAGACTGGGAATATTTTGCTAAGCTATCTAGTACGTAGCGCACAGTTTGTTGTAAACGCATGGTAATAGATTTAGAAGGTGTATCTGGTTTAAAACGTAAATTATATTCAAAGAACCCTATAATAGGATGTTTGGATAAGGTAATACGAATATCTTGATCTTCGTGTAACAACCAGCCGTTCATGTTTTCAACGGTAATATCCTCGTGATAATCATAGGTGCGCAGGCCTATAATCTGGCTATGTGGGTGGCGTATGGAACCGCCAGACATGGGGCCGTGATTTTTAAAGAATAGAACAGATTCAAATTCTTTGGTGCTAATTGTTTCATGCCATTTATCCATGCCAAATTGAATAATACGTGTTCTTCGTCGAGAGAAAAGGGTGAGATAATTCCCTTGATCGCCTTCTGTTTCGATAATAACCGTAGGCCATGTATCCTTGAGAACTGGGTATTTATTCATGAGCCAAAATGATGTGGCCATCTTGCGCCAAAATATCTGTTAGCTTAGAACGGTCGCAGAATGGACAGCGCACACTTGCATCTCGCATATTTACGGGCTTTGTACGGCCTAAGGCAATATCAAAAATAAGTGGTTCGTTCATGGTGCGCCTCCTTTCAATTTCATACTCTTAATCATACCATAAATGCCGCTATTACACATGAAATAATGGTATAATATAATAATAATTCTTACCAAATTATAGGAGGTCTTATGAAACCGACAACCTTGGTATTTCCCATAGATGAACAACATAGAATTTTGCTGGGTCGTAAGAAACGCGGCTTTGGCGCTGATAAATATAATGGCTTTGGCGGTAAAATCAATGCTGGTGAAAGCTTTCGCCAGTGTGCAGTACGCGAATTATATGAGGAATCGGGCATACGCGTTGATGCGTCTAATCTAGAATGCGTCGCCCTTTTTGACTTTCAGTTTCCCTATGATGAAAGTTTTAACCCATGTGGGCTATGTATATTTTGTGCGTGTTACCGATGTAAAACCTATTGAATCAGACGAGATGGAGCCGCATTGGTTTACATTCGCAGATGTTCCTTATGAGCATATGTGGGAAGGGGACCGTACGTGGCTTCCGATGTTATTAGAGGGGAAATTATTAAAAGGACCTATTCGTTTTGGTCCAGATAACAGTCATGTAGAGGACATGCGTTTAACAGAGGTCGACACGGTCATGGAAAGTGAACTGTTGGCCCGTATCGATGTATATATTAATGAATAGAGTATAGTGAAAGTATAGGATGTACTTTCACATACACCTATATTGAGGAACTATGAAAGAGATGAATAACCCAAAGTGGGTGCCACAGTTGTTGGCGTGGTATGATGTGAATAAGCGGGATTTGCCGTGGCGTGACTGCGGCGACCCTTATAAGGTGTGGGTGTCTGAGGTGATGAGCCAACAGACCCGCATTGAGGCGATGAAGCCCTATTATGATAATTGGATGCGCTTGTTTCCTACACTAGAAGATTTGGCAAAGGCCACCGAAGATGAAGTGGTTCATGCTTGGCAAGGCCTCGGTTATTATAGCCGTGCGCGTAATCTACGCTTAGGCGTACAAGATGTGGTGCACAATTATGGCGGCGTAGTGCCTCATAATCGCAAGGATATGGAATCCTTGAAGGGCGTCGGTTCCTATACGGCTGGTGCTGTGCTATCCATGGCCTATGGCGAGCCAGAGGTGGCCGTTGATGGCAATGTGTTGCGTATCTATGCTCGTTTGTACGGCATATTCGATGATATTTTGGGGACAAAGGGCAAGAAGGCCATAACTACTATTGTAGAGGATACGTTGCCTCATGATAGACCAGGCGATTTTAACCAAGCCTTGATGGATTTTGGTTCAGCCGTATGTATCCCTAAGACGCCACGTTGCGGTGAGTGTCCCATTGTTAATACGTGTCATGCGTACCAACATAATGTAACCGATCAATTGCCTGTGCGTATCAAGAAAACAAAGGTTGTAGATGTGCCTGTTTTTGTAGGCATCCTCAGCTATGGCGACTATTATTTACTACATAAACGCCCTAATCGAGGCCTCTTGCGTTCCATGTGGGAATTTCCATCTGTAGAAAATGCAGATTCCTATGATGCGGCAGAATCTGGTTTAACTGAGATCGTAGGGGCATTGGGCTTTGGTTTATCCTTGCAACCTGTTATTGTGAAAGAATTAACTCATGTATTTTCTCATCGTAAATGGTTTATGAAGGCCTTTCGAGGCGATTTGCAGTATACTGGAGACCATACATCAATCGAAACGATACAAACGCAATTACCGAAGGATTGGATGCTTATCAAACGGGAGGAATTCGCCGATTATGCTTGGGCGGGACCTCATGGTAAATTGACAGAGTTATGTCCTATTGTAGAATAAATTTATGAGACGAACACTGATTTTGTCTCAATGTATTAGCCATTACTTGATATACAGTTAGGAGCGTATATGCAATTAATTATAAATATTGTGTTTCTTGTGGTGCTAGCCATAGCCTTTTTAGGCTTTTTGGGGATTGTACCTCTATTTATGGAAACCGAAAAAACTATGGCCTGCGTGGCTGGCCTATATTTTGGTAGTCGCTGGTTGGTTCTGTGCGGTGCGATACTATTTCTTATACCAAGTTGATCTATACGGTACGCCTTGGTATGAATGGCTTAACTTGTTTAGAACGGAAAGCTATGGCGTAGTATTCGCCATATTCTTGTGTATACCAGTTTTCATTGTATTGGCCTTGATCTATGCACTGGTAAACCGTATCTCACATAAGGTTCCCGTAGAAGAACGGACTGGGCGCCGTGCTTTCTTTAGGACCGTAGGTACCCTTGTACCTTTGGCTGCCATGGGTGGCGCTGGCTATGCTGCCTATGAAGGACAACGAGAAATCGTTGTGACCCATGAAAGCTTTGGTTATACTAATCTACCGCCAGGACTTGCAGATTACAAGATTGTGCAACTCAGTGATATTCATATTGGGCCAAGCATCGACCTAGATGACTTTGACGAAATCTTGCGATTAGCACTATTAGAACACCCAAACCGCGTTGTCATCACCGGTGACCTTATCGACAAGATACAATGGCTACCTGAAGTCTGTGATCGCTTAAAGGTATTTGCAAAACAAATTCCAGATGGCGTAGACTATATTCTTGGCAATCATGAATTTCATCATGATGTCAATAAAATCGTTGATGATATTAAAACAAAAACGCCATTAAACGTATTGATTAATGAGAATATTCAAATCATGGGTGGTAAACAGCCGGTCTATATGGCTGGTGTATCCTATGACAATGAACGTCGTAAAGAAAACCGTGAAGCCATGATTGATAAGGCCTTGTCTGGAATCCCTAATAATGCCTTTGTTATTCTGTTGGCTCACCATCCAGAATTCTTTGATGAAGCCATCGAACGCAATGTGCCATTAACCTTGTCCGGCCATACTCATGGTGGACAAATCATCCTCTTTGGTATGCCTTGGGTACCGATTGGTACACCATATGTAAAAAGGACGCTATACAGAGAAAAAAATAGCGTATGTTATGTAAATAATGGATCTGGACACTGGTTCCCTATTCGTATTAACTGTCCGAGAGAAATTACGGTCATTACGTTCTTTGACGGAGTAGCTTAGGTAGTGGCTTTGCTATATTAATCGCTATAATATTTAAGCCATTTTAGATGATTAAAGTTCATAATATAAACGAGGTATTGTATTTTGCATACGATACCTCGTTTTTTATATGAAGTTATATAAGAGTTGTGATATATTAGAAATGAACTCTTAATAATAGAGGTTACAAGCTAGTGAAAAAAATATAAATAAATTAACATATGTCTCTTATGATCGGATTTATAGAAATGGATAATATACATAATAACTATGATTCTGTTTTTAGAACTTGATTGTAAAAAGCATATCAACAAAAGAGAATTCTGGTTTCATATAGGTGCTCATTTTAACTTTCCTACATTTGTTAATAATTGGGCTGCTTTTTTCCGATTGGATGAGAGATTTAGCATTTTTGGGATAAAAAGTAAATCTATTCTGATAATCTTTAAAAATGTTGATGAGTTATTTTGTAGAAATCTAACATTACAATCCTTAGCTATGTCCGTCTTTTGGGAAGAAGTATTACCATATTGGGAGAATGAAGTAATAAAAGTAACGAGTGGATCGATGCAGCCACGTCAATTTGATGTATATTGTGTTATGAGTCAATATGATGATTTTTAGTGCTTTTGCTTGATATAGTATTTTTATCGGTTTTTAATTTACGCAAAAGTAGCTGGTGGAGGATATATTATAAAGAAAAATGTTTATTAGAACTGTTTTTATTAGCCTCCTAGTATGCTTAACATTTCAGATAAACGCTGTCTTTTTGGGCAGATTTAAGTAGAAATAATCCTATACATATTATTGGTTTGGGAAAATATGTAGTACTAGCAGATGGAGGTCTTTATAATGCATATGAACAAAAAGAATATAGAGTCTTTTGTTTATAGTGCTACCTCACAAATACTAAGACCTATGTTGTTGGTGAATATGGCGTCTATATATTTGAAAATAAATTATCCTTTATAGAAATCTCGTTTTATCCAAATCCATATAAGAAGAATGCTGTCCATGAGCAAGTTATCAATTCAATAGTTGGAGCATCTGGTGATTCGGTTATCATTTTATCTCAACTTTCAAAGATTGATAAAACTAAAGTAAAAAGAGCTATAAAATCTAGTGATCGAATATTTTGATTACGGACGTTTACGTGACATTGATAAACAGTGGGTTGATTTATTAATTGGAAATTAAGTGATGAGAAAATTCAAATATATTTTTGATATAAGAGTGATGATAGGGATTGTAGCCATATTAAGTTTTAGTTTATATATATTCTCTGGAGCTACACTAAATTTTTATCAAAAATCCCAGTAAGGAAATTGTTGCAATTGGTAACTATCAATTTAGTCGATATCCAGTAGTTGAGTTAGAGGATAGGAGTAAGAATATATCACTTGAAGTGAGGGTTTATGCTAAATTATTGGAGGATAAAACACTTTTATGTCTTAGGTGAACGAGCCATTTATATTATTGATGTAGAATCAAATAAGATGCGCATGATTTATAATGATACCCCTTTGTTTGATCGGTACATAAGTAATGCGCAATTAGTGTCGCTATATGGTAGTAATATTGAGGCTGTTAATACATTATCGGATAAAGATAAGTATTATATAGACAAATTAATTACACCAAAGGTTTATTCGTCGTTAAGTTATGATAAAGGCCATAAGCAGTGGCTTGATAGAATAGTAGACTTATTAAATCATTGGTATTTAGATGAAGATTTAAAAGTATGAGACAGTTTTTAGTTGATGAATTCAGAAAGTTTAAGATTGAAGTAGTAGAGTTAATTCAATATGTAAGTAAATTTAAAACACTTACGATGAATATACAAACTTATCTTTCAATAGCTCTACTAGTTTTGGGGATAGACACTAATGTATTTATACTATCTCTTATTCCGGGGATAACGTATACACAATATGATTACAATATGATATCTTATGTTGGTGCTATTCTTTATACCCTTTATATATTTAGTATAAATTATATGAGATTGAATTATTATGAAAAAGATTCTTTTAATTGGCTTAATATCGTTATAATAATTTTTAATAGTGGTTTTTGCTACTGGGGAATAGTATTACTATTTCTAGTTCTAATTTTAGGTTTGCAAGCACTACTGACTATATATTGGGGAATGAGGTACTATGGAGCGTAGATACACCTGAATTGTTCTTTTCCTTTTTGTTCGGGACTCTTCTACTTTTTACATTTGAATTGACAAATTATGGTCTAACCATAATGTTATTGAAACTAATGGGATTATTTTTTTGATAATAAAGTTATTGATGTATGGTGGGGCAATAGAAATGATTTAACCGATGGGCAAATCAAGACTTTAAAGCTGCATTACAGTAGTCAAGATAACTATCCGTTTTGGGTTGATATCTATAAAAAGTATTTTGATAGATAGTTTATGGTTTTATGGACGTAGTACTGTCCGTCAGTGGCATATGTTTAATGTGTTCTTAGCTTTTATTATGTATAATTTTGTTGTAACTTATACAATTGAGCCATCCATTATAAGATATGCTTTATACATTTATCTCATATATACTGTATTTACTATGATATGTAGACGCTTGATAGATAGCAATAGCAGTATTTTTCTGGCTTTTTGTGTTTGTTTGTGCCTTTAGTTAATATATACGTACTATACTTGTTATATAATAAAAACTTCGGCAGTATACGATCAGGAAAGTAACTCAATCTTTTATTATCCTTTATAACTAATAAAAATTCTGCTATGAGAATCTCGTAGCAGAATTTAATATAAAAAGTATTATAATTATTGTGTATTGTAATGTTGTTAGTAAAGCTAGAATTAGTGAGAGAAAATGAATAGTTTTTAGGACATGAAAGGCTTATTTTTTATGCTGGTTTATTATAACTTTATGTATTTATACAAAGATATATATTTTATCTTGGACAGATAACAAAAACTAATAAAGAGGTAGCATTGAACATGCGCTTTCCTAAAAGTTTTTAAAATGCTTATGGTTTTCTCGTATTTATATATAGGGGGCTTAGTTTATATATATATAAGTGCAGATGACTTTACTACTATTATGAGCAGTACCATTTTTGGTGTGGTCCTGATATTTCTATTATCTATGTTAATTACTATCCAAAGAAAATTTTCTCCACATTATCATAATTGTAAAAAGGGGCTCTATTTATGTTAATATACCCTATAATTGGTGTAGTTTTATATATATGGCTCAAAATATAATGGGTTTTGATTTTTGAAAAGGTATTATATATTAAATGAAAAGGCTTTCTAAGATATATAGGTTACATTGGAATTCCATTAATAGTGATATATATAATGACCTATGCCGCGTCTACAACAACTTTTTTAGCTTCTTCTAATTATGATTCTGCTCTCGGTAGAGATGCTGGTTATCTTGATGATATGGATTATGATTTACGTGTTCCAGGTGAAATACTGACCGTTGAAGTTTATAATGACTATGAGATTGCGTGCTTAACGTCCTTTGGTGGTATTTTTTGTAGAATGGTAATGAGGGAGTATTCGATATCTTATTGAAAGCGATGATAGAGCCTCACTTGTAAAAGAAATTACTCTTTATAAAGATAAAGCTAAGAACCGACAGGTTGTAGTGCTTAATAGCCGAAAATCGTTAAGTGATAAAGAGAAAAAACTCTATCAAAAGTTAATTGATAGAGTTGATAAACGATTACCTACTTATGTTGATGTAAATCGAGAACCAAAATGGCTTCAAGTTCTAAGAAGTATAACAGGTAATGATAAAAGCTTTGATATAATTGCTTTTAATAGTCTAAAAAGGACGCTATAGTCTAATTTTCAGTAGTATATACTGAATGATTTAGAACTATGGCGTCCTTTTTTCCGTTCATTTGAGGTATGAGAGGATGTTATAGATATGTCAAAGAGATGTGAGAGGTTTATTTCATGCGAACTGCTTCAGCAAATTCGTCTTCGGTCATGAGTTTTTCTTCCAAGATGATTTCTTTAATAGAGCAACCGCGTTTGTATGCTTCTTTACGACCTTAGCACTCTTATCGTAGCCGATGTATGGTGTTAAGGATGTAGCAATCATGAGGGATTGTTCTACAAAGAAGTTGAGTTTTTCAGGTACAAATTCTACACCGTCAATACAGTGTGTTGTGAAAGACTTCATCGCATCTGCAAGGAGGCGACAGCTTTCAACAAAGTCATAGATCATGATAGGCATGTACACGTTCAATTGGAACGCACCGCTGCCTGCACAGAGCGTCATAGTCGTATTATGGCCAAATACTTGGGCACATACCATGGTTAAAAGCCTGCATTGAGTAGGATTTACCTTGCCTGGCATGATGGAGGAGCCCGGTTCGTTTTCAGGTAGATGCCATTCGCCGTAACCGCAACGAGGGCCAGAGCCTAAGAAGTCGAACGTCGTTAGCGATTTTTGAATAGTGTTGTAGCCAATGTGTTAAGTGCACCGTGAGCCATCATGAACGCATCTTTAAGAGCGAGTCCTTGGAATTTGTTGTTCTTCACGCGGAATGGAGCGCCTGTTACCTCTGGCAATACAGTTTCCATAACGTCTAGATAGCCTTTAGGGCGTGTTTACACCTGTGCCGACCGCAGTGCCGCAAGGGCTACGTCGAGTAGGGTGGTCAGCGTTTTGAACGAGCATAGTTTTTGCAGTTTTTAAGCCGTCCACAAAGGCGCTGATTTCTTGGTCTACCATGATGAAAGTAGCATCTTGTAGATGAGTACGACCAACCTTTTGCAAGCCTATACCTTTTTCTTGCAATTTTTCAAAGGATACAATAAGGCCGTCCAATGCAGGGATTACGCGTTTTGTAATTTCAAAGTACGCGCAGATATGCATTGCTGTAGGGAATGTATCGTTTGTGCTTTGGCCGCGGTTTACATCGTCGTTAGGATGGAGCGGGTTGCTTTCATCTAACTGTTTAGCCCGGTGAGCGATTACCTCGTTCACATTCATATTAGTTTGTGTGCCAGAACCTGTTTGGAATACCGTTAACGGGAACTCATCATCCCATTTGCCGTCTACAATCTCATCTACTACTTGAGCAATGAGTTTCGCTTTTTCCTCAGTTACTGCGCCACACTTAGCATTAGTTAAAGCACATGCTTTTTACAAGCGCAAGCGCTTTGATTTGTTCAATAGGGATGCGGTGGTCACCGATCTTGAAATTATTGAACGAGCGTTGCGTTTGAGGTCCGTAAATTCGTCTAGCGTCGACTTCGACTGGTCCCATTGAATCATATTCAATTCTTGTTTTCCATAATGTTTACAACCTCCTTAAAAGACATGCCGACCATATTGTCAGTTCTTTTTATTATATTCTAAAAAGAAAAAAATATAATAGAAAATGATAATAAATACCAATTAGATATAATTAAGGGGTATAATTACCTTTTATACATAGTATTCTTATACAGGTAAAAGGTTAAAGGTTCTCAAAAATTTTATGATGACAGGACGATGGATGGGAAGAATATAGTGGGAGTTTTTTTGGTACATATTATTTTCTACCGTGTATACATAATCAGAATATAGGGATTTTTTTATTGTCAACATCGCTTTAACACGTTAAAATGGAGATAGCTTATAGTTAGTTTTTTTAGAGGAGGTAAGTACTTATGAAACACGATTTTATGAGCAATGACCTTCATTTGCCGGAACTTACGTTTCGTGGGATGTTACTAGGGCACTGATTACCCTAATTTTTACAGCATCTAACGTATACTTAGGTTTGAAGGTCGGGTTGACATTCTCGTCATCCATCCCGGCAGCCATTATTTCAATGGCAATTTTACGTTTTTCAAGGATTCTAACGTTCTTGAAAATAACATGGTACAAACGCAAGCATCTGCAGCTGGTACCTTATCTGCAATTATTTTTATTTTGCCAGGTTTATTAATGCTTGGCTATTGGCCAGGTTTTCCATTCTGGCAAACATTCTTGATCTGCGCATGCGGTGGTTCTCTCGGTGTATTATTCACCATTCCATTGCGTCGTGCTATGGTAGTGAACAGTGACCTACCATATCCAGAAGGCCGTGCAGCAGCTGAAATTTTGAAAGTAGGCTCTCGCAGTGGTGAAACTAGCAAATCTGGTTCCGGTATGACAGACATCGTATCTGGTGGTGCTGTAGCTGGTATCACGTCTTTGTGCAAATGGTTTTAAAGTACTTGGCGACAGCATGAGCTCTGGCTCCCTGTTGGTAAAGGTATTACTCAAATTCCATTGGGCTTCTCCACCGCATTGTTAGGTGCTGGTTACCTTATCGGTATCGCATCTGGTATCGCTATCCCTAGTTGGTGTTCTCATCGCTTGGGCTGGCTTTTGTACCTTATTTGACAAATGCACTTGCTCCAGATGGTGGCGTAACTTCTAAATTTGCTATGGGCGTTTGGAAAGAAAAAGTTCGTTTCATCGGTGCGGGTGCTATCGGTATCGCAGCGATTTGGACTTTGATTACTTTGATTAAACCTATCATCGAAGGTATGAAAATCTCCTTACAATCCATGAGTGGTAGCGCTGCTGAACGTGAATTGCATCGCATGGATACAGATATGAGTACAAAATCTGTAATGTTAACATTTGCTGTTATTCTTGTAGGCTTAGTTATTACATTCTGGGATTTCGTATCCGCTGTACCTATTAGTGCAGGTTTAATGTGGACTCTTGTTGTTGTAGGCGTTGTAGTAGCTTTATTAATCGGCTTCTTCGTAGCAGCAGCTTGTGGTTACATGGCAGGTCTTATTGGTACATCTGCATCTCCAATCTCTGGTATTGGTATCTTGGCGACTATTATTTCTTCTCTAGTGGTGTATTTCATCGCTTCTGAAAATAACTTGTTCGCTACAGAGGCTGGTGTTCAATTTGCTACAGCTATGGCTATCTTCATGACATCCGTAGTTATCGCCATTGCATCTATCTCTAACGATAACTTGCAAGACTTGAAAAACTGGTCAACTCGTTGGTGCTACACCTTGGCGTCAACAAATTGCGTTGTTACTTGGTTCCGTAGCCGGTGCAGTTGCAATTGCTCCAGTTCTTAACTTGTTATACCAAGCATATGGCTCACAGGCGCTTTTACCTCGTGCTGAAATGCATCCAAATGCTGCATTGTCTGCTCCTCAAGCAACTTTGATGACTACAATCGCACAAGGTATCTTCAACTCTAGCATGGATTGGAATTACATCTTGATTGGTGTTGTTGTTGGTATCGTAGCTATCATTGTTAACGTAATTCTTAAGAGCACAACTGCTTCCTTAACATTACCTCCATTGGCTGTTGGTATGGGTATCTATTTACCTCCAACATTGGAAGTACCTCTAATTGTTGGTTCTTTCATGAGCTATTTCGTAGGCCGTTATCTCATTGCTCGCGCTAAAATGCGTGCTGGCGAATTGGCTGAATACGATGTGGAACAATCCAATCGTCGTGGCGTTCTATTTGCGTCCGGTTTGATTGTTGGTGAAAGCTTGATTGGTGTAATCATAGCTGTTATTATTGTATTGTCAGTTACAACTGGTGGTGGAGAATCTCCACTTCAATTAGTAGGTCCTGAATTTGAAAGCACAGCTGGTTGGTTAGGTCTACTTGCTTTCATTTTCGCTGGTCTCTACCTTGTTCGTCGTGTTGTAACTCACAAATTCGATAAAGAAGAAGCTCTTGCTATGAAAGCAGAGCAAGAACAAGCAAAGTAAGAGGTTAACCATGAAATTAAAACAGACTGTTCTCATCATGATGGCTGCCGCATTGCCACTCACATCTTTGGCAGCCACTAGCGAAGCGATTCCTGTAACAAAGGATAATGGTGCGGTTATAGAAACTCAAAACGATCGTTACGATGTAACATATCGTGTTTCTAGCACAGCCACACCTGAGCAAAATAAAAACTACGTTCCGTAGCTAACAAAACCGATCGTGGTACTATCGAAGTAGTAGCACCAAATGCAGATCGCTATATGGATCGTAAAGAGGTAGGCGTATCTCCCGTAGATGCGACTACAGATCATTTGAAACTCGTATTCCCAACGGTTAAATCTGTTAGCCCTGTCGTTGAAAAGACCATCAATACAACGATTAAGAAATACGTTTCCAAGGTTCAAAATGATACTCAAAAATTAAATGAAAAAGATACTAATAAGACGAATGTCATCATGTACTATGATGTAAAAACGGATAAAAACGGTATCTTTAGTGTTTTAATTCACACCTATACAATGCGTGATGGTGATGCAAATGGTGTAAATTATGTAAAAGGCTTTACGTTCAATACTACAACAGGTCGTCAATTATCCTTGTATGATCTTGGTGGATTGAATAAGAAAGAACTCGTTAATGCTATTAACAATAATCAACAAGTGAAAGATGCAGTTGGTGCGGATGTTTCATTCGACAAAATGCCATCTGAATTCTACACAACTGAAGATTATTCGGTAGTGATGATTCTTCAACAAGATGTGGATACAATCCATAGTGCTGGTACCGTGTATGTACCAGTTGGCAATTTGCGTGACCGTCAAAATGATGTGACCAAATAACAAAACTAACTATATGTGTCTGTATTGAAAACAATGCAAGGTGCATGGCACCAAAAGGGTAAACAGACTGTTTTATGTGGCAAACAACTTAATACTTACGAGAAATTCCCTCCGCCTCTAGGCGGAGGGAATTTTTTTGTGCGATGAAAATTTGCTGAAAAAAGACAGCCCCAAAGGGCTGCCTAATAGATTATTTAGTTGGTTTTTAATGGCAATGGAAATTGAATGGTTGTAGCCGGAGTTTCCGTAGGTGGCGTTTGAAGCACTACCTTTTTGCCAAATTTCTTTTTAAATGCTTTTGCTGTACCCGCTTGTACAGAATCAGCAGTGATGACTAATACAGATGCATCATCATTAGGTAGAATGCTGATGATTTTGCCTTTGAGGCTCTTTTTGCTCGTGAGATTGCTAATGCATCAGATTGGAAGTCCTCTAATTGGGCTTGTGTCAATTTGCCTTGACTCAAGATAAGAGCCATATCAAGCTGTGGATCTTGGGCATTTTTTAGTGCTGTACTAACAATATCAAATTGTTTTTTCTCTACTACGGTAGTGTGTAATTTACCGTCTTTCCAGAAGAGGGCCCCATCATTTCTAAATTGTGTAAAGTCTTGTCCATAATGAAGGGCTTGGCTGATGATAGAAGCTGTTTTTCTTTCCACTTGTTGACGATATAATGCGTTGTGGAATGCCAATGCCTGCGGTGTTTGTGTCATGCGATAAGAGATTTCTGCGGCCTCTGCGCGAGTAACGTATTTTTCAGGGTTAAACATCGTTCCAGGTGCGTAGTTAGTAAATCCTAAGTATGCCATTTCACGAACCGCATCTTGAGCCCAAGGAGCCACGAATTTTTGGTCTCCGTAAGCCACCTGATCAAGTACAGTAGGATCATCTGTAGTATAGCCTAAATAGTGTAGATAATTATCTGCTACGACAGCAAACTCTTGGCGAGACATGAATTTTTCAGGTTTATATGTTTCATCGCCATAGCCAGAGATGATATTCTTTCTAGCTACAGATTCAATAGCCAGAGCAGACCAACGGTCAGATGTAATATCTTTAAAGTGACTAGAAATGAATGCCGCCTCACCATCATCGGTGATATTGTTGAATAGAGAGGCTACTTCTTCACGAGTCATCGGTTGATTAGGTCGGAATGTACCATCAGAATAGCCTTTCATCAATTTAGCTTTTGCTACTGCACTAATTGATTTGGCGGCCCAAAAATCACTTGGTACATCGGAAAAGATATATGGCCGCACATCCTGAATATCTTTTTGCGATGTAACAACGCCAGAACGTAATTGTTGATTTACAACGGTAGTATTGGCAGACCCAATTGCTACAGCCGATGTATCTGCTGTAGCCGTTACCGTTGGTTGCGTTGTATTAGGCGCCGCTGTTTCAGGTGTTGCGGCAAGTGCCATTCCAGATGTAGTAATTAAAGCGGACAGGATGAGGGCCCGTAATGTGTATTTAGATCTTTGTTGCATACATATCCTTCCTAATCATAGTTGTAGATATACCAAAAACAGCGTTAAAAAACGCTGTTTTTAGGGGTTATTGGTAATACATGAGTTGAGTTTACGCGTAATTGTAATTAGCGTTTTACAGTCATTTTTACTTTGGAACCGAATACCTTGGAAATACCTTGTTGTGTTTCTCTGCTTGCAGTACTAACCACAGCATATAATTGATTGTTTTCCACATCTGGGAAGATGGCAATCACATTGCCGCCTTTTTCGTTTTTGCTGTAATAATTGCGGAAGTTAGATTCGATTACATCGTATTCAGTTTGGCTGTATTGGGATGGTTCTACAACAACGTAGTTATTAATTGTTGAATTACCTTGGCTTGCTAAATTAGCCTTTACAGTATCCATATCTGCATTGGATTTTAATGCTACATGTAATTGATTATCACGCCAGTACATAACACCATAGTCTTGGAATGCTTCTGAGTGTTCTATATGTTTTGTTTAATTGTGTGAAAACACTGTTTTCCAATGCATCTTGTTGTTTTTCGATCGAGTGGTTTTAATGTGCTACGACGTACAGGGCGAACGATGCGAGGTGTTTGTTCAACTTTAGATTCGGAAATCTTATCAGTCTTATTAGCTTTAGCCTTTTTTTCACTTTTTCGCATCTGCTTTTTGCAGCTGCTTTTGCTTTTTTGCATCCGCTTTTGCCTTTTTTGCGTCTGCTTTAGTGTCTTTTTCAACGTCTTTTTCTACAGCTTTAGCTTTGTTTTCCACTTTTTAGCATCTTGCTTTACATCGTCCTTTGTAGCAGTTGCCTTGCTAGGAACTGGAGCATTTTCGCCATTTAAAATACGATTTAAGATAGTCGCTGCTTGTGCACGTGTGACCGGTTGACTAGGATTAAAATCTGTAGTTGCACCGGATGCTACATAGCCGCGTTGTGCCATGTATTCAATATCGGCTACATAAGCTTTTAGAAATGCTTTGCACTGTCTTTTAAATGTAACCTTTTTCAAATTTTACAGGTGTATCAGGTTTAATTTTTCTTAACTAAATTAGCTGCAGAGGCAACGAATTCTTCGCGGTCCATAGCTTTTAGATGGGGTAAAAGTAGTTTTTTTGTAGTACCTTCCATAACACCAGCTGCGCCTACTAATTTAATAGCTGTATTAGACCAACGGTCGTTTTCGATATCCGTATAAGAAATACTATTTTCTTTTGTTACTAGGTCAGCAAGCTCTTGCTCGTTCATATTGTGTTGCAATACTTTGCTGTAAATAGTAGCGGCTTGTTCGCGTGTGATGCTTTTACCAGGACGAAATGTATTATCTGCATAACCGGATAAGTAACCAGCCTCTGTCATGGCTTGAATAGCGTCGCGAGCCCAGTTGTCTTTTGTGTCTGGATATACGCCAGCAGGTAAAACCTCTTTTGCTTTTGCAGGGACTTCAGTCTTTTGAGCCGGTGCTTGTGTAGATGCTTTTGTGCTTGTTGCAACAGGTGCTTTCGTAGCTGTTGCCGTAGTTTGTGCATGAGCCATGCCAAATGTAGATCCTAGTGCCAATGTAATTGCTAGAGATAGGGACAATTTATTGAGTTTCATGTGAAAGCTCCTTTCGAATTACGTTTATATACATAAATTATAGCACTTTTTATGAAATAACCACTACTATAAGAAAATGTAATATATAAGGATAAAAATTAGATGAATAATAATTAAAGTGCTACTTTTAGTATAGCAAACTGAGAATGAGGAAAATTTAGTACGAAAAACAAGTAGTTGATAAACGTTCGCAAATAGCGAAAGTAAAGGGATTTATAGAAAAAAAGTGATAAATTTTGGTCGATGTGTGATAAAAACTCAATTTTGATTATTACTTTTTAGTCATAACGATATGATTTATACAAGTCTAAATACGAATATAGCAATTGCTTGGACATTTGTATTACCCTTATTTATAATTATATAGAAATGTTCTTTAAATATAACCCTTTAAAGATCGTCAAATTTATTTTTAAGGTCGATAATTAGCTAAAATATTGTCGTCCTAAACGAATACATATCAAATGAGTTAAGTACTAGAAAAGACGAGGACAAAAACATGAAAATTCATCTTTTCCAACAGTGTTTGATTGATATGTTCTACCCCCATGTAGGTATGGCTGGTGTAGAGGGTGCTTGAAAGATTAGGCTGCGAACTCGTAGTTCCTAAGAAACAAGTATGTTGTGGACAAATGTTCACTAACTCTGGCTATAACGAAGCTGCAATGGATGCTATTAAGAACACAATTGAATGCTTTGAGAATGCTGACTATGTAGTTAGTATGTCTGGCTCCTGTGCATTCGCTATTCGCGATGAATACCAACACTTCTTGGAAGGTCAACCTGAATGGCAAAAACGTGCAGAAAAATTGAGCGGCAAAAATTTACGAATTCACAGAATTCATTACTGATGTATTGGGTGTAGAAGATGTTGGCGCACGCTTTGACGAAACTGTTACATACCATACTTCTTGCCACGTAACTCGCTTGATGGGAGTAAAAGAACCACCTTTCAAACTCCTTAGCAATGTAAAAGACATTCAATTGATTGAATTACCACGCGCGGATCGTTGTTGTGGTTTCGGCGGTACTTTCTCCGTTAAAAACCCTGAAATCAGTGAAGTTATGACACGCGAAAAAGCATTGGAAATAGCTAGCACAGGTGCTAACGTTATTTCGGTTCTGACCAAGCGTGCTTGATGAACATCGCTGGTATGCTTGACCGTCTTCACAAAGAAGGCGAAATCGATCGCCGTATCAAAGTAATGCATATTGCTGAAATCTTAAACTGCCGTTAAGGAGGAGACGACATGGCACTTATATATGACAATCGCCCCTATAAAACACGTATAAAAGAATGTTTGGCTGATGATTTCAAAGTTGCAGCTATCAAAAAAGCACAAGACGTGTTTTATGATAAACGTAATACAGTAGTTGCGGACGTTCCTGAATGGTTAGATTTCCGCGCAGAAGCAGCTAAACTTCGTGATCACGTTCTTAACAATTTGGATTACTATGTAAACCAATTCGCTGAAAACGCTGAAAAAGCTGGTTCTAAAGTTCACTTTGCATTCGACGATAAAGAAGCAACTCAAATCGCTTTAGATATTCTTCGTGAACGCGAAGCTAAAATGATCGTTAAATCCAAAACTATCTTAACTGAAGAAATTGGTTTGAACGAAGTTCTTGAAGAAGCTGGTATCGAAGTAAACGAAACTGACTTGGCGGAATTCATTTTGCAAACTGCAGTGAGCCCACCATCTCACATCGTAGTACCAGGCCTTCACTTTGAACGTAATAAAATCCGCGAAATCTTCGCTGAAAAATTAGGTTATACAGGTACTGAAAACCCTACTGAAATGACTCACTTCGTACGTGGTTATGTACGTGAACGCTTCTTGAAAGCTGACGTAGGTGTTAATGGTTGTAACTTTGCAGTTGCTGCATCTGGTACTTGCACAATCGTTTCCAACGAAGGTAACGGTCGTATGTCTAGTTCCATTCCTAAGACTCAAGTAATCTTCTTAGGTACAGAACGTATCGTTCCTGACTTCAAAGCTCTTGACGTAATGATGGAAATGTTGAACCGCTCTGCAGTAGGTTCTAAAATTTCTAACTACTTCTCCATGATGACTGGTCCTGGTCGTGCTGGCGAAGCTGACGGTCCTGAAGAAACTCACATCATCATTATCGATAACGGTCGTTCCGGTATCTTGGGTGGTACATTCCAAGAAATGTTACGTTGTATCCGTTGTGGTGCATGTATGAACATCTGTCCTGTATACCGTCACATCTCTGGTCACGGTTATGGCTCCGTATATCCAGGTCCAATGGGTGCTGTATTGACTCCATTGTTCAAAGGTTACGACGTAGCAGGCGATCTTCCATATGCTTCCACATTGTGCGGTGCATGTACAGAAAACTGCCCAGTAGCTATTCCATTGCATGAATTATTGATGGAACACCGTCATATTATGGCTGACATCGAAAAAACTCGTCCGAAAGCAGAAGAAGCAATCTTCACTGCAGCGGCTAAGATGTTTGGTAACTCCACATTATTCGACCTTGGTACAAAAGCTGGTGCTATCGGTATGAACTTGATTAGTAATAAAGAAGGCAATATGCCTACATGGACTCAAGCTATTCCAGTTATGAACGGCTGGACTAAATCTAAAGAAATGGGTACATTGAAGTTCAAGAAATTCCGTGACTTATATGCTGAACATGAAAAGAACAAGAAGAAGGAGAAAAAATAATGGATGAAGCTAAACGTAAACAATTTATTGCACGTTTATCTCGTGCATTAGGCCGTGATCAAGAAATGTGCCCTGCATTTGTAGAGGGTTTTGATTACAGCCATGGTCCTCAAGAAACTATGTTCAAAGATTTGAATAAAGATCAAATTTTGACAATGTTTAAGGAACAATGTCAACGTGTTGGTACAAAATTCGTTGAAACTACACCTGATAAATTAGGTGAAACAATTTTGGCAGCTATCGAAGACTGGGGCAATGGTAAGGTTGTATTCCCAAGCACTCCTGAAGTAGACGAATATAAATTAAAAGAATTGTTCGAACAAGATGCTGCTAATAATGGTGGTACACGTACATACTTCCAATGGGATGCATCTAAAGGTCGTGAAGAATGTATTTCTAATACTGCCAATGCAGATATTGGTATTACATTCCCATACTGCGGTATTGCTGAAACAGCTACTGTAGTACAAGCATCTGGCGAAGAATCTGGTCGTGCTATCAGCTTGTTGCCTACAACTCACATTGCTGTATTGTACACTGATACAATCAACCCACGCATGACTCAAACAATGGAACATTTGGCTGAACGTTATCACAATGATCCAGCTAATTTCCCTACAAATATCTGCTTGATTTCCGGTCCGTCCCGTACGGCTGATATCGAGCTCGTTACTGTAGATGGTGCTCATGGTCCTATCCAAGTAACATATGTCCTAGTTAACAGATAGTCCTAATACTAGAGGCTTAATATAACTAAAGACTGTATAAGGCGATCTTCCGATGGAAGGTCGCCTTTTTGCACCTTTGTATAGAATGTAAAATAGGCATATATCTATTTGTAGAAATTTCGATATAGCACTTGTAAATTTTTCAATATATGATATACTAAGTTCATAACCTATTATTATGATATGAATTAAAAGAGGTGTATTATGAATATTCCATTCTTTACAGATTACCTCATGTTAAGCAATCCCTTGAGTATTGGTATTATCGCTGTGTTTGTGCTAGCGTTAATCGGTATTTATGTGTTGCAACGCAGAGGTACATCCTTTGGTAATCTTGTTATTATTGGCACTATTGTTGGTGCCGTGCTTGGTATAGCAGTTCAAGTTATTGCAGGATTCCCTGATGATCCAACTAAAGTTGTTTATATCAAGGAAAGTACAAAGTGGTTCTCCTTGGTAGGTGGTGGCTTCATCGACTTAATCCGTATGCTTGTTATTCCTATCGTTTTTATCTCCATTGTACACGTTATCTTGCACATGGAGGCCGGTGCTAATCTTAAGAAATTGGTAGTAGCCATGGTTTCTACGAACCTAGGCATGGTAGCCGTTGCTGCTAGTAGTTGGTCTTATCTTGGGGAATGCGTTCGGTTTAGGGCAAGGCTTTTGATATCGTCGAATCTGGTAAAAAGATTCGTGAAATCAAACCGATGGTTGATACATTCCGTGCTTTGATTCCAAGTAACCCAATACAAGCGGCTGCTGAAACAAATGTTATCGGTATCGTAGTATTTGCGATTATCCTTGGTAGCGTAGCTCGTTTATTAAAACAAACTGGCACAAACTCCATGGAGATGTTCACTAAATTGTTTGATGAGCTTCACCAATTGATCTCTTGGGTAGCAGATTTCATTATCGGCCTTATGCCATATGGTGTAGTTGCATTGTTAGCATCTACATTGGCAACTCGTGGCTTACAAGCTATCCTTGATATGGGCTTATTCGTAGTATTGCTTTACGTTGGCATCTTGATTATGTTCGTTGTTCAAGCTATCTTGATTGCTAGCTTTGGTTACAATCCGATTACATACTTCAAAGAAAGCGAAAGCGCCATTATTGCTAGCTTTCACATCCCGTTCCTCTATGGGCGTATTGCCATTGACTGTTGAAACATTGACAAAACGTCTTGGCGTAAATGCTACAACTGCTAATACAGTAGCATCCTTTGGCACTACAGCGGGCATGCAAGGTTGTGCCGGCGTATTCCCAGCACTTGTTGTAGTGTATATTTCTAATGTAGCGAATATTCCATTCGACATGACTATGTATATCATGAGTGTTATCGTTATCGCTATCGGTTCCGTTGGTATCGCAGGTGTTCCTGGTACAGCTACAATGGCTGCATCCGTATCTCTTAGCGGTACAGGCCTTGGTGCGTACTTCACATCCATCAGCCCAATTCTTGCTATCGATCCATTGATTGACATGGGCCGTACATGCTTGAACGTATCCGGTTCCTTAACAAATGCTCTCGTAGTAGATAAAATCATGGGCACTATTGATAAAGAGGCTTATGATAATCCTACACAGGGTGAGGCATAATATTCAAATCATCATATTGACTGTGAAAGCAGTAGATGTGACAATATAACACATATGTTTATGAGTAAAGATTATCTCATAAACATATGTGTTATATTTTTTGGTTATCCTAAGAATTGATTTTATATGATATAATAGACTTTATAGTATGTGTTTGGAGGTTTCATTACTATGTTATTTTACCGTGAATACAGAAGTCTGTACTCGTTGTGGTCTATGCGTAGCCGATTGTCCCACAGGCCTACTTGTTATGACCGATGATGGTCCTGTAACAGGTCAGGGGAGGGTGTATATCCTGTGGTCATTGCGTTGCAGTATGTCCTACGCTTGCTTTTAGATAGCGACCTTACACCGCGTGCTGAACAAGTGGATATTACAAAAAGAAACTAAAATTACGCCAGAACAGGCCGAACTATTTTTACGTAGTC
>BNJV01002013.1_pt1 | contig 84407 bp, 86 predicted proteins | sample 8540591 | NCBI WGS metagenome assembly BNJV01 (sample SAMD00202457, study PRJDB9452) | human saliva metagenome | host: Homo sapiens
AGTTAAACGACAAGTAATTCCGCTGCTACCATAATGCACTGAACAATGAGGCTGATATCAACCTTACCAAAGTTACTTACATCATTCAAGTGAAGGATGCTAACGATTGTACTTCCAGCTACACCTCGAAGTCCCTGATGCAAAAAACCTCACAAGTGGAAGTGCTTGATTTAGAACCTTGCTTTGCTGGTGCTAACGGCGGACGTTTGCAACTGAAAGCAACTAGCGGTAATGGCGAATATAAATTTAGTAAAGATGGAGGCGCAACTTTTCGAAATGCAGCGCCTAACAGCAACTCTCATATGTTCGAGAAAACCTCTCTGCAGTGCTTACAACTTTGTAATTAAAGATGGTGCTGATTGTCAAACAAGCACTACTACATAATTGATAACCCATTACGCATACAAGTAGCTCCTGTCAATCCATTAACTTGTGTGGCAAATAGCGAAGCTGAGTTCAAAATTACTTATACCGGCGGTAAAGTAGGTACACGTGAGTTCTTGTGGAGCCATACACCTACTACTGGATTTACTACTGCGGTGGATACTGGTATGACTTTTAAGCCAGTCTGGTAATGTATTTACATTCAAAACTAAAGTAGAAGGTGACTACTACTTTAAAGTGCGTTACCAAATGCCAAATGGCGATTATTGCGAGGTAATTTCTCCTAAACAAGAGGTGAAAGTTGTATTGCCTTCATTCTCAGTAACTCCCGACAGTTGAAGATGTGAGTTGTGCAGGTGCTATATACTGGTAAAATAGCGCATCAACCCTACAGAAGTATAACAGGTGGTGTACCTCCTTATACCTTGTTAGTAAACGATGGTCTTACTACTCAACCTCATCCAGTAGCCGATATCACACTGGCTTACGTCCTGGCATTATACCATTACAATAGCTAAAGATAATATCTCTTGTAAATCAGTGCCAGTGAGCTTTTGACAGTTTCTGAAGTAACTGCAATGGTAGCAACCGTTACTCACCTCCTATAACTGTACCAACAGGTACTCAGTTGGCAACTGCCGAAGCAGTAGTTACCGCAGGAGGTGCAGCTCCGTACAAGTTTACTTTTGGTGAAAAAACGGTGCTGATGTACAATCAGTACCAATATACAACGAAATACAATCGTTCCTTACAACAATTTGGATATCGGTAATTACCAAATAGTAATAGAAGATGCCAGAGGATGTAAATACTCACAACTTCGTAGTTAATTCTAAAGCCAATGGTTTAGATGTGCGAGGAACAAAAGCGTTATGAGGTTGTGCAGGAAATACTGGTGAAGTAGCTGTTTTCTGACATGCGATAACATCGGGTGGAGTAATTAGAAGGTCAGCACATAGTGTATGTCACCAGGTATAGAATCCCTTTATGGAGCAGCGGAGGACAAGTAACAATGCCCTGATGGTCACATTTTGGTATCGCGGTGGAGCAGTAGTCTCTACCACCGCTTTCTAGATGGTACTGTAGCATGAGCCTCTACTATGCTTTATACGGCTTCTGCACCAGGGGTAGTACCAGGGTTACTTATACCCTTATAGTGTACGATTCTATACAAATTGTACCTTGCTAAAGAAGCTAACATCCACGTTCCTACTCAATCTACATTGAGTGTGACCACGTTAACGGAGTAGCTTCTACTTGCGCCGATGCGAAATGATGGTGAAAAATGTGTAAACTTGAAACACTGGCACGCAAGTACTACCAATATAACTTTATAATATATACTTATCCACCTACGCACCCAGGTGCTTACTAGTCCTTTCCGGCAGGAGTAACAACAGGATCTATACCTGTAACTGGATTTACCCTGCAGTTGGTAGAGATGTGACTATAGAAAGAAATGTTCCTGCAGGTCGTTACTTTGTACTCTTTTACTCATGGTAGTGGATGTTCAATGGGTAGCAAAAAGAATTTACTATAGGTAAAATCTACCTCATTGCTCACTGCACTGCTACAGTAACCAAATTAGCAAACATGCAAACAGCCTGCACAGTAGGTTTTAGGTAGAATAGCAGTAGAAGCTGCAGGAGGAACAGCTCATATCAGTACTACTACCATAATTTGGCTAGCTGTTCTTCGGGTACTGCCTTAGAGAATGCCCTTACAAACTCTATCGATGGTGCTACTAAGAACATGTAGAATCAGGTAATTGGCTAGCATTTGTAAGAGATGCCCAATGGTTTGTACTAGAAATATAATATTAGTTGTGGAGTCAGATCCAGCCATCTATTGCAAAGTAAATGCTACACGATTCTTGTAACGATAGTGCCGATTATCTATAAGTGTAGTATTCACTATAGGAGTAGGTCAAAAATCAATACAAGATTGATGGTATTATCAACTCAGCAAAAATATCACAGTAACTACTCGAAACTCATTGCCTATACTGTTTAGCACTAACACCTCATCTTTACACTATTTCGTTCCGTGATGCTAATGGTTGCGAAACTAGTACTACTTTCAAAAGTAAATGAGATGATTAAGTACAAGGCTTCTCATGCACCTGCATAGTACTGTGGAGGTTCTGCTACCACTACTATCAATGTAACTAATATTACAGGTGGTTCAGGAACTTACAAAAATAGAGATTGTACAAAATTATAGATAGAAGACACCTAATGAACGTGCAGCAACTGTTGTATCTCCAGACTACAGATGTGATGGGTAACTCTCACGCAATCACCACAGGTTATGGTATTGATATCGCATCCACGTGTATGATAAAAGTTACTTTTGGTACTTCAGCTGAATGTGCTAAAGTAGTGGACTTCAACTGGTAGCTCACGAACACCTCAAAATAGAAGTACTTTCAGTTTCAACACCCTACTTGTGCTGGTGGGCGAGCTACAATGCGTGAAAGCTTCACTCCAAGGAGTGGTAGCAGCATTCACTTTTCAATATAGTAGAAAAACCTCAGGTACTACTCCAGCGGGTATAGTAATCACCTAACGTGAACTATGCTGCCATCACAGGAGTTCCTTCAGAGAGTTACTTTGCCCTAGGAGGTTCGACCTTCATATCTCGCTCAATCTGCTTATAGTTGTACAACTACTATCACCGTGAACGTTACTTCACCTGATAGAATAGATATTGCAGCCGATAGCTTTACTAAAAAGAAAATTACGAATGTGTAATAAACAGCAGTGGATTCCCTACAGGTGAAACTACTTTTCCTAAACTCCCATTTAGATATGTCAGGAGTTATAGGAGGAACTAATAGCTATACCTTGCGTAGAGTTTAAAGAATCTCCTTCAGTAATGTAGTGAACCAACAAATCCAATAGTACCAGGTGTAAACTTAAGTATACTTACTGAGTTTGCCTAACTATCTCACCACTACTACCAGCTATTAGTGCTGAAGTATATGATACTAATGGCTGTTCAGCTACAACCATGTACAAACAATTTCAGCTACACTGATAATGAGTAGCTTGACAGCAGTTCAAACACACAGCAAAAACTTGTGCAATGGACGAATCGTTCAGTGTAACAGTAAGTACAACTACTGTCTACAAACTAATGAACCAATAGAGTACAGTATCTCTAAAAGTGGGTGGGCTTCAGGAACTATTGCAGCACCAGTAATGCGTAATTCACTTACTTCGGACTGCTACAATCAGTGAACCAGGCAACTACATCATCAGAGCTAGAAATACTGATACCAATTGGCAAGTAAATGATTAACTATAGCGTGTTAGAACCTAACACTCTATTGCTCGAAGCTAAAGATCCTAAACGTATCTCTTGTAAAAGGTGGTACAGGTGGAAATCACCTTAGAGCTACCGATACCCGTCTTCCGATGAGGTGATCAAGTAGCAAATGGTTTTCAACTATGTGATAACCCCATTGCCTATAGGGACACCCTATCTCTGAACATCACCATCGGGTACTTTTGTTCACACAGGCTTACCTGCGGAGTCACCACAGTAGACTGCTTCACCACCACCAAGTTTGTAGTGCTATCGCTACCTTCGAACTTGTAGAAGCTGCCGAGCCTATCACCGTGTTTTGCTAAAGAAAACACGTGGTGTAACTTACGATAACAACCGTGGTGAGATACTGTGACTGTATCAGGTGGTTGGCTCCTTTGATACAGTGAATATACAAGGAGGTGCTATCACTCGTCAAAAACGATTGCTTTAGATGGCGATAGCGTATTGTTCGACAAAGTGGAAGTGCTGGTACTCCGGGTTGGATCACCCTACTTGCCATCACCATCACCGATGCTTGCTGTAACAGCAGCTCTGCACTACTAGTGCACCTTGTTAGACGGGCTCGATCCTGTTGCAGCGACTATCCGTGTTACACAGCACCTCGCTTGCTGCAACTTAGTGCTGATGGTATCGTCACTGCGTCGGGTACAGTAACGGGAGGTTCCAGGAAGTTGCTACTCAGCTTGATGAAATAATGGTACGGGTGAAAGTATACGGACTACCTCAAAGTGATAATCCTAAGTTCGTCAACCTCTGATGGTTGTCTTATACTTGTGAAAGTATGGATACTTGGGGCTGTAACCTTAGAACAACTAACTTTAGAGATCTATCAAAGCCAGCAGTAACAATTGCTGTGAAAATACTAGCACTACCGAATTGCGGGTGTGCTATGGAGGTCGCACGATAGCTCATTCGAGTTCACACTGTGCAAGGTGGACGCCCTCCATGCAATGTTGAAGATATATCATCAAAATTCACAACACACCCTCACCACGTAGAAACAGGTGTGAGTTTCTACAACTTACCGCACGTACTACTGGATGCTTCGCAGGTGGAGTGGAGAGAACACAAAGATGGTGGTCCCACGGAGGCTGTACGATGTCACCCTACTACGTGTCTGACGTCGATCAGCTCCTAGAATTTGAAATGTAACCAGATCCGGGAGGTAATCAAATGGCCGTGAGACAACGAAACCTTATAAGTACTGAGTTAGAAGTACGCTTTAAGATGAAGTTGATGTAAATAAGATTACGTATAGACTCAACGGAACAGGCGCTTATAAGAGCTTAGGAAAAGGTGTGGGTAACCAAACAGATGTATTCCGCATTGCACCACGGATTTGAATACTAATATTCAAACTCAAAACTATAGAACTTTGTCTATGTAACAGGCATTCTATTACCCCAAACCACAGAACTTGTGTAAGTACACCTACTACTTTTGGAAGTAAATAAAATGAAAAACTCAAAACTTACAAGAACTCCTCATACAGTAGTGAATACCTTGCAAGTAGAAGAGTAAAGACGGTGTTAAACCATATCGTTAGTGTATTCAGCGGTGAAGATTACGATACTAAAACGTATACGAACTCAAGATCACCGATCCTGATTATATAGACCCAATAAGTGGTAAAACTAAGAAGAAAGTAGATGTACAAGTATTGATGTTTCTGTCTGTATAGCATCACGCGCATTCCTATGAAAGAAACTACTTCGATGTAGTGATACCAAACTTCTTTTACACTAATGGTGATGGAGTGTACGACACTTGGGCTCGGTGACGTTGAGAAGTATCCGTTCATTCGTTCACAATCTTCGACCGATTTGGTCGTCGCCTCAAAGTGTTGAGAGCTGGAGAGGCTTTGGGACCAGGTAAGTATGAAGGCTAGAGATATGCCTACTGGAGACTACTGGTACATTCGTAGAGACTCACCGATGAGTTTGATACCCCGTGTGATTCAATGGTAACTTCACCCTCTATCGTTAATGATAAAATTGAATGAATCATAACAGAAAACAAAAAGCTGCCCAAAAAGGCAGCTTTTTGTTTTATCTTATCATTATTCCTTATCTCTATCTTTTACCCATAAAAGGCTGCCTAATCCCTAGGCAGCCTGAATTTAATACAAGAAAACTCAAAAATAAAAATTATGACTTTTGTTTTACGCTTTAACTTTTTACACATATTATATTTTAGTTTATATAGGCTAGTGAAAAAGTCACTCTTTCTTTTCATTTCTTTTTCTTGACGGCACAAAGAGTACATCAAAAATATGAACTACCAAACTTTTTCTTAAAAATATTTATATTTAAAAGGATTATTAAAAATAATGATTTTTAACTGCTAAAACGCATCAAAATCTTAATTATATTGATTTTTATACAATAAAAATACCTTTTTCAATTGCAAAGTATCTAAATATAATGTTAAAATATTGCTGAAAATTAAATAGTGTTAAAAATTTGACTTTCATAGTTTTTTCCCCTTTTTATTTGTTAGCACTTTTCTATACAAATCTAATAAAAAGATTTTAAACACTTTTATTATTCAAAAATACTCTTTTGTATCTTTGCACCCTAGAATTTAAATCACTATGAGTATATCAACAAAACAAAACCATTGGCGAAAATCGTTGCCGATGACTTCGGCACAGCGGCTATATTTAAAAACACGGTATCGACTTTTTGCTGCAAAGGCGGTCGTCTATGACGAGGCTTTGGACACGTAGATCAAACAAAGCTCTCATCAACGAATTCAGAAGCGCTCCTAAAGGCAATAGTAACGAAGTAGATGTACGCGATTAGCTCTCGACCTTTTGGCTAACTATACTCGTACGCATTCACCACCAGTATGTGCGCGACAAATCTCCTATGCTCTTGCAATTCTTAGATAAATTATGTCGTGTACACGGCGATCGTCACCCCGAGCTTTTGAGATCAATCGTATTTTCAATGAGGTGCACAAGACCTCGCATCCCACTTTGTAAAAGAAGAAAATGTACTTTTTCCCTTTTTATTGAAAATCTTGTGAAAACAACAATCAGGTGAGCCTCTTGGCGAAATGCCTTTTTGGTACAGTAGAAAAATCCAGTAGCTATGATGATGCACGAGCATAGTGTAGAAGGTGAGCGTTTTGAAGAGATTGTAAAACTTACTAACAACTATACACCTCCCGCCGATGCTGTAACACTACAAGTAACTTTACCAAATGCTTCAAGAGTTTGAAGCCGATTTAAACCGCCATATCCACCTCGAAAACAACATCCTTTTCCCTAAAGCCATCGCTTTAGAAAAACAACTAAGAGGCTAGCTAAAAAGCTGTTCAGCACCCACTGAACAGCTTTTTCTTATCTCTACCTCTTACCTCTTATCTAAAATGAATGTTCACTCCCAATGACTGATAGCCGTCCCCAAGTATTGAAGTGCTAAATTCTAAATGATGATTTTTAGGTTGAGAGCATTTACTTCTTCTGTTTTTACTTTAGTAATACGTCTGTTAGCAATCGTTTTACCAGTGATATACCCCACAAATAGGGCGATAGGGTAATCGGAAGCCCAATGTACTTTACTTTGCATCATCTCGTAGCACATCAAACCTAAAGCAGTGTAACCTACGGGCTTTATCCATCTGTAGTCGAGATAGTTTTCCGCAATCACTGTGAGTGCGGACATTGCTGTAGTGATGGTGTCCTGAAAGGCATTGCATCGTAGTGAGGCGTATCCTCTTGATAGGCTTTAAAGCTGGGAGCAAACGTCCAATGGCTGTGCCAACGCCCCATCATTAGCTGTAATAAACGGACTCTCGCGCCCCTGTGAGTCGTTTGATAGGGTGCACAAAAGCCCCTGATACGATAATACTTTTCTAATATCTGCATAGCAGTACTTTTTGGCGCGATAATCACCTGTGATGAGTCCATAGGTAGCCATCCCTCCACTGATGATGATATAAGTAGTACCATTTCCCATGCAAGTATAAAGCAGAATTTACATCAGCAGGAACGATTTTTAAAAAGCCTAACTTCTTATAAAGCTATGCGCTTCATTTAGTCCTAAATTCTCACCCAAACTACTACTTTCTCTAATGAGCCAAGGGTCAGCAGGAATAAGTGCCGCAGTAGCACCAATAGCCGCCAATCCGTAAGGGTGATTTGAGCTTAGACACCATCTCCACCGCCGATTTTCCTATGTTATGCGGTATCTTGTTGAAGATATCCACAAGACGCGGCTTTTTGGTATATATAGGTTAGCTGATCATTGATTTTATAACTTCCTTTTTCAGGAACTACAACACTATCCAATGTAGCTTGAGGAATAGAGTCGTTTTCCTGCGCTATAGCAGGGGAGAGGGAAAGAGAAACAGTGAAAGTAAAAAGTATTTCATTTATTTATAAAAGTTTCTTTAATTCTTCAATAGGAGGGAGGGTTTTACGCAATTTTTCAGGGCATTTCGTCTGCTGTTTAAAAAGTAGCAACCCCATTGGCTTGTCGTAATTACGAACAATATATTGCACATAAGGCTGGTCGACTTCACGACAAAGGATAATACCAATGCTGGGATTTTCGTTAGGTTTTGCGAACAAAATCATCTAATACAGTTAAATAGCCATTCATTTGTCCTAAATAAGCTGTTTTAAAATCACCTGTTTTTCAGTTCAATAGCTACCAAACAAGCAAGTTCACGATGGTAAAATAATAAGTCAATAATATGTATGTCCTAAAGCTTCTACTCTAAACTGATTGCCTAAGAAAGCAAAAATCATAGCCAAAAGCCATTATAAACTTTTTACATTTTGTACAATCTGTTGTTCTACAACGCGCTCATCTATATCTTCAATATCTCTCACGCCCAACTCTCAACATTGATAAAATCCAACAAATAGAATCTTTAAAACATACTCACAGCTTTGAGTGCTTGCTGAGCTGAAGGAAGTGTTTGCACAAAATTATTAGGAAGAGCACCTGAGTGGTGAAATTCATCGGATTTAATAGCTTTTGTAAGGCTCTTACAGAAAGTTTTTCTTTAATAGTTAATTCTACATAAAAATACGCTCATCAGGCTCTTTAACCATTGCTAAAAGGTATTTTGTGATGAGTAAAACTGAGGTTTAGAAAAGCCTCAACAAACCATTCTTTGTAATTTGGTACTTGAGAGTACCGAATTGAAGATAACAAAATGTCTAATTCATTAATATTAATAGAGTATTAATATTTGCTAATTCGTCACTCACGAGTGACGAATTGTAATCAGTTGATTTACAAAATAAAGTGTTTTGCCATTCTTCATAAAAAGATTCGCATCATTTTTAAATTGGTTTCTGAAAAACCGCGTAGCCCAGGTAGTTCGACGCTGTAGTTGTTCTAAGATATAGGCTAAAGCTCCTGTACCCCAAAAATGAGTACGGGCATTTTCGGAGATGTATCTACCTATAGCAAAATATAAAGAGACTGTACCGGTTTACTTCTTTTGTTGCTATGTCGTGGCTTTGCAAAAATAGCTGTCTTGATACACTCGATGGCTGCGTGGATGGTTTCTTCTTTCATTTATTAGGTTATCGAATCAAAGTCAGTTCCAAAAACTACCGTGTTTTCGTTATAGAAGGCTTTGATTTCGAGCGTTTTCTTTGAGTAAACTGATGGATGAAAAGCATCTGAGCTTTTGGTCTTTGAGCCGTTGAAATAGTGTCACTTACTATAAACCATTGGCTTTTTCAATCTTAAGAGTCGTTCGCCAAAGGGCTCTATGTTCGCTGATGAGTGCTTTTGAGGCAATGCTTTGCGGTGTGATACAAAGGCAGTAATCTCATCGTGTTCATCACGTACGGATTTGAAAAATTGGTGATTACCCAATAATAACGTCCGCTTTTAGAAAGATTCTTGATGATAGTGGGAGTTTGTTACGCCCTTTAAGGTTGTCCCGACAGTATTTTTGAAAACCACTTTGGGCATATCGGGTAGCGGATAAGCGTCTGTGAGTGGTCATCATACAACCTCAGCCTCGGTATAGCCTGATACTTCCTGAAAATGCCTCATTAGTTTCCATTATGCCCGTGCTTGTCAGTGCGACTCATTAGGGTAGTGGTTTTATCCCGCAACTACTCTTCGTCTATAGGCACTAGGACGGTTAATTGTTGGATTTTCAGTCATTTCTTTACCTCTTATCTCTTACTTCTTATCTAATTTAGGCAGCCAATTGCGCATATCCACTTTAGCTTAAATAGTAGCGCGCAATTCGATCAGCACGCGCACCTTGTCTCGACAGTGTCGCGGTGGCGCAAAAGTAACGGTGTTGTCTTCTCAAAGTTTGGTGATCAACAGTCACATGCAGAAAGGTGTACCCACAGCATCTTGGCGACGATAACGGCATGACCTACAGCATCTTTTTCGTCGTAAGCTACATTGAAATCGTATTTTCAGCTCGTTTACTATTTGCTCGGCAACCTCTGGAAGTCCGTCTTTTGAGCAATGGCAATACGGCTACTTTGTGAGGCGCCAACACAAAAAGGCAAACGCACATACGGTGCGGGTATCTCCTTCTAGCTGCTTCTTCTGCAATGAGTTAGAGAATACCGTAAGGAACATACGGTCGAGCCCGATAGAAGTTTCGAGTACACAAGGTATAGCTACTTTCTCTTCAGGGTCCAAAAGTATTGCATTTTACCTGAATATTTCTCGTGGTTACCAAGGTCGAAATTGGTACGAGAGTGGATACCTTCTAATTCTTTTGAAACCCGAAATGGGAAACGGAACTCAATGCATCGCAAGCTGCATCGGCGTAGTGAGCCAACTTTTTCGTGTGATGGTAACGATAGTTTTCTTCACCCATTCCTAGCTGATAAGTGCCATTTGAGACGGGTTTCTTTCCAATACTCATACCATTGTTGTTGGGTACCTGGTTTGATGAAGAACTGCATTCTCCATTTGTCTCGAACTCGCGCATACGGAAGATAAAGATTGCGCCACTATCTCGTTGGTGGAAGGCTTTTACCTGTTTGGGCAATCCCAAAAAGGAATTTTCATACGCCCAGATTTTGTACGTTGAGTGAAGTTTACAAAAATACCCCTGAGCGGTTTTCGGGAGCGCAAGGTATAAATCCCATAGAGGCATCGGCAGAGAGCGCCTATTTTGGTGCCGAAACATTAGGTTGAACTGTTTTACATCTGTCCAGTTGCGTGAACCTGTTTCGGGGTCGGCTACTTTTCGAGTTCTTCAATAGGCGGGCTTTTTACATCGCGTAGGTCTTCTTTCTCGAGCGATTTGCCCAAAGCGGTGTAATATTTCTTCACCGCGTTGTTTGTACTCCTACACACGAGGGTTGGTAGTTACAAACTGCTCGCGGTCGAGCCTCACCAAAACGTTTTTGCGCTTTTAGCAGTTTCTTTTTCAATCTTATCATCGAGTTTAGCCACGTAATCTTCTTACGAGCACATCGGCGCGGTAGCGTTTTTAGAATCTTTGTTATCAATCAGTGGGTCGTTGAAAAGCATCAACGTGCCCCTGAAGCCTTCCACGTAGTAGGGTGCATAAAGATAGCAGCATCGATACCCACAATATCTCGTTCATTTGCTACCATTGCGCGCCACCGTATTCGCGGATATTCTTTTGAGTTCAACGCCATTCTGACCGTAATCGTACACGGCACCAAAGTCCGTCATAGATTTCACTGATGGAAAAATAAAGCCATATTCTTTGTGCGGAGCAATTACTTTTTGAATTGATCGTCTGTATTTTGCCATATATTCAATTGATTTTCAGTTATAAAAATAGATTGAGTTTCGTTTGAGATTGAAAATAATTGGACAAAAGGTACTATTATGGAAAAAGGATATCTTTTGCCGAAAAAGTTGTTGTAATTGTGTTTTTAGCCAACGAATCACGAACCTCTAACCCCTAACCTCTAAAATGAAACTATGATACTATCAGATTTATTATTTGTTTTTACCCCTCATTATGCAGGGCTTGTGGCAAACGCTGAAAGAGGAAGAACGCTTTTTGTGCCGAGATTGCAGCAGAGATTTAGAGGAAACCTCATCTTTCATTTGCAGAGCAGATAATCAGGTAATGCAACTGCTTTCCTCGCTACAAAAATGATATTACAGCCGCAATGACATTATTTTTACTTTCAAAAAGGGCAGTGGCACAACATTTTGATACATCACCTGCGCGTACAGAGGTGAAGAACAAATAGGCGAGTGGTCGGCAATTGGCTCGGGTATAGGCTCTCCTCAATCGCCTCTCTATCAGTTAGTAGAAGTGGCTAATCCCCGTGCCTTTGCACGTGATAAACTAAAAGAAAAGAGGTTACAACCAAGTAGCTTTCATTAGCTAAAACAGTTGCTAAGGTATTAGGGTGAGCTATGTAGATGATGTTGCTAAAGGTTACTGCTATTACTACTCAAACCAGAAAAATATCGTGGCGGCGTTTTGGAAGAAAGCGAACATATATTTGTGTTACAGCATCCTGAAAAGCTGAAAAACAAACATATACTGCTCATCGATGACCCCTTATCACCACAGGGCCAGCACTCTCCCCATTGTTGCGAACAGTTATCCACCATCGAAGGAGTGAAAATCGCTGAGCAGGAATAGGTTTTCACCATACGCCTAACATTGAAAATTAATAACTAAATAAATATATTGTATGAAGAACACTTTTAAAAATGATGCTTGTAGCATTCGCTATGTTCGCGTTCATGCTAACGCAGGGCTATGACCTCAATCTCAATAAAGTAGCAATCTCTTATCGTAGACCAAGATGGTAACGGTGGTGTGAAAGGATCTTGCGATAAAAGACGGCGAGAAAAGAATGTAAAAAGACGGTAAGAAAAATCTTGCTGCAAAAAGACGGTAACGAAGTCGACTAAAGAGTGTAGCAAAGATGGTAAAAAGAAAATCTTGCTGCAAAAGACGGCGAGCACAAAAGTCGAAAAATGCAGAAGCTAAATAGTTTCTCATTATATAAATTTTAAAATACTGGAAAAACCTATAGCAGTTGTGCTGAGGTTTTTGTTATTGATCTCCAATGAAAAACATTTATATACAGCATTTTAATCTCCGACTGGGGCGCTTTCAACAGCCGCTTGTGCCACTGATATTTTACCTAAAACCTAAAGGCGGACTTTCGTTTGGATTATCCGCAAAGCAGCTTATAGCTCTGTAACCGATTTTGCCTAACTGTCCGTTTACTTTTTGAGGCAGACACCTTTCGTCTATAGAACACAAAAAGCCAATTTTTGTAATGTGAATATCAATTATCCAGCGATGAAAGCAACTATCTACCTCACTTATAAAATGTAGATGGATAGCGCAAGCTCCTCACCGATGCACAGAACTTCACGCAGCAAGCACACCGTAAAAGCCGATAATACTTGCAGCCACCACTTTTTGTGAACGATACGACCAAAGTATAGTGGTATGTTCTATCAAGTGTATGGCAATGCGGCTTCACAATCACAGCTTTTACGCTACCGATAGTTTGAAACACTTATCTCGGGGTCTATTTATTTTAATGTAGAACCTAATTACGACTCGGTACAACCAGCGAGTGATTATTTGCAGAGAGATATGCGCCGCATAATGGAAACCCTTCGTTGGAAATAAAAAATAGGGGAGAACTGTTTGCAATTTAGAAATATTGCTTTACTTTTTGCCCCCACAAAAACACGTAAATGAATTATGAGTTTACAAACTAAAAGTAATGGAAGCGCTCAAAAGAAGCGATGAAAGCCAAAGATACGGTAGCTTTTTAGAATCGCTAAGAGCCATCAAATCGGCTATATTGTTAGCCAGAAACCGAAGCAGGAGCCTCTGAAGAATTATCGGAAGCCGACGAGCTCAAACTCTTGCAAAAATTAGTAAAACAGCGCAAAGATAGCGCTGCGCTTTACACCCAGCAAGGTCGCAATGACTTTAGCTGAACCTGAATTGGCACAAAATGGCAGTGATAGAAAAATTCTTGCCAGCCCAGCTCAGTGAAGCCGAAGTAGAAGAAGCGTTGAAAGGCATTATCGCCCGCTAGGCGCTCACAAGTCCCAAGGATATGGGCAAGGTAATGGGCGCAGCTACTGCTAGCAATTAGCAGGCAAAGCCGACGGCAAATTGATTTCGGATATTGTGAAGAAAATTATTGTCAGTAGTATATATTTTAATAAGAAGGAGCCCGCATAGTTCAATGGATAGAATGTCAGATTCCGGTTCTGAAGATAGAGGTTCGAGTCCCCTGTGGTCACAAATTATTTTGACAAACGGCATTACCATTAAATAGAAATTGAGGTACTGCCTCAATAATATAAAGATAGCTGTTCCAAAAGGAGCAGCTGTTTGGCTCGTGAGGAAAGCAAGATGAGAAAAAGGTAGCAAAACTGAGAATGAGCATTGCTATAATTGCCTCTCCATAGCCTTTGCTAAGAAGGGTTTGGTAATAAATAGTTTCTTCGGGGGATATTGGCGTACCATATCAGCATATATTGTGAGAACCACAACATGCCCAGAAAATAGAGAATCCAAATAGGTATTTTGCCTCAAATCGTGATATTGCCTGGCTTACAACAAGGTAATGAGCGCAATGCCTGAGAGCAGAAACTGCTGAGCAATTGCCACGCAAAAGAGGGTACTATGCCATTCAGGGTAAGACTCAAAACCAATCCCACGCCATTGGAGTTTCGGTAAGAAAGAAAATGACTAAGAATAGTACGTGAGGCGTTAAACTCTTAAACTAAAGTATGGCGATACCCGCCCATACTGCCATATAACCTACAGCACGCAACAGAAAATAAGGTCTGCGATGCACATATACAGCACCCTCAACGAAAACTAATAACACCAACCACAAAGGTGCGGGATACGCTTCATTATAGGGTACAAACTCATAGCCCACTCAGCGTGCGTAACTTTTTGTTGATGGCATAAAATACCAATACCCCTACTAATAGTAGCTACAAACAACAAAAATTGAATATGTTAAAAACAATATGCTCATACTTCTATCTCTTACCTCTTATCTGTTCTACTGTATATTGTTACTTGCCAGCGTTCTTTTTCTCACTGAGTTGAGTAGCAAAAGCGGGCATAGCATCGCGTCCGAGTAAATTACGTGATAGATACCCTCCGTAAAATCTCTATTTTTATAATTAGGCACCCCAAAAACTTTCTCCCTTTGCACTAAAATTCCTTTTGCTCGTCGCCTTTCTCACCGTGACAGAGCGCACAATCAGATGCCGTAAAGTTCTTTGCCATTGGTGAGGTTTTGAGTTTGCTGTAGGGTATCAGCTGTTAAAGGGTTGTGCAATTGAGCTTTTGGCTTGCTCATAACCTTCAATAGTATTAGGTAGCTATAGGGCAACCTCACCTCTTTTTCACAGTGTGTTCAGGAGGAGAGCGGAGCAACTTCATAAGTTTTATAAGCAGGACTCTCATACATATCGGGCATAAGCCTCAATGTTGCGCTCTTGCTTGTTCCTACAACCAATAGCCAATGATATTAGCAATACATACTTTATGTAATTATTAAAATGTTTCATTTTCTTACCTCTTACTTTTATCTCTTACCTGAATTACGAATTTATCATCACTACTTTTCTTTATAGGATTTTCAGCTTTTTGAATGGATATAACCCTACTTCTGATAAAGAAACCAATCACCAATAGATGCGCTGCAAAAATACAGAACCAACTCGAATATTACCGGTACAAAAGCGGGAGGTTTTGCCAGAAAGTGGCATTAGGCTTTCCGCCAATATCCATTGGGCCAGTCTTTTATCATTGTGAAATAGGTGAGCCAACACCCGAAAAACAAGCCTATAAGTCCGTATAGAAAAGTAGCTTTGCTCTGCTGAGTGCGCTTGAGCCCCAAGGCTTCGGCTCAAAACCGTGTACATAGAAAAGGCGTATATTTCTTGAATTTTCCTTTACTATCTGATTTTTAATTCTTTTTATTTTATCTAAAGAGAGAACCAGGAGTGTCTAAAATTATCACCACTTCCTGACACCTGTCCCCTGACACCTGAGACCCTAAGACCTGACACCTGACGACCTGCCCCTTTCACCTCGCAGCTTGTGCAATCATGGGGAAGCTCCTTGCATATAATAAAAACAACAAAAAGAAGAACCCCAGTGCCAACAAATATCCCTATATCCACCCACGTAGGACTCGAACATCGTCCACGACGACGGCAGATAACCGCGGTGCAGTGAGGTAACGATAATTACAAAACGCTCGAACCACATCGACATACTACCAAAGCAACGCATACTGAAAAGGCAATGCTGCGGCGTGAAACTTTTTGAACCATAGGAGTTGGGAGAACCACATTGCAAATAATCATCGTCCAGAATGCCCGCACGCATAGCGCCTGTAGCGCGATTGTGGAATACGTATTGTTCAAATTCCGAGTGAGAGCGCATTGCCGTAAAAAACTCGGTGAGGTAAGCAAACTGCTACAATACTACTCAGCCACTAACATCACAGTGTTCATCAACTCGATGTGTTTGAGAGTGATATGGCTCTAACTTACATACTTTGCGCAAGATAATCAGTAGCAAACTCACCATTGCAAAACCCGAAAAGATAGCTCCTGCTACAAAGTAGGGCGGGAAGATAGTAGTGTCCCAACCAGAGACTACCGAAGTAGCAAAAATCGAAAAGAGACAATAGTATGCACCGAAATTACTAACGGAGTGGCAATACCAGCTAATAAAAGCATTGTTTCTTCCATACGTTGCCAATCTTTATGCGCCCGCTCAACCGAAACTCAGCAAGCTGTAAATCTTCTTCTGAAAAGGCTTGAGAGCACGGTCGCGCAACATCGCAAAAATCGGGGAGTAAGCTCACCCACCAAAAACACTAAGGATACCGAAAAGTAGGTAGCAATAGCAAAACACATCCCATAGCAAAGGCGAGTTGAAATTGTCCCACAAACGAGCCGTATTGGTTGGGAATAGGCAAGTTGAAATGCAACAACCACGGTCTGCCTAAATGCAGTGGTGGGAAGATACTCGCTTGCACACAGCGAAAATAGTCATCCGCCTCAGCCGAGCGATTGATAGCCACCCGCCACTGTTGGCGAAAAGAGCAACAATACTGCCGAGATGAGCGTTCCTGCGTCCGATACCTATCCACCACACAAAGTTGGTGATGTCCCACGCCCAACCTACGCTTTTTGTTAAGCCCCCACGCGCCTATGCCGTCACGCAAGGTTACCCATAGTGCCCACACCCCTCAGAGGGTCGCAAGAAAGGTAATGCCAAAGGCAATCCACTACGGCACGAGAAGCACGACCTCGATGGGGCGTGCTATATCTTCACTGATAGTATGATAGGATTTATCGTTGAGTATCTGCATAAATAAGATTTTTAGCAGCGTCCTTGCCGTCAGGGGTTACAAACACACAAGTGAATTGCCATTTCACCAATCGCACTTCAGGGGTCGAGAAAGCTCCTACAGGTAGCTTGAGCAACACTTTATTCCATCCCTTGTTGAGCGTAACTTGTAAAGGAGGACGCACTTGGAAAATTTTTCGTTAGTAAGAGGTATTTCGTTAGAGAGTTCTCTGTGAGTTGATTCCCATATAGGAGGAGAGAGTTCTGTATCGTTTAACCAAAATTTACTCTTATAATCCCATTTACCTTGCGGCTGAGGTAGATCTTTCCGACCGACTGTAATCTTGAAAACTTATCCATAAACCAACTGGTTGTTCTTCAGGTGAATATACATAAGTATACGCATAAGCAGTGTGGTTAGGTTGAGGTTTTTATAAAAAGCAGGTACAAGATCGCCCCAAGCATGTCGCAACAAATACCAGCCCCTATAGCTTTATGGGTGTGATAAGTTTTTCCCTCATAAGAGTAGCTTTTTTAAAAGCTTTCAGGCGGAAAGGATTGAGCAAGATTGCCATTGTTAGAAATGCATCGGTAATGCGCCAGACTACGTTGGTTTGGGGTACAGTAGGCAAAGGGTTCATCACGCAAAAATAATGGGCTTTATGCCAGCACATACGCCTCTCAAAATCAGCAAACTGCCGAATATAGGGTCGTTGGTATCTGTGGGGAGCATAGTGCCTTTGCCATCGAAATATTCACTGCCTCCTCCTTTTCCAAGAGCGCTCGGCTAAGGCGAGCATTGCAGGATAGAAATTGTTTTGCATGAGAATATCTCTCTCCCTTGATATAGCGGTCGTTCCCACTAACCTCATAATAGCTCCGCGTGGTCGTCGTCACCTTGGGCTACATTTAAAATTCTGCCTGTTGTAGAGGGCAACCAAATCGGCAAAGCATCAAAATGATTGATATAGTGAAAGTTTGCTATCAATAGCAGGAATGCCTTTTGTGCTTTTACCCTCGATAGCTCCACAGTTGGGTCATATCTATTTCACCTGCTTTATATTGCCACCCAGGATTCCACGAAATCACCTTTTTGCCTTTTATTACGCAAGTAAGACACCATTTCGGCACAAACTGCGGATTGCTAAAAACTACTCATCAGTGCCTATGTGAATATAAGGAACATCAAAGATTTTTCGACTCTACCTCATCCAATAGTTCTTTGAGAATTGCCATTCTTTTTCCGATTGCATAGCTACCCCAAAAAGCCTTTTCAAAAAGCACGACTGTGTCCAGGCATATCAATTTCAGGGATGAGCAATACGTTGTGTTTTTGCAGAAAGTGACTAACTCTTTGGCTTGTAGGTATAATATTGCAGGCATACGCTCATAGCTGGAAGGGAGCATTGAGTTCAGGATAGCGCAAACTCTGCAAACGCCACCCTTGGTTTTCGGTGAGATGCCAATGAAATACATTGATTTTTGTACTGCGAAAGTAGTGCTATTTCTCTTTCAACTCCTCCAAACTCATAAAAGGTACGTCCTACATCTTGGCATAAAACCGCGCACTCTAAAAAGCAGGATAATCGATGATTTTGCATCCTTCGTAATAGGCTTTATTGCCTTTTGGTAACCAAAAAGTTGCTTTTAATGTTTGTTTCTGCCCAATACACACCTTTCCCACTGATAGCCCTGATGAGGAATGCAATTTTAGTAACTTCTAATAAATACCCGCTCTTCTTTATTGACGGGAATTTTGCAGGTAAATCGGCTACCATTTCTACAATAATAATCGGACGCGTTTTCTGCCGAGGCTACCTTTGTAGCGTTGTCCATTAGCGATGACTTGTTGCGGTGCAGGCAATAAGTGGTCTATCCCTGCGTAGAGCACACAAGGAGAAACACACCAAAAGGTATATGAAAAATATATAAAACTTCATAACTTCTAATTCTAACTTTCACCTGATACACCACATTAGGGTCGGTGTTGAGCTCTGCTAAAAGCTGATACATACGATCGCTGGCACTTAGCTGGGCTATTTTTGCTTCCTTCTTCGTTAGCATCGCCAAATACCATAGCCCCTGCATGTACAAGCAGCGGCACAAGCCACTACATTGTTGAACTCTCCTGGGCAACGGCACGACCTTCTTTTGGCTTTCAGTATTACCGCTTGCGTTCTGGATACAGAGGGAACACTTTCCATTACCCTCGCGAACGTACCGTTACATCGGGGTTGAGCACCATACGCCCCATATTTCTGTTGTTCATATTGTAGTTGAACTGCTTGTTTTCACCATACTGAAACCAGTTGAACTGGCGTACTTTTGTAAGGGCAGTTGTTGGCACAGTGGCGCGTGCCTACACAGCGGTTGTAAGCCATTTGGTTTTTGTCCTTGCTGTCCGTGAGTGGTAGCGATTACGGGACAAACAGTCTCACAAGGGGCATTATTACAATGCTGACACATCACGGGCTGAAAAGCCTACGCACCTTTTGTTCGTTTTTCTCTTGATTCATAACGGTCGATGCGCAACCAGTGCATATCGCGCAAAGCGACGCACCTCTTCTTTGCCTACTACGGGCACATTGTTCTCGGCGTGACAAGCGATTACACAAGCCGCACAACCCGTGCAAGCATTTAAGTCGATAGAGAGTTTAAAGTGATGTGGGGTAGTAAGTTCTTTCTTTTGTTTTTAGGGTGTTTAAGGGTTCCACACTTCAGCGGATTCGCTTAAAAAGTCTCTAAAGAAATCTCTTTGAGGATGTTTTTTTCCGTCCTACCAATTCATTTTTGAAGTTGCAAAAGCAGGCAAATTGGTGAGTGCCGTCTGCTTTTTCTATCTGTACGCCTTGGGTTTTACAATGGTCTTTATAAAGCACAAAGGCATTGACGCCCACTTGCATTTCGGCTTGTATGCCTGCCCTTGCGTCCATAACCTAAAGGCAAGCCCCACACTGCCTTGTGCTTGCGCAGGGGTGATAAGTACAGGAGCAACAATAGTTTTACCATTAGCGCTGATTTTCGCTTGATGTCCATCCAAAAGCACCATCGGTAGTATGCCAATTCTCAATGCCTAAAGGTTTGGGCATCGGTGGGATGCATCGTGAGGAAGTTGTCCCACGTAGTGCGGTGGATAGGGTCGGGGAGTTCTTGTAGCCAGGATTGTTAGCCTGTTGCCCGTCTCCCAAAGAGGTGCTGAGTGTAGAGAGAAAGTTCAAAAGGTGTTTCTACTAATTTCTCGGAAGTACTGTGCTTATTAGCTTTTAAAAGTTTCCTCACGTGTGAGGGTCATAGGTGGTTTCCCAGTGAAGGAATTTTTCTTCTTTCGGCAACTCAAAAGATTTTTATATCTTCTTTTTACAAATGTGCCGTCGTAAGGCTTGTTCCCAAGGAAATCCTTTTTAAAAATATGGTTTTCCCAATGAGCTTTGATAAAATGGTAATAGCTCTCTGTGTGTCCCTGCCCATTGCAAAAACAGTCTTGCCATTGTTTGGTGTTGAAAAGCGGACGTATACAAGGCTGCATCGGTCCGTAGTGCCCGTATTTAAATTCTACATCGCCCCACGACTCTAAATAATGTGGTTGAGGCGCCCAAAGGGTCGTTTGCTGGGCAGTTTCATCAGTGCGCATCGCAAAAGGATACCGAAAAAGGTACTTTTCTTCAAGCTCTGCAGGCAAACACCTCGGCGTTAGGCAAACTGTATAAGGGTTGAGATTGTTGATAAAGAGAACGCCCACTCTTGCCTTCGTTCATATCGGTGAGTAGCTGTTGTAGAGCTTTAACATTACACTTTACGGGTAAGCATGGGAGTTTGAGGCGAGAAAGCTTCACTTTGAGATGTTCATTGATAGCAAAAAGCGATTAATTGAGGCTTCAGCACTATCAATACCTGTTACTACTAAGGCTTTCCTGCACCGCTTTTTGAGTTCGGAAGCTATTTTCTTTATTTTTGTCTTCAATAGTAACTTTATTCTCCTCTTTTTCTATAATAGAGGTTGGAAAAATGAAATTGCTCATTCTCCTCAAAACCTTTTAGGTATTGGAAACAGTAGTCATAATGCTTTTTCACTTCTGGTCAGGAGTGAGGGCAATGCGCTATCGGCATTAGCGCCTGTAAGGCTGAGGTTGGCTTTCCAACTGAATATGGCGCGACATTCCGTTTACTTTGCTGGGATATGCCCTTGCGCATAGCCTGCTTCATAGCTCCTCGCCATTCCAATCGCCCAAGAAATCGGCATCAAATGAAACGATGAGCTTTGCCTGCTGAAATCGTAATCGGGCATCGCGCGCAGTCCACAACGTTTTTCAAAAGCTCTGAGAGTAGCCTCTTCTGAAACGGTATCGTATTCTATAAGTTTAAAAGTAGGGTATTTTTCTTTTAGGAGTTCTATTAAGGCATAACTCGACGGACTTTGCGAGTGTTTGACTGAGCATCACAATTTGCTTGCACTTCAGCTTTTTGCTTTCTAAAGCTGTAATGGCTTTCAGTATCCAGCTGTTGCCACACCCTCCTGAGAGAGGGTAGGGGATGGGTTTTCTATGCTCGTCATACAAACTCAATACCGATGCCAATATCCTTGCATTCACTGCCCCTCCTGCTTTGGCTTCGGTTGCGCAACACAGCAATGGGTCGCCCTTCGCGAGTTTTTCACCAGTACGCTGGCAAAGTCAAAACCATCGGCTATGCAAGTAGCGTAGTAATTGGCTTCACCTGCTACAATACTTTCGGGCTGTATTACATACGGAATCGTTTTGTGTACCGCCCCTTCGCAACCTGTCAAGGCAGCCACTGCTGTAGAAAAACCTAAGAATTTTAGGAAACTCCGCCGTGATGTTGATATATTATGTATATTCTCATTCGTCATTCGTAACTCGTCATTCGTAATTATTAGTAGTGGCATTTTGCACATTCTAAGCCTCCCATTTTCGGCAACGGTTGGTTTGGCTACATTTAGCTTTTTAGCCAAAGCCTTGTGCACTTCTTCATAGTGCTGATAATAAAGGGTTGTTAGCATTCACAGGCATTTGGCGGTGGCACTCTATACACCACCCATTGTAAGAGGCGCGTGCTGGTGTACCACCTCCATTTGTTGTACTTCGCCGTGACATTTCTGACATTCCAATCCACCTACTGCTGCGTGCTGACTGTGATTGAAATAAGTAAAGTCGGGGAGTTTGTGAATGCGTATCCACTGCACAGGTTTAGCAGTACCGGCATAGCGAAATTTCTGCTCGTCCCAGCCTACTGCTTCGTATAATTTCTTGATTTCTTTGGTGTAAAAATCTTTGGTGTAACCATTGGCAGTGTCCCTCCTCACCCCTCATATTCCGAGATAGTAGGGTGGCAGCCCATACACACATTGAGAGAAGGCACTCCTGCTACTGCCGAAGTCCGCGCCCCTGAGTGGCAATATTTACAATCGATTTGGTTATCACCTGCGTGAATTTTGTGAGAGAAGTGAATGGGTTGTATAGGTTCATAGCCCTCGTCTATTCCTATCTGCATCAGAAAGGCGTAAAGAGCGTGAGGTACGCCTAAAAAGGCAATGATAAGGGTTGATATAATGATAAATTTTTCAATTAACAATTTATAATTAACAATTAACAAATGTTGTTGTGTTACAAACTTTCATCATTCGTCATTCGTAACTCGTCATTAATTTCTTTACTTGTTCTTTGGCACTTTCTAAATCGATGTTCTCAATCACCGCATCCGAGAGGGCAATGCGTTGGGCATCACCCACTGCTGTGCCATACGCGCGCGCACTTGGGCTTCGGTGCAATGGTCGCGATGCCATCACACGGGCAATGCGCACTTCCTCAGGGGCTGTAACCGTGATGATATAATCACAATCCTTGTAGCTTCCACTCTCAAAAAGAATAGCAGCTTCTTTCAGGCACATAAGGTGAAGTTTTGCTTTTTGTCCACTGTTTAAAATATTTTTGCAAGGGCAGGATGTACAATGCCGTTGAGTATTGCTAATTTCTCAGAATGTTGAGATACAATCTGGGCGATATAAGCGCGGTTATATTCTCCATTTTTGGTAAGCCTCCTCACCAAAAAGCAGCGATAATGCGTTCTTTTACCTGCGCATCGGTAGCAATGAGCGCTTTAGCTTGTTCATCTGAATTGAATACTGCGATGCCTAAGGCAGCAAATGCTTTCGGCTATAGTGCTCTTGCCACTGCCAATACCTCCTGTAGAGTCCTACTACCATCATTCTTTGCGTACGAGAAAATCAACTGCTGTTTCGTTCATTAGGAGTCACCTTTATGCGTCGTTTATGAGTGCTGATTTGCAGTGGATATGCCCCGCATTAGCCTCCACACATATCAGCAGTTACTTCTATATCGTTAGGAGTAAGTGTTTTAAAGTAGGTTTAATTCCCCGTACAGAGCACGCTCACCTCATCAGGGAAAATTTTTACCTGACTGTTTTTCGGTACTCCCATCACTTTCACTGGTACGCGCAACCTCTTGCTCACTCACTTTTATCTACAAAGGCTTGCATCGCTATTTTTATGAGTGTTGAAATGTACCAAAAGGCGTGCTTTTGAGCGTGTAAGTCTCATTGAAATTATCCTTTATAGGACGTTTGCTATGATGGTGAAAAACAACGTGAGAGCGTGTCTATGACTTTTTGGCTACCCGAAGCCACTACCGAATCGGGGAGAGTTTTGATCTGTGAGTTGGTATTCTTTAGGGTATTCCACGTTTGAGATGTACCACTACGGGGATTTTTTTAGTGTGTTTAGGCACTAAATACAGTTGCAATGTGTCGGAAACTACCGAGCGTATTTTGAAGTTTGCGAGATAAGTATTGCTCAGCTTGTCTTTACTGTTTTTGGAGAGCGTATAGAAGTGTTCACTCACCTCTTGCAGGTCAGTAAAATCAACGGTGAGGGTAGGGGTTTTGTCGATTAGGATTTCAAAAGAGAAAAGCCATTGCCTTCAACTACAATTCTCAGCGAAATTAGGGGCAGAAGGCAGAAATACCTCGTTGGCAGGGGATTGATAACTGTCACAGGGATAGATACTTCCCTAAGTAAATTTTTAGAAAGTTTTACTAACGACCAGATAAAAACCGATAGGATGAGGCATATTATAAAAGTGAGGTTGCGGCGGTTCATAGCAACAATAAATTACGAGTAACCAAATAATGAGGGCAAAGATATGAAATGATTGGCAAATGAGCAAATTTGGTAATTTGGAATTTTGCAAATTATTTTTACTTTTGTGCTTTCATTTTTCACTTGTTTGCTATGAAAAACACTCCGAAATATCCTTATTGCCTTTGAGGCGTTACTTTCACGGCTTATGTTCTTATAGAAGGTAACAACCCTACTTTCTCACTCCCAGATTGGGATTTGGAATCTTTTTTACTGCTGATGATGAGTGATAATAGTGCTCTTTTACAATCAAGAAATGGAAGATAAAGATGTATATATAAGCAAAGAAAATGAAGATCTTGCAATTATCAACTTTTATAATTTTTGCAATACTTTATTGGCAGCTTGCTTTAATGAGGCAGCTGCTCCTGATAAGTTGCAAAGAAAATTAACAATGCTTTAGAGGCAGTGAAAAATAGCAAAAACACCCCTAGAGCTTTCTACAAAAATCTCTTCTGAAAAATCTCAAAAAGACAATCTTTCACAAGGAGTACCCAATATATTAGGTTTTTGAAAAGCGCGACGTGAGGAGGCATATAAATCACGTAAAAGCCAATGTAATTACTATAATGGAAGCGCGCGAGAGTATTATAGCTGACTTCAATAAACCTCTGCAGGGTAGCTTTGTTGAACAAAAATAGGCAACTTCGAAAGGCGTGCTAACCACCTTCTTACGATGCAATCACAGCTAAATGCATTCTTGCAAAACAGCATCATCGTTGCTGCTGACCATTTGATGGAAGACAATAGACAAGCTACTACTTTCACGACTATCAAGCAATGCTCAAAACTTTGAAAACCTTCTCAACCTCTTAGAAAGAAGCTGAAGCTGGTGAAACCGCAGATGCACAAGAAGCTAAAAACTCTACAACAGTTTTATAGAACAACATACAGTCCTAAAAACAAACCTCTGGGGCGTGAGCATTTCATCAATACCTGATATCTTTTTGGTATTAGAACTCGAAAAACAGATTTTTCCCTCTTTGAGTAAACTCATTTATCAACTCACTAATTCTCAGAAAATAGACTCTGGCTACTTTTTGGAATGTGCGACATCTGGCACAACCTCTCCTAAATCCTATATGCCCTATTTGATACTCGCAACGCTTCGTACTACGAATACAGATTTTGTAACGCACTCATTTTTAACTATTCACTTTAAACAATTCACTTTTGAAAAGCTGTTATGATAGGTTTGAGGGACTCATTGGGGTTCTTTGCCTTAGAATTGAAAAACGCTTGGGGTACACCATTGCAGGCATCGACCTCAACGCTCATATACAAAAAGCCTTAGATTTAGGCATTATCGATGAAAGCACCGATTACAACCACCTCACCGATGCCGACCTCGTACTCATTGCTGTACCCGTGAATCACATTCACAAAAGTCTGTTACAAGTGCTCGACAAAATGGGCGAACAAACCCTTGCTAATGGATGCTGGTTCTGGTGAAATCGCATATTTGTGAAGCGGTAGCCACTCATCCTCATCGCCAAAATTTTGTTGCGGCACATCCTATCGGCAGGTACAGAACACTCAGAGATCTGAGGCAGCACTCTCACGACCTTTTCGACGGCAAGGTAAACGGCGCTCTGCGAAGTAGAAAAAGCGATTGGCGATTGTTAGACCGTGCTTTGAGCATCGTAAAAGCCTGAATATGCGCGTGAAAATGATGCAACCTGCCGATCACGACCTCCATACCGCCTATGTGTCACACCTTTCGCACGTGAGCTCCCTTTATGCTGGGGAAGACTGTTTTAGAAATTGAAAAGGACGAAGCTCATATATTTGATTTGGCGAGTACCGGTTTGCCTCTACTGTGCGTTTGGCAAAAAGAGCGATGCCCAAATGTGGTGTCCTATATTTTTGAAAAACAAAGACAACGTACTCAAAGCCCTGAATGAGTACATCAAAAACTTAGAAGCCTTTTAAAATTCTCATGAAACTGAACAAGCCGAAGCGCTTACCCAAAGCATACACGAAGCCAATTACATTAGAAAAATATTGAAATAAACTGATATCCAATGAAAACACTGATTCCTAAAACAACTGTATGGTATATTTTTGTTGCTCTTATAGCACCTAAATTACTGTTGATTTTGTGTTATGCTTTCATGCTATGTAAAAGCTTATAGAGGTATGGGAAGAAAATAGTATTTTCTTATTGAAAAGCTTTTGTGATAAGCTATAGTGTAGGGCAATTTGTCCCCTTTGAAAAACTTCCCAAAGGTGGAACTAGTATAGCATTATTGTGTTTACTCATATTGCCAATTATAAACATTTATAATTTTTGGCGTATTTATGAGTGAGTTTAATATTCAAAATTATTTAGATTACTTGAGTTTGAATATAATTATAGGAATATTATTAGGAGTGATACTACACAGAATTGCTAAAAAGAAAAAGGCAATCCCTCCGATGAATCAAATTACCCCAAGAATAAGGGCAATTCTTTACATTGTTTTCTCTTTTTGGATAGGGGCTATTATATTAATGTTTATAATAGGAATTTTCAGTGTAGAGTTGTTGTATCCAGAATTATTTTCTATTATTACTCTTATAGCAGGCGTATATACCGTTTTTGGGAGCAATCTTTAGCACTATCCATTCCTTTTTACAGATTATACTAAAAAGTGAAAAATTTCAAAATAGGCTGGATTATTACAATTATTGCTTCGGTTACTTCTTTGAGTTCTAATTTATATAGTTGGACTCCCATTGATGAAAAACAACATTAGCTATTTATACTTTGCATCTCCTTTTTCCCAGCTCTAATAAGCGGTGTTTTTACTAGCCAAAAAGCTTCAAAAATTAGGAAAAACACCCTAAAAACTGACACCTGACACCTATCCCTGACACCTAAAAACAAAATATTCCCACACTATGGATTTCACTTGGTAATAATTGGTAATGAGCTTTGAAGGTCGTTTCTTTTTAAAGAAGAAAAATCGTTTGTAAAATGAAAATGCGCTCTTATCACTTCCACGTAAAACGCGGCTTGCCTTGTAAAAGAAAACGCACTCCTGCAATGCCGTCCAATACCATACGTAAGAAAATTGTAGTATAGAGCCCTTTAGCGGGTAGGGTTTTTCAGCGCAACATAAACAAACTATTGCGGAGTTGAGGTAGGGTTTTTAGGGTTGGCAGCGTGAGGTTGCCCCTCCTACACAATAGACAGTACTTTTCAGAGCACACACCACTTGTTTTGCCGAGGTGGTGCACTCGCCAGCACAAATCTATTTCCTCTTGGTGGGCAAAGAAATCTTCGTCAAAACCTCCTAACTGGTGGAATACCTCTGCACGTATAAAAAGCACGCCCCGATGCCCATAGGTACGGGGAAAGATTCGTTATACTGACCTTTGTCCTCTTCTATCGTCTCAAATACCCCTTCCTCTGCAATACGGAAACCATATCGGTCTATAAAACCACCTGCTGCACCGGCACATTCAAAATGCGTGCGGCGTTTTTCATCTTCCTAATTTTAGGCTGTACCACTGCAATGCGTTCCTCTTCAAAAGAGTGCGCAAGATAGGGAGAGCCAACCTTCAGTTAATAACACATCCGAGTTTAGCAGGCAACACACGTCGGCTTTAATATGTTGTAAAGCGCGGTTGTATCCTCCCGCATAACCACTATTAGTGGGGTTTTCTACAATATGCATTTTCAGGAAAGTGGGTGCGCACGAAATCAAGAGAATCATCGGTAGAGGCATTGTCTACGATGTAGAGTTGCCCTTCAGGCGAGTAACGCACTACCGACGGGAGGAATTGTTCTGACAGCTTTTTGCCGTTCCAACTGAGTATTACGATGGCAGAGTCATTGTGAGAGGTCGTTAGTGAGGGAGTTCTTTTATGATACTGACTGTGCTGGTAGTCCATTTGGCAATAGTAATGAGTAATGCCGTTGGTAACCATTAGATATTGAGCGTTTAAGGTAAGGTTATAGCGCGCAATTTGGTCGAAAGTATGTTGGGTAATAGGCACATTCGAGACTTTGCATTCCACCGCTAAGAGCACCGTTCCTATTTTAGTATATACTACCACATCGTAACGCTTGGTGAGCCCATTGATAGAGAGCTTTTTCTCCACATTGATGAGCGATTAGGTAGCCTCTCTCCTCAATGAGAAAAATGCACTACGTGTTGGCGTACCCATTCTTCGGGTTGTAACACCACGTATTTCTGACGAATCACATCAAATATCCACAGTTTCTCATCGGCTACTTTAGTGCGAAAAAGGGTAGTTTTTGAAATTTAATACTTCCATACTGCAAAAAGTAGAATATTTTTGTATTTTGCACTATGAATGAAGTAAAAACCATTGTAGGCAACATAGGCACTATCGCTCCTATCTACTTTCTGATGGGCGAAGAACCTTATTTCATAGATATGAGTATCCGATTACATCGAAGAGCACGTGCTGCAAGAAGACCAAAAGGGTTTCGACCAAATTGTGCTTTATGGTCAAGATGTAACGGTGCCTACGATTATTGATTATGCGCGCCGTTTCCCGATGATGAGCGACCGCCAAGTGATTGATCATTAAAGAAGCCCGAAAACCTCAGAGCTACCATCGACCAGCTTGTGCCTTATGTGAGAACCCTACCCTCACAACGGTTTTGGTATTCTGTTACAAGTACGAGAAGTTAGACGCACGCAAGAAACTGCTGAAAACTGCACAAAAGATTGCGTACTACTCGAGCAAAGAAAAACTCTATGAAAACCAAGTAGCCGCTTGGTTACCCGATGTATTGAAGAAAAACACCTCAGCATTCAGCCTAAAGCTATACAAATGTTAGTAGATTTCTTAGGTACCGACCTGAGTAGGATACAAAATGAGGTGAATAAATTAGCTCTTATCGTCCTGAAAATACTGAAGCAACCCCCGATATCATAGAGAAAAACATAGGTATTAGCAGGAGTTTAACAATTTTTGAGCTCAAGAGTGCTATTGCCAAAACGATGCCTGTAAAGGTGGCGCGTATCCTCAAACACTTCGCTGATAATCCTAGGATAACCCCTGTAGTAATGACGCTTACCGTACTCTATGGTTATTTCCAACAACTTTTGGCTTTTCATGGTCTTACTACGACCAAACTGATAAGAACGTAATGGCAACCTTAAAAGTGCCTGTTTTTGCTATCAAAGACCTGCGTTCAGGGCGCAACACTACCTATGAAGCGCGTGAGTGCTATCATTGCTACGTGCACGCCAAAATCGACCTAAAAAGTAAAGGCTAGGAGCCACCAATAACCTCTTGAAGCCGACCTTCACCAAGAGCTGATTATAATGTTACAAGCGTAAATATAAAAAGCTGTCTAACTAGAAATGTTAGACAGCTTTTTGTTGTGTTATTCGTTACCTAAACAGAAACTCCATATTCTCTTAGAGCATCGTTTAGTGAAGTTTTCTTATCAGTTGAGGCTTTACGCTGCCCGATGATAAGCGCACAAGGCACTTGGTAATCGCCAGCAGGGAAGTGCTTGGTGTAACTACCAGGGATCACTACTGAGCGCTCAGGCACATAACCTTTCAGTTCTTTGGGTTCGATTGCCTGTTACATCGATCGATTTTAGTAGAGGCTGTAAGCACTACATTAGCACCAAGTACCGCTTCTTTGCCTACGCGTACTCCTTCTACCAAGATACAACGCGACCCGATGAAAGCTCCGTCTTCTACTATCACGGGAGCAGCTTGCAAGGGTTCTAATACCCCCTACACCTACGCCACACCACTCAGGTGCACGTGCTTGCCTATCTGAGCGCAACTACCCACAGTAGCCCACGTATCTACCATTGTCACCTTCATCTACGTACGCCCCTATATTCACGTAGCTGGGCATCAGTATAGCGCCTTTGGCAATAAAAGCGCCACGACGTGCTACAGCAGGAGGTACTACGCGCACTCCTTTCTCATCGTAGTTGTGTTTGAGCCGAATCTTTATCGTGAAACTCAAAGATACCACCTCTACGGGTTTCATATTTTGGATAGGAAGTAAAGCACAACAGCTTTTTTTCACCCATTCGTTTACTTTCCAGCCATCGGCAGTAGGCTCTGCCACTCGCAACTGACCTAAATCCAAGAGGTGAATCACCTCTCTGATAGTCTGTTGTACTGAATTTCCTCACGAAGCAGAGAGCGATTCTCCCACGCCTCATCTATCATTTGTTTTAAGTGTTCCATTTATCTAATTATCAATTGTTAATTGCTTTTTATCGCTTTTTCAAGTGTTTCAATTTTCGCTAACGCATCAGCTTCTTTTTGCGCTCGTTGTCTACTACTTGAGCAGGTGCTGAGTTTACAAACTTCTCATTAGAAAGTTTCTTGCGCACCGATGCTAAAAAGCCTTGTGTATAGGTGAGTTCCTCTTGTAGTTTTTTTGAGTTCCTCTTCTACATTCACCGCGCCTTCCATTGGGATAAAGTATTCATTAGCTTTTTACGCGGAAAGACATTGCGCCTTCTATGGCTGTACTCACTTCGGTAATAGCCTCAAAGCCCGCCCATTTTGCTAAGTACCACATCAAAACGGTTGCTCACTTGTTCTTTGTTTTAATACTGAAAGGCTAAGCGGTGTTTTGAATGGTATATTCTTCTCTTTGCGCACCGTGCGGATGCCTGCTATCACTTCGGCAGCAAAAGTCGAATTCGCTAATAGTTTTTCGTTGTACGGCTGTACGGTAGGGTAAGTAGCCACAATAAGAGCCTGCTCAGGAGTACGAGGGCGCTAAACTTTGCCATATTTCCTCGGTAAGGAACGGCATAAAAAGGGGTGAAGGAGTTTTTAACAAGTTTTCAAAAGTGGTTACCACGCCCTCGTAAGTGACTTTATCCATCGGTTTGCCGTATTCGGGTTTTACCATTTCCAAAAGCCACGCGCAGAAGTCGTCCCAAGTGAGTTTATAGATTGCCATTAGAGCATCGGAGATGCGATATTTCTCAAAATGGTCTTCTACTTCGGTGAGTACTGCGTTGAACTTAGCTTCAAACCATTGCAAAGCGAGTTGAGCAGCTGCTGGTTGTGCTACCGAGCTATCCACTTGCCATCCTTTTACCAATTGGAAAGCATTCCCACAGTTTGTTGCCAAATCCTTTTTCCTTGCTGGACAAAGGGCTTCGTCAAACAACAAGTCGTTACCAGCTGCCGATGAGAGCAAGAGTCCCCACGCGCACGCCATCAGCACCATAATCGGCGATGAGTTTGAGTGCATCGGGTGAGTTCCCTAAAGATTTAGACATCTTGCGGCGTTGCTTATCGCGCACTAATCCGGTAAGATACACATTGCTAAACGGACGTGCCCCTTTGTATTCAAAGCCTGCTACGATCATTCGGGTTACCCAAAAGAAAAGGATATCAGGTCCCTGTTACCAAATCGTTGGTTGGGTAATAATACTCAATTTCAGGATTATTAGGGTTCTAAAAATACCGTTGAACACACTCATTGGCACAACCAAGACGAGAACCAAGTATCGAGGGCATCTTCATCTTGTCGCAAATCGGTTTCAGTAAGATGAGCATTACCGCTCTTTTCTTTAGCCAAAGCGAGGGCTTCTGCCTTAGTTTCAGCTACTACAAATTGGTCTTTACCTTCGCCGTAGTAGTAAGCAGGAATCTGTTGTCCCCACCACAATTGGCGTGAGATATTCCAATCGCGTACGTTCTCTACCCAATGGCGATAAGTATTTTCAAATTTCTTAGGGATATAGTTTGATGTTTTCGTCTTCCAATACCGCCTTGATAGCGGGTTGGATAAGGGTGTCCATTTTGAGGAACCACTGATCGGAAAGGCGAGGTTCAATCACGGCTTTGGTACGCTCAGATGTCCCCACTTTGTTAGTATAAGTCTCTTTTTTAGCGAGTAAGTCTTTTTCTTCTAATTCGGCTACAATCTCTTTTGCGCACCACAAAGCGGTCTTTGCCAGCATAGTGCAAGCCGTAGCTATTGAGGGTTGCATCATCATTGAAAATATCAATGACTTCCAACTGATGTTTGTCGCCCAAAACCTTGTCGTTAGGGTCGTGGGCAGGGGTTACTTTCAGGCAACCTGTACCAAATTCTACATCTACATACTCATCTTCGATAATCGGGATTACGCGGTTGCAGATAGGCACAATTGCTTTTTGCCTTTCAGGTGTTGCCAACGCTCATCGTTAGGGTTGATGCAGATAGCCGTATCGCCAAAAATCGTTTCAGGGCGGGTTGTAGCAATCACAAGGTACTCATGGTACCCTCAATTTGATATTTCAAATGATACAAAAATCCTTGACGTTCTTCATAAATCACTTCCTCGTCAGAAAGGGTAGTTTTAGCCTCTGGATCCCAGTTTACCATACGGTGACCGCGGTATATTTGTCCTTTGTTGTACAAATCCACAAAGCACTTTTGATAACCGAAGCTGAAAGTTCCTCGTCCATAGTGAATTTGGTGCGCTGCCAGTCGCAAGAGCAACCCAATTTTTGAGTTGTTCGAGGATTACCCCACCGTATTGGTGTGTCCATTCCCACGCGTGTACGAGGAATTCCTCGCGAGTGGATCGGATTTCTTAATGCCTTGTTCTTTGAGTTTTGCTACCACTTTGGCTTCTGTTGCAATAGAGCGTGGTCGGTACCCTGGCACCCAGCAAGCATTGAAGCCTTTGAGGCGGGCACGGCGGATAAGTACATCTTGAATGGTATTGTTGAGCATGTGTCCCATATGGAGCACCCCTGTAACGTTAGGGGCGGAATCACAATGGTGTAGGGCGTACGCTCATCGGGGGTTGAGTGAAAATAGTTGTGGGCAAGCCAATAGGCATACCATTTCTTCTAATTCTGTAGGGATTGTATTTTTAGGTTCTGTCATACTTAATGAGTCAATTTTAAAGAGCAAAGGTAGTAATTAATTGACAATTAACAATTATCAATTCTCAATTATTTCAGTTTGCCAATTTCTATAGGGATTTTTGCTGAGCATAGCATTGTAGTAACGCGCCTCATTGGTTACTTCCTCGCCTAACCACTCAGGACGCTCAAAAAGGGTGTTTTCAGAGGGTAATTCTATCTCGGCAATCACTAATCCTTCATTATCGCCGTAGAACTCATCTACCTCAAAACACAACTCGCCACAAGGCACGAGGTGACGCGTTTTTGTCAATTACTCCTTTTTCACAAGAGCTAATAATTGCTCAGCATCGGCTACTGCAATGGCTTTCTCCCACTCAAAAACGCGTGGTGCCGCTCGTTGCTACTGCCCTTTATAGTGAGAAAATGCTTCGTCGCCTTTTTATGCGCATCACTCTCACTGTGCGCTCTGGCACAGAGCTCAAATAGCCTTGCTGTAATGCGTATAGCCTGTAGTAGAGAGTGCTTTTATAAGTGTTGCTTTTACCTTGAATTTGCGTTCATTTCTTGTAACATTACTTTTCTTTTTGTAGTTGTCGTAAGTGAATGGCACTTTCCACGTCATAAAAGAGCTGGGATAGTGCAAATCATTACTAACAAGAAGAAATGTTGATATCCTAAGTAGGTGCTGCAGAAACCGCTAATCATGCCCTGGAATCATTACCCCTAAGTTCATCAAACTATTGGCAAAAAGCGTAGTGTGCTATTTGGTATTTACCAGGGCTATTTGTTGCATCATAAAGAGGGTAAGACCTACAAAACCAAACTCGTAACCGAAGTATTCGCCTACACCCATAGCGATAGTAGGTAAGTGGGTAGGTTGAAAATAGGCAAAAAGCAAATAGACTACAAACGGATATTGAAAGCACACGCCAGTGAACAAAGCCTTTTTAAGCCCCACTTTCGATACAAAATATCCTGCTACAATAGAGCCTAAAATGAAGGCTACAGTACCTGCTGTACCATACACTAATCCGTATTGTTCGTTGCTGAGTCCTGAACCTCCTATTGATAGCTCATCTTTGAGGAATAATGGAGCTATTTTCATTGCCAAAACCTTCGGCAAAACGATATAAGAAAAATGAAGAAAAGATAGAAGAGAATATGTGGAAGAAATCGGCATACGCCATAACTCCTCCGATTTTTTCACTAAAACTACCTTCTTTTTAGTGGTTTTATGTCTTTTTGGAAAGCGCGTAGAAGTGATATAAAACCTACTCAAACCAGAGTATAGCTTCTGCACAAATGCTCAGAATCAACTGCCAAGAGGCTACAATGCTCATTCCTTGAGAGAGTTTACTCAACCAGCCCGCTAAGAAGATGAGTCCGCCATTAGCGAGTACTTTGGCTAAGTTGTAAAAAGCTCCTTGCCAGCCTGAATAAAAGCTTTGGGTAGCAGGATTCAATTGTTCCATATACATCCCATCGCCTGCAATATCGTGAGTAGAACCACTTAGTGCGATAAGTCCCTATCGTGCCAAACACATATTGAAAAAGTTAGGCAAAGGGCAATGGCAGAAAACAATACAACCAAAAACTACTGCCGATACGATTTCAGTAATTACAATATGTTGTTTTTAGTGCCGTAAAGTTCCATTATCACACTGATGATAGGCTTAAGCGACCACGGAAGAATTAATAGAAGTCCAAAAAGCAATGGTTTCATTGGGTACACCTAAATCTTTGAAAAATGATAGGAGAAACTAAAGATAACATCACAAAGGGTAGCCCCATAGCAAAAATAGGTGGTAGGCACCCAGCACAGGATTTTTCTTTTCATAACAGTTGTTGTTTAATATGTTTTTATGTGTTTGTTATCCGACAAATGTACTGACTATTTTAGAAAATTATCAAACTTTTAAGTCTTTAACCTAAAAATAAGTTTTGCTCATTTGCTATTTATTTATACCTTTGCAAGAAAGTTTTCATATAACTCATCATAATTAACAAAGAATGATCATTTATTTTAGCTACTTCAGCAGCTTTGCATATTGAGTTGCGGCACTACTAAAGGCGCGTTAGACAAAGCTCCTACTGCTTTTTGCTGATACAGCGATGACGCTCTTAAAAGGTTGAGCCTCACCAAGGGTTTTAAAACAAAATTTCCTGGTATCAACTTAGATGAGGCTTATGCTCTCCTAAAAATCTTACTCCTAAAAATCATCGTAGGGGTAGTAGATTCTGGTGTAGATATCAATCACGAAGATCTTAAAAACGTGATCTGGACAAACACCGCCGAAATTCCTAACAACGGCAAAGACGATGATAACAACGGCTATCGTAGACGATATTCACGGATGGAACTTTCCTCGGTAATATCACTCAAAGAAAATACCGAAATGACCCGCATCTACAAAACTAAAGATACTAAAAATCGATTATGCTCGCGCAAAGAAGAGTACGAAAAGAAGCCTCTGAAACCAAACGCAATAAAGGATTTCTATCAACAACTTATTGAAACCGCCGATTTCGCCGATAAAGCTGCTACGCAAAATCGTAGGTAAAAGACACTTATTCTCTCGAAAGATATCGAAAAGCTACCAAAGGAAAATCTATGACGCAATGACTACCGATATGATAGGCTTTTGATGAAAGAACTTTTGGCTCGCGCTAACGACAATGAAGAAATTAAAAAGAATTGAAAGAAAGCGTAGACTATTTTCGATACTCAAACTCAAATACCACTTGGGCTAGACTCCAGTCCGCGTACTATCTTGAAAGACGACGAAAACGACTTTTCTAAAAATATTGCGGCAACAACAACGTATATAGGTCCTGATAGCAAAGAAGCCCTTCACGGTACTCACGTAGCTGGAATTAGTTGGTGCTGAACGCAACAATGGTATCGTACTGGATGGAGCTGCAATAGCGTGTGGTATGGCTGTACGCGCCGTCCTGATGGTGATGAATACGACAAAGAATCGCTCTTTGCTTTGCGCTGTGCGGTAGACAATGGTGCTAAAGTAATCAACACTAGCTTTGGTAAAGATTTTCTCCTCACAAAGAGTGGGTGTACGACGCTATCAATGCCGCTGCTTCTAAAGATGTAGTGATTGTGAACGCTGCAGGTAACGATTCTCAAGATATCGATGTGAAAGATACTTATCCTAACGATGAGGTAAACAAAAAAGAAATCTCTGATAATTTCCTTACTGTAGGAGCTCTCAACTATCAGTTCAACAAGAATTTAGTAGCGAATTTTCAAACCATGGCAAAACGCAATGTGGATGTATTTGCTCCAGGGTAAAAATCTACGCCATCTGTTCCTGAAAGCAAATACCAATTTGCAAGGTACTTCAATGGCTTCACCCGAAGTAGCTGGAGTAGCAGCCTTGTTGCGTTCTTACTTCCCTAGCCTTACAGCAGCTCAAGTGAAGAAAATCATTATGGATTCAGGGGTGAAAGTGAATATGAGTGTATATGTAGGTGAAGATAAAGGCGATGGTAAAAACGTCCAGAAAAGAACTTTAGTGAACTTTCTACAACTGGAACTATCGTAAATGCTAAAAATGCTGTAATAATGGCAGCAAAAATGGCAAACGTTACATTGAAATAATCGGATATTAGTTCATAAAAAGCTGCCCTAAGGCAGCTCATTACGTCGTCGTCATCATCATCATCGTCGTCTTCGTCCTCATAACGCTCAATAAACTCATCGCTTACTCTATTGAAAATCTTCAGCGGTTTTTACTATAAAAGCGTTGTTTTTCTTGAGTTGAGCTGCTCTTCTGGAGTACCTCTCAAACCTTTTAAACGCATTTGGATAAGAGTTTTTGCAACCATCTTTCATCAAAAGCATCGTAATTATCAGAAGAATTTGATAGCAGCTTCAAGTAAAGTATCTCGCTTTGTAGCACGGAGGTTGAACTTCTTCTTTAAAAGGTTACGAGGTCTTCAATCCATTGCAAACGCACTTCTTCAGCGCGGTTAAATCGTTGTCGTCCATAGCGTCGTTCATTTCAGCCATTTCGTCTGTACAACCATTGGTGATACACACACAATTTCGTTGTTGTACTACGGCATTATCGTACTCTACCTTTGGCGTAGTACAACCTTCATCGGGTTGCCAACCTCTATTCATTAGCGCTATTCATAGCGTCCATTTGTTGCATTTGTTGTTGCATTTGCTGTTGCATCTGCTCCATTTGCTTTTGCATATCTTCAGCCGATCACTCCCCATCACATTCGAAGATTCTTTAGAAAATCCATCATAATTTAGTTATTTTAAATGTTTTAATAGACTGCAATATAATATAATTCTCATAAACGATCTGTACTGTCATTTTAAACATTAACAAATCTTTAACGTCTGAAAATTTTATCTTCTATCACCTATTTCCTAATTTCACTGTTTAATCCCCTATTTCCTTAATAAATAGCTATTTTGCAAAAATAGAAAAATATTTCTCGCTTTCCTGCACGTAAATAGAAATAAAAATATTACTAGTGCCTCAAAAACTTTTTGATAAAACCAATGACAGTGAAGTAAAAAGAAGGTGAATTTACATACATCGAAAAAGGTGAGACTCTATCATTATTTTGCACGGATTGATGGCTTAGTAACTTTGAAGAAGTAGTTTCTTTTTCCCGCAAATATAAAGTGGTAGTCCCCGAACTGCCTCTCTTCTCTATGCCTTTGCTCACAACTTCAGTGAAAACATTGGCTAAATATATACAGAAATTCATCAAACACAGAAGTTTTGAAAAAGTAATCCTACTCGGTAATTCACTTGGCGGACACGTAGAGCTAGCTCTATGCTAGTGCACCCTAAAAACGTACTCGGATTAGTGCTTACAGGTAGTTCTGGGCTGTGCACGAGTGCAATGAGCGATGGTTATCCACGCACGTGGTGATTGCGATTTTATCAAAAAGAAATGTGAAGAAGTGTTCTACGATCCTGCCGTGGCTACTAAAGAAATTGTGAGATGAGGTATTTGCTAATATCTCCGATCGTTCTCAAACTCATCAAAACTTTGGCGCTTGCCCAAGGGTGCTATCCACAATAATACATGGCAAGATTTGCCTAAAATGGAAACCTACTTGCCTCATCTGGGGGTAAGAGCGACAATGTAACTCCTCCTAAAGTAGCTGAAGATTCCACGATTATTACCTAATTCCGAACTGCACTGGATGAGACAAAATGTGGTCACGCTCAATGATGGAACATCCTCAACAGTTCAATGATATTTTTAAATAAGTGGCTTGAAAATAAGGAGGTAAGATGATAGCTCGAGATTTGTGATGAGTAACTCTCAGGTGAGTAAATGCCCCAGGAAAACTTCACCTAGGTATGCTTTTTAGTCAGGCGTTCCAATGTGGGGAAATCGTCGCTCATCAATAATGCTTACCAATCACAGAATTTGGCTAAAACTTCAGGTCGCCCTTGGGAAAAGCCCAACTCATCAATCACTTCAAAATAGATAATAGTTGGTTTTTAGTGAGACCTCCTGGTTATGGTTATGCAAGGGGTATCCAAAAGAAACTAAAAGGTATTTCAGCAATTTATTACTAAATATTTTGCAGGAGCGACAACAATTGGTATGCGCATTTGTATTAGTAGATGTGCGCCACGAACCTCAGAAGATAGATGTAGAGTTTTATGCAATGGTTAGGCGAACACGGCATTCCGTTTGCTATTGTCTTCTACCAAAAGCCGATAAACTCAAACCTTTAGCTATTGAACGCAATATAGAGGCTTATCAACAAGTACTCCTCGAAACTTGGAAGAATTTCCACCTGCTTCATCACTTCTGCCGAAAACAAAACCGGCAAGAAGAACTTACCCAGTACATTGAACAAATCAATGAAGAAATAAAAATAAGAGATAAAAAGTACAATTTCTTACTTCTTATCTCTTGGCTAATTAGAATAACTTCTGATATTACTTTCACTATATTATCCGATTTTCCCATAGAATAGTAATGCAATACAGGTGCACCTGCAGCTTTCAGCTCTTTGCTTTGCTGTATAGCCCATTCTATGCCCACTTGTTTTACATCGGCGTTGTTTTGCAGGCTTCTACTGCTTTGATGAGCTCTTCGGGGAAGTCTATTTTAAAGGCTTGTGAAAGCAGGTTGAGGTGCTTTTTAATCAGCAATAGGTTTAATCCCTGGTATGATGGGCATTGATACCCGCTTCTTTGGCTTTCTCTACAAACTCAAAATACTTCTGATTGTCAAAAACATTTGTGTTACCACATAGTCGGCACCGGCATCTACCTTTTCTTTCAGGCGCGCCAAGTCCGAGGGTGAGTGAGGGGCTTCAATGTGTTTTCAGGATAGCCCCGCTACCCCCTATACAGAAATTAGCCTTATGGTCGGCAGCAATACCGTTGAGGTAAATTCCTTTGTTCAAATTGATGATTTGAGTAACGAGTTCAGTAGCATAAAGTATGTCCGCCCTCAGTAGGCTGAAAAGTAGCGTTGTTCTTTCATTGCATCGCCGCGCAGTGCCATTATGTTGTCGATACCCTAAGTAGAGGCAATCTACCAACTAGGTACTCAGTTTCTTCTTTTGAAAAACCACCACAAAGCACGTGTGGTACAGTATCTACCTTGTATTTATGCTGAATAGCCGCGCAAATACCCACGGTACCAGGGCGCATACGGGTTACTTTCTTTTCCAATAGCCGTTAGGGTGTTCAATGTAATAATACTCCTCACGTGAGGTAGTTACATCTATAAACGGAGGTTGAACTCCATTAAAGGGGTCTATGTTTTGGTATAATTCTTCAATATTATTTCCCTTTTTTAGGAGGTACTACTTCAAAAGGAGAAGAGCGTTTTTCCTTTGGCATTCTTTAATATGGTCTGTTATTTTCATATCGTCCTTTAAATTCTTCTTTTTGCTATCAGTGTATATTGTTTCTACAAAAGTCTGTTTTTGTGAGCGCGTATAAGCATCTCGGTCGTGCTCAAAAAGGCTTCCAAAGAGACAATTTAAGTGTTTCATATTCTCTGGCTACTGATGGGTGTGCTATGCAGTTCATCGCGAAAATAGAGTTCGTCATTATCGCCTTCATAACGCAAGTGCAGATGAAACACACGTTCTGCAAACCCATTAATAGTATAGCCTTTATTAAAGAAATCCTATCATTTGTTTCATTCATACATAGATAACCTGATTGTAAAATGACTTCTTTTTAGCTTCTGAAATGAACTGTCCTTTTTCACTCTAATAGCATATCTACAATAGGTTTTGGCTTGTGTTCTTCCACAGCAGTACTGCCTATATGGCTTAGCTGTACCCACTTCGTTAGAAGGGCAATTGTTTTAAAAAGAAAACTGCGTTCTTCCTCATACCATTCTTTCCACAAAAGGGTTGTGCTGTGTAAGATTGATAGGAAACAGTTGCCACAATTCCTGCAACGACATTTTGTAACAAAAGGATTTTCTTCTTGATTCATCATTAACTACCTGAAACCTGACACCCTGACACCTAATACCTAAAACCTACTTTTCTCTGCTAATCTTAAAATATCGCCGAATACCCCGCGTGCGGTTACTGAAGCGCCTGCTCCTGCACCTTGTATGCACGATAGGGTTATCGCCGTAAGATTCGGTGTAAATCTCAAAAATGGAATCGGCACCTTTTACCTGACCGAGAGCACTGTTGCGCAGGAGAACCGATACGAGCGATACGTCTAACTGCACCGTATCAGTAGGCTAAATCGCCGTGAAGGTCACCTACATAACGCAGTACGTGGTCAGGGGCTTGAGCTTCTTTGATTTGCTGATAAGGCGCGTTGAACTCGTCTAAACGTTGCAAAAAGTCTTCCACTGAGCCTTCTCTTAAAATGTTCGGGGATAAGGTTTTGTATCTTTACATCGGTGAAATCTCATTACCTAAATCGAGTTCGCGGGCTAAGATGAGCAGCTTTTGCGCCCTACATCATTACCACAGAGATCTTCACGAGGGTCGGGTTCGGTATAACCGCTGTTGATAGCGTGTTGGAGCACCTCGCTAAACGGCTTGTTTTCTGCTGAAAAAGGTATTGAACAGAGTAGCTGAGCGTTCCTGAGAATATTCCCCTTTGATACGGGTGATATTCTCGCCTGAATGGTGCAAAAGAGGCGAATCGTGTCTATCAAGGGTAAGCCCTGCCCCCTACATTGGTTTTCGTAAAGATAAGTTTTTGGTGTTGTTTGGAGGGTTTTGCGCAGTTCTTGGTAGAAGCTCAAAACGAAATAGTATTCACTATTTTATTAGCTGAAACCAAGTCGTAAACCACTCTTGATCAGCGGAATATAGTTGTCTCACAAAAGGTCTTTTGCTGGCGGTTACATCTCACTGCAGATAAGGTTTCTCTAAGTGATTTTTATCTACAAAAAGGCTTTGCAAAGTATCAAAGCTATAAGCCAGCTAGCTTTATCGAAGGCAGAACGCCAATGCCTGCTAATCCCTTTTGCATTGGTGAGTAGTTGTTGTGAATTGGCGATAGCAACAATACGCAAACTGATATTCTTGCGGTGCGAAGTATATTATCGTGGGCAGCTATCACTTGGTCGATGAGGGTACCGCCTACTGTACCTTTTGACCGAGATCACCAAGTTGATACGGCGTGAAACCCCAAAGATTTCACCGTGAATTACGTTCAGTGCCTTGTGGAGTTTTTCGGTTTTGAGTACCAAACTCACGTTTCTACCCGTTACGGCATTGTTGATGAGCAAAGGAACGATCTGGTTGCGTATCAGTGCATTATAAGGGTGATGGTGAAAGTAGCAAGCGGTTGCCCTACAATAGAAATGTACTGCTACATCTTCTACAATGCTCACACTGCTCACATCATTGGTATAGAAATCGTGCGAGAAACTCCTCGTCTCATAGCAGCTTTTAGCAAGTTTAGCATCTTTGAAGCTACTACCAAGCCCACTCCGCGCTCCGATGACCCTTGCGAGATGATACTCACACTGATAGCCTTTCTGTGCGAGTGCTTTAAAAATGCGGGCATCTGACGCCCACCTTGCCCAAGCAGTCCGCGACCTTCCATCACGATAAGGGCATTGTCTTTTAATTACTGAAATCGATTTGATAGCCCTCTTGCACGCTTTCTTGGTGAATGAGTGTGCCAGCATCCTCACTGTTGAAAGTGTTTCTGATGCGCAACGGAATACCCTTTTTCTTCAATAAGTGGGAATAATGGTTTTAGCGTGGAGTATAGAAGCTCCCAAAGTTAGCCAACTCATTGGCTTCTTCGTAAGAAAGATGACGTATAATTTTGGCTTCGGGTACTAACTCAGGATTGGCAGTGAAGATACCATCGACGTGGGTGTAGTTTTGCGAGTTCGGAAGCGTTGAGATAGTTAGCCAAAAGAGCGCTGCTGAGTAGTTACTGCCATTGCGCCCTAAAGGGTAGTGTCGCCTTTTTCGGTGGAAGCGATAAAAGCCCGTAACTACTGCCACGTGATTAGGGAATGGTTGCAAAGCGGTCGCGAGTGAGTTTTTCGGATACTGAATTGATGATTTGTGCATTGCCTACCACAGCATCGGTTTTGAAAGATTTTCACGGCTATCATACAAAAGTACTTTCCAAGCCTTGCGCTTGAGTAGTGCTGTTACGAGTTTAGCCGACATCAGTTCGCCTTGTGCCAATACCAAATCTTTGGTTTTAGGGCTGTAGTCTTTTCAGTAGCGAAACGCCTTCAAGAGTTTTTCGAGGCAACTGAAATTCAGTTCAAACGACACTGAGAGTCATACTGCTGTTCGTCTTTCAGTTGTTGAAAAGTCGGCGGTATAATCTTCTACTTTGCTCGCTTTTTCGAGCAGAGCCTCCTAATTCATCGGTAGTGTTGCCTCGCGCTGAAACTACTACTGATAGAGGTTCGTTTTATGCAAGCCCCTGCAATGATACTGTCAGTCACTCTTTTTCAATGCCGTCATTGGCAGAGTGATTTTCCACCAAATTTTAATATCTTTCATCTTATGACACTATCAATTAAATTTTATCTCTTACCCTAACAAATACTTTCTTTAAATACTGTTCTAACTGTTTGTGTTCTATCAGGAAAAGCATCGTGACCGTGTACGAGTGGTTTCGTAATAGTCTACGAGGTTTGCCATTTCGCGCACCGCTCAGTTACAGTATCGCGGTTCTCTTGAGGAACGAAAATACAAATCAGAATCAGTACTACAATGGTAATATGGGCTGTGATAGGCGCTACAGCCTCCGGCAAAAACTACGCATGTCTTTGAAAATATCTATGGTTTTACCAATTGGTTCATCAGCTTTGTAGGCGGAGAGTGAAAAAGCGTTTGTGCAGTTTGTCGCCGTGGTGTAAGAACCACGTTCTCATTGTACAACTGCAACGGAATGTTGAGTAGTGCGCTCAAACTTCAGTGTTTCAACATTGAGGCGTGCGATACACAACATCGCGTGTGGACGTGCATCGTGCAAGGGTGTGTGAGTTTTGGTATCTGCTCTTGCAAAAGGCAGTTGCCTATAATCCAGTCGGTTGCTTTCCAATCGGCAGCTACAATTACGAGTTCTTTTGAAAGTGGTAGGGGCAGAGCTGCCATTTCCCCAAGCAATACCGCCGCTACAGACGAGCCTACGAGGGCAAACACTTCATTGAGACCTAAATGCTCAGTGAGCCCTTTGTGAAAATACGCGCCACATCTATACCCGCCCAATGCTCATAATTAGAAATCATATCTTCTTCGCGTGCTCCAAAAACCATTGCTGGGATATTAAAAGCTACTACTGTGTATTTAAAGGGTATCTATCAACTTCCCTTCACCAATAGCTTCTTTTCCACCGCAGCCGTTTTCACCCGTTACTTGTGAATTGCCTGTAAAAGCGTGATTTACTACCACCACGGGCGCTTCTCCAGCAGTAGCCAAAACATTGGTAATATAACCTAAGTGAGGGAATGCGCACCCCATAAGAGGTAACGATCAGTAAAGGGTGTAATGTAGGATATCGGACATAGATTATTATAGTAAATATTTTTACGAATATTATCTTAAATAGAAAATATTTCTATTTCAAAGATGATGCGCTTTGTGTATATAATTTGAGCAGGGCAAAAGTAAGAAGTTTTTCCTTATAAAGCAAGTTTTGACAATGAATTGTTTAAATTTGCTAATTTGCTAATAATCTCTACCCTTGCCCGAATCATTTAGAATTGAGATAACGAAAATTATTAAACAGAATAAAACTTTTGGTATTATGTTCGTAACTATGCACTTATTTTCTTTGGTAAAAAGGGAGGCATGAACGAGAAAAATAGCAGCTTTGAAAGCTCAAATTTTCAGCTGAAGAGTTAAAAAGGTTAGAAGAGCGTGTAGATTATTACTGTAAACTCAATAAACCCACTCCATTTCTGGAAATACTTGTATAGCCGACCTACAGAACCAAAAACTCTAAGGTTTATTACTTTGAAACCTACGAATATGCACGTTTTTTCAACGCTCAACAACCTATTGATTTTTGTTTTTGGTGATGTAATTCACATACCTATTACGCCTTCTATCGTAAAAAGTCCCCTATTAGTGAGGATAATCAAAACTCTGTATTGCTAAAATTAGATAAAACACGTCATTTTATTCGAGTTTTAGATGACAAGCCTTTCCTTGATAAAAAGAGTTGATGATAGGAAGAGAGGTATATCAACAGCATCGCTTTGATTTCTACGACAAATGGTTTGGTCACCCTGCTTTTGCGGTTTAGGAGTGTGAGAAAACGGACTTAGCAAACCTGGAATGGCTCACTGAAAAATGAACCTAAAAGCACATTTAGACTATAAGTTTATCCTCAGTTTGCGAGATGATGTCGCTTCAAACCTCAAATGGATAATGAGTTCTAACTCTATAGCCGTGATGCCTAAACCTACTATAGAAACTTGGTTTATGGAGAGTAAACTTGAAGGAGTGTAAACACTATATAGAAATTGCCCCTGACCATCACGACCTTGAGGCAAAACTCACTTACTACATTGCTCACCCCGAAGAGTGTTTAAAAATATTAGACAATGCTCATCAATACGTAGCATCAATTTTGGAATAAAGAAGCTGAAGATTTGGTAGCCTAATGGTACTGCAGAAATACTTTTTCTCTTGTAGCATTGTCTCAAATAAATTTCTGCATACATTTGTAGTGAATTCAAAACTTTGTACCAATGATATTATTGATGTTGCTCTCTGTAATAGCTTTGCAGCGTGCTCGAGAAGATAATCAGGATTTCAAACATCCTAAGGAATTACAAGGTACTGGATGTATGCGAAAAGTCGATTTTACCTGATGGTAAATTGTTTTCAGAGATAACCTATTGAAGAAATGGATATGTTCCAAAAAGACTAAATATACCTTTTATGGTGAGTTTTAACCTCAGAAGAACATATTTTTAAAGCTAGAGTAATTGTCAGCAAAAATACAGCTAGCGTAAAGTATTTCTGTAGAAAATAATAAATTATGCTTAGATAATGGTAGTGGTGTTGTACTTAAAGCTTATGATATAGTTAGTCTCACTCCACACAGTTTGTTTTAAATACAATAGTGAATTTAAAACATTTTGTACTCTCAAATACCTGCAATGACCCAGCTCTTAAAGAAAAAGGTTATACTATTGATGATATTTTTGAGATGTAACAATTACTTATCGAAAGCTATAAATAAAAAGGCTGCCTAATTAGGCAGCCTTTTTATTGTCGTTATCGCTAATTCCTATCGCTTTTCCTATAAGGGTTGTAGAGGTGCAATTTGTTATTTCTACAAGTACAAAATCACCTACTTTATAATTTTCTTTGGGGAATACAACTACCGTGTTTTTGCAGGTATGCGTCCCATCCATTCATCAGCTGATTTTTAGAAGTCCCCTCAATGAGTGCTTCAACAACCTTACCTACTTGAGCTTGAGTGCGGTATAAACTGTGTTTTTGTTGCAAGTCGATGATTTCGGCAAGACGGCGTTTTTCACTTCTTCGGCACATCATCTTCTATTTTTGCGAGCGGCTAACGTACCAGGGCGCTCAGAATAAGCAAACATAAAACCCAAAATCGTACTTCACATATTCCATTAGCGAAAGTGTATCGCGGTGATCTTCTTCAGTTTCGGTAGGAAACCAGCAATCATATCCTGTGAAATAGCACATTCTAGGGTGATGCGTTCACGTATGCTATCGATGAGTGTGAGTACTCTTCACGAGTGTGGAGGCGGTTCATTGCTTTGAGAATGCGATTGCTCTCCGCTCTGTACCGGCAGGTGAATATATTTGCAGATATTAGGATGTTTCGCCATTGTAGTCAATCACATCATGGGTCATATCCTGCGGATTAGAAGTAGAAAAACGGATGCGCATTTCAGGCTGAGCGGTAGCCACCATATCAAGGAGTTTGGCGAAGTTGATAGCAGTAGCTTGTTGCATCTCACTTGCTTTGCTAAAATCCTTTTGAGTCCACCGCCATACCATGATAACTATCTACATTTTGGCCCTAAGAGAGTCACCTCTTTAAAGCCACGTGCTTGAGATCAGCGATTTCATTGAGGATAGAATAGGGGTCACGGCTGCGCTCACGTCCGCGAGTAAAGGCACAATACAAAAGTGCACATATTGTCGCAACCACGTGTGATAGACATCAGGCAGTTACCCCATTACTGTTGAGGCGGATAGGCGCAATATCAGCATAAGTTTCCATCTTTAGAGAGAATTACATTCACTGCCTCAAGCGACCTTCATCTACTTCTTCAAGGAGATTAGGTAAATCTTTATAAGCATCAGGACTCTTCTACCATATCCACGATTTTTCCTCTTCAAGGAAAGCGTGTTTCACCCTTTCTGCCATACAGCCCACGACGCCCACTTTCATAGCAGGATTTTTGCGTTTGTACACATTGAATTGTTCAGCGCTTGCAGAATAGTCTGTTCTGCTTTTTCACGCACCGAACAGGTGTTGATGAGCACCAAATCGGCATCATCAACAGTATCAGTGAGTATTATAGCCTACTTTTGGAGAGGATAGAAGCCCACGATTTCACTGTCGGAGAAATTCATTTGGCATCCATAACTCTCGATATATAGCTTTTTAGAATTATTGTTATCAGCTTGTAGTACAAGGCTTTGCCCTTGTATGCTTTCGTCTATTTCTTTACCCATAGAGGTTTTCTTACTTGATTGAGGGCGCAAAAGATACAAAACAATTGATAATTAGCACTGATAAGTAGCAAAAAGAGGACTAATTGCTATTTTGCTATTTCTAAAAATTATTACCTTTGCGCTCTAATAACTCTTAACTTTTACTTAACTAAAACAATGGCTCGTGTTTTAACAGGTATTCAAAGTACCGGTACACCCCTCATTTGGGGAATATTCTTGGGGCTATACTCCCCCAGCAGTGCAAATGGCGTCAGATCCTGCTAATGAATCATTTCTGTTCATTGCCGATATGCACTCCCTCACTCAAATAAAAGACGGCGCACTTCTTCGCGCCAATACTTATCGCGTCGCTGCTACTTGGTTAGCTTTTGGTCTGGATACAAACAAAGTTACTTTCTACCGCCATGAGCGACGTACCTCAAACTGCTGAACTTTCGTGGTATTTAGCGTGCTTTTTCCCTCACCAACGCCTCACTCTGCCCATTCCATTTAAAGACAAAATGGACTATCGCAAGATGTGAACGCGGGACTCTTTACTTACCCTATGCTGATGGCTGCCGATATCCTCCTCACGATGCTGAGGTGGTACCTGTAGAGTAAAGACCAATTGCAACACCTCGAGATTACTCGTGATGTGGCTTCTCGTTTCAATCACCAAATGGGCGAAACTTTTGTATTGCCACAAGCTAAAAATAGAGGAGAAAAATAATGATTATCCCTGGTACCGATGGTGAGAAAATGAGCAAATCGCGCAACAACTTCATCAATATTTTCTTGCCCGAAAAAGCAACTTCGCAAGCAAATAATGGCTAATCCCTACGGATAGTACGCCTTTGGAAGCTCCTGAAAGACCCGATACTTGCAGCGTAATGCGCCTCTACCGCCTATTAGCTTCGGATGAGCAAATACAAACGATGGAAGCTGCTTACCGTGCTGGTAGTTACGGTTTTGGCAATGCCAAACAAGCCCTCTACGAACTGATATTAGAAAAATTTGCTACCCCACGTGAACGCTACAATACTATAATGGAGCATTTAGATGAACTCGATGCTATCCTCAAAGAAGGTGCTGCTAAAGCACACCGTGTAGCCGATGAAACCTTGCTGCAGGGTACGTGCTAAAATAGGATATTAAAATGACAAATAAAAGCTGGCGTCCTCGGTGCAGGACATTTAGAAAGATACATTTGCGTTGATCCAACCAATCCGGATAGATATGAACTCATAGGTTTTACGACCCCGATGAAACCACGCTCAAAAAGTGAGCGAAGAATTTGGCTACAAGCGTTTTGATAGTATAGAAGCCCTTATCGCCGAGATGTGATATGGTGGATGTAGTAACTCCTACCCTCAACCACTTTGTGTGTGCTGGAAAAGATTATCAAAGCGGGCAAACACCTCTTTATCGAAAAACCTATCGCATACTACAGTAGAAGAGGCTGAAGCAATTATCACCCTTGCTGGGAACATCACGTAAAAGTACGAGTAGGTCACGTAGAGCGTTTTAACCCTGCCTTTATAGCAGTACGCGACCAGATTCACAACCCTATGTTCATCGAGGCACACCGCTTGGCAGAGTTCAACCCTCGTGGTACCGATGTGCCTGTGGTGCTTGACTTGATGATTCACGATATCGACGTGATTTTTGAGCGTTGCAAAATCAAAAGTGCGAAACACATTTCGGCAAGTAGTGCAATGGTCATCAGTCATTCACCCGGATATTACCAATGCTCGTTTGAGTTTGAAAAATGGTTGTGTAGCCAATATCACTGCCAGTCGTATCTCTATGAAAAATATGCGCAAAAGCAGATTTTTCCAAAAAGATGCTTATATTTCGGTAGACTTTTGGAGAGTAGAAGTGGTGAAAATGAAAGATGCACCTAGTAGCTGGTGATTTTGATATGATATTGCAAAATGCAGAAGAACGTCGCCAAATTTATTTCGAAATACCCTAGAAAATACATAATAACAACGCTATCTTAGATGAACTTTGAGAGCTTTGCCGATGCTATAGAAAACGATACAACTCTATGGTTACCCTCGAACAAGGCACTGAGCCCTTTAGAATAGCCAAACAAAATTGTAAAGTCTATGAAACAACTCAGTACGCTCTAATTTGTGTAGCAGTGAGCCCCTCTATCATATGGCACAATCTGCTACCGATTTAAAAATCCCGCTATGAAACTTTTATCAAAGGGATATCAAAAATCATAGGGAATAACATTCTCAACCGCAATGAGAAGCGCAATTCCTAACGAACCAGCGCAACGATCGCAGTCCTAAAGCAAAAACTCAACGATGAGTTTGATTATGCAATACATTGATATTGATAGCGACAGCACGTTTTCCTCTGTGAGTGCCAATTTTGCGTACGAAGGTGCGGGAGGAGGCAGGTAGCTTATGCAGGGTTTGTATTGGTCGGCTACTCATCCGTATGCTAAAGGACAGCTAAAAGGTAGTAAAAACACTATTACTGATGCTAATAGAGAAGATGCCAGCAGTGTGTTGTTTTAAAAACTCCTAATAGTGGCAGTTATATGCCAATAGATGGTGAATTGATATTTGATGTCGCACTGATTCCCGATTTGAAAAACTCGGCTCCTTGCGTGTATTACGCCAATGTAACCAGTATATTATCATCGGCAAATACTGTAGAAGGAGAATATACTGTTGCTAATGTAAAGCAGCCTTTAGGACAAGTAGAAGGAGGTTCGGCTGCGGGTTGGGCACTCGTGATAGTTTATGAGAATACCAATAGCAATATCAAAAATAATTACTTACGACGGTTTTCGGCAATTACTAACGACGCTGCTAAATGCTTTTCACCTTCAGTGGATTTAAAACTCCTGAAGCAGGTGACGTTTAAAACCCGTATTATGGGTAACTCTTGAAGGCGACTTTAATATGACGGGTGACAATGTGGCTATAGGGGTACCTGCAAGTGGTAAAACTATTTCTTTGGAAACCAAATTGCGCCCTAATCAAAACTTCTTTAGCAGTGCCATTACCTATAACGATGAGTTAGCACGCGCAAACCTAACAGTGAAAAACACTTTAGGGTTTGATATCTTCCGATATGGATATAAAGAACGACAAACAATATCTCATTCCTAACAATGCTACTTCATTAGATTTGAGTTATACCCGTAGTCGCGACCGTTATTATCTGTTTCTCACTGCTTTGGAGATAGAGAACAACCCTAAAGAGATTACCCAATTGCACCGCAGTACTCGTGTAACCAAACTTACCGCTAAAGATACTGAAAAGGATATTACGTGATTGTAGGGGTATTTCTCAATATCAACAATGAACTAGGGTAGAAGAGATGATGGGGCTATGATGCTCAAGAGTGTATTACAACCGTGACCAAGTGCTGAACTTCATTTATGTGGCTCGTTACGACAAGTATGAAGATGCAGTGAAAAGGTAGATGAAATACGCGAAAATACCGAAATCTCGACCCTTGGATTTTGGATGTTGCTAATTACGATTAATTTTAGATGTTAGATAAAAATACACAGTAGTTTTACAGAAGGGGAGATTCTCCCTGATGGAGGCTTTTACAGCTTACAAGGTGAAGGTTTCTGCCAAAGGAACTGCCGCTTACTTCATCCGTTTAGGCGGTTGTGATGTAGGTTGTCATTGGTGTGATGTAAAGGAAAGTTGGCGCTGCCGAAGCACACCCTTTAGTGCCTGTAGATACTATTGTAACCGATGCCTTAGCACACCCAAAAACTATGATTATCACGGAGGAGAACCCTTGATGTGGAATTTAGATCCTTCTTACCGAAAAACTGAGAGCCGCAGGGCGCGCACTCATATAGAAACTTCAGGGGCTCACCCTTATCGGGTGACTTTGATTGGATATGCCTCTCCTAAAAATAAAAACGCCCCGTGGGGACGTTCTTCAAAAGCTACATGAGCTGAAAATGGTGATTTACAACAACAACGACTTCCTTTTTGCTGAGGAAATGGCTGCACAAGCTATCATCAGATTGCCTGCTCTATCTACAAACCCGAGTGGAGCAAACGCAATAAGGTAATCCCCAAAATTGTAGATTATGTAATGGCTCACCCTCAGTGGAGCCTCCTTACAATGCATAAATACCTTGATATTAGGTGATAGGTGTTAGGAGACAGGTCTCCAGGGGACAGATTGCTACTAATTTACTAATTTAGCAAGGTAATCAAAGTGTTCACCTTCGGCGATAAGTTCGCATTCTCAACCCTACTGAAATAGCTACATTCTGCAAAGTATTGTAATCTACATACATCCACGGGAAAGGTTTTCTTTCTGTCCCTGTACTTCACCACGTGAATCCACTTCTCCGTAATAATCGAAATAGAGCGGTACATCATAACTGCCATCAGGGTTTTCATCGAACATATAGATAATATCAGAAGAGTCGGTGAGGATTTGTCCGTGTGGCGCTAAAAGTGTTTTGAGGTGAGCATAGAAAGCACCCATTTTTTTAAGCCGTCCGCACATACCTGCCCCCATTCATTAGCAAAAAGAATGGTGTCGTACTGCCCTGTTGTTTCCAATACATTCTGCACTTGGGTGTTGCGCAAGCCTCGTAATTGTGAAGCCTCAATAGCCTTTGAGGCGATAGGTCGATAGAATGTACTTCAAGTTTGCGTTCATTCTGCAAATAGAGACCGTGAGAGCCTGCCCCACAGCCTACTTCTAATACTTTTCCTTTTGCCATTTGTAGAGCTTTTTGCTCTAATGCAGGCATCTGTTCAAAGGAGCGAAACAAATAAGGCAAGGGCAATACATCTTCCTCGGAAATAGTAGTTTCCGTTTTGATATCTTCATTATATTGCCCCTTGCTGATAATCTAAAATAGCCTGCCCGAATAAGTCTTTCATTAGTTATCCCATTCTAATAAGCGGCGTTCACCTTCAATTGTTTTTATATCGGTGATATCTCGTGACATTTCAATCACGCCTTTGTAGTTCTTATCTTTGTCGCGCACCGCAAAATAACGCACACTAACAAATGACGACCGCGATAATTGAACCAGAAATTAGCTTCGTTTTGTGTGCCTGCACGGAAGTTCTCTGCCAATTTTTGAGTACTGTGCCTCACACTCTTAGGAGGGTGACAGAATTTTACTTCGCGCCCTATGATACCCCAGCACTGCGAGGGAATACACGTTCTTCGCCGCGGTTGTAGAAAATTACGCGGTCGTGTTCATCTACAAAAGTAATATATCAATAGGGAGGGTTTTGAGCAAAGAGGTTCACCTGTTCAATGGTCATATAGCCCTCATCATAATAGGGCAGCATTATCATCGAATTTAACATCGGTGCGACGTTCGGTATCCATTGAAGGGTGTACATATACAGGCTCATTGGGGTTGTTGTTAGGGTAGAGGGCAGGTTCTTCTTTTAGCATCCAGCCTATTTCTTCCTCACCCTTTGCGCATTTCAACCAATCTTCTTCAGTGAGCAACTGCAAAGCATTAGGGAGAGATATTACTACATTCAACAAGCGACCCAAGTTATCTTCGATATAGCGTACGTTAGTTCTGTGCTGCATCGTAACCTTTTTCTTCTAAGTTTTTGCGCACCAAGCGGAAGATATCGCGAATAGTATCGTGGAAAGACCACATATTTTGTGAAGGGTTTTCGGTCCAGCCGCGTTTTTCCAAGAAAGGAAAAGCTGGTTTTTCTTTGCGAGCAAAGCGTTTTTCTACATGGTTGCCAAATGGTTGAACACGTTGTAGAATTTCTGATAATCAGTATGAGGGTCTGTGCCGCGGAGCTCGTCCATTAATGAGTAAATAAGTTCAGCTTCAAGCATATAGGTATGCACGGGATGTCCTGCAGGTAAAAGTTTGTTCCATAAAAATTATTTTAGGAGGCAAAGGTATGAAATAATTTGTTAATTTACTAATTTGTTGATTAGCAAATCAGATGTATATTTGTACCTTAAAAATAACGTTATGAAAGAGTTCATTCATATAGGGCAACATTTGGTTTTATTAGTTTTAGTATGGATATTGTCATTTATTCTCTACTAAAATGACAAATTCAAGAAATATTTTTATACATACAGATAATGTGCAGATTATTCATTTTATAACACTTATTTGTTCCCAGAGTTTTTGTACTCTCAGGATACTATCAATATGATTGATAGGCTACATATCAAAAATGAGTTTAAAGAGTTAGAGGATAGAGGCAGAGTATCTTGTAGAAAAGCTAAGATAGTAAATGAAAATGAAGAAATTCAACAGTTTCATATATTTTTCTTAAAAATACTTTATTCGGTATACCTAATTACAAAGCAGATAAAGAGGAATATTTGAATGGTTCTTTTTGCAGTATTTGAAACCAAACTATTATAAAATTAACCCCCAAAAGACTTTGGCAAAAAGGAAAGACTATTTAGATACTTCTCACCTATATTATGGATATTAAAGGAAATTTGAGTTTGCAACAGGAGATGCAAGACTTGTTTCAATAGCATTTGCATCATATTCTTTTGATGATAAAAACAGCAAAAATTTCTTTTGAGAAGAAATTTGATTTTGTTTATATGGGAGGAATTTATGGATATTTATAGCTATAAAGAAAAGTAAACCATATGTAATTAGTGATTTTTAGTGGAGAAATAGAAATGTATGAATGGGAGTACTTTGTGAATAATTGTTTAGATAAAAATAGTGCCTTCTCAGTTTATTGAAAAGAAGTAAAAATGATTATAACACATTATGGTAAGAATTATTATTTCTGTATTTTCATTCTTTTTGTCTATGTGCTTTGTAGTGTTATTTACAATAAAAATCTTTTGTATTTAGTAATACACTCAGTGAAAGAAAGTTAAGAACAAAATGGATATTATTATCAAGCATACAATCTTGATAAGGATTATATGCGACAAAAAGGTGTATATATCAATATGCAACTTTTAGATAATGGATATACCCTATGTTGTCAAAAATGGTTTTGGAGATTACTGTGGTGATTTAATAGAGAAGGAATGTGCTGTTAAAGCCTCAGAATATATGTTGGATAAAAATATAAATGAGTTTTAGAAGAAACTAGTAAACAAAGCAATAGAAATTATCATATTTGGAATTGGGGTAAATATCATATTCAAAAATGATACCATAGTTGTAAAATGGTTTTATAATCATTTGGTGACTATTTTTAGTAGAAGAAAAGGGTGATATTGTAACAGACTCTACAACAATTGATCTATTTCAAAGATTACCAAACTAATAACGATACAATATATAAGATTCCTAAAACATATATAACTTAAAGGTCACCCCATTGATAAAAATATATAACAAACCAAGGAAATTAGTTGAATGGAAATAGAAAGTTTTCAGCATAGAACTTATAATCCTTATTCATTATGGTAAAGATATTTAAAATATTAATTGCCTGTGTACTGCTTTGTCTCTTGCGCCGATGTCTCCCTAGAGAGTAAAGCAGATTTTCCTATTGCTACGCACCCTCATACGGATTATCCAGTTATAGCATTCTCTTGTGAAATTCACAATGGAATTTATAAGATTTGTTACTGCGATTTCTATATCTATAGAATGCAATGAAAGTGGTCTCTTTTGAGTATATGAGATTCTTTCCCTAATGAGAATGTTGTGCTGTTACAAGTTCAAAGAATAACTCATAATCTCAATTCTTTTGGAAAAGAATTGATAGTAGATAATGATACTTTGTGTATTTTAACTTAGAAAATAGTGCTTATACTGTATCAAAAATGTAAATGAATTTTATGGTCTTTATATTTCAGAGAGATACTATAAAAATGATGACTGTTAACGACCAAATGGCTAATCCTTGCTGGTATCATTCTGAATATTGGCATATTATTTCAGGTGATGCTTTTAAAACAGTTTTTAGAAAAGTTATACTCACGATAAGATGGCATGAGTTATAATGAACCCTCTATTCATTTTATTGAAAATATAAGCTGTTACACCAGATGTATAGTCTAAACGTATGGTGAAGATTGTAATTCTCAAGAATATGAAAAATATATGGAAGAAAACATTAAATAAAGCCTCCCAATTTCTTGGGAGGCTTTTTGTGTGTGTTTGTCGATGCTACTACTTATGTGCGTTGTCAGAGTTCAGCAACTTGCCCAGTTGAGTTACGCTTGAAAAACGTGCTTCTTGATATAATCAGGACGATGGTTTTGATACTAAGTAGTAAGCGTGTTCCCACACATCTAATCCTAAGATAGGAAAACCGCCACAACCTGTGTTAGGCATCAACGGATTGTCTTGGTTTGCAGTAGAGTACCCCGTACTTTCTACTTTGCGCTCTTTGTGTACACAAGCCACGCCCAGCCTGAGCTACAAACGAGGTAGCTGCAGCTTGCTACAAAGCCTCTTTAAAACCTTTCAAAACTGCCAAAAGCCTCATCTGTAAACTGGCCATGAGTTCTCAGTGGGTTTTGCCACACGCCGTAGGACCTCATTATTTCAAAAAGATTGTGATTGTAGAATCCACCACCATTGTTTGTCGCAAGAGCAGCGTTGATGCTATATCGCGAGGTTGGTAAGAACTCTCCTCCAATCGCTTTTGCTACCTTCTTACTCCAGCGAAGACCAAAGCAAGAGGACTCAAGTTGGTTGTATAGGCATTATGGTGTCGCGTGGTGACCTATCCATTGTACACGCGCATCTGACGTGAGTGCTCAAAGAGCGTCATAAGAGTATGGTAATGTAGGAAGTGTAAACATAATATATATTCTGAAATTTTGTAGCAAAGATAGTATAGGAAACAAATGAGTGAGAGTATTTTGAGTTATAGATTTTCTTATAAAGCTATAGTTTTATTTTGCAAAAGAGAGCGTTTCTATTTATTTTCTGTCTGAATAGCAGTAACTTGTTAATTATGAAATATTATATTCTATTATTTTCTTTGGTAGTTTTCTGTGGGCTTACCCAGAAGCACAAGAATTGCCCCTTGTTAGACCGTCTTTCAGCAATCAAGGAGCGGCGATAGAGAATTTTATGCTATCGATGGTTATATCGTACCAGTCGAGGAGTTTGAAACACTTCCTTGATGAAAAAGGCTTTAAACAGCCCACCGAGCTGGAAAAATTACTGCGCAAGACGCGCAGCCTAACCCTCTTGCATACACACTGATAACTATTTGGTTAATAGAGATAAAGAGAGTATGAGTCTCTTTATTTGTGAAAAGTCCAGCGAATACTATTTCCCTTGTTTGGTTTCAAAACTTAGAGACAGAGAGTTGAGGTAGAAGAGTCATAAGTAAACCTCATTGTTGAAAATAAAATTCCTCAGGGAATTGTTTGGCCCCTACCGATGCGAAGTATTGATTTTGCAGGACGAAAAATCGATGTTAGACGACTGTTATTTCACGGGTATCAACATAGTGCAATGTCCGTACAACGGCGAAATGAATTGGGGAATATACCGCACTTTGGAAGACTCAACAAGCTGTAGCCGACCAGTTTTGCAGCCAACAAACAACGCAAGATTGTCAAACCTATAGAAGAGCAAGAAGTAGAAGTGCTTTTGAAGAGTACCTACCAAAGCCAAGAGGTAGTGTTTGACATCGAAAGGGAGTTGCGTCAGCTTTAGCAGGGATGTCGGGCGGAAAAACTTCACGGTATACTATGTAGCCCAAGTGGTGCGCAATCGCCCTATTGCTTGTGATGAGCTTTTGGAATAATGATAATATCAATGCTACAACAGGCTTGCCTCCGCTCTTGAGTCGTGTAATGCAATTGAAATAAAAGAAAAGGTTAATTTTGCTAATTTGTAAATTATTTGTACTTTTGCGCCATTAAATAATTCTAAAAATAACAAACAATGACAATTCTTTTATTAGTTGCTATCTTTTGCAATGGTAGCTTGCGGCAAAAGCGATGACAGCAAAGATGGAGGTGGAAACGGGAGCGGAAATTCTTCAGGTTGGGCTCTTAAAATTTTTATCTGAAGGAGTTACTGTAGAGCTATGTAATTCAATATTCAACAGATGAGACATATATGGATTCAAGTCAAAAACCACTCACTAAAAGATTATCTAATAGATATCAAAGGAGGTGAGCTATGCAAGTAGCAGTAGGAGCAACAGGAGTAAATGATAACTCTGCACTTACCATACAACTGTTACAAAACGGACAAGTTAAAGAAAACATCTTCCTCAAAAGGAACTATTTTAAATGCTTCTTTAGAAAAATAATACAAAAAGACTTAACCCATCGTTAAGTCTTTTTATTTTATAATCAAATAAATAAATCCCCCATTATGAAACAAATTGTATCGCTCATTGCTCTAGGTCTCGCCTCCTCATCTTTGGGCTCAAAACCCCTTTGAAAACATTATCCAGAAATCAAGAAATACGTTTGACTCCTTAAAAACTTGCCGAAGATAACCAGATGTATTATAAATTGGTTACTTTAGATACTTGTTTGACAAAGAGAAAATTACCTCAGAACAGTATGACCAAATGGCAAAAGGAAATTCGAGAGGCTAACAAACAGCATCATTCTCCTACATTACTATAACCAAAGCCTTGCAATTGAACTCTGAACTACAGCACTCTCAAATTGTTATAGATACCGTTCCTAAAACAACTACTCTTGATAGCCTCATCACCGATGAGTTGAAAATAGCTTACGAAGAAGAGAAAGAAGAGCTTTATAAGAATAGAATGCGATATGGTGACAACGACCAAACACTACAACCTCGACCATATATGGCAATGGGCTTGCAAAACGGCAATAGGCGACAACAATCAACAAACCTCATCTCCATACCGATTTAGGCTTGGGACTTATAGCACGTATCAGCGAAAAACAACGACTCTTTATTGAGTAGCCCAGGCATGGTATGGCAAAACAACCGATTTGAAATCAAAAGACAATAACTATTTTTGTAACAGAAAATGAAATCACGCGCTTAGTGCCTTATGAAAAACCGCTGAAAAGCTCAAAAATTGCGTCTGCACTCTCTTATCATTCCTATCGAATTGCAAAAGAAAATTAGAGAAAAGCCATGAGAATGAGGTTGTTATTTGGCGGACTTATAGATGCTACTCAAAAATTAAAATATAGAAGAAAATGGTGAGGGATTACAAACTCGTTTTTCCGTAACATCTAGCAATAGAGCCACTTATGGGGTTTCTGCTCATCGGCTATGGAGAGGTTTGGCAATCTATGCCAAATACAGTTCAACACCCTCTTCCAGCATACCCCCTACCGAGATACACCCTCTTTCAATAGGGTGAGTTTTATCTCCAATTGATTGAGGGTGATCTAATCAAATTCCAACCTTTTTACTCTTCTTCGTTTATAAGGGCAAAAGGAGATTAATTATTTACCATTACCAGGGTGCAAATCGACAAACACCTTATAGAAAAAGCCCAACTTGCAACGATCGCTTAGCGCAAAAGCAGTTGTACGACCAGTACGCTCCCTGCTTTTGTTGAGCGACCGTGCCAGGCCTGTACATCCAGCGATTTTGCAATTTGCCGAAGATGCTACTAAAAGCCTTCTTCAAAATTTTACTCCTTGTATCCAACAGAAGTACCAAGAACAAAAGAACACATTTCTACGCTTGGATGCGGCGAAAGATCACTGTGAATGAGTGGCCTCCGTTTCCTCAGAAAGCAAAGCTCAAAAGCTATCTTTTCCGATTGGAGCTTGCACGACTTACGGCCTAGATGGAGTGCCTGCTAGAGAACGAAAATTTTAGCGATGCCGATACAATCCTGTAGACCAGTATTGCCTACGGCTTGCCGTGCCGTTTTCAACCTCTGTGTGTTTGAGGACTATTCCACACACAAGCAGATCGCGCTGAAGGGCTTTCTATCAGCGAAGGTGCTTCTAAAGTCACCAATTGGCGTACGCCAAAAACTTTTGCAACAACGCGTAACAACTTATAAAAGAGCTTATGTGGAAAGACAATATACAACGCCTGTTTGCATAGAAAAATCAGCCTTCACCTGCTTTGTGGGAACAGTACAGAAGCCCGAATTAGCCGAGAGTGAAACAGCGCCAACGCTGGGCAAAGAGGCGGAAACTGTGGTATTACACTGCGGCAGCTGCGGTACTGTTATGTGCCTTGCAATAGAGATGCCTGTGGCAACAACACGCTGAGAGCAATAATGACCTCAAGTCTCACTCATTGTTGTAAAGTCATCAGTGCCTACAACCAGCCCGCACCCTATAATTTTCACAACTCTTAAAGACAGCCAGTGCAGTTCCACACCCCTCAATTCTCCCAAAAATAGCCAATATGACCCATATCTTGCTTCCTCAAGAGGTTACCCTTATCGATATCGATCATGCGGTGCAGATACTCTTTTCACAGTAGCATACCGCCGATGCTGCACAAAGCCGGAATCGCAAAAGCAGTGGAAGCCAGAATGGCTGCCGATTTGCAACACCTATCCCCGAATATTTAGCGCTTGTAGCTACTACTCAAGCAGAACTCCAACCAGTATGTTACTGAAAAATATCAGCAGATAAAACCTTTCAATACTATCGAAAAGAACAGCGCTGAAGGACAAAAGTAAAATTCTTAGCTGAAAGGCTACTCAAAAGAAATAGGAACACGTGTCGTATCAAATAATAAAAAGTTAAAAACAAGTATCAGAAAAATGAAAACATTACATCTATTATGGATGACTTGCTTGTTGGCGACCAAGCGTCATCACCACTAAAAATAATTCTGAAGAGGCTATTAAAAATCAGCCACAATAGATTCTATAGTTTCTTCAGAGAAAACAAACAACTCAAGAGACTTTCAGCCGTTAATGAGTGCTCCAAAGATAAGAAAATCACCGAAGAATTGGGGTTGCAGATAAAGAAGATCTCACGAAGCCACTACCGGAGAAGAATATCAAAGAAAAAGCAGCAGCTGAAGCCGAAGGCATTTGGCAGAAACTCATACACGTGAGCAGAAGTAGATTCAAAGGCAACTGTAAATACTATAGATACACTTGGTGTGGATAAACTAAGGACTATTTGCGTGCAATGCAAAAGAAATTAGAGAAGATTTTGCGCAGTAAAGAAAACACCAAATACGAATCGCGCTTCTGATGAATTGAATATCTATACCATCTGTAGAGTATTTGCAACCTCAGAAACGAGTAGTAATTTTGGTGATGGTCGTTTTCAAACCTTAGGCTCAGAACATTTTGAAATGGGATTTACTACGGGCTTTCCTTGCTCAAACCAACAATCTATTTCATATCAACTACGGAATTGCTTGGATGCACAACGGACTCAAATTCAAAGCGAGTACTGCTGTAAGAGAAAACGATAGCTGACAAAATCGTAACCTATACCTGCTAACAAATCAGTAAAATCTAAATTGCGTACCAATTACCTCATTGTGCCTATAGTTTTTGAATTTGATTTTACACCTCCTGAAACTGAAAAGGGTTACCGTTTACACTCACGAAAGTTTTTAGAGTAGGAGTTTGGCGGTTATGTGGAATTGGCTATGGGTGATAGCCAAATATAAGCATACAACAATGGAGGTGATACCTATAAAACGTTTATGCGTAACGATTTGAACGTGAGTCCGTTCATATATATGGACTCTCAGCGCATTTGGGATACAAGTGTTTTTCTATTTGCGCTCGTTATAGTCTCACACCACTCTTCCATGTAACAATCCGGTAAACGAATATCATCCTTTCTCTATAGGAATGCGCTTTTGGAGATTATAGGGGTGAAACAACTCGCTATTCTTTTATAATCCAATCAGAAATTAACATAATTTTGCGCCACAAACTTTGTCATAGTCTACAGGACTTTTGACAAAATCTATCAAGTGTCAAATTAGCAAATTTTGTACCTTTGTCGGCAATATTGTAATGACAACAGAAAATACACAATTAGTAATCCCTTGATATTCAAGGTAGAATTATCGCAAATAGTTTATCAAAGTAGAAGAGTTTTGCGCAATAGCAGTGTATCCTTATCGAAGGTTGCAAAACACGCCCGAGATCTTCCTATAGTTTGGGTGGAACAAATGCCCGGTAAGTTGTGACTCACCCGCGATTGCCGAACTAGCCAAGCTCTGAAAACTCCAGTGAGTGGCTTTTCGGCTTGGGACAATACTGATTTTCAGCAGCAGCAACTCTGTTAATCAACGCAAAAAGTACCCAGCTTATAGGCATTGGAAGCTCACATTGTATCTATCAAACAGCGAATTGATTTGCTTGCCAATGGTTATGAAGTATCAGTGATTGCCGATCGCCGTTTCTTCGCGTACCGAGAGAGCAACAAACAAATAGGACTCACAATGCTCCGCGATGCCGGAAGCGCAGCCCCTTTTGAGTACCGAAGCAGCCCTCTTTGACGCTTTTGCGTACTGCCGAGCACCCCAAATTCAAAAGAAATGGCCCAATTAGTAAAATAAAATCACATTATCAACAACATTTTGCAGCGGTGTCACTTGACTTCGCCAAAATTTTATTAAACCACATCCCACGGTGCGAGTGTCTCCTAACACCTGATACCCTAACACTTACTGCCTATTACCTGACACTTGTCTGTGTAAATGTACAATGAAACAGCTGCAAATACCCCCAAAGCACACGATCGCATACCAGAGTTTTGCAGGATTATAAGCCTGCCAAAAGCAGTTCTGTAATTTGCGACGTGACTGGTCCTAATTTCTGACTTGCCAACTCAAAAATATTGAGTTTTAGTGAGGTTTTAGGCATTTCAGCCCGAGCGCGTTTGGCTAATTCTATTTTCAATAAACTGTATTTATCCCGAGCCATTCAGTATACCAAATATCCTGAAAAGAAACCTGTGAGGTAATTTCCATGCGGCTGCGGGCAAAAATACCGTACCTTGATAGAGTGCTTCTTTGCCTTTGGGTGGCAATTTGTGCTACAAAAGCCGATAGGAGGTGGGGCTGGAAATACATTTCTCCTACCGAGAAAATCACGGTACCTATAATAGTAAACCACGGATTGTTGAACATAAAAGTAAGCGTTACCCCTAGTGGCGATAACTGTGCCTCTAATCCTCGTAGCGCTCATTGGCTCATTTTGGTTACAAATACCGATGCAAGCACTGAAGAAGATATTTCATAAACGAATCTATGTTGATAAACCACTCGGCTTTCCCTTGTCCTCAACTTCAGTGAGGATAGTGCTGCCCAAAAGATTGATTTTCATTAATCCACGCACTCAGCTGATATGAGTCTACGCAATCTTCAATAAAGTTAGGCAAGGTGTAGAAAAGCTGGTTGAACATCGTCCAAAAGCCTACCATCAAAAAGCAATAACACATTAAAAGTCGGCGGTCTTTCAAAGCCTCAACAATGTGCATCAGTGATTCTTTGATTTCGGTGAGCAAAGGTTTTCTAATGAGCGAGTTTGGGTTCTTTATGAGGAATAAAGCTACTAACACATTGATAGTCATCACTACAGCTCCTTGTATAAAAGGATAATGCGCCAACCGTATTCGGTGCGGAGGTAAGACGACATTGCAGGACTAAAAAGCCCCCTATGTTTTACCATCCTATAGAAAATTCCAAATCCCATAGTGCTGGTGGTCTCATCAGGGTGTACGTGCCACAATACCATTGACTACTGGTTTAAAACCTGCCCCAATAGCAGATAATGAAATATAGAATATACTGCTGCATAATCGGTAACTTCTCCCATCAAAAAGTAGCCCACTGCAGTAATAGCACACGAAATTACTAACGAAAGTTTGTAGCCAATACGGTCGGCAATTACCCCAAAATAGGAGGCAAAAGATAAAGAATAGCCGAAACGTTTGCCATTATACTCGCTTTCTGTAAGTGGTCAAAACCAAGTCCGCCCTTATCCAGTAGAGAGCAGCTAAATAAAAGCCCCAAAAGCGTAAAAATACCGTAATAAAGCCCAGCGTTCCATCAACTGAAGGAAGCTTGCTACCCAAAAAGTAGGGAAAATTTATTTAACATAGTTCGTAAGTTATAGGGTCGTCCGACATTAGATTTTGAGCGCAAAGGTAGCTAATATCTCATCTTCAGAAAAATAAATACGCATTTTCTACAAAAGGACAAACATTTTGTTACAAATGTAACAGAGAGTTTATTAAGTACTCCTATTTAGAATTATTCATATATTTAGCTAGAATTGTTTTATGTAATCAGTATTACCTTTGCTTTAATTTCAATGAGTGTGAAAAGTGAAAAGTGAAAGAATACATTGTCCTCTCTATTATTTTCCCAATATTTTCATTGGGATATTCTCATTCTCTCTGGTTTTTCCCCAACACTTCACTCAAACAGCTACTACTACCACTACCGACAACAACAACTACTACCCAACCATTCAGTTAGAGAGTAGTGGTAACTGCTAAAGAACTTCCTGCGCCCACTTCTGCTTCCCGGCATCGACCGTAAAGAGCAATGCGACATCTTCAACCTTCCAGCTTTGCCGATTTATGTGAGTCTGCTCCTGGTCAGACAAGTTACTACTCCCTCATTGAACATGCCAATACCCTCACCCTCAGACAGACAGGCACTCCTATCTCTGGTTATAGTATTTCCTCTTTAGGAGTGAGCTGTCTCGATGGTGTTCCCTTAGATGTGAATAGCAATATACAGATCTACAGTAGGATCCGGAATGATTATCACTCATGAGTCAGGCTATGCCGATGATAAACGCAACACTACCCGCTCAGGGGTGGATATGCATACCATCGCTACCGATGATATTGAAACAGTGGAGATTATACGCGGTGTCCATCGGTGAAATTTGGCGATATCAGCAGTGGGGTAGTAACAATTCACCGCAAAAAGGCTATACTCCCCTTAGGGCACGCGCCAAAAGCCGATGGTTTTAGCAAACTTTTATGTAGGTGAAAGACTCGTTTTCTGAAAATAGCCTTAAAGACTTAACCTTAGTTTGGATTATTTTGAGACGCTCAGCCCGACCCGCGTAACAGTTTTGAAAACTACAAGCGTTACACAGCTTCAGCACGTGCTGAAAAATCTTTTTAATACGGCAAATCCGCTTACGTGGAATTTTAGCATCGACTATACGGGGACTATTGATAGGGGAAAAACGCGACCCCCGATGCTGGTTTCGATCGCTATGACGCTTATCAATCTACTTACAGCAATATCCGCATTGCCAATGGGCTGAAATATGAACTTCCTCAAGCATTCTTCAAAACATTGCTACTCAAAACTAGTTATTCACAGAGTTTTGACCGTAGAGCAAGACAGTTGCAAGTGCCAATGCGCCCTGTTTTCACAAACACAGAAGCAGGTGAGTTTTACGTGTTTTCCGATCCTCACTATGTATCGCTTAATTGTTGATGTGCAAACCACGTAAACCTCTATGCCGACCTCTCAACGGCTTCACAAGCTCTTTTTCGGGCTATCGCAACTGAATTACTAATCGGACTTACTTACAACTATAACAAAAACAACGGTCTGGGGCAGGTATACGATTTGGCGCACATCACCGAAATGGACATCCGTCCGCGTACTTTCAAGAGCATTCCCTGCAATGCAAGATGTGGCTTTTATGCTGAAGAACAGTTAGAAAAACTTTTTGGCATACCGAATTTCTCGTGCGTGCGGGCTTGCGAGCTATACCCTTTTGGGACTCGATTCTCGCTACGCATTGCACAACAAAGTGTTTCGACCCTCGTGTGAATGATAAGTTACTTTCCCAAAAATTGGGTTCACTAACCAAAAAGCTCTTAGTATCAACAGTTACAGCAGGCTGGGGAAAACACAGCAAACTCCCCACTCAAGAAATGCTCTACCCCAAGATAAATACGAAGATTTTGTACAGCTAAAGTACTATCACAACCAAAAGGCATACCGCCAATTGTACTACAAAAGCACATTTTTCCCGCAAGTGAACTACGACGATAATGCCTGCCGTGAACAACAAAAGCCGAAGTGCGCCTTGGGTTAGAATACAATCATCATTCATTGTTCATCACTTATTTTGATGAACGTATGCAATCGGGCTTCCGTAAAATGAGCGATTATCAAAGTAAGGTATTCTATAAAAATACGATGCTACAGGGCTCAGTCACAATGCGATTACTGCCCCTCCTTTTGGGGAAAATCTGCCTTATACAGTGCAAAAACGCCCTGATACTCTCAACTATGGAGGCAATGGATCAGCTATTGATAAACAAGGGTTGAGTTTCAGTACAGCAGTAAGCGCCTTCAGTTGCTCAACACTCGTTTTACACTCAGTGGCGCGTGGTTTCACAGCTTGTATTACAACTCATTGCCTGTATATCGTCCATCCGATAAAGATGTGATTAACAACCGCAGACATTACAATCTGGGGTATATCCGAAATGGAAAAAGTACGACCGCGAACAGCTGGAAACCAGTCTTATTGCCGATCACTTACCTCCCCGAGGCTAAAACTCACAACCTCTGTGCGTTGCGACCTTGCTTGGTATACTATTAACGCAATCCACCACTTGGTCGTGTGCCCACTCACTACATCAGTGAGGATGGTGTACGTCACCATATACAGCGGCAGAAGCAAACGACCCCGTGTTGCAATGGCTCGTACGCCCCACTACAACCTATGAAGTCTCAGCGATAGAGATCCCATTGATCAATGATATACATCTAAAAATATCCAAAAGAATTTTTATAAATACTTTAGCGCTTTCAATGTACGTAAACAATCTGGTTCAACTTTTTATGAAGATTATCGCGTCAATAATCAATATATCAACCGTCGCGGACTCATCAATCCCTATTTCGGAATGGAAATGAACGTTTCACTCAAATAACAATTAACAAATAACAAACTAACTGCCCGTACAACTCGCGCAAATTAACAAATTAATATGAAACACTTAAAACAATTTTTGAGCTGTAGCACTTGGTTTAGTGCTCTTAAACGCTTGTAAAAAGACGACAACAATGGCATTCCTACAGAACCTCTTTCTGTAACTTTTCGTGCAAAGCGACAGTAGCTATCCTCAATACGCTACCTTACCCTCACTCTCACCGAGCTCAACAAAAATGAGAAGGTAGAAAAGGTATATCACAATGTATCAAGTAGTGATTTTAAGTTAGAATTATCAGCAGGTAGTTATGAAGTACGTGCTGCAGGTAGTGTAAATTACACTCAAAGTGGTACCACTGCCACGGGTGAAGTAGCAGGATTTGTAAGTAAGATGAATATTCTTACAGCTACTACCTACACAGTGCTCTTGAGTCTAAAAATCACTCCCTCAGGAAGGAGATTTTATCATCGAAGAAATTTTTCTTCACAGGTACCGCCACTCCACAAGGTAAAAAACAATATTTTGGTGACCAGTACATTAAACTCTACAACCCTACTGATAGAGTGCTCTATGCCGATGGATTGGTTTTTAGCAGATTCTGAGTTCCTAACCGTAACCAAAAGAGATTATACTCCCAATATAATGGCAGAAGCCTTTCACTGCAGGAAGTATGGTTGCAAATTCAGGTACAGGCACTCAATATCCCGTACAGCCTGGTGCTTCTGGTTGTAATTGCAGAACAAGGAATTAATCATAAAAGAAAATACCCTAATTCTATAGACCTTTCAAAAAGCTGATTTTTGAAAACTTCTACCCTCAAGAGTAAAGATGTTGATGGGGTAGGAGTGACTAAATATCAACTTATATGGTATTTTTATATTCAACAACAGAGGCAATAGAAGTTATGTGATAGCACGCTTCCCTGAAGGTACTGCCACAGCTACACTTCAGTATGATTATGAATACAAAATAGGAACAAAATTAATGCAGAGACAGGCTTTGAAAAATTCCTAATAATTGGATAGTAGATGCTGTAAATTTAAGTACTAAAAAGGTTTCGAGTGGATAGTTACAGCTCCCTCTTTAGATGCTGGTTATACTTATGTAGCTAATGATGAAGGAGATGCTTCTCGTTACGGCAAATCTGTACGCCGTAAAGTCCTCTCTCAAAAATAACGGAAAACCCTATTTTTAAGGACACCAATAACTCTACCGACGATTTCGAGATACTCACTACGCCCACACTTAAAAAGTGAAAAAGTGAAAAGTCGCTTTTGTATCGCAACACTTTGGCAAAGTTTCACACTTTGCCGAAGTTCATTGTAATTAATTATCCTGATAATCAATCACTTTTATAGTATGTTATGTAGGAAATCCAGCGATAGCTGGGTATGCGCTGCAAACGCTCTTACAATATAAAAACTTTTTCGGATAACCTATTTATAATTAACAAATTAATAAATTGCCCGTGCGGATCGCACCTAACTGCCCGCGCGACTCGCACCGGATCGCACCAAATTAATTAATATGAAACACTTAAAACAATTTTTAGCTGCGTAGCACTTGTTTTGAGTGCTCCTAAATGCTTGTAAGAAAGACGATAACAACGGTATCGCTACCGAATCTTTGAACATAACCCTTCATTTACAAGTCCCTGATAAAGTAAACATTACCCACTATGGCACGCCTCACCCTTACCCTTACTGAGCTCAACAAAAATGAGAAGGTAGAAAAAGTATATCACAACACTACTGCCAACGATTTCAACTGGGTATTCCTGCGGGTAGCTATGAGGGTATGTGCCACGGGTACTGTGAGTTACACCCAAAGTAGCACTACCCTATGCAGGTGAAGTAACTACCTTAATACCCAAACTCAACATACTCACAGCCACTACTTACAGTCTGCCTATCACTTTACAATTGTAAGTGATGAGGATAAAGATTTACTTATTGAAGAGATTTTTATCACGGGCACAACTACTCCACAAGGCAAACAATATTTAGATGATAGTTATTTCAGATTTACAACCCTACTTCTAGAGTTCTCTATGCTGATGGTTTTGCTTTTTGGTACAATCGGCGTTCCAAACCAATGATAAACAAACCTATACGCCAAATATAATGAACCAAGCTTTTTACAGCCAATGCGGTATACCAAATACCAGGGAATGGCAAGCAATACCCCGTAGCAGCAGGCGAGAGCATCATCATTGCCCTTACGGCTATCAATCACAAAAGAACTTAATAGTAATTCAATAGATTTGAAGAAAGCTAATTTTGAAATCAAAAGATGAAGCAGACGATGAAGACCCCTGATAATGCTGCAGTGCCTAATATGTTCGTAAAGTTTGAAGATGCAGTAATCAATCATCAAACAATCAACGCTTTTGCACTTGCCAGAATGCCAAAGGGGGTTATAGAGTTAGAGAAGTATTCTTATACATACAAAGATGAATCAGGATTTGACTCTGAAGGTGATGCCGTAAAAATCCCCAATACGTGGATTATCGATGCTGTAAATCTCGCACAAAAAGAAGACTTTCAATGGCTTGTAACTCGATGTTTCTTTAGATAGTGGTTGGACTTACGCCTCCGAAAGTCAAGGAGATGCTTCTCGTTATCGCAAAAGGAGTGCGCCGCAAAGTAACAAGTCAGCAAAACGGTCGCCGTGTGTTAAAAGACACGAATAACTCCACCGAAGATTTCGATGCTCGTGTAACACCATCACTTTTTAATTTTTAAGAAGTAAAACTCATAACACAAGAAGTATTTGTATCGCTAACACTTTGTCAAAGGTCCTTAGACTTTGATAAAGTTGATTGTTCTGATAATCAATCACTTTTTAGAGCATATTATGTAGGAAAGCCAGCGATAGCTAGGTATGTGCTGCAAACGCCCTTACAATATAAGAAATTTTTGCAACCGCCCTTATAGTATAAAAACTTTTTCAGACAATCTTTTTATAAATTAACAAATTAACAAACTGCCCGTGCGGCTCGCACTGAGCTCACACTAAGTTGATAAATCGATTCATAAACATATTATTTTGTTTTCCTCTGCCAAATAAGCTGGGGGCAAAACACTGATACCCTCTTGCTAAAGCTGAAAGAACAGCAAAATATCTCTCGTTTTTACAAGGCTTATTTTTCCAGAATCCAGCTACGATGCCCAAGTGGGGAAAACATCGCTTTTCTACCGTACAAGCAACTTATGAAAGAAGTGATAAGGAGGCTTATGCTCAACAGTATCCTGAAGGGCATATCGCTTTTTTCAGCAAAAAGCAACCTCTTTCTTCCCTTATGATAGCTACGCACGCTTTGGGGCAATGCGTCCTATAAAAATCAAGAACTGCGAAAAAGTGCGTTGGAATGAGTCGGTAGATAGTGATTTGCTCTATCCATACTCACCGCCGATGCTGTAGGGGGCGACTTGCATAGCGAGCAATACGCTTTTATGGGTGGTTTTGCCAAGCAATGGCAACGACTGCATTGGGGTATCAGTTTGGATTACCAAGCCGAATTAGCAAGTCGCAACAAAGACCCGCGTCCTAAAAATATCACTTCTAATCTGCAATTACGCTCAGGATTTATGTGGAGAGTAGGGAGTGGCAAGCAGGATATATGCTTCTTTCCAGAAATATACCCAGTCTAACGAACTCAAATTTTTCAATGAATTGGGGAGCCCTTCAGTCTATCATCTCAATGGCTTAGGCTATTACAACCACCTGCTGAAAGGCAACAAACTCAGAGCTTTTTATGAAGGTTATGGATATGGTGGTGGACTGAATATCAGCAGAAAAACAACCTTTTTCCTCTCTGCCAATTACCAGCAATTGGCAATCGAAAAATATATGACAGAAGATAATGGTGTGATAGCTGTAACACTTACCAATCGTACCCTATATACCGAGCTGACAAAGCTGTTTCGCAAAGATACTTTATCTCTATGGTTTCAAAGGATATTACTCTCTGCAAACCAAAAAGTGGGTAGAGACCTATTCTTTCAGGGCGCAATAGCAATTGGACGGAAGTAGTAGCTAAAAATGAGAATTATACTCTAGAGCACTACCAATTGGCAATGTTTTTCTCTAACAATAGTGATTTGCAATATCACATAGCATTATGTAGGTTGTGAAACTCATCGTAGGACTATACCCTTGTGAGGAGTTTTCAGCGTTTTGATTATATGAATATAGGGATAAAAATGAGTGTTGTAGCGCCCTTAGGGAAGAAGAGTATAGGCGTTGCAGGTTTTGCATTACCAGTATCGCAATACACCAAAAGGCAACTATGTACTCCGCAATGATAGTGAAGTATCCCTCAGCGAAATGCTTTTTGCACAATGCCCGTTTCCTCACCTCCGATGAACAAGTTTTCCAAGCACATTTACAGTACCATCACCCAATATCGTCATCACTCAGTTATTTTGTGGGACTCAATACTCCAAATAGGAGTTTTTTACCCTCCAAAAACGAATACTTTTCATCAATTAAACATCGGTTTAACATTTTTAATTACCTATCCCCTGACCCCGATACCTATTCCCTATACTCTGGAAATTCTAATTTCAACTGTATGTACATCGGTTGTTTTACAATCTCTTTTTCAGGTCTCATTGTTGAGGTGAGAGACCGAAATACCTAATAACCGTACCGATTCACTCAACCGTTCTTGGTAGAGCAATTCTTTGATGTGCAAAAGAATTTCCTCTTTGCTACTAATAAAAATCTTTTAAGGGTTTTGCTGCGTGTTTGAATAGTGAAGTCGCTGTATTTTTATTTTTCAAGGTGATAGTTTTACCTGCAACTTGCTGTTTTTCAAGACGACGGACGACATCCCTCGGCTATACGTTCAAGTTCGCGTTCCATATAGACCTCACTGGTGAGATTTTCGGCAAAAGTTTCTTCAGCACCTACTGATTTGCGAATCCTAAAGGCTGAACTTCACTGCGGTGAATACCTCGTGAGAGCTCATAGTAATAATGTCCGCTATTGCCAAAATTCCGTTCTAAGAAATCGCTAATGATTTCTCCCGTAAACTCCTTTCCTTTAAAAATTCCTAACTGATACATCTTTTCGGCAGTTACTTTGCTTATGCCATAGAATTTGCGCACATCGAGGTTTGTCTATGAAATCTTGTACTTCAGCCTGAGTGATGAGTAGTCTGTCCGTTAGGCTTGTGGTAGTCGCTAGCAATTTTGGCAATAAACTTATTTACCGAAATACCTGCTGAAGCTGTAAGTCCTGTTTTCATTGAAGATGCGCTGCCTGATTTCTTGGGCGATAAGGGTAGCCGACGGGTTGCCTGTTTACAGTAACATCTAAGTAAGCCTCGTCGAGGGAGAGGTTCCACCAAATCAGTATATTCGTAGAAGATAGCGCGTATTTGCATTGATATTTGCTTGTAGCGTTCAAAGCGGGGTTTTACAAAAATAAGGTGTGGACACAATTTGCGCGCCTGCGCCCCACTGATAGCACTGCGCACACCAAAATTTCTGCGCGCCTCGTAGCTGGCTGTTGCCACCACACCGCGCGCTTCGCCTCCGCCTACTGCAATTGCTTTTCCCTCTCAATTCAGGAAAAATCGAGTTGCTCTACCGAGGCGTAGAAAGCATCCATATCAATATGTATAATCTTTTCTGTTAATTGTTACTTGTTAATTGTTACCAGTTACTTAATCTCAAACATTTTCCCTGGCAGTGGTTTTTACCACTCTTTCAATTCCATTTGGAAAAGTAAATTAGAAAGTTGGTAGATAGGTATTTGGCAGCCGAGAGCGAGTTCATCTAAAGCTTGTTTGCCATTCTCTTTGAGGTAGTTTGCCACCAATTCTTCATCGGGACTGAGGTCTATGAAAAGTTCTTGTTGTACAGCTTTAGGGGCGGGAGTATCCCAATTCAGTGAGGTAAATGAGGTCTTTAGCTGAGGTGAGTATATTAGCTTTGCGGTTGCGTATCAGCTCATTGCAGCCTATGCTATAAGTATCTGTGGTACGACCTGGTACGGCAAATACTTCGCGATTGTACGAAAAAGCAATATCAGCAGTAACCAAACTTCCCCCTTTTTACCCGATTCAATCACTACAGTAGCTTCCGTAAGCCCTGCAATAATGCGATTGCGACTGAGGAAATTCTTCCTATCAAACGGACTTTGGCTACTGAAATCAGTGATAAAACCGCCGTTCTCTTCCATTGCCTCACAGTATTTCGCGTGAGTAGCAGGGTAGATAAGGTTAAGACCGTGAGCGAGGCAAAGCCACTGTTTGCAAGCGGTGTTTCATCGCTGCCTTGTGTGCCGTAATATCCACCCCGTAAGCATAACCACTCACAATCACCACATCAAGTGGGGCGAGTTCTTCGATCAGTTGTTCGCAAAATGCCGTGCCGTAAGTCGTGATATTGCGGGTACCTACAATGCTCAGCAGTCGTTTGTTTTGCAGGTTTATGTGTCCTTTTTGTGTAGAAGAGTATGGGGCTATCAACGCACTGTTTCAGTAGTTTAGGGTAGTGAGCATCGGTATAACTAACAATGTTGATGCCGTCAGTAAAGAGCAACTCAGTTTCAGCTTCTTGTAAGTACTGAGAGTTGAGGATATTTTGGCGTAATTTTAGAACCTATACCCATTACTTTTTCTAAGCTACTTCGGCGTTGTGCAACATATTTTTAGCACTCCCAAAGTGTGCAATAAGTTTTTGGCGTAATATCGCCTATAAGTGGAATTTTCTTCAAAGGCAATGAGGTATAACAAATCGTCGTTCATAGTTTGGTTTTGTTTCACGTTGCAAAAATAGCGATAATTAGTAAATTAGCAAATTTGCTAATTAGCAAATTATTACTACCTTTGCCTCATCATTCGTAATTCGTAACTCGTCATTCGTAATTTGTAACTTGTTCCCGTTAGGACAAATAACAATCGCTTTTGCGGCTTGTCTTCGGGGGGTCAGGGGGCTATTTCGTAACTCGTCATTCGTAATCTGTAACTCGTATCTCGTCATTAAAATTATGTTTCAATTTCACTGACCTCGCTAAAAATAACAACAAAGAGTGGTTCGACGCTCGTAAAGCACGCTTATGAAAAGCGCTAAATTGCAAGCTACCACATTCTTTAAACATATTTATGCTGAAATTGCAGCGCACGACACTGTAGCTCCTCAAAATATACCGCATCTACCGCGATTTGCGCCTCTCTAAGGATAAAAACGCCTTACAAAAACTCACTTCGGTTGCTAGCACAGCGCAAACAACCTCATTATCGCGGGGATATTACGTGCATATCAGTCCGCAAGAAACTTTATAGGGGAGGATTCTTTCGACCCCAATAAAGATGATTTGTTGCGTATGCGTCAGGAAATCTCTCTCAACCCCGATGATTTTCCTAAAAGTAATGAGCCGATAAAGGCATTGTAAAAGAGTTCGGCGGAAAAACTATGGGGCGACGAACTCGAAAACAGCTCCCAAAGGCTTTGAAAAAGATGATCCTATGCTTGATTATTTGCGCAAAAAGCAGTTCCTACTCAAACGCGACTACACGCTCAAGAAGCTACCGCCGAAGGTTTCGATAAAAAGTAGTACAAGGACTCTTAGCAATGCGCCCCTTTTTCGACTTTATGACCGAAGCCCTCACCACCAATCTCAACGGAGAACCCTCGATTCCCCTAACACCTAACAATGACCCTAACATTCAACAAAAATACTTTATCTGGGCATTAGCCCTCTTTGGAGTAGAGTTCTTATCGCAACGCTATTCAAGAATATCGGATTTATACGTGGCTATCTCGGCGATGTATTAGTAGTGATATTGCTGTATTACTTAGTGCTTTCATTTGTAAAAGTGAAACACAAAGGCAAACTCATTTTGGGGCATATTTGCTTTTGCTGTTGCGGTAGAAATACTGCAATATTTTGGAGTAGCCTCTCATTTGAGGCTTTACAAAGGGAAGTATAGGCTATATCATTCTGGCAATCACTTCTCGTGGGCTGATATAATATGCTATGCCATTGGTTGCCTCATATTACAATTAGCAAAATAATAAATAACAATTAACAGGAAATGACACCCTAACCCCTATCCCCAACCCCTATAAACAACTATGAAACATTTTTAATAACCTTGTTACTATGTGCGTCGTCAATATACGCACAAAATCCCTTAAAAGGCGAATGGATAACCAACACTCTGTTGGGTAAATTCAAAGAAGAAGACAGCAAACCTATTTGAACTTACACAAAGACGAAGATGAAATAGCAGGTTTTGCAACGGTATTTGAAAAAGAACGACAAAAATCAATATAAATCATTTTACTTTTGCCCCTTGTGGCAACGACTGTTTCCCATCTATAACAGGAACATTTAAACTTATTGCCCCCTCGTATGTACGCCTGAATGCCCTAAAATTTGAACAAAGAGGTGATTGTAAACACAAAAACGAAAAGTTGCATAACGATACCGCCGATTATTACATATGCAAAGTCTCAGATAAGAAAATCTTCTTAGTGAAAAGCACTTCAAAAATGAAAAAGAAGATCAAGAAAAAGGCTAAAAACTATTTGTTAGTAACCGGTATAAAAGGACAATGTAGTGTATAAACATAAAAACAAAAATGAAGGTGGAGGCTAAGGAAATAGGAGCATTACCTGCGCAAGTGAGAAATACGCTACTGATATACTTCACTTGAAAAATTCAAGATACTTGTTTACAATTCATTAGTATAGGACAGCGGCTTGGGTATTTGCGGTAAAAGACCTCACCACAGGAACGATAACCTATGTAATACAAGAAAAATTATTATGACGAAAAAGATAAAGAAATCTCTTTGCTTTTTGATTGTACCGAAGCTGAAATGAAAAGAAGTTCAGACAATAAAAATAACTATCCCCTAATAACTAATGATAGACATAGGCATAAATCTCACTAATAAGCAATTCGCAGGTGAGTACGACAAAAATTATAGACCGCGCCATAGAGGCAGAAGTAGATATAATACTTCTTACGGGAACAGGCGTGCGTAGCAGTGATGAGGCTTTAGCATTAGCCATACCCCAAAGGCTTTTACGCTACCGCTGGCATTCACCCTCACGACGCCAAAACGATGAGCGCGAGAGCATCAAAAACTTACAAGCGTTGCTCAACCAAAAGTATGTAGTAGCTGTAGGCGAATGTGATTAGACTTCGACCGCGATTTCTCACCACGCCCCATACAAGAAGCGTGCTCACGCACAACTAGCTTTTAGCTGAAGAAGTGCATAAACCCTTATTCCTGCACGAGCGTGCAGCCTTCGAGCATTTTACTGCCATACTGCCGAGCACAACCGATTGCCTAAAGGGGTAGTACACTGCTTTACTGGTAGTTTAAAAAGAAGGAAAACTTACTTAGATACTGGCTATTATATAGGTTTTACGGGAGCGGTGAGCGATAGCAAAACGCTTTGCTCATTTAGAAGAAGTTGTCCGTTACGTGCCTTTTAGACCGTATGCTCATAGAAACCGATGCTCCTTTTATGTTGCCCAAGAACGTACCCCAAAGTCAGCTATCTCAGTATCAATCGCGACGCAACGAACCTGCTTTTTGCCTATGTAGCTCAAACCATAGCTCAGTTCAAAAACATACTGTTTGGAAACAGTTGCCTCAGCAACTACCCTCAACGCGCAAACTTTGTTCAAACTATAAAAACACACTATGGAAATCACTTATTATTTGGTGTTTCTAGAAAAATTAAATGACTAACAATACTTTAACCACTATTTTATATCAATGAAAATAGCTATTACAGGAATGAGTACCCTCGCTGCCGAGGCTCTTACCTTCATAACAACATACCTCAAAAGGAAAAACTTTCTGAGAGCGAACAAGCTTTTTAATAGAAAAACTTTAAAAATTCTAATCCCGCTTATGAACCCTTAGACGATACAGTCCTTTATGCGCTACACACCGCTCGTGAGGCTGTAGCACGCTAATTGGCACGATTTGCGTTTTGGCATCAATATAGGATCTTCTCGCGGGGCTACTGCCTTGATTTTGAAAAGCATTATTCTCATTTTCTCGTTGACAGGCACTTGCAAACCTTAGCCCTCACCCACCACTACTTTGGGTAATATCAGCACGTGGGTAGCTCTAAGATTTGGGGAATCAAGGCTTTGAACTCTCACACTCCATTACTTGCTCTACTGCCCTGCACGGTATAGCCAATGCCATTGCGTGGCTGGAAAGTGGTATGGAACAACGCTTTTTAGTGTAGAAGCGCCGCTTACTCCTTTTACCATTGCCCAAGTAAAGCCCTCAAAATCTATAGTAATCATGTCCTTGCCTTTATCCTTGTCGAGCAATGGATATGACCAAAAACAAAGCACAATGGTGCTGGGGAGGGGCAGGTTGTTTTGTTTTAGAAAAAGGGGAACACACCAATGCCTTAGCTCATATTGTGGGGATAGGGTTTTGCTACCGAAAAGCTCACCCATAGTGTATCCCCTCTCCAAAAATGGCGATTGTCTGCAAGCCTCTTATGCAACAGGCTTTTGGCAAGTGCCGGAAATCCCAAAATCGATGCCATTGTAACCCATTGTACGGGTACTATCAAAGGCGATCAAGCTGAACTCAATGCTATAGAAGCTGTTTTTGGCGACAAGAAACCACTGCTCGCCAATAATAAATGGCAACACGGACATACCTACGGTGCCAGTGGGGCGCTCAACCTCACCACATGGCTGTCAGAATGTTGCAAAACAACTGTTTTGAGCTGAGTACCCCTATCTGCCAGCACCCCGAATCTATCCCTGATAAACTACAACATATCTCTAATCAATGCGGTTGGTCTTTGGCGGAAATGGAATAAGTGTGGTCGTGGTCGTTAGAAAAATTTTTCTATTGAACTTTCATGACAGTTCAATATAACATCTCTACACTTTGGCAAAGTTTCATACTTTGCCAAAATTGATTACTCTAATAATACGTGACGTTCGATATAACAGAACATTGATTTACAGTTTTGTAACATAATATATTCACAAAATAATTCACCGTCAGGTGAAAATTCGTGAGATAATAAAAATAAAGACTTTTATGCACTCCCAATTTCAGTGAAAATTCGTGTAATTCGTGGGAGATTAAAAATATTTTTACTGATTGTTAAATAATTACTTACGCCGAACTCACGTTAATAATCAATTATTTTTGAATTATGATATGTATGGGTGTTTTGCAAACGCCCGCATAAATAGAACTTTTTAGACAGCCTCTTATCAAATAAAAACTGAAAAATACTCGTGTAATAGCCAAATTTTCCCCTACACCTATCTTTTTAACCCTATTATATAATTAATTATAAATGAGTGTTTTAAAAATTTTAAACACACACTACAATGATTTATCAGAAAAAGATTGTGTTTCATGTTATACTTTTTGCCGGCAGTAATTATTATTAAATTATAGAGAAAATTATGTCAGACATTGCATCAAGAGTTAAAGCCATTATCGTTGATAAATTAGGCGTAGACGAAAAATGAAGTTACTGCAGAAGCAAGCTTCACTAACGACTTAGGAGCTGATTCATTAGACACTGTTGAATTGATTATGGAATTCGAAAAAGAATTTGATATTCAAATCCCAGACGACCAAGCTGAAAACATTGCAAACTGTTGGTCAAGCAGTAAAAATATATTGAAGACGCTAAACAATAATTGGCTCATAGGCAGTAGGCTATCAGCATATTACGTTGGTAGCTATCGCCCAATTGCTTTTTAAAACCTAAATGCTAAAAACTTAAAAACTATATGGAGAAAAGACGTATTGTAGTTACAGGTATAGGGGCTCTTACCCCCTATTGGAAATACCGCCCCAGAGTTTTTGGGAAGGTCTTCGTCGCTGGTAAGAGCGGCGCTGCGCCTATTACCCATTTTGATGCTTCTAAGTTCAAAACTCAGTTTGCTTGTGAAGTCAAAAAGCTTTCAATATCGAGGATTTTATGGATAGAAAAAGAAGCCCTGTAAACTCGATAAGTTTGCACAATATGCCGCTAGGTAGCTCTGATGAAGCTATCAAAGATGCCCACCTTGACGTTATCGAAGCTCTGATAAAGATCGTAGGGTGATTTGGGATCTGGCATAGGTGGTTTGGAAACTTTCCAAAAATGAGGTAACCAACTTCAATCAGGCGATGGAACGCCCTCGCTTCAACCCTTTCTTTATTCCTAAAATGATAGCCGATATCGCTGCTGGCGTGATTTCTATACGCTACGGCTTTAGAGGTCCCTAACTTTACTACTGTATCAGCTTGTGCTCAGCTGCTAACGCTATGATTGATGCGCTTAACTACATCCGTTTAGGCTATGCCGATATAATGGTGTCAGGTGGTTCAGAAGCAGCGGTAACCATTGCTGGTATTGGTGGTTTCAACGCTTTGCACGCTCTTTCTACTTTCAACGAAAATCCTGCTAAAGCCTCTCGTCCATTCGATGCCAATCGCGATGGTTTTTGTATTAGGTGAAGGAGCAGGAGCTGTAGTGCTTGAAGAGTACAAACCACGCGGTAGCTCGTGGTGCTACCATCTACTGCGAATTAGCAGGAGGGGCTCTCTGCCGATGCCTCATCACATGACGGCTCCTCACCCCGAAGGATTAGGTGCTAAAAATGTGATGATCAACTGCTTGAAAGATGCAGGTGTATCAGCAAACGAAGTCGATGCTATCAATATGCACGGTACTTCTACACCGCTGGGTGATGTTGCCGAATCTAAAGCAGTGCTCGAAGTTTTCGGCGAACACGCTTACGATATCAATATCAACTCTACCAAGTCGATGACAGGACACTTGCTCGGTGCTGCAGGGGGCATAGAGGCAGTAGCGTTCATCCTCGCTATCAAATACGGTATTGTACCACCTACCATCAACTTCGAAACCCCTGATGAAAAATAGATCAACGCTTGAATTTCACCTTCAACAAAGCACAACACCGCGACGTAAAAGTAGCGATGAGCAACACCTTTGGTTTTGGTGGTCACAATGCGTGCTTATTATTCAAAAAGATATAAACTATAAGTGTTCAACTTAAAGAAAATATTAGTTTTTCCCCGTCTTTTTCCAAAAAGAAAGACGGGATTTTTATAATAAAATAAAGAATCTATTAGGCTTTGCCCTAAAAACTTATCCTATTACAGCGAGGCTTTTTACGCATCCTTCTTATCAATTCCAAAAAGGCGACGCGCAAAAGTTATGAACGATTAGAGTTTTTGGCGATGCCATCTTGGCGCAGTAATAGCCGATTATATTTTTCACCAATGCCCCCTGAGCAAGATGAGGGCTATCTCACCAAAATGCGCTCCAAAATTGTAGAACGCCGCAATCTCAACCAGTTGGGTAAAGATATGGGGCTCTTAGATTTTTGCGCACCAAGCTCACCCCAAGGCAATTGGGTAATAACATCACGGGCAATCTCTTCGAAGCGCTCATAGGGGCTATTTATTTAGATAGAGGTTATAAAGCCTGCTTCCGTTTTTATAGAACGCGAACTCATCTTGCCGCATATCAATATCAAAAACTTGGGAAGGAAAAGTGATTAGCCATCAAAAGTTTATTGATAGAATGGTGCCAAAAACACAAATTGGACTTTTGCTTTTGAGGCTGAAGAAGATATGGAAGACCGTTCTGAAACTAAATATTTTGTCGCCAAAGTACACGTACAAGGTTTTTCGGTAACGCGTGCTCGTTCTACTTCTAAGAAAAAGCCGAAGAAATAGCCGCTAAACGCGCTTGGCTACAAAATTCAAGGTAAACAGCACCATAAATTGGACGTACAATGAAAATCCTCCTATCCGATACCCATTCGTACATAGACAACCGCATCCTGCACTATGCCAATGAAGCTGATGAGGTTTGGCATTGTGGTGATTTTGCAATCTAGCAGTGATAGAAGCCCTTCAGGCTGTCAAGCCTCTTGCGCGGGGTCTATGGCAATATCGATGGTACCGATGCGCGTCAGCTACTTCCCAAAGTCAATCGTTTTCAGTGCGAACAAGTAGAAGTGCTGATGATACATAGGCGGTTATCCTAATAAATACACCTTTAGCCAAACAAGAAATTTTAGCTCACCCTCCCAAACTCTTCATTTCGGGGCATTCTCATATTCTAAAAAGTACAATACGACCCACAATTTCAATTGTTGCATCTCAACCCAGGAGCTGCTGGCATTTATGGCTGGCAAACAGTACGCACTATGCTTCGTTTTGAAATTGAAGGTAAAAGAAATCAAAAACTTAGAAATCATTGAATTAGCTAAGAGATAAGAAGTAAGAACCTCATAGCTGCAAACGCCCTTTTTCGTATATCTCCTCATTTTGAAAAATAAAATAAAAATTATATCTTTGTCCCTTAATTGATAAAAATCATTTTATGCAAAGAAAAACACAAAAACCCTTAAATTTGAGACATTAGACAAAGAATCTACAAAACTTATTATACAGCCGTGACAACTCTCTAAACTGATTTCAGTACTCAAAGAGGAGAAAAATCCACTCACACTTAGAACAACTCTGCCCAGTTAGATGTGAAGAGTTGTAAAAATTTAGGGTTTCCCTGTACTATGGTCGCTATATGAAAATGATTTTTATCCCATTTGAGGAGAATTTTTATTGAAAAGCTATGTGATGCTTTGTTTCTAATGAGCAAACATAAGGAAATAGAGAGTTTTATACTAAAAAGACCAGTCATTGCAGAAAAACTTTGGACAAAATTACCTTTTTCATTACTGATAATCTTTTCTACTAACACTTTCCTATACGATAGTTTGCTTATATTAGCAGAAAAAGGATACTTCAAAGATACCCAAGTACTCCTAACTTCTTAGAGATATTACTCAGTCCACTAAAAACTACTACTGCCAACAGCTACTGTCGCTTAATTGAAGACTTCAACCCCACAACAGAAGAGCTCCTTCCTTCTCAACAGACCCTTTTGCCCCTGCTCAGTAGCGATAAGACCTCAGTAGTGAACTTTTGTTATCAAAGACTCATCAAGCAAATAGCTGACGAAAAAACTTTGACTTCCAAGCCTTTGCTGACAACTTTTGCACTGTGTTTTTACACCCAAAAATAGCCAAATCCCAGCTTATAGGTTTAAATATCTTTAGAAAAACTATAAAAAAAGCAAGTCTCTCACCAATCCCTGACTACCGCGAGCAATTAGCGGTACTCTTTCACCGTCCCTGATGCCAAGCTCAAGAAAAAGTTGCCAACCTCCTCACCACTTATTTTTAACCACGATTGTCTCCTGAAGTCATCGCCCCTTACCGCGATTACCTAAAAAGGCAAAGCCCAAGACCTCCTTTTGCAAACCCTAAGTCCATCAGAAAATTCAGAAAATTTGAGAACTCGAAAAACCCATAACTGCCCGTGCGGCTCGCACCTCCCTAAAATGCTTGTGCGGCTCGGGACCTCCCAACCCCAAAAACAGCCCGCACCCCTGACACCTGTTTCCTGTCCTCCAACCCCCTGAAAAACTCCTCTTCCTCCTCGGTGACTGTCTTCGCGAGCGTACGGCTGCTACTATCGACCTTTTTCTTTCGAGGGATTAGTACAGCTACAAGACCAATTGCCTGAAAACTTTCAAGGAGCAACTCGCCCCTTATATCACGCAGGTCAATGGGATGTATTACTATCAATGTACAGTTGGCTGCCCTGCAACTGCTCCTCGCGGGATGGATGGAGGACAGACCTTTGGAGTCTCCTGAGGACTGGACGAAAATGAATACCCAAGTAAGACGCCTCAACACCGAAGAAGAAGAACCTTTCAAGCAAGCGTGTGTGCTCCACAACGTTTGGTACCTGCGTGATGAAATTCTCTTACCTGCTCTATAAGGTGAGGGCAACCCTTAACAAACTCAAAATCGGGTAGCAAACTGCCTTTCCTTTCCACCCCTACGACGCACCTTTCTATATGAATGCTGAGACCTCTTGCCGACCGACTGTTCGCTTACCAAACGGCTGGCAAAAGAAGTAGATTTGGACGACTTGGTAGTGGCTTGCAACCGATTGTTATTGAGTACCATTACCCCTGAAGCACAGGAAAAAGTACGCTCATTCTCAGGACAATACGCGCCTGCTTTTGGGCTACTTCTTCTGACTTTCGGATGTGGTAACCCCTACAGAGGAGTTCCTACCATTATGGACGCAAATCACTCGCCTAAAAACACCCCTGACAAAGTATTTACCGAGTTTGAAACCACGGCTGCCAAAGACTATCTCTCGGCTGTAAAACCTTTCTTCCTGTCTTACGAGATAGACGGGAGAGTTCAAAACAGTTTTTTTGGAAAAGGTATATGTAGATGAGTCCTATTACAACTATCACGTGGCAAGTCCTTTTGATAGCAGCGTATTTGACCGATTGCCCTATACATTACAATGCAGGGGCATACGATAGTTGGATATAGATACTCTCCGTTATGCAATTTCCCTAAACCCTCAGTATGTAGATGTACTCTTTAGGTAAATACACCCTCTCTATGTAGGCGATAGTGATGCTGAGACCCTATCGTAATCTGCAGTGAGCCTTTCAACTACTCTTGGAATACGACCTGCCCGTGCATCACGGTGGGTGGATTTTATAGGAATGGCTTTGCTTCACGACAAAAGGAAACTCGCGACCTCGCGTGCAGAGTATATCCTCCGTGCCATTAAACCGTGACGAAGACCCTCAGTTATTTGCAACACTTTATAGCCGATATCCTCGCCCAAAACTCACCCCTATCAATCGCTTTGTGGAGTTTTTGGACATGCCCACCTCGCGACAAGATGAAAGGCTTTCCAAAAAGCAGTAGTAGAAGCTTATTTGCCTTTGGCTGAAAAGCAAGAAAAGAAACCTACGAATCATAGTATTAGCCAATTGGCTAATGTGATAATTAACTAATTGCCAAATCGACAAAGGTCAGTCTCCATCAATAAATTATCCTTATGTTTGAACACTTAAAAAAACTGATTACTACTCACGATTTAAGCGCTCTCTTTTCTTTCTGTAGTAACTTAGCAGATAACGACCGCCTTGCCCTATTAGAGGAATTCCAGCAGTCTAAATGGGGACTTAAAGAATCTTTTTGGGATAAAGGTATGTTTGATTTGCAAGCTAATGAAGTTCCGATTACAATTTATTATAGCACTATTCCTCCTTGCGAAGTGTGGAAGAATACCAAAGCGCTCAGTATTCACAAAATATGTGGCTATTATCTAACAAGTTCTGCTTATTTAGCAACTCAAAAGTGCTACATATTCTCCCCAAAATCCTTCAAGAGGAAAAATATCGCTTTATCTTGGATTTGTTCCACTCTGTAAAACCTGAAGACAGAGAGTTTATCTCCTTTGAAACCTATTGGGTGCTCTACAAGGCGGGAGAAATTCCCTTTTGATGAGGTGCTTTTACTACTATCACCGCTACCTATCTCTATGATGATAAAAAGTCCGTTATACTGATTTAGTGCTACATGACCAAGAGTTCCACGACAAGATTTTTAGGCGTTTGCACCGCTATGAAAACCAAATGTTCCACGATGCTAAACCGTGGGAGGACTTCTTTGTGCATTGCAAAGACAAGGTTATGTTTCGATAGAAGTACATCCCCGAACTTTTTGGAGAGCCTGCTCAACCCTTGGAAGAAAACCTCACCTCAATTGGCATTGCTCGTTGAGTTGGAGTTCTTAGAGCCTACTACCGACGAACTCCTCGCTGCCAGCAAACGCTCTTTGCCTTACTCAGTACGGCAACACTAACCTTATCAACTTTGTTCTCAAGCATATACAGCGAAATTGCAATGAAAAAGCCTTTTGACTTTCAATCTTTTTGCCGATAACTTTGCGCTTTGTTTGCTACCCAAAAGATAGCCAAATCCCAACTCATGAGGCTTTAAATATCTTAGAAAACACTACAAACAGCAAGCCCCTACCAATCCCGACTACCGCGAGCAATTGGCGGTACTTTCACCGTCCCCGACGTGCAAAGCTTCAAGAAAAAGTTGCGCTCTCCTCACCACCTATTTTAATCCACGAAGGTCTCCCCGAAGTCATCGCCCTTACAGCGATTACCTAAAAAGGCAAAGCCCAAGACCTCCTCCTCCAATCCTTACCCTCGCCCAGACTCATCAGAGACCTCCGAAAACTCCGAGAACTCCCATCACTCTCCCACACCTCCCCAGAGCAGCCCGCACAAAGATTACCCGTGCGGTCGCAGCACCTGACACCCTGAAGGCCTCCTCTTCACTCCTCCTGGCGACTGGCCTCCGCGAGTCATGCGCCCCAGACTATCGACCTCTTTGAGGGCTTTAACCAGTTGCAAGATGACTTCCCTGCAGATTTCAAGGAACGAGTTGGCGCGCTAGCTAAGCAGTTAGAACGACACTGGAAATCGGCATTGCCTCGGTGCCTATTTTTGCTGCTGGTACAGCGCTGGACAGGACAAAAGAAACTAAACAAGGGAGGACAGAAGAATTTTCTCTCCACCCTCCTATC
>BNJV01001866.1_pt1 | contig 84294 bp, 110 predicted proteins | sample 8540591 | NCBI WGS metagenome assembly BNJV01 (sample SAMD00202457, study PRJDB9452) | human saliva metagenome | host: Homo sapiens
TTAATACAAAAATTATGTATACTGATTTTTGAACCGGAACAGGCTTATAATTTAAAGCATAAGATCAATTTATCAAGCAGAATCAACTTATAATACGAAGGAGTACTATGGAAAATATAGAAATAGAAAGAAAATTTCTTGTAAAGGAAATCCCCGATAAACTTGACACCTTTGAAAGAATAGATATGACTCAAGGGTATTTAAATACAAATCCCGTAGTCAGGATGAAAAAGAAAATGATGATTATGTTCTTACATATAAAGGAAGCGGATTGCTGTCACGCAGCGAATATAATCTTCCGCTCGATGAAGAATCTTTTAATCATCTGATTAAAAAAATGTGACGGTATAATTATCTCAAAAAAAGCAGATATAAAATTCCGCTAAAAAAACAATCTCATAGCGGAGCTTGATATATTTAAAGGTGACCTTGACAGCCTCAAACTTGTAGAGGTGGAGTTTAACTCGGTAGAAGAAGCCGATAATTTTTATCCCGCCTGAATGGTTCGGAGAAGATGTTACTACAGATAACAGGTACCACAACTCATATATATCCAAATACGGATTACTTAAGTGGAGATACTAAAAAGAAAAGAAGGCTTTTATACCCCTAAAGCCTTCTTTTTGCATTATCTTGCAGCCATATAGATATTATACATATCATTATAATCAAGTGATTTAAAACTTCCTATACTTCTTGATTTCTTATAGGAACAGTTTATTGCCAAGTTCTCACAGTCTTTTTCACTTACCTCTCTGTTAAGAAGCTCATGTAAACTTACAGGCATTCCGACAGATTTGAAAAAAACTCAACAGTCTTTTTTCAATACCTATATCAGCCGCCTTTTTATCATCAGTCTCAACTACTCCATATACCTTTCTTGCAAAATTTGCAAATCGCTCTATATTTTCATTCTTTACATAGTTTGCCCATGAAGCAAAAATTGCACTAAGTGTAGCACCATGTGTTGAATCATAAAGTGATGATATAGCCATTCCAAGCTGATGGCATGACCAGTCACCGTCTCTTGGAGTATCACCTTTTGCTCCAAGACCTGTAAGTCCTATATGTGATACACTTCCGCACCACATAACTTCACTCATAGCTTCATAGTCGGTTGGATTTTTTACAGCCTTCGGTCCGAATTTTATAATATCTCTAAAGAGTCCCTCAGCCATCTCATCTGTCAAATGATTGCCCAGAATATTAGTAAAATATCTCTCAGATGTGTGCATGAAGATATCTGCCGCACCGGCACCTATCTGATACTTCAGGGCAAAGAATATGTAAGTTCCGGATCCATTATCGCAAACTTACATCTGTTAAAATCAGTTGTAATTCCCTTCTTTATATGGCTTCCGGTTACATCATCGGTAAGTACAGCTGAGTCACTGGTCTCGGAACCCGCTGCGGCAATAGTCAAAACGGTACCTATCGGAAGAGATTTTTCCACCTTCTTTCTTTGAAAGAAAAACTCTTCTATATCGGTATCGGGACTTGCCACACCTATTGCAACAAACTTTGCGGTATCTATTACACTTCGCCGCCTACCGCCAGTACAAACTCGGCTCCCGAACTTTGACGGCCTCCTTTGTCATCTCCTTTGCTTTACTTAAAAGCGGATTCAGCATCACACCTCCAAGTAAGAGTACATCTATACCTTCAGACTTTATCTTTTTCTTCTACCAAATCAAGCAGACCGCTTTTTCTTGCACTGTTTCCACCAAAGATAACTGCAACCTTCTTTACTCCGAATTCTTTATCAAATTTCCTATGTCATTCCTTGTTCCTGCTCCGAAAACAATCCTTGTAGGTGAATAATAATTAAACTTTTGCATATACTACCTCACTTTTCATTTTATTCTATTTATCAAGTCCATATAGTCCTTGCAGTATTTTTCATAAAGAGGCTCCAAGATTTTCTTGAAATTTGCTCTATCCTCGCCTGATAAAAGTATTTATCTCTATACCTTTATCTACAAGCTCCTTCTCATATATCTTTTCCTGTCTTTGCCCAGATTTCTCTCTCATAAATACTGCTCTCTATGGCAGCCTCTTTTATAATTGCCCTGTCTTCTTCTGAAAGTTTACTCCATGTCACATCAGAGCAAAGTTGCATTTCAGGAACTCTGGTATGCTCATCCTTTGTGTAATATTTTGCATATTGATAATGCATTGCCGATATATAAGACGGAATATTATTCTCCGCACCGTCTATCACACCTCTTTCAAGAGAAGCGTAAACCAGACTGTACTCCTGTGCCCCCGGCTCAGCTCCCAAAGCTCTAATCATATCCTTCATAAGGTCTGATTGCTGCACTCTGATTTTCAATCCCGACAGATCCGATATATCTTCTATCGGTCTTACATTGTTATAGAAGTTTCTCGCACCGGCAGTATAAAATGATAAAGGCTCAATGCCGGAACCCTCAAACTGTGCAAGGATTTCATCGCCTATCTCGCTGTAAAAGTACATTCCACATATGCTCCTCATCCCTGTATAAATAAGGCATCTGCAAAACATTCAAAACCTCAATATCGTTTGAGAGTGGTGAAATAGATGCTCTGGTAAAATCAATTCCTCCAAACTTCAGCTGTTTTATAACACTCAGCTCGTCTCCAAGCTTTCCGTCATATACTACTTCTATTACTATTCTCCCTTGCTCTTTTCCTCTACAAGTCTTGCAAACTCAAATGCTCCCAGTGTAGTCGGGTAATCCTTCGGGTGGTTTTTCCGCATATGTAAAAACATACTCAGTAGCCGGATTTTTCTCACGCATGAAGTATTTATAATCATAACGGAAATGATAAAAAAAGCCATATCAGTCTTCTTTTTCATCTTTTTATTTTTCCCAAAAATATCATTAAATATTTTTGTAATCTTTACCTACAATTCTCTTTGTCAGAATATATCCGTTTGTATTGTCGGTAAAAATTATAAGCATGCCCGAAATCTCTTTCCGGCTTTGACTCTACTCAGTCAATATACTCGTGCTTTTTCCTCCACCTCTACGGTTATTCCTTTTCACCAATTTCAAGTGTCAGTTCCTTAAGAGTATTTACACTCCTCTCGCCCTGTTATACATCATAAAGGGTTGAAAGAGCACGAAGAAAAGTACAGCAAATACAAGTATTGCTCTAAGAAAATTATTGGCTTCATGCCATCTTGAAATTATAAGCGCAAGCATTGCAAACGTAAAAATAATATTCACGATTCCCTGCAAGTGAAGAATATAGAAAAAGAAAGACAGCTTAAACAACTCAAAAGCTGTATTCTTGTAGTGAAATTTGTAATTCATAGGGCCTCCATGTATTTGTGTTGTATAACTATTTTATATCAAAAATATCAGGTTGGCAAATAGCATTTTCCCACGAAAAGACGGGTTGAATTTCAACCCGTCCATGATATCAAAGCCTTTTCTATTACTTTTTGTTATTACTTAGCAGCCTTATTCTGGTTTACCAAGATATTTGTTGTTCCTGCATCCTTGCCTGCATTGAACTGATCCCAAAGAAGATCCATTGAAAGCTGAACGCCCCTTGCCCTGGCTAACTTATCATCTTTATCTGTTCTGTCTGTTGTACCTGTTGTGTAAACACCCTTTGCATCAGGATCCATAGCTACACCAACGAAGATATCAAGTCTTTGATCTGTAGCAGGTGCACACTTAATAATGTTGTTCTGTAAAGCCTGCTTTAAGTCTACATCATCAAGAGCTGACAATCTAACGAAAGTCAACACCGCCAACTGTGAAGAATCTGTCATCATTAGGTACTTCGCTTGCTACAGCCTTAGCAAGTTTGAATGTATCTTCATTTCCTGTTTTCTTAGGATTGTACTGCTCTCTGTGAATATATACGGCAACACCGATCATATCCTCAAGATTTCCCACCATCTTTCTTATCAAGTGTCTTTGCTCAAACTTAATATTGCTGAGCTTTTGCTGCGATATCACCGACATTTACGATATCTGAACGGAATACCTGTGCATATCCGGATACATATTGTCAACTGTTATCTGAATCTTACCGCTTGCGTCTGTAACTGCCTTATTGTAAGGACCTACCTTTCTTTGATAATCCCTCTTTATCTACAAGCTCTGCATTGAAATCAACACTGTTGTATCCCTTTGCTCTGTCTTTGTAAACATCAACTGTTCCCGGTGCTGCAATACTGTTGTAATCCTTAGGACCTCTTAAGAAGAACTGATCGCCAACGAATCCTGACTCATCTATACCGTCTACGATTGACCATCCTGCGCCCTTCATTCTTATTATATATCACTATAAGATATATATCTAGTAAAACTTTTTTAGTAATAGTCACATGTCGAAAAGTTTGTATTGCAATAAAAGAGCTCTGTGATTTTATAAAAATCACGGAACTCTTTTACTTGAATTATCTGTTCATATCATATGAGACAAATGCATCCACCTTCTCTTTAGAAGGACTCTTATTATCAAATTCATTTGTAAGAAATGCATATATCAACTCTTCTCTAAGTTTATCACCAATTGTAAATGCTCCAACACAGGCTATATTTGCATTATTACTCAATACAGCCCTTTTCGCAGAATAAATATCTGAAATCAATGCGGCATATGCTCCCTTTACTTTATTAGCAGCAATAGACATACCGAGTCCTGTACCACATAGCAGTATACCTCTATCAAAATTTTTATCAGAAACCTGCTTTGCCACCTCTATCGCAACATTTGCATATATTGCATCATCACTTCCAAAATCTGTAACTTCACCCAAATTGCTCTTTTTTATAAATTCTATTAATCTATATTTCTCTTCAACTGCATTTGGATCCGAACCTATAGCTATTTTCATCATCTATACCTCCAATTTTCCCTCAACAAATTCTCTCATACCTTGTATTATCAAATATACTGATGTTGCTCCTGCATCTTGGAATCCAACTGCCCTCTCGCCTAAAGACTTAGCTCTTCCAAATTTAGCCACATATTTCTTTGTGTTTTCTACACCTGTTCTTGCAGCTTCCTCAGCAGCTACAAGCATTTCTAATAACCCTTTATCGGCATTATTCTTCATTGCTATAACTACAGGATGCAATGCATCTACCATTGTTTTATCGCCAAGTCCTGCATGCCCTATCTCAACCACGGAATTTAAACTCTTTTCTTCCATATCAGCCAAATCAATTGCTGTTAAAGATGCTTTTGGCGCCTTGTCTTTAGCACCTGCTAAATACATACTTCCAAAAATCACTCCTGAAGCACCACCCATTGACATCAACATGGCATTACCTGCTTCTTCAAACAATTTATATACACTGTCTACACCATTTAGTTTATGTAATACTTTTTTTACTTCTTCCATTCCGAGCGACATTCCTATACCATGGTCGCCGTCTCCTATCTTACTGTCTACTTCTGTCAAATATGGCTTATTGGATATTATTTTTATTTGCAATGTAAAGTAACATATTTTTTTGTATCACTTACATTTAGTGTTTCCAATACACGGATTTACTTCTTTCAATTAACTCATTTTCAACATTTTCATTTTTAACTTCAAAGAAATTTTCGCTATCATCATACTCGGTTATCTGATTTACATAACTTCCCTTAGCATAATATGGGGAGAAACATGGCATATCATAGTATTTTTTTAAGTTCTTCATCTATTCTGAATACAGAAATTGAAAAACCTCCCATTTCCATACATGTACAATAAGAACCTATATCTGCATCATGTACCCTTAAACCATCTTTATGCATAAGCCTATATAAATTATAATAAACTATATTCAATTCAAATAATGGCGTGGATCCGAGACCATTGATAAGGACACAAATCTCGTCTCCTTTTTTCAAGTCCATCTCTTTTTTTATTTCACTATACATCCTGTCTACTATAGTCTCAGCATCTACAAGCTTTGTTCTTTCAATTCCGGGCTCACCATGTAATCCCATTCCGTATTCCATCTCATCATCTGCAAGTTCAAATGTCGGTTTATCATTTCCCGGAAGTGTTGCAGGACTCGTTGCTAACCCGATAGTACTCACATTATCTCTTGCTTTTGAAGTAATCCTATGAACTTCCTCTAAAGATTCACCGGCATCCGCTGCTGCACCGGCTATCTTAAATACAAATACATCTCCTGCAATTCCTCTTCTATCATATTTTCTTTCTTTGGGTGCGGATGAGAAATCATCTTGTACCCTTACGTTCTTCGTCTTAATACCTGCACTATTACATAAATCTTCAGCCATATCGAAATTCAAGTTATCGCCGGCATAACATCCATATATAAATAGAACGCCTTTTCCCTGGTCCACCTCTTTAGCTGTATCAAAAATCAACTTAGGATTTGGGGATGCACAAATATTTCCACATGCTACGGCATCTGCTAAACCCGCTCCACAATATCCTATAAAAAGTGGCTCATGTCCGCTTCCACCACCTATAACTATGGCAACCTTATCTTTTCTATGCCCTTTATATATAATAGAATTCTCATCTACCGGCTTTTTATAATATCTATTATAAGCATATACATATCCGGACAACATTTCTTTAACTGAATTACCAATATCTTTATTCAAAATTTTTTTTGACATATATTACTCCACATTCCTATGTCTCTTTGACATATCCTCAAATGTTAAATCACAACTGTCTACTATCATCATTACTACCATATCCAGTACAGTAAATAAAGTTTGTTCAAATAGGTTTCCCATTGGCTGAATCGATTCTACAACTTTATCTCTACCTCTATAAACACTTGCCGGAACGAATAGTACATCATCTGCCAGTTCTTTTACAGCACTCCCTGATTTCGATCCGGTAATCATATATATGTATCCGCCATTTTCTTTTGCTTTTTGGCAAATATATCTTATATGTCCAATCTCACCATCTCCTAATGTAGCAATGAGCAAATCTCCTTTATTTATAGAAGGTGTAGTATCATCCCATATCCAATGTATCTCTTTTCCCATATGCATGAGTCTCATAGCAAAAGCTCTGGTTGCCATTCCCTCTCTACCCACGCCAATTAAAAATATCCTATCATGTTTTTTTACTGTATCTATAAATCTATATAAGTCTTTTTCATCCAAACTTTCATATACTCTTCGATGCTCTTGTAAAATATCTTCATATAACTTTTTATATTCCATAGTTTACACTCCAAGATTCTTATGTAAGAATTCCATCGTTTTTTTCATATTTTTAAAAACAATTTCATCCTTTTCTTCATAAGCTGTAACAACTTCCAAATATTGATAAATGTCGTCCAGACCGGACTTTTTTGTGGCCTCTAAGATTTTCTCCGGCGTTATTATTCCATTGGGATTTGTAAAATCCCAATGTCTATCATATAGTCCATCTGTTTGTTGTAAATGTATTCCACCGATATGTTTTTTACATTTTTCAAACCATATATCAATATCTGCTTCTTCTTTTAACAACGGACTAAATAATGCATGTCCCCAATCAATCAATAACTTATATGGTATACTGCTTCCCGACAAATCTTCCATAAGTTTCAATGATGCTCCGGGTGAGTGCGGAAACTCTGTTTCCAACGGAGTTGCTTCTATTTGTATCTCTTTTATTCCACTTTGGAAGCATATTCTGCCAAAACAAACAAGTATTCCAACAGCTCCTTATATGCTTCCTCTCTTAATTTACTGTCGTATGAAACTTTATTTGACATACCACCTGCGGGACTTCCAATAATATCTGTACCAAGTTCAAGTGAAACATCTACAGCTCTTTTAAAGTATTCTAACGCCAAATTTCTCTGTTCTTTTATCGGACCCAAGAAATGTGGAAATGTGTATGCGGCATTTCCTGCAAAATTACTGTCTATCACCAATCCAAAGCTATTAAAGGCATTTCTGTACTGCCTGGCAATACTGTTTCTTTCTTTTTCACTCCACCATGGGTCTATAAAGTCCCATGAGAATTGTATATGATCTATATTAAAGTCTTCTTTACATATTTTTGCTAATATTTCAGGTTCCATCCACCTTTTTACAGCAAACGATAAGTTTAAACCCAGCTTCATGATCTTGCCCTTCTCTCTCTTATTATTTCCATTATAGAACTGAAAGAAATCGCAAGAACCACTACTATTCCACTTACTGCTTGCTGCCAATATGCATTTACTCCAAATAATACTATCATATTTGATATTATGCTTATAATAGCTGCACCTATTAATGCACCGGCCGGATTTCCAATACCTCCATTTAATGAAACACCACCTATAACTGATGCTGCAATTGAGTTCATTGGCCAGCTTTCACCTAATGTAGACTGTGCAGAGCCAAGTCTGCAAACGTACAACAATCCTGCCAATGACGATATCAAACCAACTGCAACGTAAATGAACACTCTTATTTATCTACTTTTATACCCAAAATAGTTGCCGCTTCTCTTGAGTTACCTATAGCATATATATATCTACCTGTTTTAGTTTTCTTTACTAAAAATAACACAAGTAGCAATACTATTATACAAAAGATAAATGGCATAGGCACAATACCAAGGCTTCCTTTGCCTAAAAACTGAATTTGCTCCGGTATTCCTGTTATTGCCTTTCCCTTCGTTAAGACCAAGTTTATTCCACCATAAACTCCCTGCATACCTATTGTGGCAACCATTGAATTTAATCTAAGCTTTGTTATAATAAGTCCGTTTAGTAATCCAAAAAATATTCCAAATATTAAACCACATATAAGAGCTAACCAAGGATTTATTTTTGCATAAATCATAAGCATTCCTGATAATATTCCACATAAGGTTGCTATCTTTCCCACTGATAAATCAAGTTCTCCTACTAAAAGTAATAAAGATTGTGCAATACCTATCATACCTATTATAGCCAGATCCCTTAGTAAAGACTGAATATTATATACATCAAGAAAATATGGAGATCCTATGCATGCAATAACAAACATTATAATTAAAACCATTCCGATGGCAGTCATATTGCTACGCTTAAATATATTTAAAATGCTATTTTTATTTTTCATCACTTGTCACCTGTTTAACCTTATTTAATCCTATTATCGCTCCAAGTAGAGTTCTATCATCGGTGGATGCATCATATTCTCCTGCGTTGTGTCCATCATAAAGAGCTATGATTCTATTGGAACACTTCATTATTTCTTCCATTTCCGAAGATATCATTATTATTCCTATTTGTTCTTCTTCTGCTAACCTTTTCATCAATTTATATATTTCAATTTTAGTTCCGACATCTATTCCTTTTGTCGGCTCATCAAATACCAAAACTTTAGGTTTTGCATTCATAGATCTTCCAATAATTACTTTTTGCTGATTTCCTCCACTTAAGAATTGTATTTGCTTATCTGCATCCGGAGTTTTTTTATATCATATAATTTAATTATATCATCTGCCAAGCCTTGCTCTTTTTGTTCTTGAAAGGCCAATGCCCGACCTTAAACTGTCTAAAGCAGTAATCGATATATTTTCTCTAATTGATAGCATTGGAAGAATTCCATCTTTTTTTCTTTCTTCCGGTAAATAAATATATCCTTTAGACACACTCCAATTAGTATCACCCTTTTTCCAGGGTTCACCTTCAAATATTATTTCTCCGGAATATATAGGTAGTATTCCCAGAATAGCTTGCATTAACTCGCTCCTTCCGGCTCCCACCAAACCTGTAAATCCGAGTATCTCTCCTCTTCTCAAACTAAAACTGACATCATGAAATCTTTCACCACTCAGATTTTTTACTTCCATAATGTTTTCATTACTAACCTTTTCTGAATAAAACTTTTGATCAAGTACTTTTTCTCTACCTGTCATCTGCTTTACTATCCAGCTGTCATCGACCTCTCTTATCTTTGCATATGATATTCTCTTACCATTTCTAAATACTGTAATTACGTCACATAACTCAAATATTTCTTCAAGTTTATGAGAAATAAAAACAACAGCTTTATTCTCACTCGCTATCCTTTTTACAATATCAAATAATATCCTGGTATCCTTGACAGTAAGGCTGGTGGTAGGTTCGTCCAACATAAGAACCTCATAATCTACATTAGATACAGCTCTTGCAATTTGAAGTAATTGCTGTGATGATACTGAAATATCTCTCACCAAATCACTTGGACTTACGGGTATGTTAAACTTCTCTAAAATAGGTGACGCTTTTTTACCCAATTCTCTTTGATTTATCGCACCCTTAATATCAAACTTTTCAAAGGGCATAAACAAGTTTTCTGCAACAGTCATATGTTTAAATAAATCTATCTCTTGTGGTACATACGCAACCTTTTTAAATAACTCCTTATTTTTTATTGCATTTTTTCCTTCTACTAAAACTTCTCCTTCTTCAGGTGTATATACTCCTGTAAGGCATTTTATCAATGTACTCTTTCCTGCTCCGTTTTCTCCTATTACTGCATGTATTTCTCCAGGTTCAAATGAAATATCTACTGAGTCCAGAGCTAAAACCCCCGGAAATTTTTTACTTATATTTTTTGCTTCTAATACTGACACATTGACCTCTTTTTATTATTTTTTGTATTAAAAAAGACCCATGAGCCAATTAATTAGCCATAGGTCTCATATCTTCTACATTTTATTCTATTTTCCTGATACTATTTGTTTCCATTCATCTATATTTGAGGCATCAATATAGCCAATTCCGGTATCAATCTTCTTTGGAATTTCCATACCGTTTGCCTTTTGCCACATCATAAGAACTGCGTATTCTCCCTGCATCTGTGGCATTGTTGATGATGTAGCTTGAATAGTATTTGGTACATAATCTAATATCTCAATAAGATTATCCATAGCTACGAACTTAACTGTACCTGACTTACCTGCTTCCTCTATAGCTGCTGCTATACCGGAACCACCGGCATCACAGTTTAAGAATCCTGCCAAATCAGGATTTGCGGCCAAAACTGCTGCTGCTTGAGTCTTTGCAGTTTCTATACTGTCATTATCAATTCCACCATCAATAACTTCAATATTAGGATACTTTTTCAATGCTTCTAAATGTGCTTTATATCTCTCTGCATGATTTGGAGCCGATGGTGCACCTTGCATAACTGCAACTTTTCCCTTTTCACCGATCAACTCTGCCAGTTTATCTGCAGCAATTGTAGCTTGCTCCGCAAAATCATTTCCAACGCTTGTCAAATTACTTCCTTCCGGAGTTGGTGCATCAAAAAGTATTACCGGAATACCTCTAGCCTCTATCTCCTCGATAACTGCCTTACTACCCTCATAATCTACAGGGTCAAGACAAATTCCATCAGGATGAGTTGCAGCTGCCTGCTCAAGTGTTGAGTTCTGCTCAGTCACATCTGCATTCTCAGGTGCACGATAATCAATTGTTATTTTTCTTCCGGTCTGTGCTGAGAGCATATCTGCTTGTTTCTTAGCACCTATATTTACCTGATCAAACCATGCATGTACAGTCTTTGGAACTATAACAAATGTCATGTCTTTGCCCTCACCTGAAGGAGTTTGCGCAGCTTCGGTATTAGCTCCTGTATTCTCTACTTTACCTCCTGTATTTGAGCATCCCACAAGAAATGTAAATGCCAAGCAACATCCAACAATTGCTCCTAAAATTCTCCTCTTCATTACTACCTCCCTACGTACTGTTTTATTTATATACAATATACTTATAATATTGCTCCAAAACAATGTGAATAAACCAAGAATTTGTATGAGTAATTTAAGATAATTTATCTTTTATATAGATATGATTTCATCTGAAATGTCTTCCATATACTCAAGCCTTGATTTTATTACTATTACTGTCGTCCCGGCTTTTAGCAAAATTTCTTCAAATAATTTTTTTAATCAACGACAATCCATAGTTATCACAATATATAAACGGCTCGAATATAATAAAAAAACTTTTTGGTCTAAAAAAATAAGCCATCTTTCCAATGAAACACATATCTTTTTGGTTTATATCTAATTCCCTAACCAAATCCTCCTTATTTATGTCCTTGGATTTCAGTTCTTCAAATATAACTCTTTTTAATTCATATTGATTTATTAAATAATTAATATTAGATATTTTTATTCAAGGAAGGTAATATAAGATTATCTTCTATACTCATATTTTCAGCTAAAAAAATATCTCTCTCCTATCCCGTCAACAGAAATTATTTTTCTTCACAATTAAATCTTGGACATGTATAACTTCTTGATAGTATCTTTCGATAAAATATTTTTTTATCTTTATTGTCAACTCCAGATATAGCCTCAAAAAAATCTATATCTATTATTATGATCTTCTATTATAAAGCTGTATATCTTCCCCTTTGCAAAAACTATATGTTTTCAATATTTTTTTGCCAAAAGAAATTTCCACTCACCGAATACACTTCATCATTACCATTATGTAATTTATTATATGTATACCCACTACTTAGACTACTTTATTTTTTTCATTCATAGTACTTCCGACTATAAAATTATATAATTTATCTATACCGTCAATACTATCTTTTCTACATATTTTTTTACTATGCACCCTTTTTTTAAAACAAACAAATATATCAGAACATTTATATGACGCTATTTGTGAATATGTATTCAATATTATTGTCATATCCTCTTTCAGTTTTGATTTAAGCCATTTTGAGAATAGTTCTATATATTCATATTTCATATTTGTAAACTCATCCTCAATTATTATAATCTTCTTATTCAATATAATCGCTCTTATAAATTCTATCTGATACCTTGTCAGGACACCCAACTCTCCTACTTTTTTTACTACCTGAAATATCTAACCCAAAATCTTCTAAAACTACCTCTATTCTCTTTATCATATTTCTTAAGTTATTTTTTTACTTAAGAACCATTTCCCCTCTCTCAAATATATATATTCAGCCACAGTCCAATCATTTATTATCTTGTTTTTGTAATGAGAATATATATATATACTCTTTAATCTTTTTTTGCACTATTCAATAATTTATTATCAACGAAAAAAACATTCCTTCATATTTCTTATCGTCAATATTACCCTTAATAATCTTCAGAAAAAAATATCTCTGCCCGAATAATCTAAACCTGCAAGAGAATATATCATTCCACCAAAAAAAGATATTGAAGCATTGTATAGTTTCCCCATACTTTCTTTTTTTCAAACTCAAATTTTTTACCTGAAACAAGATTTTCATCATAACTCATCCTCATAAGCTTTCAGCTGTATCGGTAGCAATATTTCAACATCCGTTCCTTGTCCAAAACTGCTATACACCGTTAACCCATAATCTTCTCCATAGAGTAAATTAATTCTTTTATGTATATTTGGTAGAGCTATTCCTGTATTATTCGAATTCGGATTATCTATTAGCTTTCTATAATCCCCTTCAAATATTCTTCTATTTACTTCCTTTAATTCCTCTACTTTCATCCCCCTTCCATTGTCCATTATCATTATCATCAAATATTTTTCAATTAAGTTCACTTCTATCCTTACAATACCGCCGTTCCGTACCCCTTCAAGACCATGATAAATTGCATTTTCTACTATAGGTTGCAAAATAAGCCTTGGAACATAACAATCATATACATTTACGTCCTCTTCCCCCACTTCTATCTCCAAGTGAAATCTTCCCCTAAACCTATACTCCTGTATCTTCATATAGTTTTTTTAACATTTTTCCAATTCATCTCTTAACCTGGACATATTTCCATTTTTTTACTTATACTATATCTAAAAAAAGACCCTAATGTAGCTATCATATCTGCAACATTATCATCATCATTACATAATGCTTCTCCTCTTATTGAATCTAGAGTATTATATAGAAAATGAGGGTTTATTTGGCTTTGTAAAGCTGTCAATTCAGTTTGTTTATTAAAAAAATTTCAACGATATTTTTTTGATTTTTTTCATTTGTATATTTTTTTCTATATAATTTATCAGTTCATTACAAAACTCATTTTCCTTCAAATTATCCTCAAATACATCATTCATTGTATTTAACAGTCTTGAATATTCCAAAAAGGTTTTTTTAATAAATATAAAAAAAGCAGCAATCAGTATAAGTTCTTTAGTTATTTTTAAAAAAACATATTTGTACTATAGATGATTTCAGCAACACTAAGAATTATAGCAATACCCACCATACATATAATTTTTAATAAAAAAATCTCATATGGCTCCCTCTAAGAATGTATCTTTCTATACAAAGCCGGCTTTTATTCCAACCGTCTTTTCAAATAGTTGACTAAAGTATCTGGTATCTTTATAACCCTACCTCACTTCCTATTGCTGCAATAGTATAATTTGTTTCTATTAATAGACTTTTTGCAGCATCTATTCTTACTTTTATCAGATATGAAGAGAAGTTTAACCCAATTTCCTTTTTTAAATAAACTACCAAGATATATCGGGTTTAGACCTACTATTTCAGCCATATCTTCAATAGTGATTTTTTTCCCTGTAATTGTCTTTAATATATGAAATCATAGTCCTTATAGGTTTTTAACACCTGACCTTCCGATTTGCTTTTTTATATTCCAAGCAATCCGATACGTATTTTTAATATAACTTTTTTTACAATCGCTTAAATTACAACACGAATTAAGCAGCGATAATATATCCCTATACTCTTCCTCTATTTTTTTCATCACTATAATCTTTAAATAACCCATGAATTCGATTATATATTTGATAAACAATATCCTCATTTTTGACCATCTGATATCTTTCTAAAGACATCAGATAATATATACTTTATTTTTTTCTATATTGAATGATTCTATACTTCTTCTTAATTCATCATTATATTCATTCATTATATCTGCATATTTATCAGATAAATTTTTCCTTATTGATATCCTCAAAATATATGACCCTATTAATTCCGATACGCAATCTTTTTTTCTATTGTATAATGAGCTTCATTAATTGATATTTTTTTATATCATTTAGCTCGCTCTTTTCATTACCTACTCCTATGGTTGCCCCTATATCTTTCAAATCCTATCAAATATTCATTTATTTTTACTTAAAAATAGTATTTAGTATACCCCTTATGGACTTTGCTTCTTCCATGCTATAGTTAAATAAAAAGAATATATTCAAAAAAATTCCTTATTGCATCCTATAACTTCTCCTACATTTGTCTCAAGAATTTTTATTTGCTATATCAACCACCTTAGCCGCCGTTATACTGTCCTGTTTTTTTATAAACTTGCTCTATGTTCTCATAGTCTAACTTAATATTTATGGCTCTAAACAGCTTTGAATCCTTATTCAAAAAAATACTTTTTATCATAATCATTATTTTTCTATTATATCTTTTTAAAAATACTTGATTTAATTATCTTTTTACTACTCTCAACTGTTTCTATAAGCCTTTTTTTCTCTGGCTTCCTTGTTTTCAATTTCTCCAAGTATCTTTATAACATCATCCAGAGCTTCACTTAAATCGTCTTTATTTATCGGTTTCAGTACATAATGATCTATACCATATTTCATTGCCTCTCTAGCATACTCAAACTCACGATATCCACTTATGATAATATATTGAATTTTTATTTGAAATATCTCTTGTCTCCCTAATAAGATCCAGTCCTGAAACTCCGGGCATCCTTATATCTGTTATAACTATATCAGGGGTATTATTCCTAATGTAGTCTATTGCATCTTCTCCATTATCCAATATATTAACACACTCCAAATGCTTAATATCCCAATCAACTAATTTATATATTAATTTTTCCAATGAAGTATTCATCGTCTACGATTAATACTTTTCTTATATTCTCTGTCATACTTCAACCACCAAATAATTTACTGAAATATATACCTATAACACACTTTTTGCCATACTATATACTATAGGTATTTATAATTATAAAATCATAATAATTTGATTTTTAAATAAAAAAAGGTTGTAATACTACCACAACCTTTTACAGTATACTAAAAATTTATACAATATCTAAATTCACAAGATATTTCTTTTGCTAATTCTCTATTCTCACTCCCTAAGCCATTATCCGTAATAGTCTTTGTTATTCTGGAAAGAGGACATACAACCAATACATATCCCCCTCCAAACTTAGAACTATCTACCATTAAATAAACTTTATCCGAAATATCCAGCACAGCTTTTTTCACTTGCATCTGAGGTGATCCTACAGATGTAACACCTGCCTCAAAATTCACACCATGCGCACTTATAAATGCTTTGTCTGCTTTAAATTTTAAAATTGCTTCTATCGCTAAATCTCCTACAGCTGATGGAAGTTTTCCACCAATTTGCCCTATAATCGTATATAAAATAATATTTTGTGAATTAGATAAAATCGCAGCTACAGCCAATGAATTTGTAATAACCACAATATGCAAATAATCATCTTCTAAAATCCTTTTTGCCAGATAATATCCTATAGATGAATCATCAATAAAGATTGTGTCCTTATCTTTGATATATTCAAATGCTTTGTTTGCAATGCGAATCTTCTCATCTTTCCTTGTATATACATTTCCAGGTCTAATTGATAACAAAAGTCCTTCTTCTTTTTTTATAGCACCACCATGTTTTTCGAATCAGCAATTCCTTTTCTTCCATTCTTTTTTTATGTCATTTCGAATAGTAACCTCAGAACACTGCAATATTTTTACTTAACTCTCGTACACTTACAGTACCCTTACTGTTGAGCTCATTTAAAATATGTTCCTCTCTAACTGATATCACAAATTACCTACTTTCATCATTTATGCCCTTGGAATTTTTCTAATTTACATATAGTATTAAATATTAGCTGTGCAAATTCTTTCGCATTCCATGCACTTCTTCCAACAAACAATCCATCAATATAAGGTTGTACAATCAAAGAGTTTGCATTCTGTGGATTTACACTACCTCCGTACAGAATAGGTACATCTTCTCCATAATTGCCAAAAATTTCTAACAAACATTCTCTAATTACCTTGTGCTTCGCATTTGCATATTCCTCAGAAGCCGGCTTACCGTTTACACCAATAGCCCAAACCGGTTCATATGCAATCCAAATTTTTCCTGCATCTTCTTTCTTTATCCCTTTTAATCCTCTTATTAACTGGCTACGCAAAACTTCATTGCTTACCCCATCCATTTTATCTTTATCTGTTTCACCGATACAAAGAAGAACTATAAATCCATTTTTTACTCCGCATATAACTTTTTTATTCTCTTCATCATCTGTCTCATGAAAAATATGCCTTCTTTCAGAGTGACCTATCATCACCAAATTTATGCCCAGCTCTTCCAGCATTTTGGGTGAAACCTCTCCGGTAAATTGTCCTTCTTCTTCCCATGCCATATTTTGTGCACCTAAAATTACTTGTTCCTGCGAAATAGATTCCGTAGCACCGGGTAAAGCAGTATATGACGGTATAACAAATAATTCATATCTTTTTCTATCTAACTCAGCTGTTTCATTTGCTAATGTTTTTTTAAGTAATCTACCGTTTGCTGTATATTTTTTTGTACATCTTTTAAATTAGTCCCAAAATATATTTTTCTTCATCAAAAGTACCTCCTTAACAATATACCTATTATAACATAATAAAATCGAAATTAAATCAAAAGTTTACTTCTCTAATTCAAGAACTAATCCCATTATTTTTTTATTTTTTTAACATATACTTCATAATAAAAGCTATATTATTTAAAAACTATCGCACTTATACAAAAAGAAGTTTAAAAATTAGTCTATATTAACGTTTTTTTGTTTTTTTGCTTTTTTTATAGAAAAAAATATTTTTTTGTGTTATTATAATAATATATTTATAATAAATCGAAATATAACAAAAAGTAATTCAAAAGAAAGGAAATTAAAATGAAAAAAATACTTTTTAAACCAATTACAGCTATCACAATGGGAGATCCTGCCGGTATTGGTCCTGAGATATGCATTGGTACTATTTTGGAACATGAAACCTATGATGTATGTCGCCCATTCATTATCGGTAGCATTGCAATTCTGGAAAAGGCTGCTAAAGTACTTGGAAAGGACTTACAGTATCATAAAATCGATGATCCATCAGAAGCAAACTATGAATATGGAATAATTGATGTACTTGAAACAGGTACTTATGATACTGACTCATTAGTTTGGGGAAAGGTTCAAGAATTGGCCGGAAGAATGTCTGTAGATTTTATAATGAAATCTATCGAACTTGGTATGAAAGATAAAGTAGATGCTATTTCAACAGCCCCTATTCATAAAAGAGCAATTAAGTTAGTCGGTATTACCCAACCCGGTCATACTGAGATGTACCAAGATTTTACTAATTCTCCATATGCCTTAACAATGTTTTCTTGTCATAAACTTAGAGTTTTCTTTGTAAGTCGTCATATGTCATTAATAGACGCTTGCAAATATGCAACAAAAGATAAAGTATTAGAAGATGTTGTAAATATAGATAAAGAACTTCGCAAAGTCGGAATCAAAAATCCTTTAATTGCTGTTGCTGCCTTAAATCCACATGGTGGCGACAACGGTCTTTTCGGTACCGAGGAAATAACAGATTTAATTCCTGCCGTAGAAGAAGCTAAAAAACTTGGAATTAACTGTACGGGACCTGTACCGGCCGATTCTGTATTTCACATTGGCAAATCCGGAAAATACTCTGCGATTCTTTCTTTATATCATGACCAAGGCCATATTGCTTGTAAAACTCTGGATTTTGAAAAATCTGTCACATTAACTTTTGGTCTTCCTTTTATAAGAAGTTCTGTAGATCATGGAACAGCATTTGATATTGCCGGGAAGGGTATAGCAAACTGTATAAGCATGATTGAATCTACAAAGGTCGTTTCTGAGTATGCTACTATGATGCACACCTCTGATGAAAGGAGTTGATTAATATGCCACATATAGGTGTAATAGCAGATGATTTGACAGGTGCTACAACTACAGGGGTGCTCTTAGCCAGATCCGGTGCAAAAACTACTGTGTTTTTTAACGTGGAAGCAGCCAAAACAAACATTAACAGCTCATCGCTTGATGCTATATTGATTAGTAGTAATAGTCGTGCTCTTCCACCGGATGAAGCATATGAAAAAGTTAGTGAGGCAATAAAAACATTACAATCTATGAATGTTAGTTTCTTCTCAAAACGTATTGATACAACAATGCGCGGTGGAATTGGAGTTGAAATTGACGCTATGTTAGATTACATGGATGAAGGAACTGTTGCAGTAGTTGTTCCGGCTATGCCACAGTCAAAAAGAATACTGGTCGGTGGTTACTCAATTATAGATAGCGTAGCCTTAGTGGATACTCCGGTTGCACAAGACGTTAGAACTCCCGTTTTGGAAAATTATATTCCAAAACTCTTAGATGGACAAAGTAGAAGAAAAATAGGTTGTGTAACACTTGAAAGTATTCTTTCAGGTAAAATAGAAATTAAAAAAGCACTCAAAGCAGCTAGACATAATGGTGCAGATATCATTGTTGTTGATGCAGTCACATTAGACCATATTGAATTAATCGCGAAAGCATGTCTGGAACTAAAGTGGAATATACTGGCTGTAGATCCGGGGCCATTTACATCTAAATTAGCTTTCTGCCGAAAATTAATACATGAAGAAAAAGATAATATACCGATGGAAACTGCCAATGAAGCAGGGAAGTTTGTTCTAATTGCAGCAGGAAGCGCCACTCCCGTTACAAAAAAACAAATGGAAGTATTATGCCAAGATAATCGTCATAAAAGAATCTCCATAAATCCTATTTCTCTCATTGATGGCGGTGATGTTGCATTAGAAGAGATAGATATTACACTTAATCATGTACGATCGGTTTTTGAGAGCGAAAACCCTCGCGTCATATTACTTGAGACAGCTTTACACGGTGAACTCTTGAACCTTGATTTTGAAGATAAAAAACGTGGTTACGCATCCGGTATGAGTGCTAATCGTATCAACTCAGGTTTAGGTAATATAGTTGCCAGGATAATTGAGGATTTAGGTCGTGATAAAATTGCAGGGATTTATACAACCGGCGGAGATACAATGGTAAATGTTTGCTACCAACTGGAAGCTGAATGCATTGAAGTACTTGACTACGTTATTCCACAAACAGATGTATGTAGGATGCTTGGTAAGTACCAAGGTATGCCTATTATCGGTAAAGGCGGACTTACTGGAAATGAGTCAATAGTTTTAGATATAGTCGACAGACTATTCAAAGAATCATCCAGAATAAACAAATAATCATATTATGAAAGGATTTCAAAAATGAGTGAGAATACTGCTTTTTAATAAAGAAGAAAAAGAAAGATTTAGATATTTTAAATAAAATGAAAAAAATACCCGGCGGTCTAGTTATAATACCTCTGGTTATAGCTGTAATTATTGCCACATTTTTTCCAAGTGCTTTCCAGATTGGTGGATACGTAACAGCACTGTTTTATAACGGTAATGCAGCTATGATGGGACTATTTTTAATTGTATGTGGTTCAGCAATAAACATTAAGCAAGTTGGAATGCCTCTATACAAAGGCATAACCTTGACCGGTATAAAATTTCTATTAGGCGTTGCATTTGGACTTTTTGTAGGGAAAATTTTTGGTGAAGCCGGCTTCCTTGGAATTACACCATTTGTATTTATTGCAGCCATTACAAACTCCAACGGTTCCCTATATATTTCATTATCATCACAGTTTGGAAACGCAACAGATACCGGTGCTATTTCAATACTATCGCTTAATGATGGGCCTTTTTTCACTTTAGTAGCACTAGGTGCAACAGGATTAGCCTCTATACCTTTTATGAGCTTAATTGCTACACTTGTTCCACTATTAATTGGTTTTATCTGGGGAAATGTTGATAAAGAGTTTAGAAAAGCTTGCTCTACAGCACAACCAATAATCACATTTTTTATGACAATTTCCATTGGATCAAAAACTAATATATCAACTATTGTTACTGCAGGTGCCTCAGGTATTATTTTAGGTCTAATTTCTGCTGCAACCGCTATAATATTCTTTTTTGTTTTCAATCTTCTTCTACCAAAAAAAGAGAGGAATGCAATGGGAGCAGCAATTGGTACAACAGCGCTAAACTCTGCTATGACACCTGCTGCAGTAGCTGAAGCTGACCCGACACTGGCTCCATATATGGAAAGTGCTACTGCTCAATGTGCAACCGCATCAATTATAACCTTGTTTATCTGTCCATTTATTGTTGCCTTCTTTGATAATTTCATGAGAAAACACAAGATTGGTATTTACTCTCCACAAGGTTGGAAAGGAGGATCAGCTATTTAGCATATGGCACCAGATAATAATACCAACATATTAGTGAATTCAAAGTTAAATGCAGAATATATTTATGACTTTACATTACATCAGACTTATTCCAAACTATCAGGTTTTCTGGTTAATATGTCCGGATTAAGTATATTAATTATAGCGGATTGCATTTGAGAAATGGTACTTTCTCATTGCAAATATCTTTGTTATTAGTTTCCATAGGAATATGTATTCTTATATATACGCCTATACATTTATTTGTAAGTGCAAAAAAATATGTAAGAAATAACGAATCTATTCTTAACATAAGATATAGTTTTGATAATAACGGTATCACTAAGGATTACATGGAGAATTCCAATAATACAAATTCCAGCTCCACATATCTTTTGGAAAGACTTATCTAAAGTTGTTTCTACTCCTAAAACTATTGCATTTTTTTATTAATGATAACAATGCATATGTTATACCAAAAACAAGATTTTAGAAACAATTTTTCTGAAAAATTATGAAATTAACATTTGATAATATGAACCGTGATAAAATTTATATTAGGTAGTCCCATTGATGCAACCTAAAAAAACAAAATACATACAATATTTATATTAGAGAAGGGGTAAATAATGAAAATTGCTATCGGTTGTGATCCGAATGCACAAACTGCAAAGGAAGAAATAATAAAGTTTATTGAAAAAAGACGTCTCGGAAAATTTAAAGACTTTGGAAGTACCGATCCAATATATGCTAACGTAGCCATAGAAGTAGCAGAAGCTGTAGCCTGTGGAGATTTTGACAGAGGCATATTAATTTGTGGTACCGGAATAGGTGTATCTATTGCCGCTAATAAGGTTAAAGGAGCATATGCAGCACTCATATCTGATATATATTCCGCTAAACGAGCCAGATTAAGCAACGATGCAAATATTGCATGTTTAGGTGCATTTACCATTGGGAGCAAGCTTAGGGAAGAGCTAATAGAAGCATTTCTAACAAACGAATTCGAACCAGGATGTCCATCCCAACCCAAAGTAAACGCATTTAGAAAATATGATTTAGAAAGATAAAACATAAAAGTAAGTCAATAATTGAATTAAATTAAATAAATATCAAAATAATAATATTTAAGCATTAGAAAAGTCATAGAACCAGAGACGATTCTGTTTCTATGACTTTCTATATCCTTAATTATGCGTTTAATTCTTCTAATATATCAGGAATAATTTTTATATAAATCTCCTGTCATTCCTATATCTGCAATATCAAAAATAGGAGCATTCTCATTAGTATTTATTGCTATAATAAGATCCGAATTTTGCATACCGGCCACATGCTGTATAGCACCTGAAATTCCACATGCAAAATATATACTTGGCTTTACTGTAGTTCCTGTCTGACCAACCTGGTAAGCATGATCAATCCAACCTGCATCTACCGCAGCTCTTGAAGCAGCAACAGTACCACCGAAAGCTTTTGCCAGTCTTTCCAGTAACTTGAATCCTTCAGCATTTCCAAGGCCCATTCCACCCGAAACAATTACCTTCGCATCTGTAAGTGAAACTTTTTCCTGTACAGTTTTTATTACTTCTAATACCTTTGTTCTAATATCTTCGTCTTTTAACTTTGTCTGTACTCTTATAAGTTCTCCCTTTGCACCATCTACTCTTTCAGCCTTTTCCATTACTCCCGGTCTTACTGTAGACATTTGCGGTCTATGATTAGGGCAAACTATAGTTGCCATCAAATTACCGCCGAATGCCGGTCTTGTCTGCATAATTCCTTTAGTTTCTTCATTTATTTCAAGCTTTGTGCAGTCTGCTGTAAGACCTGTATTACAGTTTACAGCCAAGCATGGACCTAAGTCTCTACCGATATGAGTCGCGCCGAGTAAAACTATTTCCGGCTTATATTGTTCTATAGCATCACCTATTGCTATTGAATATCCGTCTGTAGTATATTGGTTCAGTCTTTCATCCTCAATATAATATACTTTTTGAGCACCATGTGCAAAGAGCTCATCAACAATATTTGTAAGATTCGATCCGCAAACAACAGCACATAACTGACAACCTCTTGCATCTGCCAGCTTTTTTCCTTCTCCCAAAAGTTCTAAAGCTACATCCTGTAATTGTCCCTGTCTTTGTTCAGCAAATACCCAAATGTCATGATATAATGATAAATCATGCTCTTCTTTTTCAACTTCATCTTTTACTATAGCATCAAACGGGCATACTTCTATACATGTTCCACAGCTTGTACATGCGATTCCGATAACTGCCTTTTTATTTTCCATAGTAATAGCATCAAATGGACAAGATTTAACGCATTTAGTACATCCTCGACAATCTTTTTCGATAACTACAACTGACATATTCTCCCCCTTAAATCAAATGTTTTTCCTTAAGTTTAACAACGAGCTGCTTTGCCATATCTTTATTACTTCCTTGAAGCATTTCACCTTTTCCCTTAACAGGGGGTGTAAAAGATCTAAATACCTGTGTTGGAGAAGCATTCAGTCCACAATCCTTAGGATCAAGTTTTACATCTTCATGATTATATATTTTAATATCTTTTTTGTAAGCATCAACAATCGCACCGACACTCATATATCTTGGCTCATTTAATTCTTTTACGCATGTAAGGAAGCAAGGTAATTTCACTTCTATAACTTCATAACCGTCTTCCAATTGTCTTTGTACTTTTATTTTATCTCCTGTGTATTCAACAATTTTCTGTACATATGTAACTACAGGAATTCCAAGTCTCATAGCAACCTGTGGTCCAACTTGAGCAGTATCTCCGTCAATAGCCTGTCTGCCTCCAAATATAATATCCACATCACCAAGCATCTTAATACCTGCTGCAATTGTTGTAGATGTAGCACAGGTATCGGCACCACCAAATGCTCTGTCACTCAAAAGAACTGCTTCATCCGCACCCATAGCAAGACATTCTCTCAGCATATATGTTGCTTGTGGAGGTCCCATGCTTATAACTGATATTGTAGTATCTTTATATTCATCTTTTAGTTGAAGTGCGGCTTCCAAAGCATTTGCATCATCCGGATTTAATATTGAAGGCACTCCTTCTCTTATCAATGTTCCCTTAACAGGATCAATTCTTACTTCATTTGTATCAGGAACCTGTTTAGCACATACACATATTTTCATTTGTATCCTCCATTATTTCCTTAGTAGTTTTGAGCTGATAACAATCTGTTGAACCTGACTTGTTCCTTCATATATAGTAAATACTCTACAATCACGATACATTCTTTCAACCTTATAATCTTTGATATATCCGTATCCACCATGTATCTGTACAGCCTTTGCAGCTATTTCATTACAAATTTCTGTTGCATAGAGTTTTGCCATACTGGCAGCCATACCCGAATCCTGCTTTGTATCCATCATATATGCAGCTCTATATGTCAATTGCTTTGCCGCTTCAAGTTTTGTTGCCATATCCGCTATTGTAAATCCTATAGCCTGGAATGCGCCTATGTTCTTTCCGAACTGTTTTCTTTCTTTTGCGTATTTACACGCCTCTTCCAAACATGCTTCAGCAACACCGATTGCCTGTGATGCAACACCAAGTCTACCTGTATCAAGTGTAGCCATAGCAAGATTAAATCCTTTGCCCTCTTCTCCAAGCATGTCTGATTTATGCACTCTGACATTTTCCATAACGATATCAGATGTTGCACATCCTATAAGTCCCATCTTGTCTTCGTGCTTTCCGCAACTGACGCCTTCCTGTTTCATATCAATTACAAATGCACTTACACCTCTTGTTCCCTTTGTCATATCTGTTTTTGCAAAAACAACTGCATAATCTGATAAAGGAGCCATTGTTATAAAGCATTTTCTTCCGTTTAAGATATAATAATCTCCGTCTTTTACCGCTGTTGTAGTCATACCTGCAGCATCAGATCCTGCACCCGGCTCAGTTAAAGCAAACGCAAGTTTCTTTTCACCTTTAACAACCGGAGTTAGATACTTTTTCTTTTGCTCATCATTTCCTGCTATCAACAACGGCCCACCTGAGAGCGAATTAGGGCTTGATACATATATGCTGGCAACACCTGATGCCTTTGCTATTTCCGACATTACAAGGACATAGCTTCTTGCATCCGCTCCTTGTCCACCAAGTTCTTTTTGGAATCTTTATTCCAAAGAATCCGCCTTAGCCATCTTCTGCAATACTTCCTCCGGAAATACTCCTGTCTCTTCCACTTCATCGAGTAATTCCTTCGTAAGTTCTTTTCTCAGCAAAAATCTTTTGCAAGCTTTCTAATCAATTCATGTTGTTCTGTAAAATAGCATTCTGACATTGATTTTTCTCCTTTGTCTAATATTCTATTAAGCTTATTTTTTTAATGCGGCAATATCTATCTTTCCATTTGAGGTAGAAGGAAACTATCAAATCTAAAAAAATTTTTTTGGTAATTTATATTCCGATAAATATTGTTTCAAATAATCAATAATATATTCATCTGAAATCTCCCTGTCTGTAACAATACAAAGAGCTACCTCTTCCTGCACTATTTTTTCAGGAATACCACATACCTTTGCATGTTTTATGCCGTCTATCTTGTATACAACTTCTTCTATTTCCATTGGCGATATTTTTTCACCAAGTTTTATAATAACATCCTTTTTTCTGGCCTTTATGTATAGATTACCGTCACTGTCTAAATATCCCAAATCTCCGGTCCTTAGCCATCCGTCATTCGTAAATATCTTTTCGTTTTCAATAGGATTATTATAATATCCCTGCATAACATTGACACCTTTGACCAATACCTCGCCACAGAGTATATTTTCTCCCTCTTTAAGAACGAAATCACTGTCAATTTTTACGCTTACACCCTCTATCGCTTTTCCGCAATGAATAGGCATATTTTCTATATCAGTATCCCAATCAGATACTGTTACACATGGTGATGTCTCGGACTGACCGTATGAAGTTAACAGTTTCATCTTTGGAAACATAGCAAGAATTTTTCTGTAATCATTCAATAGTATAGGTGATCCGGCAATAATCCCGCTCTTCAAACCGAAAAATCTTCTGTCTCCGTATTTTTCATAGAAAATTAGAAACATACTTGGAACACCACTTAGAATATTACACTTTTTAGTTGTTATTGCTTCAAATACCTTTTTATTTCTAAAATCACCAATTATATATACACCGGCCTTACTTACTATTCCTGAGATTAATCCTGCTGTAAGCCCAAAGCAGTGAAACATAGGTACACATATACACATCTTATCTTCACTGTTCCAATGCAATGCCTTAACAATAGAGCTTGAGTTGCTCAATATATTCTCATGACTTAACATAACCGCCTTTGGCATGGACGTAGAACCTGATGTGAAAATTATACATGCAGTATCTTTTGCATTAATATCTGTATTACAAGCTTTAATATCACTTGGAAATACTATATTATCTTTAACTTCACTGAAACAAATACACTTAACCTTGTCACTACATAATTTATTCATAGTAGTGATATTATTATCATATATAATACATTCAATATCACAGTGTTCTACAATTTTTTTAAGTTCACATGTTTTCCATTGAGTATTTAATAATACAGGTATACCGCCAAACTTTAAAATCCCCAGAAAAATCTCAGCCCATTCAATACTGTTCTTACCGGATACTCCAATGTGACAGCCTTTTTTTCATATCCCATTTTTAGAAAAATTTGTGCAATGCTATCTGAACTTTTATCCAATTCTTTCCAGGATAAACTCTTATTCTCATCCTCGAGTGCTACATTATCAGCATATTTAATCGCATTATTTTTTAATACTTCAATAATATTTACAAACATTTTCCTACCTTTAAAATCAATGAGATACTTGTATACAAGTTAAATTGAGCTAAAAAAGGACTATAAAGTCCTTTTTTGCTTTTTTACTTTTTTTCCCAGATGTACAGAGCATTAGTATCTATGAGCTTATCTACATCAGAATCGCTATAGCCTATTTCTTTCAGTACCTCTCTTCCGTTCTCACCGATAAGTGGACCTCTCTTATAATCAGGCGCTCCCATCTCTGTAAACTTTACAGGAAGTCTAACCAATCGTCTTGTATTTCCATTTTCATATGTCATATCATAGAAACAATTGTTCGCCTCAGCCTGCTTATCATTTCTGATTTCCATCCAGTTTTGTGCTAAAGCAAACGGAATATCAGCCTCTGTAAATACTGTTCTCCAATACTCCATATCCTTCTTATTGATAGCTTCCATTACAATATCATATACTTCTGTTCCAAGTTTATTAGCCTGTAAGCTTTGAACCGGGAAATACTTATCACTTTCTACCAGATCTTCTCTGCCGATAGCTGCCATAAATTTCTTATAGTAAGTATTGTAGTCAGGCATACATGTTTGGATAAATCTTTCATCCTTTGTTCTCCAGGCTGCATTAAAGGATTCGCACTTTCTCTTACATCTATAGGATAGTTTTGTGCTATTCCTTCATAGTTCGATGCTTGAATCATCATTCCGAAATTGAATATTGCACTCTCAAATAATGATGTCTCTACTTTTTCACCAACACCCTTCACCTTTGCCTGATACAGTGCTGCAAGAATTCCTGCAACCAGGTTCATTCCTACATTATGATCTCCAAGTCCCGGTACAACATTCATAGGAACACTTCCCTTTTGCCTTAAGGAATCAAGGTATCCGCCTCTTGCAAAAAATGCTGTGAAGTCAAATCCCGGAAGATCCTTATCCGGTCCGAATTCTCCATATCCTGTACAAATAGCATATACAAGCTTAGGATATCTCTTCTTAAGTGTTTCATAGTCTAAACCTGCTCTCTCAAGTGCCTGTACTCTCCAGTTTGTTATAAGTACATCGGCAGTATCAAGAAGTTTAAAGAATGCTTCCTTTGCCTCAGGATTTCTCATGTCCAAAGAAATACATCTTTTATTTCCGTTTTCAAGATCCCATGTTGTATTCTCATACATATCAAGAGGTCTGCCCTCACTTGGTGCTGTATATCTTAGCGGATCTCCTTTTGCTGATTCAATTTTTATAACATCAGCACCCAAATCAGCCATAAATCTTCCCGATGTAGAAGCGGCAATAAATGTTGCCAATTCAACTACTTTACGCCCTCTAAAGGTTTACTCATATCTCTTCTCCCTTTTAATTTATTCTTTGTCAAACTTTGTAACAGCCATATGAATAAGATAAGGTATCATAATTACAGGTATTGTAAGATAACCTAAATACTTATATCCAACTGCAACGATCTTGTTTAAACCTAACTGTGCAATAAAGAATGCAAGTAATGTACATACTAATGTAACAACAATAACATTTACGCCCGGTTTATTATTAGAATCAAAATTCTTATCAATAGATGAACAAATTCTGTTGCTCATTCCTGCAATCATATTTACTGCAGTTGATACAGAACCTAAAACAATAAGTATTGAAATCATAGGTCTTAAGATGTCAGGTGCAAATCCTTTATTTACAAGTATAATAAGTGGAATAGATTCCTTTGCAAAATCAGGCTCATTTATAATAGCTGTAAGTCCAAGAACTGCAAGTAAACATATAAAACCGTTTACAAAAAATCCATATACCATTGATGACTTTGCCATATCAGGAGAATCAAAAGGTTTAGCATGCTGTACAAGTAAGCCTATTGCACCCAACTGGAATGCAGCATATACAATACCCTTTATCATAGCAGGACCGACAGGTGCAGGATTTGCAATCTCTGCTGAAAGATTTGACATAATGTCTCCCCACTGCATAACAATATTAGGTATATAAACAAGGAATAATCCTGCAACTATTAAAACTGAAAGTGTTGATGCTACTTTTCTAACAACATTTGTACCGTAAACAGCAACAATAAAGATAAATAGGCCTGTAAATATTGTTCCGATCCAATGATTAATTCCAAATGATTTTTCCATTGTAGCCACACCGGTTGCAAAAGCCGCTGCAGGTGCCACACAAATGGTTACTAAATAAACCAACTCATATAATGTACTGAAAACTACAGCCAAACATCTCCGGCCTTTTTTCCGAACTTATCATTAAATCTATAGAAGCTCTTATTGAAACTTGCATAGTTGTATAATTCATGTTTCTTAGCGTATTTAAGTGCATACCACTGATAGAATGCACCGATTGCTTGAGTAAGAATACAGGTTACAAATGCCCATATTCCGAAGTTCAAAAAGAATGCTCTCAACTGGTTTCCTGATGCAAAACCGCCACCAAACTGAGTTGTAAACCATACGAATGCTACACCTATCACCACAGGCATTTTGTCCTTATTAATCATGATGTTCCTCCTAAATCAACATATCTGCAAATGTTTGTAACATAGTATTTGCTTGCTGATAATTTTTCATTTGTCTGTCCACTTCTATATTTATATGTGGAATACCTGCCTCGTCTGCCGCTCTCTTTATCGGCACATAATCAAACTCCTCAGGATCGCAGAATTTAGTCATAAGAACAACTATACCATCTGCTTTTTTCTTCTTTGCTTCTTCAATTATAAAGCTTACTCTTTTTTTATCTCTGTCATACAGTAGTGAGCAATTATCCATTTCCGAGAATTTCTTTGCTAATGCATATAAATCATTTCCGCTTGTAATGTCTGTTCTATATTGTCTTGATTCATAAGCTATATCATCACCTACTATCTGCAGATTATTACTGTCAAATATATTAAGTAAATCCGGTGCATCGGCCAATATTCCTGTTGTATAAACTCTCAGCTTCTTAGAAATCTTTCCTTCTTTTTTAATAAGCTCGATAAGTTCCTTAACAAGTTCTGTATGCTCTTCTTTAAGCATAAACCATGCACTCTTAAATACTGCACTTCTGTCTGCTGCAGATACTTCATAATCTTCTGAAATCTTTGAGAATTCTCTCATTACCCTATTATGTTCATTATAGATTTCATATGTTTTTTTAAGTTTACTCTCATCAAACTTTTCACCTGTGATATTCTCCAGGTCATTTATTACTCTCTTATACATTTCAACAGTAAAATCAACCGCATAATCAGGTTTTCTGTTTTGTGGATAAGTCATCGGTATAAACGGAATATCTTTAACTGCATATTTCCAGTTTTGTCCTAAAGTTTTAAGCGAATCACAAAGTGACGGAACTACTATTGCACTTACTCCTGAATAATTTCCTTTTATCCCAAGCTCCAATATAGTCTGCATTATTGAGCAAATAAATGCAGGATAATATTTCTTTGACTCGTTTATTTCAATATCCGCTCCCCATACTCCCATCGGTACAAATCCAAAAGCATGAATTATCTCCTCCGGTGTATATACAGGTGCAACAGCTATAACTTTCTTTCCTTCTGAAAGGTATTTATCGAGCTGTTCCTTTGGAGACACACTAACCTTTTTTAAAGTTTCTAAACAATGCCACATAGTCTCCCCCTTAAATTTCCTTATTTACTTCCATAATTTCTGTCAGACCTTGAACTCTTGTATCATATTGAGCCTCGGAGAAGTTTCTTGGATCAGCCTGATCTCCGTCAAAACTTACAACAGGAATTCCACACTCCTCACCGATTTGTCTGCTCATCTCAGACATAAATCCCGACCAAAGTTTACAAGATCTGTTTGTATGTACAAGAAGCCCTTCAACACTGTTATCTTTACAAAGCTTTGTTCTCTTATCTCTTGCATGTTCTATATTCATACAGTTAGGAACATTTGCATATGCCCTGCACATTCCGTCAAAATCATCATAAATAAATCCGAAAGCGTCAGCATATATGGTTGTAACCATATTTATTCCACGACTCTTAAGTCCGGTTGCTGTAGCACGAAGCCATGGCCAACATGCTATACCTTCAAACATAATTCTGTATTTTTCTTCACCCTTAAATGTAGACTCACCTTTTTCATGATTTTCTTTATACTCTTTAAGCAAAGTCTCCATTGCCTCTGCCGCTTCAAGCTTTCCTCTGGCTGTAACCATAACAGCCATATGATTTAATAAATCAAATCCGTTAAATGGTGATGGTGAATACTTAGCTGTAGCAGTTGCCTCAAGCCATGCTCTGGAGCTTCTGCCTGATATCTTTCTTACCTCTTCGTATCTTTCATTACTCCACTTTTTACCTGTAATCTCCTCTAATTGATGTATTGCATCCCAGAATTGATTTCTGATATAAGCTGTCATTGCCTCTGAAACTTCATAATCAGGATTAAAAGGAATATCTATCATAATCATAGGAATATTCAATTCTTTAGCAATGTTCTCATACCATTTAATCATACAGTTACATATATTATTACAACATAGAACGAAATCCGGTTGTGGCATATCTTGTTCCGGTGCTTCCTTAAGCTTCATATATGCAAGAGATATTCTGGCATATGCACATATATCATTAGAATATCCATCGCCTTCACTCTCACTACACATTCGTTCTCCACCACCTCTGGCTGCAATTCCGGCTGCCTGATTTTCAGGATAACATACATATAATCCTAATGTCTCAGGAATCTCTACCGGAAAGTTACTTGCGCACCATCCTACCAATTCGCCTCGCTTTTTAGCCTCTACGCAGTCACTGTATGCCTTTGCTGCTATCTTACCCAATCTGGCTTTTGCACTGTTGGGATCTATAGTAGGCTTTTGTTTTTTAGCTTCTTCCACTGGTTTCCTCCTACTTTTTAATATAAAAATTTATGACTTTTTAAAGCCGTATATTGCGGCTCCAAGTGCTCCCATAAGTTGAGCGTTCTTACTAAACACTATATCTACACCAAGTTCTTTACTCATAGCATTTCTAACACCTGAGTTTTTAGCTACACCGCCACTCATACATACTTCTTCAACTATTCCGACTCTCTTAGCTAAAGCGGCAACTCTTATCGCAACAGATTTACATATTCCGGCTACCAAGTCCGGGATATTCCTTCCTGTAGCAAGCTGAGATATAACCTCCGACTCCGCAAAAACTGTACATGTACTTGATATATTTGCAGGATTATCAGATTTTAACGCCTCAATCTCCAACTCGTCTATTTGGAGATTAAGAATATTAGCCATCACATCAAGAAATCTTCCGGTTCCTGCAGCGCATTTATCATTCATAACAAAATTTGTCATTTTACCGTTAGCTGCAAGTGATATTACTTTCGCATCCTGTCCACCGATATCTATTACCGTTCTGACATTAGGAAACTCTTTATGTACTCCAAGCGCGTGGCACGTCAACTCACTGACTTTATAATCAGCCAAATCGTAGTTCATTCTTCCATAACCTGTAGCAACTACCGACTTAATATCTTTTAATTCCAGTTTTGAAGAGTTTAGTACATTTTTTACAGCTTCTTCTACACCGGCTGTTCCCACAGTTGCTACAACTATTGAAGAAGCTACTATGTTTTCTCCATCCTCCAATATTACAGCCTTTGAAGTAGTTGATCCGATATCAACACCTAATGTGTACATAAATTTCTCCTTTATATCTTGTCTACTAGTATACAAGCAATCCCAAAAAAATAAATGTGTTAATAATATAACCAACATCTATGTTATAATATTATCAATTCTTAATATTTTTTTGTAAATATGCATTTTTACTATATTTACATGTGAATTTTTCATTTATTTTTTTATCTATTTATTATTTCATCTTATTTTTTTGTATGTTTAGCATATTATTGTAATTTTTTTCATTATAATATTGCACTATAATATTAATACACTTCAGATCCATGTAGTAAACTTTACTATATTGATAAAGATTGCAAAACTTAAGCTTTTTTTGCATTTTTTATGATATGAAATATTTGGGATATTGCTTTATTGCACTTTCATATATATCTGTAATTGTTTCTAAGTGTGCAGCCATGCACTCCTGTGCTTTATAAAGGTCGTTACTCTTTATCCCTTTTACTATATTCTTATGTTCCTCTACAAGCTCATGTATACGATCTGCAAACTTAACATCAAAGTTTCTCCACCTGGAAATGTGAAGCATGATATCACTCAGAATTACAACTAACGCGTATCTGTTCACACTGTCTATCATCGTTTTATGAAATTCACTATCAAGTATTCCAAATCTACGCGAATATGTCTTCTCATCTATATACTTCTCTTCTTCTTCAATATTCTTCTCAAGCTTTTTTACCAATTCCAATCTTGCAGACTCATCCAGCTTGGTAAACATCTCATATATAACTTCTTTTTCTACCGCTGTTCTAAGCATTAACAGATCTGAAATATAATTTAAATCAATTTGTGTTACATAGGTACCTCTCTGAGGTCTTACTTCTACAAATTTCAGTTGTGCCAATTTTGTAAAAGCATTTCTTATTATTGATCTTGATACACCGTAATCTATACACATTTGATTTTCACTGATAAGCTGTCCCGGTTCAAGTTCAAGTCGAATTATTCTTTTTTTAAAATACTCTTATAAACTTCTTCTGCAGTATATATTTTATTATCGTCCAACATTATCATACCTTTTCACAACAAATTAACACAAATATATTTTTAAATCTTTTTTTGTCTTAATAAGCTTTTTTTAAATTCTAATCAAATATATCAGTAAAAAAACTCTTATATACTTAATTTACTAAAAATTCTATGAACTTATAATATAAAAAGTCAATATCCAATCTTTTTTTATATCAGTACCACATATACAAATTATATTACTCCAAAATTATTAACTAAAAAAAGCCGGCACACTTTGTGACAGCTTTTTAATTTAAACTATTGCCTTATTTGATCTATATAAAACTTATATTTATCAGTCCTGTAATAACATTTAAAATACTCTATCGGAGTTTCTTTTCCATTTACAATACCGTATGTAACACATCTGAATAAGATAACCGGCATTCCTTCTTCAAGCTCAAGGTATTTTGCTATTTCATCCTTTGCCAAAACTGCTTCTATAGTTCGTCTGGCCTTTGTAATCCTTACACTATACCGGTCATTGATAAGCTTATACAAAGATTCATGTTCAAGGTCATATTCTGTCAGTCCGGGAAATATCTTTTCAGGTAAAAATGCTATAGTATAGTTTAGGGGTTCCAAATCTGCATATGAGATCCTACCTATCACCTCGACTTGATCATTCGTAGATATTTCTAAAGCCTTTGCACGTTTAGGAGAAGCAAATTCTATTCTGCTTATTTTCGTTTTCTTGCTCGGTGTCATTCCCATTTTTTGCACATCTTCGGTGCTACTTGTAATAGAAAACAAATTATTGCTACCCTCATCGGCCTTAACATAGGTACCCTTACCCTGTATTTTATAAAGGTATCCTTCTGTTACCAATTCATCAATGGCTTTTCTTATGGTAATCCTACTTACATTATACAATTCCATAAGTTTCTTTTCACTTGGTATCGCCTCATTAGAATGATATAAATCATTGTCAATATTTTCAACTATCGCTTTCTTTACTATAAAATACTTTGGCGATTTATCTTCTAATATCAAATCTGTATACCTCTTTTCTTACCTCTGGCTAAAATCACAATATAACCGGATTATAACATCAAGTCATTATTTAACACATAGCCTTAAATTCCTTTATCTTTTCCATCATAGCATTTCTATCATTGTGTAATTTTAAGATTGCGCTACCAACAAAAGCCGCATCTCCACCTGCTTCTTTTACAGTATTAACATCTTTTGGTTCATGTACTCCTACCCCGCAGTAAATAGGTCTGTCTATGCCCAGTTCTCTCAAGTATCCTATCGCATCTTTCAAAGTCTTGTATTTAGGATGTAATATCTGGTCGATATAAGGTTTTGCTTGTAAATATACAAATCCATTTGATCTCTTGGCAAGGTCAATTTCTTCTTCCGGAAGATGGAATTGTACATAGCATGAAACCAATAAGCCTGCAGATATAATCTTATTCTTTATAGTATCATCCTTCAATCCTACAAGCAATATATCTTTTAAATCGTTATCTAAGCAAAACCTTATAAACTTATCTACTCCAATTTCTTCTACTGTATTTTTCATAAGCTAATACAAGAAGTTTTACATCAGGCAAATTTCTTTTTAGGCTAACTATAAAGTTCATATATTTATTATAATCATCACAGTTTTTCCAGTGCCTTTTTTTCATTCTATCTGCTATATATTCTCCCTCCAAGTACGGATCTCTTGAAGGAAAAATCTACTTCAATAATTTTACATCCGGCCTTTGCATAATCATTTGCAACCTCAATACTTGACTCTATTGTTGGATATCCACTGGATAAATAGCATATTATTTCCATTTAATTCTCCTTACTTCCATCGCCATCGTATACCTTTATAAATAACTCTTTAAAACCTTCTATTTCCGGTATTACAGGATTTGTTTTTGGTACAACCATCTTTTTTTAGCAAAAATCTGCCAAAGTATCTAATTTAGATATATAATCTTCTCTATTCGGTATCAACTCAGAAAGTTTTTTTCAGGTATATTTAATTCTTTATTGAGCCTTTTTACTTCGAACTCTATATCACCTATTCCAAGTTCATCGGAAATATTTTTTTATATCTCTTTTGCTTTTTTTCGCTTTTGCTTTATTATAGCTTATCACATATGGCAAAATTATGGCATCTGCCAATCCATGTGATATATGGTATACACTTCCTAAAGTATGTGCCATAGAATGCACAATTCCTAAAGATACATTTGTAAATGCTAAACCTGCAACCATAGATGCCTGTAGCATAAGCTCTCTCGACTCTTTATCCTCGCCATTTTTATATGTTTTAGGTAAAAATTTAAATATATCTTTTATGGCTGCTTTTGCTAAAATATCACTTAAATAATTCGCTCTATTTGAAACTAAAGCCTCAAGAGCATGTGTCAAAGCATCCATTCCTGTCTCAGCTGTAATTTTACTTGGCATAGAAACAGTTATGTCTCCATCACATATAGCTATATCAGGCATCATCTCCATATTTCCTATTCCATACTTCAATCCTGTAGAGTTTTCAGTAATAACTATAGATCTGGATACTTCACTGGCCGTACCTGATGTTGATGGAATACAACAAAGTCTTGCCTTTTTTCTTAATTTAGGAAATATGTTTGGAGGTAAAATATCTTGTAAGTCTTTAAGATCCGGATGCTCATAGAAAATCCACATAGCCTTGGCAGCATCCATTGCGGATCCTCCACCAAGTCCGACTATCAAATCCGGATTGAATTCAACCATTTCTTTTGCCCCACGCAAAACAGTTTCTATTGATGGATCCGGCTCTACACCACTTATAACTGTTGTAACAACGTCGGCTTCTTTAAATAGAGCCTCTACCTTTGCCAGTGTTCCATTCTTTTCCATACTGCTTCCACCTACAACTATTGCAGCTCTTTCACAATTCACTGACTTAATATATTCCAAAGAACCGTTTCCAAATACTAATTCAGAACCTGCAAGTTTCATTGGTCTCATCATACTAATCCCCTCACATTCTAAGTGCATCCATGACTTTTTTTGTTAATTCATAAGAAATAGGATTTTCGATCTTTCCGTTAACCTTAAAGCCCGAACCTATTATTGCTCCATCAGCTATATTAAGCTGATCTTTTATATTTGTATCATTTACACCACTACCGGCTATCACAGGTATATTCACAACTTTTTTTACTCTGTCAATCATCTCTATAGGAGTTTCTTCACCAACTTGTGATCCCGTTACTATGATGGCATCAGCTCCATTTGCAGCTGCATCCTTAGCTGATTGCTCTATTGTTATACCTGGTAAAATCATGTGTGCATGTTTTACTTGTATGTCGGCAAGAATCTTTATATGCTCCAGTCCTAAGTTTTTTCTATATTCCATACATTTTTTAGCACATGGCTCTATCACTCCATCTGTGAAAAGCACTCTATCAACAAATACAGGAACTCGTACAAAATCAGCTCCTATCATACCTGCAATTGCAAAACCGGATTCACAGTCATTAAATGCCGCATCTACACCTACCGGTATTTTTACAGCTTCTTTTACTGCATATGCTGCTACACTTAACGCCGCTAACTGTGCTTTATTTAATAGGGCAGAAAATGGTGCATCTCCCATATTTTCTACTATTATTCCATTTACTCCTGCTTTTTCCAATGTCTTGGCATCTTCAACAGCCCTATCTATTATTTCTTGATAGTCCCCGTTGAATCCCACGGTTGTCGGCAATGGTTTACAATGTACCATTCCAATAACTGTCTTCCCACCATTACTAATTATATCTTTTCTCATACAAGCTCCTTTTTATTTGCGTAATTATATATGCCCTCTAAGGCCACTCTACACAGTAATTCTTCAGCCTCTTTCCTGTCTTCACCTTCAAGTTTATCTTTGAGATTCTCCAAAACTGTAACTATAGTTAAAGTACAGGTTTTTACATTCATAAGTCTACCCAATGTCATCAAACATGCCGATTCCATGTCTATACCGTCAACACCAAGTTTTCTTAACTCATTAAAGGTTTTATCAATATCTCTATTTGACTCTTTTGAAAATCTCGATTCATGCATATTGGTATAGAATCCATCCATTGTACAATTTATTCCATTATGATACTTTTTATCTACACTTTTCACAGTATCATTCATTATATTTATCAACTCTATATCTGCCACAGCAGGATAAGATAAATCAACATAGCTCTGACTTGTTCCTTCCCTTCTCATGGCTGCAACCGGTATCATAAAATCACCTAATGTATTTTCCTTCAGTGACATTACAGTCCCCATTCTTACTGCAACTTCCATTCCGGCTTCATACATCTCTTCCATTGCAATTGCAGCTGAAGGAGCACCGATACCCGTAGATGTTATAGTTACTTTTATTCCTTTATACATTCCTGTATAAGTATTAAATTCTCTTAAAAATGCTATTTTTTTGGAGAATCCATATATTTACAAAGTCTCTCAACTCTCCATGGATCTCCGGAAAAAATAACATACTTACCTATATCTTCCTTACCAACTCCGGTATATAATGCTTTCATACTTATTCTACTTCCTTTTTAAATCGAGAATCAAAGTCACCAAGAAGTTTTGATTCATCAAGTACATTACTTAAACACCCTTCTTTTTGAATAATATGTGATGCCATTATTGTCCCAAATCTACAACAATCTTCAGGCTCAAAAATCCTTAAGATATCCATACAAGAAACCTGACATGTATGCATCTCCGCCACCTGAAGCATCAACAACATTATTTATTCTTATAGCTTCTATTCTCTTTTCAATTATCTTCTCACCTTTTCTGATGTAACAAATACTACCGTCAGCACCTAAAGTAGTTATCAATATATCAACTTTTCCATCAATAAAAAGCTCTTTTTATATCTGATATACCTTTTTATATGCTTAATAATTTCACATTCAACTTCATTTATGAATATTATTTTGCTTTCCTTTAAAATTTCCTTCAAAAAAATATTCAGGAAAAAGCTTCCATATCATCCTTCATTCCAAACACTATCGGAATATTAAACTTTTGGCATTTCCTATAAAAAAATCCATATTGTCATCTATAGAAGCCACAGTTATTACTCCAAGCTTTACATCCTTAAAAAGTTCATCTTTAAAAACCTAATGAATATTTTTCTGTCCATGGCTCCCGGATAAAAATATTGTAATATGCTCATTATTATTATCTTGTAACAAATAGCAGTATCCCGTTATATCCTCTTCTATTATGTTAATTCCATATGTAGGAACTTTAGCCTCTTCCAGAAAACTTTTAAATCCGGTAGATTCATAGTCTCTACCCACTCTTATCAAAGGCATAGAGTCTATCCCCAGCTTACAAAGTTCATAAGCTATATTCACAGAACATCCACCATAAAATATTTCCGCTGAAGATTGGTTCTCAACTATTGATGTAAAACCCACTTTAGCAGGAGTTTTCAATTTTATAATATGATCCATGCTCACATATCCACTTGTCAAAACTTCAACTTTCATACATCTTCACCTTTTATAATTCACCTTGTAAAAACATATTTTTAAGTTCCTCTTTATTTACAACATGGCCTAAGTATTTATCAATATCACTTAAATGAACCTCATTTACTGTTTCAGAATTCGTTGCAACACATTCTCTAACTACATAAGGCTCATAATTATAATAAAAAGCATCTGTTACTGTTGCTCTGATACAGCAATTTGTTTTAGTACCTACTACAATCAAGTTTTCTATGTTGTTTTCTCTTAAAACCAAGTCCAAATCTGTTCCGAAAAATCCACTATATCTTCTCTTCTGTATAATGTAGTCTTCAGATTTTACCTCAAGCATCGGGTCGATTTCTACTCCAAAAGTCCCTTCTATACAATTAGGTCGCATTGTTGCAGCCTTCTTATCAAACTTACCAGCTCTATTACAATGCTGCAAATATACTATAAGACAATTTTTACTTCTACACAGCTCAAGAACCTCTTTTATTTCCGGCAATATCTTTCTATTTTCCGGATAAAATACCAGTCCATCAGGATCCGTAAAGTCTCTAACCATATCTACAATTAGAAGTGCTGTTTTCATCTTTTCACCTTTCTAAAAAGTATATCCTCTTAACCTTACATTTTTAAACTTCATATATGAAACTGTTGCAAGTACTGAAACCATTATTATGTAAGGTATAGTATCAAATATTCCTGCCATAGGACCTGCATTGATACTCAAATTCACAGCCAATGCTCTTGATATGCCAAAAAGAATTGCATATAAAGATGATTCTAAAGGTTTTCCCCCACCACAATAAATTGCTGCAATTGCTATAAAACCTCTTCCTGCAGTCATATCGTTTGTGTACATACACATGCGTTCCAAAGATAAATTTATGCCTGCCAAACCTGCACATAATGCCCCAAGTAAAATTGCCAAATACTTATATAATTTGGTTTTTAGTCCCAAACTTATTGCCGCTTCTTCATTTTCACCCACAACTCTTACATATATTCCAAATTTTGTCTGATACATAATCACTGACATAATTATGATTCCAATAAATGCCAAATATGTGATAAATGTATGCCCACTCAAAATGCTACCTACAATATCTATTGAATCAATAATAGGTATATGTATCTTAAAATCAGATACGCTAATATTTTGTAAGCTTATATTTGACACTCCTATCATATTCAAAGTAAATTTAGCTATCGCCGGTACAATAAAGTTTATTCCAAGTCCAATTACTATTACATTTCCGGATCTACTCACTCCAAAATAAGAAAAAATCAATCCCCAAATCAAAGTTGTTAGTATAGCTGAAGATAATGCTAAAAAAATGTTGCCTGTAAAATACATAACTAACACAGATACAAATGCACCGTTTAACATCATCCCTTCAAGTGCTATATTCAAAACATTAGCTTTATATGCAAATATTCCACCTATTACACATAGTATTATTGGTGCACTATGGTAAACTGTATCATATAAAATACTATTTAGAAGAGCCATTGTGCTTCCTCCATTTTATGTTTATTACTATACATTCTATTTCTTTTCTTTTAAAAATTTTACTGCCAAAAATAAAATCATTATGCCCTGAATTAATACAACAATTTCCTTTGGTACTGAAGTATACATATTTATACTGTCACTACCCGTTTTTAATGCCGCATAAAATATTGAGGCTACCAGTATACCGATTGGAGTATGTCCACCCAGTAAAGCAACTAACATACCGTCCCAGCCTAATCCCGGATTACCCGAAAAACTTAAAGTATACTTGAATTGATCACTTAGCATCCAGCCAGCTCCCGCCATTCCTGAAAGCGCTCCACTAAGTAACATAATGACCATTATTTTTTTTCCAACATTCATTCCACAGGCTTCTGCAAACTCCGGATTTTTTCCTATTGCTGTTATTTCATATCCAAGCTTTGTTTTTTTCATAATAAAATACATCACAATCAATACAATAATAACAATGACAAAGAAAGCAGTTATTCTAGACTTGCCAAATCTACTAAACATAGCTATATCATTGATAGTTGGAGTCGCTACATATCCGGCACTTTTATCTTTAAAAACACCTGTTGTTAAAAATTCTAAAACCTTAACAACTCCATAATTAAGCATAAGAGTTACTACCATTTCATTTACATTACATTTCACCTTTAATATGGCAGGTATCATGGCAAAAGCCATTCCACAGATAATTGCGACTATTATGCAAATAAACTTTTCTATAAAAGGATTTCCAACTGATATGCTTGATCCTACCAATCCTGCAAAAAATCCTCCCAATAGCATCTGTCCTTCCACTCCCATGTTATATACATTAGCCTTAAACGTCACCGCTATTGCAAGTCCTGTCAGAATCAATGGTGACGCGTAATGAAGGGTATCCAAAAATCCTTTACTTGTAAACAATGATTTTTTTAGCAAAATCCAATATGCATATAACGGATTGTTTCCTGTAAACAAAATAATAATTGCACCTAGGGCAAATGCAAGAATAACCGGAATTAATGAGTTTATAATATGTTTTAAAGTTTCATTGTTATTTCTCATGCTTATTCTCCCCTTTTATTCCTGCCATCAAAAGACCTATCTCAACTGTTGACACTTCCGTCGGAGAAATCTCTCCCGTAATTTGACCCTTATACATTACTATAACTCTATCAGATAAACTCATTATTTCTGATAATTCACTTGATACTAAAATAACGGTATTACCTTGGTCTCTGAACTTTAGAATTTCATTGTGAATAAATTCAATAGAACCTATATCTACTCCTCTTGTTGGTTGACAAGCCATAAGTATCTTAGGTTTTGATGCAAGTTCTCTTGCAATAATTACTTTCTGGGCATTTCCTCCCGACAGATTTCCTATAACTCCATTCTTATCACCTAATCTTATATCAAACTCATCAATGTATTTGTCTCTTATTTCATCTATTTTTTTCGAGTTATATAAGCCATATTTTAATATTTCTTTATTATCATGATAGCCTGCAATGCAATTATCGGAAACACTCATTTCTCTACATAACCCTGTAGCGTATCTATCTTCCGGAATAATACCGATTCCTTCTTTTCTAAGTTCTTTTGGCCACCGGTTTGTCACATTCTTACCATATAAGATAACATTTCCACTCTCGGCTTCCATAAGTCCCGTTAATACTTTTATCAGTTCCGATTGTCCATTTCCTTCTACTCCGGCTATTCCAAATATTTCACCCTTATTTACTTTAAAAGAGACATTATTGATAACTTTCTTACCATCGTCATTTAATACATTTAAGTTATCAACTTGATATACTACTTGTTTTTTTCCACAGTATGTTTTCTATCATTTTGTACTGTCAAACATACATCTCTTCCTACCATCATTCTTGCAATCTCTTTTTCATCAGTATCCTGTTTTAAAACATCTCCAACAACATTTCCATGTTTTAACACGGTGATACTATCTGCAAGCTCCATTACCTCTCTCAGTTTATGTGTGATAACTATTATTGTCTTTCCCTGCTCTTTTAAAAGCTTTAATGTTGCAATTAAATCATCAACTTCTTTCGGAGTTAATACAGCAGTGGGTTCGTCCAAAATAAGTATATCCACATTTCTATAAAGCATTTTTAAGTATTTCAACTCTTTGTCTTTCACCTATAGAAATATCTTCGATTTTATCTGTTGGATTTAATTGAAGATGGTTATCCTCAATCATTTTTGCAACCTTTTTTATCTCTTCTTTTTTATCTATCAGAGGACTATTTTTCTTTTTTATTTCCACACCGAGCAAAATATTCTCATATACTGTAAGTGAGGAAACTAACTTAAAGTGTTGATGTACCATGCCTATTCCTACTCCTATTGCGGTAAGAGGGTTGGTCATCTTTACTTCTTCACCTCTAATAAGTATTTTTTTCCGAGCTTGGAGCAACCAAGCCATACAACATATTCATAAGTGTTGACTTACCCGCTCCGTTTTTCTCCTACAATACACCTTATTTCACCTTCTTTTTATGTCCAAAGATATATTATTATTAGCGACAAAATCTCCAAACTTTTTTTGGTCAAATTTACTGTTTGAATTATACTTTTCATATATAGTATCCTGTTACTTTATTTTTTTACATTAGGACATTTACTCTGATCAAACTCTTCCCCATTTTGAGCATTAGTTACTTTAATAGTTCCGTCAGCAATTTTGCTTTCTACATCCTTTACTTCGGCCTTTATTTCTTCCCATTTTTCTTTTCCGGAATCTTGTACATGTTTACTTATTTCAGCTAAATCCGTAATAGATGTTGCACCTGAAGCTAAAGAATATGTTTGTACTCTATCCATGCTATCAAGCTTTCCTTCAATTGAGGCTTTTATAATTTCATAAACCGGTATATCTGTATTCTTCATAACACTTGTAAGTATATATCCGGGTTGCTGTGCATCTTTATTAGCATCTACCTGTATTGCAAGTTTTCCTCCCTCTTTAGCCTTTGACGCCACTCCGTCTCCTACTGCTCCTGCTACCGCAAATACTACATTTGCACCCTGATTATAATATGTACCTGCCACTGTACTTCCTGTAGCCGAGTCAGCAAAACCTGCGTCATACTTTGAATAATAGTCATAGTTTACACCAAATTTTTCTGCTTCATAATTTATTCCTTCTATATAGCCATATGAGAATACTGTAATACCGTTAGAGTTTGTTCCACCTATAAATCCTACAGATCTTCCACCATTTTCAGGTGAAGTAAACTTATATTCTGTATCACCAAAGAGTTCTTTTGCATTTTCATTTACAAGTGTTGTCAATGCACCTGCAACAAATGATGATTCATGTACATCAAAGAGTACACTTATTACATTATTGTGAATCTGCTTCCCTTCACTATCCTTGTTTGGATTATCATTCATACAGATAAATGTGGTATCAGGATACATCTTAGCAATTGCATCTGCTCCACCTGTACCATTAATCAATGCTTCAAAATCATATTCCAAATTAAATATAATCTGATAACCGTCATCTGCCAAACTCTCCAATGCCTTCGGAACTCCTGTTGTAGGTTCAACCACCTTATACTCAATTCCAAAGTCTTTTTCAGCTTTTTTTGCTCCTTCAATTGCAGTTTGATTGTAGCCATTATCATTTTGTCCCGCTGCTGAACATATAATAGCCACTTTCAAATTCTTACCACCACTTCCGGATTTTTGTGACTCATTTCCTCCACTACATCCTACTAATGTCCCGGCTACCATCATCATAGCCATAGCTGCACTCACGAATCTTAATTTTCTCATTTTCATTCCCCTTATACGTTATTACATCATGTTGTCATGACGTCATTATTAGTTGTATTTATACTAACATAATATAACGCTTTTGTAAATATTTAAAGCGAAAATCTACACTCCCTATCACCCTACTAACCCAAGTTCCACTTTTCTAATCATTATTTCTTCACCCTTCCCTCCCTTTTATTGATTTTGCCCAATTTCCCGCCTTTTCTTCTGGTATTCTGCCAATTGCCATTGCTTAAGAAATATGTTAGAATTTCTTCATAAGATTTTATATTTAGGATTGTTACTGAGACGCAGGCAAGACCGAATGACCGTATTTGTACGGTTTATTTGGTCTTTTTATTATTTTATGTTTATGGTGGTGCGATGATCATTGAAAAAATTATAAACAACAATATTGTCTTGACCCATGACCATAAGAACAGAGAAGTCATTGCCATGGGTAAGGGCATAGGTTTCGGCAGGCGAAAAGGCGATACGGTATCACAATCGGAGATTGAAAAAGTATTTCGCATAAAGGAAAATGAAACGCTTTTAAAGTTTCAGGATATGATTGCCGATATACCTATGGAGAGGTTGATACTGACTGATGATGTTATATCCTATGCTATAAATGTTGAAAATTTGAAGCTGAGTCAAAACATCTATCTTACATTGGTCGACCATATCAACTTTGCTATTGAAAGGTTTAAAGAAGGTATGACTCCCGAAAACGCTCTGATGTGGGAGATTAAGAGATTTTATCCGCAGGAATACGCGCTGGGGCTCTATACGTTAAGGCTGATACATGACAGGATGGGACTTTTGCTTCCTGACTCGGAGGCTGGCTTTATTGCACTTCACTTTGTCAATGCACAGTACAGCACACATATGAAGGAGACCCTAAGCCTCCCGCATCTTATGCGAGATATAATGGACATTGTAATGAGTGAATTGAATGTAAACTTAAATGAAAATTCCATTCACTATGAAAGATTTGTAACCCATATAAAGTTTCTTATTCAAAGGTTGTATCACAATGAGATGCTTTTAGATGAGGACACAATATTTGAAGATATAATGAAGGAAAAGTACCCTCGCGAGTTTGAATGCGGAAAGAGAATTGCAAAATATATAGAACATGAGACCAAATCGGAAATAACCCGAATGGAAATGACCTATCTTGCAATTCATATAAAAAGGGTAACTATGTCGGAGGAGTAAATATGTTCGGATTTTTTAAGAAGAAAAAAGACACACTTTTAAGCCCTATGGCCGGAAAAAGTATATCTATAAAGGAAGTCCCTGATGAGACATTTTCATCGGAGATGCTTGGAAAGGGAGTTGCGATAATACCAAGTGACGGTCTTGTCACCTCTCCTGTAAACGGTACCGTAAGTATGATCTTTGATACCTTGCATGCCGTCAGCATAATAGCGGATACCGGAGAGGAAGTACTTATACATGTCGGACTTGATACCGTAAAGATGAAAGGCGAAGGATTTGAAGCCTTTGTAGCGGTAGGTGATATAGTGAAGGCAAAGGATCCTCTTTTAAAAGTCGATTTGAATAAAGTAAAAGAAGCGGGATTTGACCCTGTCACAGTTATGATTATTTGCAACAGTGACAACTACAAATCCGTTGAGAGTGTCACCGATATACCTGTGACAAATGACAGTGAAATCTTGGTAGTAATACCATAATAAACTTTCTCTTTGAACGGCCGACAAAGAGAACACAAAATAAGGAGAAATTTATGAAGTATTTACAACGACTTGGGAAGTCTTTGATGCTTCCTGTAGCCTGCCTTCCTGTGGCGGCGATTTTGATGGGTATCGGTTATTGGATTGACCCTACAGGCTGGGGCAGCAATAATATAGCTGCAGCTTTCCTCTTAAAGGCAGGCAGCGCCATCATTGACAACATGGCAATCCTCTTTGCTATAGGTGTTGCGGTAGGTATGAGTGATGACGGAGACGGTGCCGCCGCACTTGCCGGACTTGTTTCATGGCTGGTTGTTACAACTCTTTTATCAAAGGGTTCAGTAGCTATGTTTACAGGTGTTGAGGCTGATGCCGTACCTGCAGCTTTCGGTAAGACTCAGACACAGTTTATCGGAATTATCTGCGGCCTTATAGGTGCCGTTTGCTACAATAAGTTCAAGACTACAAAGTTGCCTGACGCTCTGTCATTCTTTAGCGGTAAGAGATGTGTAGCTATTGTTACAGCAGGATTTTCACTTATTGCATCACTTATACTGTTCTTTGTTTGGCCTGTTGTTTACGGTGCTTTGGTAAGCTTCGGTGAAGCTATTATGAGTACCGGCGCCCTGGGTGCAGGAATCTACGGATTCTTTAACAGACTTTTGATTCCTTTCGGTCTTCACCACGCACTCAACTCCGTATTCTGGTTTGATGTGGCGGGTATCAATGATATCGGCAAATTCTGGGGAAGTGCTGACGGCGGTGTACTCGGACAGACAGGTATGTATATGTCGGGATTTTTCCCTGTAATGATGTTCGGACTTCCGGGTGCCGCACTTGCTATGTATCATACGGCTAAGGATTCAAGGAAAAAGGCGGCTTACGGTCTTTTACTTGCTGCCGCTCTGTCTTCATTCTTTACAGGCGTTACAGAGCCGCTTGAGTTTGCATTTATGTTCCTTGCGCCGGTACTCTATGTTATTCATGCACTGCTTACAGGTATTTCACTTGCGATTGTAGCATTACTTCCTATCAGAGCGGGATTTAACTTCAGTGCAGGTCTTGTAGACTGGGTGCTGAGCTTTAAAGCTCCGTTTGCACAAAATCCGATACTCTTAATACCTATCGGCATTGTTTACGGCGTAATATACTATGCAATATTCCGTTTTGTTATCACCAAGTTTAACTTAAAGACTCCTGGCAGAGAAGATGACGAGGAAGAAGAGAAAAAAGCTGTTTTATCTAATGATGACTTTACTGCAGTTGCAGCTATTATCTTGGACGGTGTCGGCGGTCCTGAGAACCTCACATCTATTGATAACTGTATCACAAGACTTCGCCTTGAAATCAAAGACTATACAAAGGTTGACGAAAAAAAGATTAAATCTGCAGGTGTTGCAGGTGTTATCAGACCTTCAAAGACTTCCGTACAGGTTATTATCGGTACAAAAGTTCAGTTCGTGGCGGACGAGTTTAAAAAACTTGCAAAAAACAAATAATATATAACACACCTCATAACAAACGGCTGTCGCAATGATTTGAATCACTGCGACAGCCGTTTTAATTTATCTTTATTTTATTTTGCGGATAATGCAGCCATTGTGATGTAGTTATAAGGCTGATTGAAATGCGGAAGGAAGAAAATATCAAGCAGCTTTAACTTGTCTATAGTCACCTTCTCCTGTATTGCAAGTGAGAACATATGTATACCCATTGACATATCATATGTTGATGCCATCTGTGCACCTACTATCACTCTTGTCTTTGCATCATATACTATCTTAAGCTTTACCTTCGGATTGGTTGTTTCAATGAATGTTGCCTTTTGCAAATCTTCATATGAAGTTGAAAGTACATCCATACCTAGCTGCTTTGCCTTCTGCTCGCTAAGACCTGTGGATACGAGCTTCAAGTCATAGATTGAGATGGCGTTTGATCCCTGAACACCTATTGTCTCAAGCTTTTTGCCACAGGCATTGTATGCCGCTATAAGACCTGAACGTACGGCATTGGTTGCAAGTGCGATATATGACTTCTCTCCTGTAGCATTGAACTGTACTGTTGCACAGTCACCTATTGCGTATACATCCTTTATACTTGTCTGCTGAGTAGCGTCCACTATATATGCACCGTTTGGCATTGTTTCAAGGCGACCCTTTCCAAGTTCGGTATTCGGTCTGAATCCGATAGCAAGTATTACCATATCACACTGATATTCATTCTTATCTGTGACGATTGCCTCTACTTTACCGTTACCATTGATTTCCTTTACGGTCTCACCGAAAGCAAGCTCTATTCCGTGGTCACTCAGGTTCTTATCCATCATTGCACTGAACTCGGTATCATAGTAGCTTGAAAGTGAAGTCTTTGCTATATCCACTAAAATCACTTTCTTATGATGTCTTTCAAACGCCTCTGCAAGCTCCACTCCGATATAACCGGCACCTACTACGGCGATTGTCTTTATATCAGGATTTTCAAGCTTCTTTATTACCTCTTCGGCATTTTGGAAAAGCTTCACCAGCTGAACATTCTCCAAATCCCTTCCCGGTATAGGAGGTACTATAGGAAGTGAACCTGTAGCAAGTATCAATTTGTCATAGCTTTCTTCCACCTCTTTACCGTCTTCCAAAGTTGCAATGACAACCTTTTTATCAAAGTCGATATTTTCAACCTTGCTGTTCATATTTACCTTTGCGCCCTGTGACTCAAGCTTTTCCTTGTTTGAATAGAAAAGTCCGTCAGGTTTTGATATCTGTCCGCCTATCCAAAGTGCCATACCGCAACCTAAGAAGCTGATATTTGAGTTCTGATCAAATACTACCACTTCATCTCCCTCGTTAAAACCTGTAATCGTATTGATTGCACAAGTACCGGCATGGTTTGCTCCAACTACTACTATTTTTGCTCATATTTCCTCCAAAATATATTTAATAATTATTTTTTTTTAAAATCTGATTGTATTCTATTGGATTGTACTATGTTTTTATCTTTTTAAAACAAGTATTTTTGCTGTGTATACATTTAAATTTTTTTAAAATATAATAATAAAAAAAGCCGTTACAAAAGAATTTTAATCTTTGTAACAGCTTTTCATTCTATAAGCTACCGAATAATACAGGGAGTCCCAAGCTTATCATCGGTATAAATGTTATAAGTAAAAGTGTGATTATCATGCAAAGATAGAAAGGTAATGTCGCCTTTACCACCTTTTCCATAGGCAATTTTGCTACAGCAGAACCGATAAAGAGTACTCCTCCGACAGGAGGTGTAAGAAGTCCGATACCGCAGTTTAATATTACCATTATACCGAACTGTATCGGTCCGATTCCTATAGAATTCGCTATCGGAAGAAGTATAGGTGTGGCAATAAGTATAATAGGTGCCATATCCATAATACATCCGAGTATAAGCAAAATAAGGTTAAGTAAAAGTGCCAAAATTATAGGATTGCTTGTAAATCCTGTGATTGCGCTTGCAGCCATATCAGGCACATGAAGTGTTGTAAGGCAATATCCGAATATACTTGATGTAGATATAAGTATAAGCACTATTGAGAGTGTATTTATACATTCTTCAAGAGTCTTCCATACGCCCTTCCAGTCAAGACCTTTGTATATGAACACGCTGACAATAAGGCTGTAGATAACCGCTATAGCGGCAGACTCTGTAGCTGTAAACACACCGCCTACTACACCTACCACTACTATAAGCACTGCCGCCAATGCCCAGAATGATACGCTAAGCTGCTTTAGAAGTACCTTCATCGAGAACTTATCGCCCTTAGGGTAATTCCTTCTGACAGATATAATATATGATCCGATCATAAGTGATACCGCAAGCAATGCACCCGGTATATATCCTGCAAGGAATAAGCTTCCAACAGATACTCCGCCTGCTGTGGTCGCATAAATTACCATGTTATGTGACGGAGGTACCAAAAGTCCCTCACATGACGATGTGATTGTTACAGCTGTTGAAAAATCGGCATCATATCCCTGGTCTACCATCATAGGTATAAGTATTGAACCGAGAGAAGCCGTATCGGCTGAAGCCGAGCCTGAGATACCTCCGAAGAAATATGAAGCTACGATATTTACCATTGCCATACCGCCACGCATCCAGCCTACACAGGCATTTGCCAGCGCAATAAGTTTTTCCGAAATACCGCCGCTGCCCATCAAACAACCCATTGTGATAAAGAAAGGCACCGCCATAAGTGAAAATGATGATATACCCTTAACCATCTGCTGACATATGGTAGATAAAGGCTGGCCTTGAGCCAAAAGGCAAAGCAGTGATGAAAGTGCCACCGCGTAAGCAATCGGGAAACGTAAAAATATCATTACAAAAAAGCTGATAAGCAATATAGCTATTGCCATTCCTGTACTCATGCCTTCACCTCCTGTGCATCTTCGTTCAAACAAAGAGCCTTGAAATGATTATAAAGCGCCTCAAGCTCAAATATAACCATAGCAACTCCGGCTAAAGGTATCGGGAAATACTGCCAAAACTTTGAAAGTCCCGGCATACTTACATATGTACCCTTTGCACCTATCTTTGTTGCATAGCTCCATCCTACAACTATCATAACTATTGCAAGTATAAGTACCGCCAAATCTGATAATATATCCAAGAATCTTACCAACTTCTTCGGCAAGTATGTGTCAAATGCGGTCATTCTGATATGTGCGCCTCTTCTTATGGCAAGTGCTGCAGAAAGCACCGCCATATATGCCATGAATGTAAGCACTATCTCCTCACTCCAGGCAGGATCCGGTATAAATGAGATATACCTTCCCGCAACCGACATGGTCGTGATGGCTATATCTCCGATCAACAAAATTTTACATAGGAACAGAACAAACTTATATACCGCATCATATGCAGGTCTCATTCTGTCCACAGCCTTAAAAAAATCCGACATTTCTACCTCTATTCTATCAGTAAACCTCTCGGGAAAGTCCCAAGAGGCGGTTTATTATTTGTCCAAATCAAGTATCTTCTGATAAAGTTCTTTTTGATCTGCGGTATATTTTTCTACAACTCCCTTTGTTGCCTCTCTCCAAGGTGTTTTGTCGTCTACCTCTACAACATTTACCTTATTTGCCTTAAGGTCTTCCAATACCTTGTCCTCAGCCTTTTGTGCGATATCTCTGTTTACCTCTCCTACATACTTTCCGGCTTCAACCAAGATATCCTGCTGCTCCTTTGTAAGCTTGTCCCAAGCCTTGTCTGTGATAACTACCTGGAACGCTCCGAGGGTATGTCCGTCAAGTATGATATTCGGTGCAACCTCAGGGAAGGCGTTTGACTTATAGTTTGTTATAGGCTGCTCTGCACCGTCTACAACTCCTGTCTGAAGTGCAGAGTAAAGCTCGTTGAATGCAACTACTGTAGGTGATGCTCCGAGCCCCTCAACCATACCGTTCATAATAGGATCGTTTGACACTCTGAGTTTCATTCCCTTAAGGTCTTCCACCTTTGTCACAGGGCTCTTTGTAAAGAAATGTCTGAATCCCTCTTCTCCGTAGTACAGACTCTTAATGCCGAGGTTAAGATCCGATGTCTCCTGTAAAAACTCCTTTGAAAGGTCACTGTCTACAAACTTCCAGAAATGCTCTCTTGAGTTGAAAGTATAAGGCATTGAAAGAAGTGAAGCCTTCTTTGCACCGTAACTTGTAAGAGCAAATGCGGATATTCTTGACATATCTACAGTACCTGTTCCTCCAAGCATTCCGTCAAGTACATCGTTTTCAGAACCGAGTACACCGCTTGCCTGTATGTCGATGTGAATCTTTCCGCCTGAAAGCTCTTCAACCTTTTTCTTTGAATGCGGTTCCGCTCTGTCCTACGATTGTATCAAGCGGGTTCACCTCAGCATACACCAAAGTTACCTCGGCTCCGTCAGACTTACTGTCTGCTTTGCTGTCAGCCTTTGCATCTGTGCTCTCACCTGCAGCCGCAGCTGTTGTGGAAGTCATCTCAGGGCTCTTCATAGAGCATCCTGCAAGTGCCGATACTGTCAATGTGGCCAATGCCATTGCTAAAAATCTCTTTTTCATATTTCCTCCGAAAATAAATACTAAGGCCAATCTCCTAGCCTCAAAACCTTATGTATCCATTCTATATTTAAGGAAATATTCTTTAAATAGTAATATTTTAATAAAACAAGTAAATTTTTTTAACCTAAGCGTTATGCTTACTTCTGTACTCCGACGGACTCATACCTATCGACCTTTTTAAACACCTTTGTGAAATAATTTGAATCAGCATAACCTACACTCTTTTCCGACCTCTTTTTATATTAAAACTTACATCCTTTAGCAGTAACTTTGCTCTGTCTATCCTGATTTTTGTCAGGTAGTTGATAAAGTTGTCGTCAAAGAGTTGCTTAAATACCTTGGAAAAGTATACATCCGAATAACCCAGTATGCCGGCAACATCTTTTGCACTTATATCCTTTTTATAGTTCCTGTCGATATACTCTTTTTATTACATCTTTTTTTGAGAATGTACAATACTGTCCGTTTTTTGCATACTTCTTACATTTTCTATTGCCGTACTTATAAGCTCACACAGTCTTTCCTCTTTCCACGGCTTTAAGAGGTAGTCAAACGCCTTGATATGCATTGCTTCTATGGCGTAGTCAAACCTGTCATATGCCGTTATAAATATGATAATACAATCCGCATACTTTTCTTTTATATACTTTTGCAAGCTCAATACCGTTCATTCCGGGCATTTCAATATCTAAAAGCGCTATATCCGGTTTCACCTCGTCACATATCTGTGATGCCTTCCTGCCGTTACTTGAAGCAAAAATTTCAAGTTCGTCTACAAAATGTTTTTTTACAGTCTTTTCAAGGACTTTAAGTTCCAAATTTTTCATCATCCGCTATCAATAAATTCATATCCCTCCACTCTCAATATTTACACCTGCGGTATCAAAAAATAGACCACGGTCATCTTGCCTTCTTTAGAATAAATTCTCAAATCTCCGGTCTTATAAATATTTTTGATACGCTTATATATGTTTCCAAATCCTATACCTATCTTTGCGGTGGACCTCTTTTTCATAAAATCACGAAGTTCAGACAGCCTCTCGCCGCTCATACCTACTCCCGTATCTGCAACTGTTATATGCAGCATTTCATCCTTTTCCCACACTCTTATTACAACCTTGCCGCCCTCTTCCTTCTTTGAAATACCGTGTACTATAGCATTCTCAACTATGGGTTGCAAAGAAAATGAAGGAATGTAAACTTTATTATCCTCCACCCTTGAAACTATCTCATATGATACTCTGTCACCGAAACGCATCTTTTGTATATACATATAGTCCTTTACTATACTGAGTTCCCTCTCAAGACTCACCTGCTTTTCATCGGTCTTTAAACTGTAGCGAAATATATTTCCCAAGGCTCTTATCATATCCTCGGTATCCTTGGCATCTTCAAGGTTTGCCGATGCCGCTATTATATTCAGTGTATTGAATAAAAAATGCGGATTTATCTGACTTTTCAGCAAATCAAACCTTGCTTCATTCAATCTCTTTTCCATCTTCATCTTCTCCATGGCTTCCTTGTGGAGAAGCTCGGAAAGCTCATATCTTTCCTCAAGACTTGTGATATATCCTGCCGTGGCATGCTTCATCTTATTGAAAGCATTGACTAAATCTCCCATTTCATCCTTATTTTTAACATCAATATCCCTGTCGCAAAACCTGTTCTTTGCTATATTCTTCGACACTTCCACCATCTTGTTTATAGGCGAGAGTATCAACGCCTGCAATCTGATTGCCATATATATTATCCAAACTATGATGGGAAGCAGCACGATACCTATTATAAACGGCAGTCTTTTAAAAAATTTTTCCTGCTTTTGATAGATTTCATTGTTCTCACTCAATGTAATATCCATCAACCTTTCGCCGTATCCTATCAGATAGTCCTGCATCTCATATATATCATAGACCTTTTCTATAAAATCCTTCGCATCATAGTCGGAGTCTATAATCTCCTGTCTTTTATCGGCATACACAGGGTAGCTGTTTTTATACTCCAAACTCTTGCATATCTCTCAGTATCCATATGGCTTAGGTCAAGAGGAAGCTTCTCAACTATCTCATCCGTTCTCTCACAGCTCTTTAAAAGCTCCTCTTTTTTGTCTCTGTTCTTTATATAATAAGCAAACTGTGCCTTTTCGTTGGTCAAAGCATCCTGAAGCTCATAACAAACCGAAATCTCTTTAAGTATCTCACCAAAGCCTGAAGATGTATATTCCACTACAAAGAAATCAAAGCATATATCCACAATAAGTGCCGATATTACCGCAATTATGAAAATACCTATTTTATATTTTATAGATTGATTAAAGTTTTTCCTTTTCATATCCTACCGTCCAAAAATATATATAAGAAAAGGATACTACAGAAAAATAAATTCTTCTACAGTATCCTAAAATATGGCTATATCTCCAATATGTTTGAAAGCAAAAATCCGAGCAGAGTACTTCGCTGGTACCTGCAAAAATCTCCGTAAGAAACCTTATATCTTCTTCCCCACGATGAAATATAAAAAAATACATCTCCTACATCATCTTTGCAATCATATATAGTCACATAATGTGAGTACAACTTTACATTACTGCCGGTATCTATATCCACTGCATCCACTCCGTCGGATTTCTTTAACAGACTTGGACCTATACCGAGTATTACAGGTCTGTTGTTTTGCAGACTGAGCTTTACCTTGTGAAGTATATTAAGGCTGTGCCCCCATCTTGCTTTCATCTTTATATTGTTACCTGCAAAATATCTGTTTATGCCTTTTGCAAGTGCAAATCCTGTAAGACCCTTTATAAAGACATTATTCAGTATACAAAAATATTTCTTATACATACTCAGTACAAATGAGATAAACGTATCCTTACTTATCTCATATCCGCTTTTATATTCCGCTCTGAAAAAGCAAAGCAAAAAATTGCATACGGCCACTATACCGCAGCCGTACTCACATATATCCTTATACCCGAGAGGCAAAAACCAGGCTTGATTGCCCCCTATATATATGGTGTTTTTATCCTTGACAATAAGGTCTTTTTCCATATGCTTACATGCTGTGGGAGGCGAACGTTGCATCTCCCTCCCAAAGTACCACTTTGTTATCTTTTATGCTTCGCTTCACATCTATAAGTCTTTGATTGGAGCTTCCTCTGAACCTGAGCGTGATATCATGAAGTTCCTCTACAAACTTTCCGTCAACTATCACATCGGTAGAATTTAAAATCTCGGGAGTCGCCTCACAGTATGCTCTTCCTCCAGGTATCAAATCCACATCAAATGTATAACCTGAGTATATCCAAAGGCTTTTATTCGGAAATCTTTTTTTAAACTCTCTTATTAAAGGCAAGATACCTCTTTGATTGACCTTTTCCATAGGTTCGCCGCCCAGTATGGTCATTCCCGATATATAGTCAGGCTCTATTGAAGCCATTATCTTCTCTATCGTTTCATCACCGAATTCTTCACCGTATTTAAAATCCCATGCCACCTCGTTAAAGCAACCTTTGCAGGCATGTGTACAGCCTGATACAAAGAGTGATGTTCTAACTCCGGGACCGTTGGCTATATCATCGTATTTTTATATTTGCGTAGTTCATTATAAAAATCTCTGCCATCTCCAAAAAGAAGCTTCTTTGAGTCCTCAAAGCTAAGACAAGGGTCGGTGATGGACTTTCCGTATATATGCTCTTCTATCTTTTGATTTCCTTCTTCGATATAGCTCTCAATCATTACACCCTTTACAAATTTTTCCGATCTCATCAGAATATCTCATTGAGTGCAGTACTTCTTTTTACAATACGTACCTGCTCTTTTGTACTTCTTATTTGAGTTTGAGTGATTTGCATCCACTATAACCGCCGGATTTACAATATCTCTCTCCAAGTACAAATCATGTAAGAGTTTCAAATCCTCATAGTGATAGTTCGGCAGACACTGTCCGTGCTTGTTTACAGCACCTCGAAGTATCGCATGAGCAAGCGGATTGCCGTCAGTCTTTATCTCATAGTTTCTGTAGATAAATTCATGTGACTGCTGTGCCGCATATATTGCATTGAGCATTACCGACATATCACCGCTTGTAGGATTCTTCATACCTACAGGAACCTCCGCACCTGAAGATGTAAGTCTGTGCTGCTGATTTTCCACGGATCTTGCACCTACCGCAATGTAGCTTAGTACATCGTCAAGGTATCCGAGGTTATCAGGATAAAGCATCTCATCCGCTGTAAACATTCCCGTCTCTTCCACCACTCTAAGGTGCATCTTTCTTATAGCCACAAGTCCCTCATGTACATTAGGCTTTTTCTCAGGGTCCGGCTGATGCAAAAGTCCCTTATATCCGTCACCGTTTGTTCTCGGCTTATTTGTATACACTCTCGGTATAACTATTATCTTATCCTTTATCTCATCCGCTACCTTTGCAAGTCTTGTAACATAATCAAGTACCGAATCTTCATTATCTGCAGAACAAGGTCCTATAACCGCAAGAAACTTGTCACTCTTTCCTGTAAAAAAACATCTGCAATAGCCTTGTCAAAAATCTTTTCTTTTTTTCCTTTAAATCCTCTCTTAAAGGATATTTTTACTATTATTTCCTCCGGACTTGGAAGATTGCTGATATATTTTTATTCCCATAACTTCCTCTTTCTATTAAATAGGTATTTTTTTATACCGATGCCCGGTACACTCTGCCGAGCTCGGTAGAATATCTGTAAGTTTAAGCCGTCGGCATTTACCTACATGGCTGCAACATTTAAACAGTATATAGTAATAAGAAGAAATTATCAAGTCTTTATTACTTTAAAGTGTTGAACTTTAAACTTGCAAAAGTATAAAGCTTGACCCTTTCTCATTACTTTGTTATACTTTTATGCAATTTATTAGATTAAAATATATCGAGGATAATAATATGAATTGTTATGAAGAACTTAAGGCCAGAGGACTTATCGCTCAGGTCACAAATGAAGAAGAAATAAGCAAAATGATAAATAACGGTGAGGCTACTTTCTATATAGGATTTGACCCTACGGCAGACAGCCTTCATGTAGGCCACTTTATGGCGCTTTGCCTAATGAAGAGACTTCAGATGGCAGGTAACAAGCCTATAGCACTGGTCGGCGGCGGTACAGGTATGATCGGTGACCCTTCAGGAAGAACCGACCTTAGAAAGGTACTTACTATAGAAGATATAGACCACAACTGTGAATGCTTCAAAAAGCAGATGAGCAGATTTATAGAATTCGGCGAGAACAAGGCCAGAATGGTAAACAATGCCGATTGGCTCAGAGATCTCAACTACATGGACTTTATCCGTGATATCGGACCTCATTTTTCAGTCAACAATATGCTTAGAGCAAAGTGCTATGAAAATCGTATGGCAAACGGACTCTCATTCCTTGAGTTTAACTATATGATACTTCAAAGCTATGACTTCTACAGACTTTTCCTTGACTACGGCTGCAATATGCAGTTCGGCGGTGACGACCAGTGGTCAAATATGCTTGGCGGTACTGAACTTATCAGAAGAAAGCTCGGAAAAGATGCTCATGCCATGACTATCACACTTTTACTGAACTCAGAGGGTAAGAAAATGGGTAAGACTGTAGGCGGTGCCGTTTGGCTTGACCCTGAATAAGACATCTCCGTTTGACTTCTACCAGTACTGGAGAAATCTTCCTGATGCAGATGTACTTACCTGCCTTTAGAATGCTTACATTCCTTCCTCTTGAGCAGATAGAAGAAATGTCAAGCTGGGAAGGTGCGAAGCTTAATGAGGCTAAGGAAATTCTTGCAATGCATCTTACAGAGCTTGTACACGGCAAGGAAGAAGCCGAGAAGGCAAATGCCGCAAGTAAGTCACTCTTTGTAGGCGGCGGTGATATGAGCAATGTTCCTACCTATGTTTTGCAGGATGAGGATTACAGAGACGGCACTATCGACCTTTCAGGCGTACTTGTAGTAAGCGGACTTTCAAAGACCAGATCCGAAGCCAGAAGAAATATCGAACAGGGCGGCGTATCTGTAGAAGGCGAAGTGATAAAAGACGTAAAGAAAACATTTACAAAAGAAGACTTTGCAGGTGAGGGACTTCTTGTTAAGAGAGGCAAGAAGAATTTCTGCAAGGTAAAATCGGAATAAATTATCAATGTGTCTGTTTGCTGATAAGAAGTCAAAGAAATATTTCACATAATCAGCCGGTGGAAATAATCAGACTCAGGCCATATAAAATAGAAGTATCCGGTAAGGTACATTTTTATCTTTGTATCTTGTCCGCGATACTTCCTTTTTTATAGCTTTTTAACTCCGACAAAAAAGCTACCGCACTTATAAATGCAGCAGCTTATATTATAATTTTATTACAGATGCAGTACTCTGTCCGCTATCTCCTGTGTTCTGCCCTGGTTCCAGAACTGTGTTCCTATATATCCGCAGGTTCTTCTTGCTACATTGAGCTTACTCTGATCCGTGTTTCCGCATTTCGGGCATTTCCATACAAGCTTGCCCTTATCCTTTACAATCTTAATCTCGCCGTCATATCCGCATTCCTGACAGTAATCCGACTTTGTATTAAGCTCCGCATACATGATATTGTCATAGATAAATCCAAGCAGACTCATTACAGCCTCAAGGTTGTCCTGCATATTCGGTACCTCTACATAGCTGATAGCGCCGCCCGGTGAAAGCTTCTGGAATTCACTCTCAAACTTAAGCTTTGTAAACGCATCAATATCCTCAGCCACATGAACATGATAGCTGTTTGTAATATAGTTCTTATCTGTGATACCTTCTATAATACCGAATCTCTTTTGAAGTGCCTTGGCAAACTTATAAGTTGTAGACTCAAGCGGTGTACCGTATGGAGAATAGTCTATATTCTCAGCCTTCTTCCACTCGTTACACTTGTCGTTCATCCTTTGCATAACGCTGAGTGCAAAAGGCTTTGCCGCATCATCCGTATGGCTCTTTCCGGTCATATACTTTACACACTCATAAAGTCCGGCATATCCGAGACTTATTGTAGAGTATCCGCCGTATAAGAGCTTGTCTATAGTCTCACCCTTTTTTAATCTTCCAAGTGCTCCGTACTGCCAAAGTATCGGTGCCACATCTGAAGGTGTACCCTTTAATCTCTCATGTCTTGCTCTGAGCGCTCTGTGGCAAAGCTCAAGTCTCTCATCAAAGATATCCCAGAACTTTGTAGTATCTCCACCTGATGAAAGTGCCACATCTACAAGGTTGATTGTAACAACACCCTGATTGAATCTTCCGTAGTATTTCGGCTTGCCGTTCTCATCCACATAAGGTGTCAAGAAACTTCTGCATCCCATAGGTGTATAGCAATTTCCGTTGCCGTTTTTATCTATCTTGTACTCAAACATCTTCTTCTCTGAAACATAGTCAGGTACAAGTCTCTTTGCGGTACATTTTGCGGCAAGCTTTGTAAGATGATAATATCTGCTTCCCGGACGAACATTGTCCTCCTCAAGTACATATATAAGCTTAGGGAACGCAGGTGTTACCCATACACCGCTCTCATTCTTTACACCCTGATATCTCTGTCTTATCATCTCTTCGATAATAAGTGCAAGGTCTTCTTTTTCCTGCTCGTTCTTCGCCTCATTCAAGTACATAAATACCGTAATGAAAGGAGCCTGACCGTTGGTAGTCATAAGTGTAACCACCTGATACTGTATAGTCTGCACACCCTTTGTGATTTCCTTGCGAAGTCTGTTCTCTACAATCTCTTCTTTTCTCTCATTTGAGACATTAAGTCCGTACATCTCGGCTTCAACCTCGTCACGGATTTTCTTTCTGCTCACATCTACAAAAGGTGCAAGGTGAGTAAGTGAAATACTCTGTCCACCGTACTGGCTTGATGCCACCTGTGCAATAATCTGTGTAGCTATATTGCAGGCTGTTGAGAAGCTGTGAGGTTTCTCAATAAATGTACCTGATATAACTGTACCGTTTTGAAGCATATCTTCAAGATTTACAAGGTCACAGTTGTGCATATGCTGTGCAAAATAATCCGCATCATGGAAGTGCAATATTCCCGCCTTATGCGCCTCTACCACCTCACTGTCAAGAAGTATTCTCTCTGTAAGGTCCTTTGAAACCTCTCCTGCCATATAGTCTCTTTGCACCGATGCGACTGTAGGATTTTTGTTGGAATTCTCCTGCTTTACTTCCTCATTGTCACATTCAATAAGTGATAAAATCTTATCATCTGTTGTATTGTTCTTTCTCTTAATACTTTGAACATATCTATATGTAATATACCTTCTGGCCACCTCATAAGCGTTCTCTCTCATGATGCCGTCCTCTACCATATCCTGTATCTCTTCCACGCTCATAGCACGGTTCATGCTCATGCACTGGTTCTCTACAGTATTGGCAATACGGTCTACCTGTGATTTCTTCAACTTGTCATCTTCGCCCACTACAGCATTTGCTTTGTAAATAGCAGCTATAATTTTTTTGAAATATCAAAAATCTACTTCAGCACCGCTTCTTTTTTTATGATTCTCATATCTGAATCCTTCCTAGTTTACTTAAATTATATTACTATATATAATCTGCGACAGTCTCGCAGTTGATTTAAATATCAGGCTTTTTTCTTCCTTGCCTTACGTTTTTCCTAGTATACACAATATATAGTGGTTGGTCAATGAGCAATTTACAATATACTGTGGTAAAACTTTCTATGCCAATACAACAAAAAAATTTATTAAATATTTTTCAAGGCAGGAAAGAAAAAGCAATTTCCTTATAATTTTTAACCATAAAAACTTCAAAAAAATATATTTCAATATTGGTTTTTAACTTATTTGAAACCATTATGTCTTGTACACAAAATACCGATAAATACAATATGTCAACTCTCATACTTATTTTTGAATTTGAAACTCAATTTCAACTTGACATATCTCTCACTCTTTTATATGCTATTATCATGTTTTAAAAAGCTGTATCTTAAACAAATAATTTTGCCTTTTAGGTGATAAAATTGTATAAATATATTTTTAAAAGATTATTATCGTTGATACCTATTCTTATCGGTATCAGCTTCATATCCTTTGCGCTTATTTACTTCACAGGAGGCGATGCGGTGGCTGTAAGGTATGAGGCGATCGGCGGAGTACTCTCCCCTGAGCTTATCAGTCAAAAACGTGAAGAACTCGGATTAAACAGACCTTTTATCATTCAGTATATAGATTGGCTTTTGGGTGTGCTTAAGGGTGATATGGGAATCAGCTATGTATCAGGGAAGCCTGTATTTTTTTATATATTAAGCAAATTGCCCAATACATTACTTTTAAGTGCCGCTTCGCTTATTGTTACAATACTTATATCACTGCCGCTCGGTATACTCTCGGCAATAAAAAGTGACAGTATATTTGACCATATAATAAAGACTGTGTCTTTTATAGGCAATTCACTGCCTAATTTTTTTGTGGCACTTGTACTCTCCTATATATTGGCACTCAGACTTAAGCTTCTGCCTGTAATATCACAGGGAACAGGCATAAAAAGTCTTATACTGCCCACTTTGACACTTTCTTTGGCAATGAGTGCCAAATATATAAGGCAGATACGTGCTCTTGTCATAGCCGAGCTGTCAAAACCGTATGTAATCGGCGCAAGAGCCAGAGGTATAAAGGAAAATACCATAATATTTTTCAATGTACTCAGGCTTACTTCACTTACAATCATTACACTCATGGCGTTAAGCTTCGGCAGTCTTTTAGGCGGCAGCGCTATAGTTGAAAATATCTTTATGTGGGACGGAATAGGCAAACTTGCAATAGAGTCCATAAACTTGCGTGACTACCCTGTAATCCTTGCTTATGTACTTTGGATGGCGTTTATATACGTATTTGTAAATCTTATAGCGGATATTTCCTACTATTTCCTTGACCCGAGGCTGCGACTTGGAGGCAAAAATGAGAAATAAAAAAATTCTGATTCCTTCAATTCTTGTAGCGCTGCTGTTGATATTTGCATTCTTTTCGCCATATCTTACGCCGTATAATGTATCAAAACAAAATCTTATGATATCAAGGCAACCTCCTTCGCTTGCACATATCATGGGTACGGATATATACGGAAGAGATATGTTTTCAAGAGTGATTGCCGCAAGCAGAATAAGTATATTTTCCGCTCTGGCGGTAGTCCTTTTGATGGCGATAAGCGGTGTAGTCATAGGTGTATTCTGCGGCTACCTCTCGGGAATTGCAGACACCGTTCTTATGCGTGTCTCAGATATATTTTTAGCATTTCCGGGGCTTGTGCTTGCTATTGCCACCGCAGGACTTTTCAAAAACGGTATTTTCGGTGCCGTCATTGCACTGGCAAGTGTAGGTTGGCCAAGATACGCAAGACTTTCAAGAGGTCTTGTACTGTCTACAAAAACTTCAACTTATATATATGCCGCCAAACTAAGCGGCAGCAGTACGGTTCAGATAGTCTTTACGGAAATACTGCCCAATATAATCGGGCAAATTATTGTGACCGCCTGCCTTGATATAGGCACAAGTCTTATGGAATTGGCGGCACTCTCATTCTTAGGTCTCGGAGCTACACCTCCTACACCTGAGTGGGGAAGTATGATAAATGAAAGCAGAAGCCTGCTTCAACTTTCACCTTGGATCACACTCTCTCCAGGAATAGCCGTATTTATCACAGTCTCCGTCTTCAATATATTCGGTGAAGCACTGAGAGATTATTATCAAGCAAAATAGCTGTTTACAGCTTAAAATAAAGGAGTATGAATATGAAAAAACAAATGAAACTACTTTCTGTCGCAATTATAGGAACTTTGCTTTTGGGCGCCTGCGGTGCTCCGCAAAAGTCGGCACAATCAAAAGATGAAAGCGCCGTCTCCAAAGAAGATAGCATAAAGTCACTTGTATACGGTACAAGCAGCTACGGTGTCGGAATGTCCGATGCAGGTCTTAATCCTCATGAGGACTACTCCGGTTGGAGTCTGGTACGTTACGGAGTCGGTGAGACACTCTTTAAGTTAAATGACAAGCTTGAGCTTACTCCGTGGCTGGCAGACTCTTACAAATTCATAGATGACAATACACTTGAAGTCAAGATAAAGGACAATATAAACTTTTCATCAGGCAGAAAGCTGGATGCGACAGCCGCCAAGGAATGTTTTGAAGATTTACTTGCAGTACATGACAGAGCACCTAAGGATATGAAAATAAGCGAGATAAAGGCTGACGGTCAAACTCTTACATTTATTACCACAGAACCCAATCCCGCACTTATAAATTTTCTTGCGGAGCCTTACTCGGCTCTTATAGATATGAAAACAGGTGTGGATGCAAATAAGAATGTATCGGGTACAGGCCCTTATAAGGCAACAGCCGTATCGGACACAGAGATTGACTTAACTTCAAGAGACGACTATTGGGACGGCAATGTCGCAAAAACAAATATAAAAGTAAAGTCGGTTACCGACGGTGACACCTTAACTATGGGATTACAATCAGGAGAACTTGACGCCGTATACGGACTCCCTTATGCGAGCTACCCTCTGTTTGAAAACGACAACTACAATATAAATTCCGCCGCTACAAGCAGGGCTTTCTTCTTACAGTTAAACTTTGACAACGATCTTTTTCAGGATAAGAATATCAGATCCGCTATAGCTATGGCAATTGATAAAGACGGCTTTGTCAATGTGCTGCTTGGCGGTCACGGCAAAGTAGCCAACGGACCTTTCCCTATGCAAGACGGCGACAGTTTGAACTACTCTTTCTCACCGGATAAATCAAAGGAACTTCTTAGTGCGGCAGGCTGGTCCGACAGCGACAATGACGGCTATGTTGACAAGGACGGCAAAAACTTTGAAATAAACTTCCTTACATATCCGGGCAGAAGCGAATTGCCTGTTTTGGCACAGAGTATACAGTCAAACCTTAAGGATATCGGAATAAAGGTAAATATAAACAGTACGGAAACTACCTTGAAGTTATGAAGGATTCTAAAGCATGGGATATACTTGCAAGTGCTATGGTAACAAATCCTACGGGAAATAAGGAATATTTCTTTGATATGACTTCTCTTTCAGACTCACCTAAGAACAGAGGACACTATTCAAATGCCGAGCTTGATGAGCTTGCAAAGACCTTATCAACCACATTTGACCCGGATAAGCGTGATGAACTTGCAAAACAGATGAGCGATATTTTAGTGGATGACTGCGGATTTATATTTGTTTCACATCTTCAAATGAGCCTTGTAAGCAAGAAAAATATAAAAGGTCTGACTCCGATGCCAAGTGACTACTATGAATTCAGCAAGGATTTGGTAATAGAATAATGAATGAACTTTTGAAATTTCAAAATGTGAATATCTCATACGAAAACAAACAGGTACTGTATGATATATCATTTTCACTCTCATCAGGTGAAATACTGGGTATAGTCGGCAACAGCGGCTGTGGAAAATCCACACTTCTAAAAAGTATCTTGGCGCTTGACGGTCCTAAAGTAACAGACGGTGATATAATATTTGAAGATAAGAGCCTGCTTTCACTGAATGCTTACGATATGAGACAAATCAGAGGTAAGAGTATCAGTATGGTATTTCAGGAATCGGGCATTCATACCAATCCTTTAAAGACTGTCGGTGATACTGTATTTGAGAGTATGAGAGCGCATTCAAAAGTTTCAAAGAGGGATGCACTTGATACGGCAGTGAGCATCTTTGAGAGCCTGTCTTTGCCGGACCCTGAGAGGATATTGTCATCCTACCCTTTTGAGCTCTCAGGCGGTATGAACCAAAGGGTGGGGATTGCGCTGGCAATGCTTAACAAGCCTTCAATTATACTTGCAGACGAGCCTACAAGTGCACTTGACCCGATAGTTGCCGTACAGATAGTGAACGAGCTTAAATCTCTTAGAGAAAAGTATAATACCGCAATTATCTTGGTGACACATAATATCAAGATAGCAAGAAGTATCACAGATACAATCATGGTTTTGCACCACGGTAAAATAGCGGATTACGGAAATACAAGGGAAGTACTCTCCTCTCCGAAAAGTGATTTTACAAAGGAGCTGATACTTTCCGCTTTGGGGTAGACTTTTGTCTCCCCTTTTTATTTTGGAGTATATATGAACAAAAACATTTTAACAATAAAGAACCTGACAAAACAATTTGCAGGAGCAAAAAGACCAAGTATTGAAAATATAAACCTGTCACTTAGTCCGGGCAGATGCCTGGGCATAGTCGGTGAGAGCGGTTCGGGAAAAAGCACACTTGCAAGAGCTATAGCAGGTCTTATACCCGTCTCCTCGGGCGAAATATATTTTGAAGACAAATGCATAAGTAATTTTAACTTTTCACAGTATAAAAAAATATATAAGGACCTTCAGATGATATTTCAGCTTCCCAGGGAAAGCTTCAATCCCACAAGGACGCTTGGAAACAGCATAGTTTTAAACCTAAAAAACTTCGGTATCACAGGCAATTATAAAAGTAATGCAATCACACTTTTAAATCGCTGCGGACTGGATGCCTCATTCTATGACAAATATCCGAATGAAGTCAGCGGCGGTGAATGTCAAAGAGCCGCCATTGCAAGGGCTATAGCCGGTTCACCCAGGCTTTAATATGTGACGAAGCCACCTCGGCACTTGATATGATAGTACAAAAGAAAATAATAGCTTTATTAAACAGTCTGAAAGAAGAGATGGGCATGGCAATACTTTTTATCTGCCACGATATTTCTTTGGTGCATTATATGTGTGATGATGTGGCGGTAATGAAATCGGGTCATATAGTTGAAAAAAATGTTGCGAGTCAGATTATACATAAGCCTAAAAACGAGTATACAAAGGCGCTTATTGAAGCTTCCAATATCTACTGAAATTATACTTGCAATATGATTTACAAAGTGTTATAAGATACTAAGTTTCACTTTTCAAAAATACTTATCAAATGACAGACAGTATTTAGAAATTATAAACTTTTTGAGGTGATTTATGAATATATATTTGTTGGTCGGAATCAAGTTTTCCCTTGGCATCCTTGTAATGATATTGCAGATACATATACTGGGTAAATATGAATTCTCTATAAACACCCCTTTGAACCAGATACAAAACTACGTTCTCGGCGGTATTATAGGTGGTGTTATTTATAATACTTCCATATCTATTTTGACCTTTCTGATATTTATACTTGTTTGGTCACTTGTTGTAATCATCGTAAAACTGATGGTCAACCTGAAATTTATAAAATCTTTGGTCGTAGGGAACCCTGTTGTACTTATAAGAAACGGAGTTGTGAATGTTGAAAACTGTGCCAAAGTCGGACTCTCCGCCGAACAGCTTATGCTGCATATAAGGATGGAGGGACTTACCTCCACCAAGGAAGTAAAATCGGCTATTATGGAGACCAACGGTAAGTTGACAATCATAGATATGCAGTCCGCCACACCTAAGTTCCCTATTATTTCAAACGGTAAGCTGAATCATGATATCTTGGAGCTTATAGGACATACAGAAGAGTGGCTCCTTGACTATATAAAGGAACAGGGCATAGAGAGCATACAAGATGTCTTTCTCGGTGAATATGTAAACGGTGAACTCTATATCACAGCCTATCCTAAAATCAGGTAACTTTGCTTTGAGGCTACATCCTTAAAGTTTTATATGCAGAAAGGAAATATTATTATGAATTTTTACACACTGGACTACATAACAAAAACCCAGTCAACAGGTTTGATTATACGCTCTGCAGTTATTATCGTACTTTTAGCAATTGTTATACTTACAAGCTTTAAGTTTATGAAAGACAGAATGAAGACGAGGCTTAGAGATATCTCAATAGGCATCGTGGTTTTGACCTTTATACTTTTAGGTATTCAGGTGGAGCATTACACACAGAACAACCGTGATTTTTCACAGTCTCATGTACTCTTAAAATTTATTGAAAGCGTAGCTACAGACTACAATGTTTCTCCTTACAATGTTATGGTAAACTCCACTACATTAAAGGACGGAATAATAGTAAGATACAATGACGAAGATTATACGATTCATTTGAACGCCGACAACAACTCATATACATTGGAGCGTACACATATAATCAACCACAATGTGTATGTAGACGGAGAGAAAGACAAATAGTATGAATATATATAATCGGATTGTTATATAAAAAATGCATAACAATAAGTAATAAAATGTATTTCCTAATATTTTTTCACAGTGCTATATTAAAGACAACAAATTAGTCTCAGTTCGTTTCAGACTAAAATAAATTTATTAGGAGATAAAAAATGGCCGGTTTTAAGATTACAAAAAAAGATGGTTACTATGCATATGAGGCTCCGGGACATAAGGAGTGCAAGCTTACAAGACTTCACGACCCTGCCGATATAGACGGCGGAAAGCTTGTATGCGGACTTTCACATTTCCTTCCTGCAGGCGGCGGCACAGAGTACGGTGCAAATCCTCTCGAATCTATCTACTACATCATCAAAGGCAAGATGCTCTTTAAAGGTGATGACGGCAGTGAGACCGTACTTGAAGAAGGTGACAGTGTACATATCGCACCGGGAAGCAAAAAGTGCGTAACCAATATCGGAACGGAGACTGCGCAGATGCTTGTAGTGCTGCTCCCTCCGGCACAAAACTGAGTATAAAAAAGAACCCCGAGGGGTTCTTTTTTAGATTAAGAATAATTCTTTTAAATATCTGATGCCTGTATCAGTCTTAAATACATTCTTCATCATCTCTTCTATTGCGTCCTTTTTTATACTCATTTCCTGAGCATTCACCAAAAAATCCGCTTCAAGCAGTATCTGCAAATCAATACCGTCCACATCGGTGTAGGTATGGTGATGTGCTATCATATAATCTATTCTGTCCGCTACACTTTTCTTTACATCCGTGTCTGCAAAAAACTCCTTTATCATAGGAGATGACACTTCCTCCTGCTTTTTGCCGTCTGCATTTCCATACTTTGCTCTAAGTGACGGACATGAGATATCATGAACTATAGCTGCCATCTCCAATGTCCTTTGAGTCTCATCATCCAGCTTCTCACCCATTCCTATATTCCTTGCGTAAGCCCAGACCTTCAAAAAGTGGTTTATATCATGGAAGCTTCCGTGACTTGCTACAATCATCTTCTCCATTACTTCATTAACTGTCATATGCCACCGCCGAAATTTTATTTAGTTTGTCTTTCCGCCCTCTATTACAAGAGTATCCGCATACTGTGCACCATATGTATCTTTAAGTGTTGCTTCATAGTCTTCGTGGAAGAAGTTCTCTTTTCCGAGATTCTCAATCTCAGTATTTACCCAATCAAGCAAAGTTGTATTGCCCTTTGTTACTGCCGGTGCAATGGTATCCTTTACTCCAAGGTCATCAATACCTACAACATATCCCGGATTGCTCTTTGCAAATGCAAGCACCTCGGTATTGTCGTTTACCCATGCCTTACCGCTTCCGTTTAAAAGTGCATTCTTGGCATTTGCATATGTATCATACTTTTGAAGCTTGATATTAGGATAATTCTTAATCATGTAAGGTTCCGCCGTTGTTCCTGATATAATAATCATCTCGTCATTAGGATTCCAGTTATCAAGGCTGTCTATCTTATTATTCTCAGGTGAGATAACTCCAAGACCTACATTCATATATGGAAGTGCAAAATCTACAGCCTCCGCTCTCTCAGGTGTAACTGTAAAGTTTGCAAGTATAAGGTCAACTTTTCCTGTCTCAAGGTATTCAACTCTGTTTGCAGCCTCTGTACTGACATAGTTTATCTTGACACCGAGGTCCTTACCGAGTCTGTTTCCGAAGTAAATATCATATCCCTGATACTCACCGTTCTCATCTACATATCCGAACGGATTCTTGTCTGAGAACACACCTATATTTATAGTACCCGACTTCTTTATCTCGTCAAGTGTTCTGAAATTGTTTTTGCCGCCTTTTCCGCCGGCATCTGCAGTCTTTGCTGATGAGCCGCATGCGCTGAGTGCCAATGCACCTGCCGCCAAAACACCTAATAAACCTATCAACTTAATTTTCTTCATATTTAATCCTCCGATAAATCTTTCTTATATATATTATTATGGGTAATACCCGAATTTTTATTATATGTTATATTCTTCCTTTTCATCCTTTATAGACTCAAATTCAAATATATTCAAAAACTGTCTTGCTCTCTCAGTCTTAGGAGCACTAAAAAAGCTCTTCGGCCTTCCTGTCTCCACTATATTTCCCTTATCGAGGAAATATACTCTGTCCGCAACCGCCTCGGCAAATTGCATCTCATGAGTAACGATAATCATGGTGGAACCCTGCTTTGCAAGGTCAAGCATTACATCAAGCACCTCTCTGACCATCTCAGGGTCAAGAGCCGCCGTAACTTCGTCAAACAACAAAATCTCAGGATGCATTGCAAGTGCTCTTACTATCGCCACTCTCTGCTTTTGACCGCCTGAAAGCTCTCTCGGATAGGCCTTTGCCTTATGTGCAAGTCCTACCTTATTTAAAAGCTCCATTGCTTCTTTCTTTGCTCTCTCCTTATTCACTCCGGCAACCTTTGTAGGAGCCAAAATGATATTGTCAAGTATTGTCATATGCGGAAAAAGCTCATAGCTTTGGAAAACCATACCTATCTTTTGTCTAAGTCCGGTCAAATCCTTTTTATTGTAGTCGATAGCCTTGCCTTCAAGGCAAATCTCTCCGCCCTGTATGGCCTCAAGACCGTTGATACATCTAAGCAATGTGGACTTGCCGCAACCGCTCGGTCCAATCAAAACTATTACTTCGCCCCTGTTCAGTTCAAGGCTCACACCTTCAAGTACAGGTGTCTTACCGTCATAGTTTTTTACAACATTTTTTATTTCCAATAATGCCGGCATAATCTCTCCTTCCGTCACTTTATCTTCGCTTTTCCAGATATCTTGCAAGCATACTTATAGGCGTACATGCTATGAAGTACATCAAAAATACCGCCAGATACACTCCGAAAGCCGCATTCGGGCTTGCCGTTCTGTTAGCCTCTATTATCTGCTGCGCCACCTTTATTACCTCTACCACGCCTATCATAAGTACAAGTGATGTTGTCTTTATCATTCTGGTAATCAAGTTTATTGAAAGCGGAACAAGTCTCTTTATTGTCTGAGGTATTATAATGTATACAAATATCTGTCTCTTACTAAGTCCCAACGCCTCACCGCTTTCGTACTGGTGCTTCGGGATACTTATAATCGCTCCTCTGACCAAGTCTCCCATCTCTGCAATTCCCCAGAGACTGAATACTATAACGGCCGCCAGATCTCCCGATATATCCACTCCGATCACTCTTGTACTACCGAAAAATACTATAAACAAAAGTACAAGCTGAGGCATTATTCTTATAATTTCAAGATATACTCTAAGTACCGCCTTCAGTATAGGATTTTTAAAGGTCATAAGTATTCCTACCAGTATGCCTAAAGGTATGCTGATAATCACCGCTATCAAGCTTATCCTTAGGGCCACTCCCATTCCTCCCAAAAGTCTTACGGCGTTTTTGCCTTTGAATATAACATTAAGACCCAAATCCGGCATAACGCACCTTCCTTTCTACATAGGATCCCAGTATGGAAACCTGCAGTAATATAATCAGATAGAAAAATACCAAAAGTGCCAGGCTCTCTACTGTCTTGTAATAAATTCCGATCAAATCCTTTGCCGTGAACATCAAGTCCATCAAGCTTATAGCCGAGAATACTGACGTCTCTTTCAATAAGAATATGATGTTTGCTACAAATGCAGGTGTACTTATTGAAATTGCCTGTGGAAGAAGTATATAGAAAAGCGCCTGATTGTGACTGAGTCCGAGACTAAGTGCACTCTCCTCCTGTATCTTATCTATAGTTTCTATTCCGCTTCTGAAAGCTTCGCACATATAGCTTCCTCCAAGGAAAGCCAGTCCGATTACTCCGCAGATAAAGGCATCTATCCTTATACCCAGCTTCGGTAAACCGTAGTATATAAAAACAGCTGTATAAGTAGGGGGGTATTTCTGCTAAGTTCTATATATATGCTTACCAATTGCCTAAGCACCGGTATTTTCTTATGTAAAATCAGTGTGCATAAAAGCCCCACCGCTATTGCAAGTATTATTCCGAGTATACCGATCTTAAGTGTCAGTATCGCTGCATGTACATACAGCGGAAATACCTGCTTTATAAATCCAAAATCCATAATCATTCTCCAAGATACTGTCCGTATCCGTTTTTGTTTTACGCAATACATAATAGCACTATAAACCCTTTTTGTCTATAGGTTTATAGTAATTTATTTTTAAAATTTTGATAAAAAAAGTAAAGTATATAAAAATTAAAAACCTATACCCGGGCATAGGGTATAGGAAGATTTTATATTATAGTGATATGATTTTATATCTTGACAATTCCATAATTAAATTTATATCAACCCTTTTTCTCCCGGTTGCCACTCTTTTCGATGCTTTTTCACTGTTTATAAGCCAAATAGACTTTTCTCAAAATCTTCTGTGTATATCTTTTTACAGCTAATCACCAAATATAAAATGTAAATTGAAAAATCAACCCTCCCTAAGACTTGACATAGAAAAAAAACATTTTTCTTGTTGTCTGAAAAAATGCTAACTGCCAAATATATCTGAGAATTCTGTCCAAACAGCCTCTCTGTTTCTTTTCATTTCTGATACCTCTTGCACTAATCCATAACAATAATTATCATACTCCGGCTTTATAAACTTAAAAGTTTCTTTGCACTCAGAAAATTTTAAATGATTCTTGTAGTATGAAATAAGTTTCCTTTCACCATTCTCGTTCCTCATATTTGTTTTATCTGCTGCAAAAAGATAAACATATTTACATCCGACCGTTTCCGCAATGTTAATGAGCAGCGGAACAATAACTTCCCAAAAGACTCCAAATCCTAACGGTATACTTTCAAAATCATCCGGTGTCTTAAACTTCTCATTCCTGCATAAATGAGCAAGCTCTATTGCAGGTATGCATTTGTGTACCTTTATTGTATTTTGCGATTGCCCAACCTCTATAGACTCATTTTTACTGTCAACTACACCTCTTGCTATACTGAATAATCGATCACATTCATCATAACCATATTGTTCACATCCATATTCGAACAAACTTTTTTTATACTCAATAGTGTTATCTTCATCTAAAATGCAATCTATGACCTGATCAACCAAATCTTTTTTTTCATCTGATAATAATTCACTTAAAGGTTCTTCCACCAATAACCCACACTTTATAGAGAAAAACAGTACAAGTTTTTCATTACTGTCTTTTACAAGATACACTCTTGTCTCCCCATTAGAATCTTCTTCCCATGCATTATTTTTAATATAACTTTCAAGAGAATTATTACTTCTTTTTTGAAATAAAAAGTATTCAATATTTCCTTATTCTCTTCACTAAATGTCAATACTTCATATTTAAAAATTTTTGGAAGTATTTCTGACTTTCAATAATATTAATAGAAATACCCTCCTATGCCGCTCTTCTCCTACTGACAAGCTCTCTTTGTGCATCTACTTTCATTGCGTTTAGCGACAACGGTACATCACCATTATCTTCATAGTTAAGACCGGATCTGGCCATTTTCCATGAAAACTCTTCATGTGATAAGGCACTTAGCTTCCATGATGATAAAGAACCATATCTATCAAAAACACTTTCAAGTAATTTTTTTGTATTATCCGATACAGAATCCTTCAGCTTTGTCAACTCTTCTAAGTTTAAATCCTTCTTAAATTGATTTCTAACCTCTTTTAATACCGGGCCATACTTCCAACCATAAAAAGTCGCATCAAATAAAGGTTCTTTATTGTACATAAGAGATTCCCTTTGTACAAAATACATAAGCTTATGCATTCTCATCTCATCCATATGTTTACCATTCTTTTCATAATACAAGCTGTCTAATGCCCTTGCAACACCCATTGTATTCTCCATATAAAACCTCCTTTGTTTTTCCTTATATCAGATTATACAATATTTTACTTATACTGCGCAATACCGCTAATATACATAAACTTATTAACCGACGTAAAAAGGTTGCTGTACACAGGTAAGCTTGCCTCATAGAGCTTAATCCATTAAACTTATGGATTCTAACATGCTGGTTAGGCTCCATATTATCTATCTATTAAAGATTTCCTTGACAACAGTGTAAAGATTTAGATTATTTTTTCGCACCCTAAGTAACACTCTCTTACTCAGACATAATTCTTCAATGCTTTCAAAGCTTCGAAATGTCATTACAAAAGTCTGCTTCCTCTTATAATCTCTTAAACAGCACTCTGCTGTATTGTTTGTGGTTGCTACCCTCATATCATTGTTCTATTTTGTATTCCTGCATCCGCCGGCACAGGTTGTCCCCATCCGATAATATAAATTTAGTTCATGAAGTATGTACTCTTCCTTTTCTTTGTCAAAGATTTTTAGGTGCTTTCCTTCAAAGTCAGATACAATTTCAAAATATAAATGTACATCATCTGCATGCTCATTTCTGTAATGTATTATTTTCTGTATCAGTGGAAAAAATCCTCTGTTAATGATTCATACTAATAACAAATCTTTTCTTTTTCATTGTTAATTTAGAATGAAATATTACTCTATAAATAAGCTATAACACCAATTTTGAATTTTTCTCCATAATTCTTTCTTTTTTTATCATCTCTACACGCTATAACATTGTAACCATAACTATCATATAAATCAATTATAAAGCCTTTTTCCCAAATCCTCAATTCTAACACTCTTCCTATCTGAACTATATTCACTTCCTATTCCAGATAAAACTTTCATAATAGATTCATCTTCGCTAGGTATTCTAAAAACTCCTTTTTAGCATTCTTTTTTTCTTTCATTACTAATACTAGAATCACTTTCAAACTCTTTTTACCAAATATTCTAATCGCATAAAGTAGCTCTTCTTTTCATCCTTAATTCTAGCAATATTCTTTTGCAAATCAAATTTATCTTTCTTTCTAAATATCTCAGACAAAGATTCTTCTGACTGATAACAAAGTTTTCTACCAACATCATCAACTACTTCAAAAATCAAACAATGACTCTATTGCTAGCAAAAAAATATAAACACTAACTCATTACTATTCACCTCATTTATACACTGATGTGAAATCCAATTTCTACATATTTTTAAGAATACTACATTTTTGTGCTAATATTATTATCTATACTATCAAAAAAATAGATACTATATCTCTTAGTATTTTTATGATATATCTTGGTTAGTGACTCTTCACTATTTGTCCAATATATAATAGGTAAGGCCTCTACAATACCATTTAAATAGTAATCTATATTGCATACAATCTCATTATTAGAAATATTCTCTTTTAATATAGATTTATATAGTCTTATAAACCTATCTCTTACGTCACCCTTTTTTCTCTAGCATACCTAAACATACACTACATATCACTATTATATTAGATCTAATTATTGAATAATCATCATCTATTGTCCTTTTCCAATCATTAAAATACCAACTTTTTTTAATAATTCCATTCTCAGAACCCGGTTTTTCAAAGCCCTGTGGTATAACTAATCCAATCTTTGCGAACTCTTCTCTAACACTATTATATTTCAAACTATTTTTTTATCTTTAAACTCATTCGTAAGCTCTTTTTCAATCCTATTTAACTTAGTAATTAAGTTTAAAAAAATACTCCTCATCCTCTCTATACCACTCTATCTCATCTTCTTTCTCAAAATCAAATTCCTCAATGCGCTCTTTAGACTCTTTAAACTTTTCACAATATAAATTATATAGCTCCTCATTTTTATCACCAAAATCACTCATTTCATCCTCAGACAGTGTTTCTCTAGCTTTCGCTTTGTAGAGATACTCTTTCATAATATTTAATGAAGATAACTCATCATTTGTAGCATCTATATTAGCTGAAACAAAAAGCTATTTTTATTTTTGAGGTAAATTATATCTAAGTACAAGTGCAAGATATAATAAAATACCTGATGATGCATCTTGTTTTTTTCCACCTATTACTTGTGTATATTCTTCAAACTTCTCTTCAGTAATTATATTCTTAAAGTACTTCTTAAATATTTCTAAATTATTGTCTTTTCCCCCACTACATACTGGAAATCTAATATCTATCAATACTGCATCAAAAATCTTTCCAATTTTTCCTTTTTCTCTAAAAATACTAAGACTTCTTCAAGTGTTCTAAAACTAGGATCGTTAACTATACCAAAATAATCCTTCCATCTTTTTTTATTTCTGTATCCTTTGTTGAGCTTCCACCATTACAATCCTCTATCCATAAAAACCTCATACAACTATCTCCCCTTTTTAATCATAAGTTTTTTTATCAAACTGTAAACATATTTTTATATAAGTTATCGTTGCTTTCTAAATATAAACCTTTTTATATCTGTATTAATATTTATTTTTATCCATTAAACTTTGCATATTCCCTATACCTTGTCCTGTTCCTGGATTATATATTCCCTTCTTATTCAAGCTAATAATTTCTAAAAGCATCATCTGTACTTATAAGGTCTAATTCACAATAGTCTCTACCATGCATAAAAGTATTAGTAAATATTTCTACAAATATCTCTACTAGCGTACTTGCGCTGAAACTTTCTTTTCGTTACTCTAACACCATCCCACTCTTCATTTATGGTAACATTAATTTCCATAATATTATTACTTGTCCACTCAATAATATTTATATCTTTATCATGTCGTTTAGATATGAACATATTTGTATAATCATCTATACAATCATTCAACGAATGATATATATCAATTTGTTTTCTACATTGACTAATAGCAGTACTTTCATCGCTATCTTTCATCAACATTTTAAAAACAACAATATCTAAACTTTGTTCTATCAACATATTGATATTAACAACTCCAACTGCATCTCTTCCATATCTTGAGAATCCTCTCATAAATCTATTTCTAACAGCAGAGTCAACACCTGAATTAACTAATTGAAGAAGCACTATCCCATGCTGTAATGTCTTCTCACTGTTATATGCTTTCATTAATCTACTTGCCAATGATATATCAGTATTCATTAATTCTTCTGCAACAGACTTAACAATTTCAGGATATGCTATATGCTTCCAGCTATGAGCATAATAGTTCATCATATCCTCTCTTTCTTTATTTAGGTCTTCAATTTTTTTATTTCTTATCTCCAGTTCTGTATTTTTTTCATTTAACTCTCTATTTTTTTAGCAAAAAAATTTTTATACCTATTAAGGATAACATTTTTTTAGTAGTAGTTATATTGTCTTGAAAAAAAGGTATGTGCAGAAAAATTATATCTCCAAAAATTGTCTTCTACTATGATAGAAATATTTAATATTCTCAAATTCATATGTAGAAGTCTCATCAGTACTCTTTAGAAGTTCTCCAATATTCTCACATAATTCTTGTATTCCGTACCAAACCCGGATACATATTTTTCTTTCGAAATATTTTTTTAAGTTTAAAACCAATCGTATTTAGTAACTTATCTGGTTCCAATTTATCAATATCAATATCCAGTTTATCTAAAATATATTCCGAACTGCATATTATATCTTGTAGCGCATTTTTCTCTACGTGATGTACAAAGTATATATGGTAAAGGACTCTTATCTTGAATCTGTATATATATATCTTCCTTATCTCTTATTATGTAGTCTCTCAATATGCATCCAACTCTTCATAATACTTCCATGCCCTATCTTCCAATTCATCTTCAATATTTTCTTTTGTTGTAATCGCATTCATTAATTTAGATATTGCCCTTACACATAAGTACACTTTAGCAACTGTACAATTATTATCCAGCTCATATGCACGTTTAAACCAATAATAATTTTGTGTTTTTTTATTCCTTTAAAAAAATGCAATAGACAATATCTTTGTCATCCCCTGATGTAAAAAAAGGAGTTAATCCAAATTCTCTTTTCTTTTTAAAAACTATATTAAGCCCCTCTTCAATATAATAATTGCAAAATGCAGCAATTAATACATAAAAATCATCTTTTTCTAATATTCTATTCCCTCTTTAAGTATATCTAACATTTTGTTAAGATCACTTTTCGCTCTTCTTATAGGTACTATCTTATCACAATAGTCAGATGCATCTAATACATCTCCTAGACCATTTGTATCTGTGAATTCATCTGATCTCATATCAAAGATATTCTTAAATTTATTAATTAAATTTTCTAATTCTTTATTCATTCCATCCTGCCTTTAAATACATACAACAACACCTTCACACAATTCCTTATACGTTTACTCCCCCGGTGCCACTAAACACCGAGGGAACCCTCATTCTATCTAAACAAAAATTCTCACTACTTTATACACTGTTTTTACTGCCTTGTATGTTTTATATACTTTTCCTACTGTTTTTAAAGCTGCTAATACGTACATGTATTTTATCCTCCTATATAGGTTATCTATTTACTGTTACTATTTTGCACTATCTACTTGGTATATCTTTATATTAACCTCTACTTCTACATATTCTTACAGTTCCTGACCAGTCAAAACATCTTGTTGGATCCAATATTTCTATTATTCCCATATAAACCACCTCTCAGTACAAAACAATATCTAAATAGTCCAAATAAAACTTCAACTTTACAAGTATTATTGTGAATATACTCTAACCAATTTATTTTCCTCCAAATATTTCAGCCACTGCTACTGCAATTTTTCCTAACCTTTTTAAAGACTTCCAAAAATCAATATTGCCCATACTGTTCTCCTATTCTTCACTACAAATATCAATCACTGCAACAACTACTTCGGCTACTTTTTTCACTAAATCAAAAATATTTTTATCCATATTTCCTCCCATTTATAACTAAATATTTATATAACTTGATACAATGTATCATAAAATTGTATCTATTATCTATCTCTAATTCCAAGTCTATTTTTTAGACCTTTCACTAGGGTAGCAGAAAAATTAATATTCTGTTGCTTCGCCATCTCATCTAACCACTTTGGTATTGTTAATGTTTTCTTTACATAAACCACCTTCTCAATATTTCTAAAATATGGCATCCAAATATGTATATACACTAATCTTTCTCCATCTTTATAGTTATACTTTCCGGTGAACTTGGTGTTGGACATTCAGTTCCTGTAGACTCATTATCACTTATACAAAGTGCCAATACCTCCTGTGCTGCATTTATAACTTCTTCATATGTATCTGCATATGTAACCTGATTTGGAAAGTCAGGAAAAGAGATTATAAAATCTTTCCCATCTCTTCCTACTACTGCCGGATATACATAAGACTCCTTCATTTATGCTCTAGCTCCTTTCTGTATCTATTCCGTATTATAACACGTTTTATAATACGTGTCAAATATTTTTATACTTGACTTTTTATGATTTTTCCATTACAATTTTATTAAATTAACTATATACCTTAGGAAGCAGTAAGTAAAGTTATGTAACTACTAATTAGTTTTCATAGGAGTTTTATATGGTTAATTTTAGAAAAATCGAGAAGAAAATTGTCGCCAATGGTTGGTATCTTATACGTGTATGTGGTTCACACTACCAGTATAAGCACTCTACAATATCTGAAACTATTACGGTCCCAAACCATGGTAGTAAAGATATAAGTATTGGTGTAGTTCACAATCTCGAAAAAGTGACTGGGCTATCTCTTAGGAGGTAGTTCAGTTTTTTATTATTACTTCCCCTTTCTGAAACTCTTTCTCTTTGATTCTTCAGCTTTTATCCTATTCTTTTCGGCTTCCTTATAAAATTCCTTTGCTTTAGTATAGTGGTAATCTCCCTCACCACTTTTTGCCATTGCCCAATGCCTGTCAGCATCCTCCTTAAAACGCTTTGCACGTGTATTATACATTTCTTCAAAATCTTTATAAAATGACATATACTCCTCTCCTCCCTGCTCTATCCAAATAGGTTCATACCGACTAAATCGCGTGTATACCCGTATCTAATACGTAGCGTATTAGATACGGGTATACACGCATTGAAATAATTTAAAGTCAATACTTTTTACAAAAAATTTTAAGTATAATATTATACCTCTCTTCACACATATAATGTACAGATTGATTTAGCAGATGAATATATTGCAGTTGTTGACATGAACCGGTATCGTTCGGATATGGATTGTTTCGTTCCTTTGATGGAGCACTTCAAACAAACTTATGGATTCTATCCCAAATATCCTGTGGCAGATGCCGGATATGGCTCATACAACAATTATATTTTCTGTGAATACAACGGAATTGAAAAGTATATGAAATTTCCAATGTTTAAAAAGGAAACTAAGGATCGGAAATATCATGAAGATCCATTTCGTGCAGTTAACTTCAAAATTGATGAGCAAAAAGTCATGAGATGTCCTAACGATAAAGCATTCCATTTTTTATGCAGAAAAAATGTGAGGGGAAATCAGTACGGACGCAAGGAAGAACTGTATGAATGCGAAGACTGCAGCGGATGTCCATATGCAAAGAAATGTAAGAAGACAGATAAGAATCGAACCGTTCGGATCAATCATGAACTAACTTCCATGCACCGGGAAGTAATCGAAAACCTGGAAAGTATCCACGGTGCGTTATTAAGAATGAACCGGTCGATACAAGCAGAAGGCACTTTCGGAATTATTAAAAGCGACCGTTGGTACAAGAGAATTGTCCGAAGAGGTATTCATCAGTCAAACCGGAAGTTTTACTCGTGGCTATAGGCAATAATTTATATAAATATCAGAAAAAAAGATGAGGAACAGAACTGCCACATAGATTCAAAAAAAGAATTTCTATGGGGTAGGGGGAGTGCGCTTTTTTTGCGTATGATTTCAGTCATTTATACACAATAATTGCAAAAAGGGAGATGCGAAAAAACTTAATCGAGTTTTTTCACACCCCCTAAGGAATCACTGTTTACATTCTGGCACCGAAGTCCGCTACCCAGTATATAATACCGTCTTTTATGTAGCATCCGACACCAAATGAATCATAATCTTTGCCAAGTATTTGGGCTCTGTTCACCTCCGAACTCATCCAGTATTTCACAACATCTTCAGGTGTAGTCTGACCCACAGCTATAACTTCACCGTAATATCCAAGTCCCGACGGCAGTGCATACAGGTAACCGTCTCCGTCAGGTCTTATATGTGAATACTTCTGCGAAAGCTCCTTAGCCCTTACATGCACACTGTCTGCAAACATACTGTCATCAAATAAGGACGGAACACCATACTTTGCTCTCTCATTGTTTATAAGCTCAACAGCCTTTTTCTCAAAAGCCTGTGTGGATATCTTTCTTGCATCCACCTTTGCACCGGGCTTTCCTTCAGGATTGTATACACCGCTTGCATCCACATAATAGTCTTTATGCTCTTCATTCATTAAATCAACATATCTGTCTACAGCCATTCTGCCGCCATATATAGGGTCAAAATAGTACCATTTATCATTGATCTTGACCAACCTTCCTGCATCTGTCCGTTACCGGTATCCAGATAGTACCAATCATCACCGTCTTTTAGCCAGCCTTTTTGCATATATCCCTGACTGTCAATATGATACCACTTATTATCAAGACTTAACCATGACGAATGTGCAAAAGTACCGTCGGAAAACTGATACTTATATCCCTTATTATCCTCTTTCCAACTGCCGTTTGCCGCAAATGTAGGTATTGCCATTGCCAATGTACCTATCGCCAACGCTGCTCCAAGAAATAAACCTTTTTTCATACGGTCTCCTTTCTTATGAAAATCAGTTATGCTTAAGTTTCAAAGTATGCCATATACTTTATTTTCAAAAACTTAGCTGTTAATTACATTTTACCTTATTTTCATAAAAAAAGTAATCTTTTTTTATGGTAAATTTAGATGGTACATACATGTATATTTTGTGATATAATAACGTCCCAACTAAATGTTCATATATACAACTGTTCATTATTATTATATTCATTTACTCTCGTGACTCTACTATCGTACATCTAATCTTGCTTTAAAATAACATTCTCTATTAACTTGTTTATAAATATCATTTGGTTAAAACAAAACTCCGCATCATTAATGCTCGCAATACCCCCTGCATGAGCAGCCTTATTTCTCTTTATTCTTATACCATCTACGGATGTTGTAATATATGTGAGCCATTTCACTACATTATCTAGTTTGAATCTATTTTTGCAGAAATCAATCACTGTATTATGAAAATGTCTTCCATCCTCTTCGTCATGCCTTCCAACTATATAATTCAAATTGCCCAAGGTAAATCTTGCAATCATTACCGGATCTATATCCTCATCATCTACTAAGTCAAAATCCGATTTCTTTATATAATATATCCCCTTTTTGCATGCGATTGGCCACTCTTTCTTAATTATCTTAAAAGCTATTCCATTTAGTTCCGAGTACTTTTGAGGAGAAATATCTACATCCATAAGATAATTCAAATATTCATATGAAAATATTTTCTTTAGCTCGAGTTCTAATGCTTTCATAAGTAATATAATAATACAAGAATAGTCAATATTTTGTCTCTCCTGCAAGTTCAACTTTGAAAATTCTTTATATAGATGTTCTGCTGTTTTTAAATAAATTTTAGTTTCGTTACAAGCCTTCTCCCAAGCAGATTTACCAAGTCTTATATCATCATATTTTATTTCTGCCGGTATATTCCTTTTCTTTTTTGCTTCATTAATTTTTGCTTCTGAATCAAAGTAGTTGCACTCTAAGTTCTCATATATAGATATAGCCTTTTTATAGCTTTCATCATCTCCTACTGATAGGTAATACTGTGCCAATTCATCACATGAACAAAAAAAAACGTTTGACCAAATATAAGCATCATGTAATACCCGAACATCAACCATGTATGGGTCTGTTCTCTCTATCCTCAACTCTGTTATAAATCTGTAACTTGCTGTATAAATCTTTTTCAAATAATAAACATATTCTTCTACTCTATCAGTATCTCTATATATTTGTGCCAATTCCCACATTGAAAATATATTTTCTTCAGCTTCACAATCCTCAATCAATTTATTGATCAATTCATCTCCATAGTACTGTTCTTTAAGGTTATATGTATAAGACATACATTCCATCGGGTTCAAATCTTCCAAATTTTTCTCCTTATTCATATCTTATCTGCTTTTTATCGTACATATATCACACTTTATATAATTACTCCCCCGGCAACAACTGACACCGAGGGATACAATAATTATAGCTAAACAAAAATTCTTACTACTTTATACACTGTTTTTACTGTCTTATATACTTTATATACTTTTCCTACTGTTTTTAGAGCTGCTACTACGTACATCTTATCCTCCTGTATATGTTATACCAATTTACTGTTATACTTTTTATACCTGATATATTTACATTAACCTCTACATATCCTTACAGTTCCTGACCAGTCAAAACATCTTGTTGGATCCAATATTTCTATTATTCCCATATGAACCACCTTTCAGTGCAAAACAATATATATACAGTCCCCATAAAACCTCAAATGTGTACTAATATAATCTTACCAATCTATTTTTCTCCTAATATTTCAGATACTGCAACTACAATTCTGCCTACTTTTTCTAAAGCCTTCCATAAATCTATTTTATCCATACTGTTCCTCCTATTCTTCACTACAAATATCTACCACTGCAACAACTACTTCAGCTACTTTCTTCACTAAAAATAAAATATTTTTATCCATACTTCCTCCTATTTACAACTTAATATTTATATAGCTTGATACAATGTAGCACGAAATTATATCTATTATCTGTCTCTAATTCCAAGCCTGTTTTTTAGACCTTTCACCAAGGTGGCAGAGAAGTTGATATTTTGCTGCTTTGCCATCTCGTCTAACCATTTTGGTATTGTTAATGTTTTTTTCACATAAACAACCTTTCAATATTTCTAAAATATGGCATCCATACATGTATATATACCAATCTCTCTCCATCTTTTACGGCTATACTTTCAGGTGCGCTTGGTATCGGGCATTCAGTTCCTGTAGCTTCATTATCACTTATGCAAAGTGCCAATACCTCCTGTCCTGCATTTATAATTTCTTCATATGTATCTGCATATGTAACCTGATCAGGAAAGTCCGGAAAAGAAATCACAAAATCTTTCCCCTCTCTTCCTACTACCGCCGGATATACATAAGACTCTTTCATCTATAGCTTACTTCCTTTCTGTGTTTATGTATGTATAATAATACGTTTTATAATACGTGTCAAGTATTTTTTATTAGAATATTATCAAATTAACTATATACCTTAGTAAACAGTGAGTAAGTAATGTAACTACTAATTTGTTTTCATAAAGGAGATTATATGGTTAATTTTAGACAAATCGAGAAGAAACTTCTTGCCAACGGTTGGTATCTTGTACGTGTATGTGGTTCACACTATCAGTACAAGCATCCTGCAATATCTAAACCTATTACGGTTCCAAACCATGGTAGTAAAGATATAAGTATTGGTGTAGTTCGCAATCTCGAAAAGGCGACCGGGCTGTCTCTTAGGAGGTAGTTCGGTTTTTTATTATTATTTTTTCCTTCTAAAGCTCTTACCTTTTGATTCTTCAGCTTTTATCCTATTCTTTTTCGCTTCCTCGTAAAACTCCTTTGCTTTAGAATAGTGATAATCTCCCTCAACGCTTTTTGCCATTGCCCAATGTCTGTCGGCATCTTCCTTAAAACGCTTTGCACGTGCATTATACATTTCTTCAACATCCTTATAAAATGACATATACTCCTCCTTACACTGCACATTATCTACCTGCATTTAATGTAATACGTATTAGATGCGTATACATTATCACCAAGCTTATTTTTAAGTCAATGCTTTTTTTACAAAAAAATTTAATCATTGTCTTATACTTCACACAACAAAAAGCCACAAGGTTT